>Ga0208507_1000588_pt1 | contig 22808 bp, 24 predicted proteins | sample CryBogCBH12Aug01_FD_184626 | JGI IMG/M metagenome (GOLD analysis project Ga0208507, IMG submission 184626) | Freshwater microbial communities from Crystal Bog, Wisconsin, USA - CBH12Aug09.1 (SPAdes) (version 2) | ecosystem: Environmental > Aquatic > Freshwater > Lake | place: Crystal Bog... | reverse complement strand
TCGCGGCGGCGGGCTTCCGGCTCGCGGCCGGCCACGGGCTGACGGCCCTGGAGGCCCGGGCCGGAGACCTGACCCGGGATGACGCCCGGCCCCGCAACTGAGCCGAGGACCGAGCCCCATGCGCCCGACCCGGCCCCCGGCAGCCCCGCGCAGCGCCAAGCCGGGCCTGCACCCCCGCAACCGGCACGCGGCCGGCTACGACTTCGCCCGGCTGCTGGCGGCCAGCCCGGAGCTGGGGCGCTTCCTCCACCGGGCGCCCCACGGCGGCGAGACCGTGGACTTCGCCGACGCCGAGGCCGTGAAGGCCTTGAACCGCGCCCTCCTGGCCTCGGCCTACGGCATCCGGGGCTGGGACATCCCTCCAAACTACCTCTGCCCACCCGTTCCCGGCCGGGCCGACTACCTGCACCACCTGGCGGACCTGCTGGCGGAGGGAAACGGAGGCACGCCCCCCCGGGGACCGGAGGTGCGGGTGCTGGATGTGGGCACCGGCGCCAGCGTCATCTACCCGCTGCTGGGGCACCGGGACTACGGCTGGTCCTTCGTGGGCTCGGACCTGGACGGGGTCGCCCTGGTGGCGGCGGCCCGCACCCTCGCCGCCAATCCCGGCCTCCCCGAAGCCATCGTCCTGCGGCAGCAGCGGGACCGCGGCGCCATCTTTCAGGGCGTGGTGGCCCCCGGGGAGCGCTTCGCGGCGACCCTCTGCAATCCGCCCTTCCACGGCTCCCTGCGCGAGGCCCGCGAGGCCGCCCAGACCAAGTGGCGCAAGCTGGGCCGCGGCGCGGCGGGGACCGCCCGCAATTTCGGCGGCCAGGGCGCGGAGCTCTGGTGCGCAGGCGGCGAGAGGGGCTTCCTCCGGCGCATGATCGCCGAGAGCCGGGAGCTGGCGGACCGCGTGCTCTGGTTCACCAGCCTGGTCTCCCGCTCCGCCGAGCTGCCGGGCCTGCGCCGGGCCCTCCAGCAGGCGGGCGCCGTGGCGGTGCGGGTGGTCCCCATGGCCCAGGGCCAGAAGCAGAGCCGCTTCCTGGCCTGGAGCTTCCTGGCGGAGGCGGACCGGAAGGTCTGGTTCTAGAACACCGACCACCCCGTGCGGGTGGTGAACCGATCCAGGGCCTCGACGCCGGCCACGCTGTTGCCGTGGGGGTCCAGGGCCGGGCTCCAGACGCACAGGATGCCGCGCTCGGGCAGCACGGCCAGGATGCCGCCCCCGACGCCGCTCTTGCCCGGCAGGCCCACGCGGTAGGCGAAGTCGCCGGCGGCGTCGTAGGTCCCGCAGGTGAGCATCACCGAGTTGATGCGCTTGGCCTCGCTGCGGGTGAGCAGCCGGGAGCCGTCCGCCCGCAGGCCATGGTTGGCCAGGAAGAGGCCCGCCCGGGCCAGGTCCTCGCAGCTCATGGCCAGGGAGCACTGGCGGAAGTAGTGGTCCAGCACCTGGTCCACGGGGTTCTCCAGGTTGCCGCAGCTGGCCATGAAGTGGGCCAGGGCCGCGTTGCGGTGGCCGTGGGTGGCCTCGGAGGCCGCCACCTCCGGATCGCAGTCCACCGCCCCGTTGCCGCTCTCGCTGCGCAGGAAGGCCCGCAGGGTGCCCAGGGAATCGCCGGTCAGGGTGAGCAGCCGGTCGATGAGCACCAGGGCCCCGGCGTTGATGAAGGGGTTGCGGGGAATGCCCTTCTCGTACTCCAGCTGGACCAGCGAGTTGAACGGGTTCCCCGAGGGCTCCCGGCCCACGCGCCGCCAGAGGTGCTCGCCGTCCCGGGCCAGCACCAGGGCCAGGGAGAAGGCCTTGGACACACTCTGGATCGAGAAGGGCACGCGCCAGTCGCCGCTGCCGCAGACCTGGCCATCCATGGTCGCCAGGGCGATGCCGAAGCGGGCGGGATCCACCGCGGCCAGGACCGGGATGTAGTCCGCCACCCGCCCCCGCGCCGCGTGGGGGGCGGCTTCCGCGGCCAGGTCGTGGAGCAGGGTCTGCAGGTCCATGCCGCCAGGATCGCACAGGCGGAGAAGGGTCAGCATGGTGGCCTGCGGGGGTTTCCCGCGGTCCCACAATTTCCTTCAGTCTCGATTTCGCCGCCGCGGAAATCGAGCTGGGGAAAGCATCAGGGCGCCAGTTCCTGGATGCCCATGCCGCCAGCGGTGGTGGGGTCGCCGGTGAGGGCGCGGCGGAGGTAGCCGGCCTGGCCCAGGTGGAAGGCCAGGTGGGCGGCCAGATGCAGCAGGAAGCGCCCGGTGGGAGGCTGCACGCCCGCGACGGGAGCAGGGAAGGCGGCCTCCAGCGCCGCAGGCTCCAGGGCCGCCAGGGTGCGTTCCACCTCGACCAGGGCCGCGTCGAGGGCCGCCGCCACCTCCGCGCGGGTGCCCTCATGCTGCGCGAACTCCTGCTCCCGCTGGCGCACATAGCCCGAGCCGCCCAGCACGACGCCCACAAAATGCTGGAGGTTGCCCGCCACATGCAGGGCCAGGTTGCCGGCGCTATTGGCGATGCCGGGCACCGTGCGCCACAGGGCGAGGTCATCCGGGAACAGAGCCACCTCGCGGGCCAGGCTGCGCAGGTCGCGGCGGAACAGGATCAGGAGGTCGGCGGCGAGGGGGGTCATGGCGACCATGCTACCCCCCCTTGGCCCGTGCGCTACGGGCGGCAGGGGCATCCAGGAGCAGGTAACCCCCCTGCCATGACCTGCCATCTCGAGATCGGCGCAGCCGATATCGAGTAAGTAGGGGTGACCAAGACTTGAGTAGCCAGGGCTCTCGGCGGAGAATCGGGGTCACGCTCTCTGGAGGAACCATGCCGCTTGCAGGCAATGTCGCGCTCGTCACGGGGGCCAGCCGGGGGATCGGGGCGGCGGTGGCCAAGGCCCTGGCGGCCCAGGGCGTCAAGGTGGCCGTGAACTACTTCGGCTCGGAAGCCGCGGCCCTGGAGGTGGTGGCGGAGATCACGGCCGGCGGCGGCCGGGCCATGGCGGTGAAGGCCGACGCCCGGGACCAGGCCCAGCTGGCGGCCATGGCGGCGGCGGTGCAGGCCGAGCTCGGCCCCATCGGCATCCTGGTCCTCAACGCCTCCATCGGCTTCCCCATGACGGGCTTCCAGGACTACCCCTGGGAGGGCTTCCAGGCCAAGCTCCTGGGCGAGATGGGCGCGGCCTTCCACGGCTGCCGGGCGGTGCTGCCCCAGATGCTGGCCCGGCACGACGGCAGCATTGTGGCCATCAGCAGCGGCCTGGCCCGCAGCCCCGGCTGGGGCTTCTGCGCCCACAGCACCGCCAAGGCGGCCCTGGAGGGCTTCGTGCGGGCCCTGGCCTTCGAGCTGGGCCCCGTGGGCATCCGGGTGAACGCCGTGGCCCCGGGGCTCACCCTCACGGACGCCACCCTGCACATCCCGGACAAGCACAAGCAGGCCGCTGCGGCCCATGCCCCCCTGCGGCGCAACGGCCAGGCTGAGGACATCGCCGAGGCCGTGCTGGGCATCCTCCAGTCCCGCTTCGTCACCGGGGCCACCCTGCCCGTGAACGGCGGCGGCCAGGTCTTCTGATCGGCGGGGATGGACCGGATCCCCGCGCACGGCCACACTGGGAACCCTTTCGGAGCTACCATGCCCCCCACCCTGCGCGCTGGTTTCATCCTGGGCCTGGCCGTGGCCGCCTGGACCTTCGTCATGGGCCTCACGGGCTGGTACAAGCACCCCGCCCTGCACCACCTGTTCTGGCTGGTGATCCCCCTCCAGATCGGGATCCTGGTCTGGTCCCTGCGGGCGACCGCCCCGGCGACCGGCTACAACCGGCAGGTCTGGAACGGCGTGAGCAGCTCCCTCCTGGCTTCGATGATCATCTACGGCGCCAGCATCCTCTTCACCACCGTGGTGTTCCCCCACTACTTCCAGGATATGGAGGTCCTGGGTCGGCAGCTCATGGCGCAGCAGGGCCTCAGCCCCGCACAGATCGACGCGGCCGTGAAGGCCGCCGCGCCCCTGCAGACCCCCCGTGTCAGCGCTCTGTCCGGCGCCATCGGCACCGTGGTGACCGGCTTCCTCACTGCCATCATCGCCGCGGTGTGGCTGCGGAAGAAGTAGGCTGCCGGCCGCCCCTACTTCGCGTACTGCCGGATCACCCGCTCGATGGCCGCGCGGCAGGCGGCGCAGAAGCCCACGTCATCGCGGGTGAACATGAGGCAGTCCTCCTGGCTGCGGAAATACCCCCTGGCCTCGTAGTTGGCGCCTTCGAAGGCGCCCACCCGGCCGCTGTGGGCGTCGGTCCCGAGCAGATTCGTCTCGAAGACCTTCTCCTTGGCAAAGAGGGCGTCCATCACCGACTCGGGCTGGTTGGCGGCGCGGATGGCCCGGCGCTCCTTCTGGTAGTCGTGGCTGTGGGCCTCGAAGGCGTCCTTGCGCCAGGGTGTGGGCAGTGGCGTGCCCGGGCTGACCAGGGCGCCCCACTTGGGCTGGGCGGGGTGGGCCGTGACGTTGGGCTCCCAGGGCTCGGGCCGGTCGGGGCTGTTGGTCACGGCCACGTCGGAGGTGTAGTACTCGTCCGCCAGTCCCGCGAAGTGGTGGCCGAACTCGTGCACGAAGAGGTAGCCGATGGTGCTGTTGCCGGCCGAGGCCGTGCTGAAGAGGTTGTGGATGCCGCCGCCGCCGTAGGTCTCGGCGTTCACCAGGATCTCCACGAACTCGTAGGGCGCCTGGGCGGCGAGGTCCCGGAAGGCGCGGTTGGCGAAGGTGAGGACGTAGCGCTCACTGCCGAAGGCGTCGTAGGTGGTCCCCAGGGGCGTGCGCCGGTGGAGACCCGTGGACGGCCTGGAGATCCCGCTCTCCCGGGAAGGCGGGCAGAGGGCCCAGACGTTGAAGTCGTTCCGGTGCTCCTTGAAGGGCGCCTGCTGGAAGAGCAGCTCCATGACGTTCCGGGCCTGGGCTTCGAACTTCCCGCGCTCGGCGGCGGTGTAGCCGTCCCCCAGGATGAGCAGGTCCACCTTGTCGGCGGAGTCCCCACGCTTCTGCAGGGTGATCAGCGCGTCGGGCTCCGGCGCCGGGGCCCGCTCGATGAGGGGATCCTTGGGATCCAGGTCGAAGGACCACAGGGCCCGGAAGACATTCTGCGCATCCCGCTTCTTCAGCGTGATCCGCACCGGCGCGTCCGGCTGGGGAAAGCGCAGGGACTCGGAGAAGGTGCGGCTCAGGGCCTTGGCCTCGCCCGTGGTCTCCCACTCACCGAAGATGCTGGCGAAGCCCCGGGAGTAGAGCAGCCGGCCGGTGCCCTTATCGGCCACTTCGAAGCAGTATTTGCCGAGGCCACTGGTGTCCACCCCCCGGGCCAGATCGCCGGGCCAGGGTAGGGGCTCCAGCACCACCCGGTCCACGCCGAAGCGCTCGGACACGGCATCTCCGGTGTGGCCATAGTCCACCCGGAGCGTGCGGGGCGGGGCGGCGAGGCAGGCCAGGGCGGCGAGGGCTAGCAACAGGCTGCGGATCATGGGACACCTCGGCATCCAAGATAGACTGTTTGCAGGAGTCCCGATGCTCACCTCGAAACAGCGGCAGTACCTCAAGGCCCAGGCCCACAAGCTGAAGCCCGTCATGCACGTGGGCAAGGGGGGCGTCACTCCCGCCCAGGCCGCCGAGCTGGACATCATGGTGGAGAGCCTGGAGCTGCTGAAGGTGAAGATCAACCCCAACAGCCTCGAGGACGAGGAGAGCGCTGCCCGGGCCCTCTGCGCCGCTGTGCCCGGCCTCCAGCATGTCTGGACCATCGGCCACACGATGCTCTTCTTCCGGCCCAGCCGGAACCGTGACACGCGCTATCCCCTTCCCGTTTAATTCCTATTGGGAATTCAGGTATGGCGCAGTTCCACCCGATAGGTCGAGGGTGGAGGTCCGATGCCCTACCTGTCCTGGCTGGAGGGGACTCAGCTCATCCGGCACGCGGTCCACGAGGCCTGCCTGATCGGCCGTGATCCGGTCGCCTGCGCGGTCTCGCAGCCGGCGCTCCCCTCGCTCTCGCGGACCCACGCTTCCATCAACCGCATCGGCTCCATCTGGTGGATCCGGGACCTGGATTCGACCTCGGGCACGCGGCTGAACGGCCTGCCTGTCAACCAGCCCCAGGGCAACGCCCTGCAGGACGGTGACGAGCTGGTCATGGGGGACTGGCAGCTGCACTTCACGGATGGCTTCCCGGGCCTGGACGGCGTCCAGTTCATCGAGCGGGTGGGCGACCTCTTCGACGAGGTCCGCCCCGAGCCGGCCCACGCCCTGGTGCTGATCCGCGGCATGGAGCTGCTGTTCCGGTCCACGGAGAAGCTCCTCCGGCAGGCGGACTCGGATGCCATCGTGAAGGGCCTCCTGGAGGAAGCGCTGCGCCTGCTGGGCGGGGACCGGGGCTTCCTGGTCATGCGCCAGGGTGCCACGGGGTGGCGGACCGCCCACCGCGTGGGTGACGTGCAGGAGGGCATCGGCCTCTCCCGCTCGGTCCTGGACTACGTCTCCCAGGAGCGCACTGCCGTACTGTCCAACCGGCCCCTGGGCGATCCCCGCTTTGGCGGCATGAGCCTGGTGGAGTTGCACCGCGGCGCCCTCCTCTGCGCCCCCATGGAGGATGAGGGACAGCTCCAGGGCGTGCTCTACCTGGATCGGGACTCCGAGGACCGACCCTTCTGCCGCTTCGACCTGGCCATCTTCCAGGCCTTCGTCAGGCAGGGCTCCATGGCGCTGCGGCAGGCCATGCTGAACCGGCAGGCCCTGGGCCAGGCGGAGCAGCAGGGTGAGCTGCTCCGCCTGCGGACCGGCAACCTCCGCGAGTACGAGCGCCACGGCCACCTCCTGGCGGCCATGGCGGGGCCGCTCCGCCGGGTCCAGAGCTGGGCGGCCGAGCTGCCGGAGCCCCGCGGTTCGGCCATCCGGACCCAGGTCGAGCAGCTGGCTGGCCTGCTGGACCACGGGAGCCGGGAAGGTCTGCTGGACGAGACGCCGCAGAGCGGCCATCCGGTTTCCGTGCAGGCCCTCCAGGAGGACCTGGCCCGGCGCTGGGAGTCCCTGCTGGGACTGCAGAAGGCCCACCTGACCATGGCGGAGGCCCCGGCCAGATCCATCTGGCTGTCGGGTGGACCCCTCATGGCCGCCCTGGCGGGCCTGGTGGAGCCGGTGCTCATGCAGCTCTCTCCCGGGACCACGGTCGCGGCCCGCTGGGACCAGGAACGCGGCTTCCAGATCCTCCGGCTCAGCCTGCCGACCGGTCTCCACGGACCCACCCCGGATCCCTGGAGCCAGCGGATGCTCCAGGATGCCGGCGTGCGCTGGCGCTGGTCGGATCAGGCCCTGGACCTCCTCCTGCCGGATGGTCCTGACGCCATGCCCGAGGAGCCTACCCGGCCCCTGCTGGGCCTGGTGAGCGAGGACCTAAACCTGCTGGGCCTCTTCCAGACCGTGGCCGAGGCCGGAGACCTCCTGCTGCATCCGCTGGAGGCGGAGCCCCAGCCACCCCCGCTTCCGAAGTTCCGCTTCCTGGTCATCGACGCCCTGGGCACCGCGAACCTGGAAGGCTGCATCCGCGCCTACCGGAGCCACCCCTCCTTTGCCACGACGCCGATCCTGGTGGTGCGCTGCAGCGAGGATGTGACGACAAGCATCATCCAGGCCGGTGCCACGGACTGGCTGGCCGAGGGCTTCCGCTGGGAGGCGCTCCACCATCGGCTGCAGGTGCTGCGGGGCCACACGGAGCTGCAGCAGCGGGCCCTGGCCGCCGAGCGTCTGGACTCCTTCCGCCAGATGGCCGGCACCCTCAAGCACGAGATCAACAACCCCCTGGCCATCATCTCCATGCAGGTCGAGATGCTGCAGCGCAAGTATCCGGACGAGGTGAAGCTCGGGAAGATCTCGGACATGGTGGATCGCATCCGCGCCCTGGTCCAGGTGCTCCAGAAGATGCGGGAGACGCCCACCGAGGACTATGCCGACGGGTCGAGCATCCTGAAGCTGGTGTAGGCACGGGCTCCCCTGCGGGCGCAGTATCCTCGCAGAGGGAGTCCCGCCATGACCATCCGCGCCACGCTGCTCGCCCTCGCTGCCGCCCTGACTCTTGGTGCCCAGGAACCAGTCACGGCGCTGGTGCAGTCCATCCCGGGGGAAACCGAGTTGGCGGACCCCGCCCTGCCCTTCGCCAAGGACGTCTGGGTGGCCCTGGTGCGCGGCGCCCGGACGAGCTTCGACGCGGCCGAGTTCTACGTCACCAGCCGGCCCGGCAGCGCCCTGGAGCCGGTGCTGGCCGAGCTGGAGCAGGCCGGCGCCCGGGGCGTGAAGGTGCGCTTCCTGCTGTCGTCGAAGATGCTTGACCAGGACCCCGCCTCCGTGGCCCGGCTCCGGCGCATCCCCGGCGCCGAGGTGCGCAGCCTCGACCTGGCGCCCGTCTCGAGGGGCATCCTCCACGCCAAGTACTTCGTGGTCGACGGCCGCGAGGCCTTCGTGGGGAGCCAGAACTTCGACTGGCGGGCCCTGGAGCACATCCATGAGCTCGGAGTGCGCACCGCGGACCCGCGGCTCGTCGCGGGGCTGGCCGAGCTCTTCGCCATCGACTGGCGCTTCGCGGGGGACGGCAGGCTCCCGGCGTTCCCGGCGCAGGCGGCCCCGGCCGCGCGACCCGCCGCGGAGCTGGTGGCCAGCCCGCCCTTCCTGACGCCGAAGACCATCCGGCCCGCCATCGAGGCCCTGGTGGAGCTGCTCGGCCAGGCGAAGACCAGCGTCCGCGTGCAGCTGCTGACCTACTCCCCGCTGGCGGGCCAGGACCGCTACTGGCCGCGGCTGGACGATGCCCTCCGCGCCGCCGCCGTGCGGGGCGTGAAGGTGCGGCTGCTGGTCTCGGACTGGGTGCTGGGCGGCCGGGCGCTGCCCCACCTGAAGGCGCTGACCCTGCTTCCCAACCTGGAGGTGCGCGTGGCCTCCATCCCCGAGGCGCAGGAGGGGCACATCCCCTTCGCCCGGACGGTGCACAGCAAGTACCTGGTGGTGGACGAGGCCCACCTGGCCCTGGGCACCAGCAACTGGGAGGAGAGCTACTTCACCGAGTCGCGGAACCTGGAGCTGATCTTCCGCGACTCGCCCCTCGCCGCCCAGGCCGCCCGCATCCACGACCGCCTGTGGAACAGCCGCTACGCCACTCCACTGGATCCCGTGAAGACCTACGAGAAGCGCAAAGTCGACTGAGCCCGGGCGTCAGACCGGTTCGTAGACGTTGTAGAGGTTGTCGCGCTCGAGGGCCTGGAAGCCGGCATCTTCGATGAGGCGGATCAGCTCGGGCTGGGGCAGGCCCTGGGGGGTCTTGGCGCCGGCCAGGTGGGCGATCTCCTCGGCGATGATGGTGCCGTCCAGGTCATCGGCGCCGTAGCTGAGCCCCGCCTGGGCCAGGCCCGGCGAGATCATGACCCAGTAGGCCTTGATGTGCGGGACGTTGTCGAGCAGCAGGCGGGCCACGGCGATCTCCCGCAGGTCCTGGGTGCCCGTGGTCTCGTGGATCACATGCGTGGCGCTGAGCTCGTTCTCCTCGTTCTGGTAGGCCAGGGGGATGTAGGCCAGGAAGCCCTGGTAGCCCGCGGCCTGGGACTGGTCCTGGAGGCTCCGCAGGCGCAGCAGGTGGTCCACCCGGTGGCGGGCCTCCTCGATGTGGCCGTAGAGCATCGTGCAGTTGGTGGGCAGCCCCTTGCGGTGGCAGAGGGCGGCAGTGTCCAGCCAGACCTGGGCGTCCTTCTTGCCGATGCAGATCTGCTCGCGCAGGGCCTCGTCGAAGATCTCGGCGCCGCCGCCGGGGCAGCTCTCCAGACCCGCGGCCAGGCAGCGGTCCAGGAAGGCCTCCGTGGACAGGCCCGAGATGCGGGCGTAGTAGTCCATCTCGATCATGGTGAAGACCTTGAGGTGGATCGCCGGAAAGCGGGCCTTGATCTTCCGGAAGAGATCCTCGAAGTAGTCGACCTTCAGCTTGGGGTTGTGCCCCGAGGTCATGTGCAGCTCGCGCACGCCCAGGTTGGCGGGCTGCTCCAGCTCCCGGATGATGTCCTCGGCGGTCAGGGCGTAGGCCCGAGGATCACCGGGCTTGGCCTGGAAGGCGCAGAACTGGCAGTGGGTGTAGCAGACGTTGGTGTAGGAGAGGCGGCGGCTCTTCACGTAGTAGGTGGCCCGGCCGTGCCGCTGCAGGCGCACGTGGTGGGCCATGGCCCCGACCCCCGTGAGGTCCGTGGTCGCGTAGAGCAGGAGGCCGTCCTCGAAGGACAGGCGCTCCCCGCACAGCACCTTTTCCGCCAGTGGCAGCAGGCGCGGATCGCGGATACGGGCTTGAAGAGACAGCATGCTGACCTCGCCGCTCCAGTGTAGCCTCCCGGGGGTGGGACTCTATTTCACACTCGCTCATCGTAAACCTAATTGCTGTTTAGACTTGCAAATTGGGGCCCGGTCGGGACAATGAAGGGAGACCGGATCGAGGGGCCATGACCTTCTTCGAGATGCACGATCCAGAGGGTGGGACCCGCGCTTGCTACGCGGAGGTGAAGCGCTGGATCGACGAGACCGGCGTGCCGGGACTCCACCGCCGCCTGGAGGAGGCCGAGGCCATCTTCCGGCGCATCGGCATCACCTTCGCGGTCTACGGCGAGGGCGGGGATCCTGAGCGTCTGATCCCCTTCGACCTGCTACCCCGCGTCTTCAGCCGCCTGGAGTGGCAGCGCCTGGACCAGGGCATCCGCCAGCGGGCCCAGGCCCTGAACGCCTTCCTCTACGACGTCTACCACCGCGGGGAGATCCTGCGGGCGGGACTCATCCCGCAGGAGCTGGTCTACCAGAACGAGGCCTTCCGGCCGGAGATGATCGGCTTCGATCCCCCGGGGCGGGTCTACAGCCACATCGTCGGCATCGACATCGTGCGCACCGGACCCGACTCCTTCGAGGTGCTGGAGGACAACTGCCGCACCCCCTCCGGCGTCTCCTACATGCTGGAGAACCGGGAGATCATGACCCGGATGTTCCCGGAGCTCTTCCACAAGGGCCGGGTGACCCCGGTGGACAACTACCCCGAGCAGCTGCTGCGGACCCTCAAGGAGGTCGCCCCGCCAGCCTGCACGGGGGACCCGGTGGTGGTCCTGCTGACGCCGGGCTCCCTCAACTCCGCCTACTACGAGCACAGCTTCCTGGCGGACCTCATGGGCATCGAGCTGGTGGAGCCCGTGGACCTCTTCGTGGAGGACGGCCGGGTCTGGAAGAAGACCACGGCGGGCCCCAAGGTGGTCGATGTCATCTACCGCCGCATCGATGACGACTACCTCGATCCCCTGGCCTTCCGCCCCGACAGCCTGCTGGGCGTGCCCGGCCTCTTCCACGCCTACCGCTCCGGCGGCGTCACCCTCTGCTCGGCGCCCGGGGCCGGCATCGCCGATGACAAGGCGATCTACGTCTACGTCCCGGAGATGATCCGCTTCTACCTGGGTGAGGAGCCCATCCTGGCCAACATCCCCACCTGGCAGTGCGGCACCAGGGATGGCCTGGCCTACGTCCTTGAGCACCTCGGCGAGCTGGTGGCCAAGGAGGTCCACGGCTCCGGGGGCTACGGCATGCTCATCGGCCCCAAGTCCACGGCGGCGCAGATCGCGGCCTACGCCGACCGCATCCGGGCCAACCCCAGCGGCTTCATCGCGCAGCCCACCCTGGAGCTGTCCACGGTCCCCACCCTGGGCGAAGCCGGCGTGGTCCGGCGACACGCGGACTTCCGGCCCTACTGCCTCGTGGGCAAGCGCATGCGCCTGGTGCCCGGCGGCCTGACCCGGGTGGCCCTGACGGAAGGCTCCCTGGTGGTGAACTCGAGCCAGGGCGGCGGCGTCAAGGACACCTGGGTGCTGAGGGACTAGGGCCATGCTGAGCCGAACCGCCGACAACCTCTTCTGGATGGCCCGCTACCTCGAGCGGGCGGAGTGCACCGCCCGTCTGCTCACCATGGGCCAGCGCATGGCCGTGCTCCCGGGCTCGACCTACCGGGACGAGTGGCGCTCGGTCCTGCGCGTCACCGGCTGCGAGTCCTTCCTGCAGGGGAGCGGCCCGGTCACCGAGGCGGATGTGGTCGGCATCCTCCTCCTCGATCCCGAGAACCCCGCTTCCATCCAGTCCTGCCTGGTGCGCGCCCGGGCCAATGGCCGCTCCGTGCGGACCAAGCTCACCCAGGAGATGTGGGAAGCCCTGAACATGAGCTGGCGACACTTCGAGGGCTGCACCGTGGCCGAGGCCGTCCAGGCGCTGCCGGTGCACATCGACTGGGTGAAGACGCGGGCCTCGGTCTTCCGGGGCACCATGGAGACCGGCATGATGCGCCATGCGGGCCACGACTTCGCCCGCATCGGCGGTGCCCTGGAGCGGGCCCAGATGACCCTCCGCCTGCTGGACGTGAAGTACTACGTCCTGCTTCCCGAGACCGACGTGGTCGGCGGCGGCCGTGACCACTACCAGTGGACCTCGGTGCTGCACGCCCTCTCCGGCATCCGGGCCTACCACCACGTCTACGGCGGTGTGCACACGCCGGCCCAGATCGTGGACTTCCTCATGGTGAACCGCACCTTCCCCCGCTCCGTGGCCTTCTGTGTGGACCAGATGCGCACCCACCTGGTGCGGCTGGCCAAGGAGCACGGCACCCGGTCCGCCTGCAACGAGACCGCCGACGAGCTCTTCGCCCTGCTCAAGGCCGGCCGGAACGGGGTGTTCATCGAGCGGGGCCTGCACGAGTCTGTGCAACACTGCCTCTTGCTGACCAACCGCCTGGCCAACGAAATCGCCGACTCGTACCACTTCTAGGAAGACCATGGAACTCGCCGTCCGCCACCAGACGACCTACCGCTACGCGACCCCAGCCAACCAAGTCTCGCTGCTGCTGCGCCTGCAACCGGGCCGGCTGGACGGCCAGCAGCCCCGGTCCTGGGAGGTCACTGTGAACGGCACCCCGGTGACGGAGTTTCCGCTCAATGCCTTCGGGGATGGGGAGGGCTTCTACCACCGCCGGGGCGCCTTCAGCGAGATGGAGATCGTGGCTGCCGGGATCGTCGATACCCAGGAGCGCCACGGCATCGTCTCGGGCTTCCACCAGGAAGCCCCGCTGCCCATCTTCCTGCGGCAGACCCAGCTCACCCAGCCCGATGCGGCCATCCATGCCCTGGCGCAGGCCATCGCCGGACAGGACACCCTCTCCCGCCTCCACGCCCTGTCCGCGCGGGTGCGCGAGGTCATCGCCTACGAGGGGGGCGCCACCACCGCCGCCACCACCGCCGCCGAGGCCCTGGCCCTGGGCCGGGGCGTCTGCCAGGACCACACCCACCTCTTCGTGAGCGCCGCCCGCAGCCTGGGCATCCCCGCCCGCTACGTCAGCGGCTACCTGCTGGCGGACGAGGCCGGACACGCCCTGCGGGAGACCCATGCCTGGGCCGAGGCCTGGGTGGACGGCCTCGGCTGGATCGGCTTCGACGCCACCAACGGGCTCTGCGTCACGGAGCTGTATGTGCGTCTCTGCTCAGGACTTGATGCTCACGATGCCGCCCCGGTCCGGGGGTCGGTCTACGGCACCACCGAGATCGGAATCCAGGCTGATGTCATGATCTCTCTGGCGGCCCCCAGCGGGTCCCAGCAGGTTCAACAGCAGCAGTGAGGATGACGAAAGGGCTGGTTCGATGACGTATTGCGTGGGCCTGCGGGTGGCCGAAGGGCTGGTGCTCCTGGCCGATACCCGCACCAATGCCGGGATGGACAATGTCTCCCGCTTCACCAAGATGGTGACCTTCGAGAAGGCCGGGGAGCGGGTCATCGCCCTGCTCACCGCGGGGAACCTCTCCATCACCCAGGGCGTCATCGCCCGCCTCAAGCACGGCATCCAGAAGGGCGACCGGGATCCCGCCTTCCGCTCCATCATGAACGTCGAAAGCATGTTCGAGGTGGCTGAGATCGTGGGCGCCGAGATGCGGCGCATGCAGGAGATCCATCGCGAGGCCATCCTCGAGCAGCAGGGCACCGGGGCGGATGCCACGATCCTGGTCGCGGGCCAGCGCAAGGGCGGCAAGCACCGCCTGTTCCTGATCTACGCTGCCGGGAACTTCATCCAGGCCACGGATGACACCCCCTACTTCCAGCTGGGCGAGCACAAGTACGGCAAGCCCATCCTGGACCGGATCATCGGCCCGAACAGCTCCCTCGAAGAGTCCATGAAGGCGGTCTGCGTCTCCATGGATTCCACCATCCGCAGCAACCTCTCCGTGGGCATGCCCCTGGACCTGGCGGTCATCGAGAAGGACGCCCTCACCTTCCGGATCCACCGGCGCATCGAGCGCACCGACGCCCGCTTCGCCGCCATCTCCGACAGCTGGTCCAAGGCTCTCAGCCAGGGCTTCCAGGAGCTGCCGAACCTGCTGGAGCCCGAGGGGCCCTGAGCGCCGCTCAGCGCTCGGCGCGCACCTCGGCCACCAGGTCCAGGGGGAAGCGCCGCCCGGCCAGGGCGTCATCCAGGCACCGCAGGACCAGCCCCGAGCGCAGGGGCGCTGCAGCCAAGTCCGCCCGCGTGAGCCAGTGACAGGCGAAGATGGCGGGATCCTCCGGGGCGGCCACAGCCCCCGCCGGCACGGAACCCAGGAAGCACATCCGGAAGTAGTCCCGGCCGTTCGCAGCGCGCAGCGGGTAGATGCCCACCAGGGCCTCCGGCGTGAAGTCCAGGCCCGTCTCCTCGCGGGTCTCCCGCACCACCGCCTCCAGCAGGGATTCGCCTGGATCCACGTGGCCAGCGGGCTGGTTCAGGACCCGGTCGGGGGAGACCCCGTCGGTCTCCTCCACGAACAGGAAGCGGCCCTCCCGCTCGATGATGGCGGCGACCGTCAGGGCCCACATCAGGCGGGCAGGAAGAGCAGGAACCCGTTGGCGAAGTAGACGAGGCCCACGATGCCCACCAGGAGGCCCAGGTAGTAGACGGGCTTCTTCTTGAGCAGGGCTGCGATGGAAGACAGCAGGATGGCGATCTGGAGGAAGATCACCGCCAAGCCGAAGGCCGCCCCGTGCTTCTGGGCCGAGGCCTTGGTGTCCTCGAAGCCCCGGGCCACCTTCTGGATCTCGGCCTTCTCGGAGTCGTACTTGATCACCTTCTTCTCGACATCGGCGAGGCTCTTCTCCAGGAGCGGCACAGCGGTCCTGGGCGCCAGCTCCAGCTCCCGCTTGAGCCGCATGGCCTCCACTTCGTAGAGGTTCCCCTTGATGCCCTTGGCCTGGTAGTAGGCCCACTGGTCCGAGGCCTGGCTCTGGCTCAGCACGGCCTTGGTGGAGTGCCCCCCGCCTTTGAAGGTCGCCAGGGTCGCGCAGACCGCCAGGATCACCGTTGTCAGAGCCAGCAGGTTCAGCCAGCCTTCCTTCTTCTCTTCGGCCATGGGAATGATCTCTCCTGGAACTTAATTTACCACGTCCGGACCCGCCGCTGCTTGACCCAGCCCCCCGCCGGCCTATGGTTGGGGTGGACTCCACCGGGAGGTGCACCGTGTGCCGCAGTCCTCCTCCGATGCGTCGGGATTCCTGTCTTTACTGACGGGCAGGTGTTGTCCGTTCCCCTGAAACCCGCGCCAGGGTCCTTCCGCGCCACTCCATGGGTCGCGTGGTCGGATCCAAGGAGGATTCCCATGCTCCATCGGAATGCGCTCTGCGTCGGGATCAACCAGTATCAGCACTTCCCCGCGGCAAACCTGAGCGGCTGCGTCAACGACGCGCTCAACATGGTGTCCCTGCTGAAGGACCTGCTGGGCTTCGAGGATTCCGACATCACCCTGCTGACGGATCAGGCCGCCACCAAGCTCAACATCATGCGCGAGCTTAGGCGCATGGTGGACGGCGCCCTGTCCGGCCGCTACAACCACCTGGTTCTCAGCTTCTCCGGTCACGGCACCCAGGTGCCGGACCTCAACCTGGACGAGTTCGACCGGGCCGACGAAGCCTACTGCCCCTGCGACCTGGCACCCCTGGGCAGCCAGTGGGACCGGGATCACCTCATCGTGGACGACGAGCTGCACGACCTGCTGGTGCGGCTGCCGTCCAGTGTCCTGCTGGAGGTCTTCCTGGACACCTGCCACAGCGGCGCCGGCCTGAAGGCCGCCGACCTGCTCATGGACCGCAAGCCCCGCTATCTGCCTCCACCCTCGGTCGAGGCCTTCCGCGACATCGAATACCGGCGCGCCCGGCCGGCCCACCAGAAGCTGCTGGAGAAGGGACTGTCCCACCACATCCTCTGGACCGCCTGCAAGGAGAGCCAGGTCGCCGCGGACGCCTTCATCCAGGGGGACTGGCACGGCGCCTTCACCTGGCACTTCTGCCGGGAGGCCCGGGCCAGCGGCAACCACCTGTCCCGCGCCAAGGTGCTGGCCAAGGTCCGCTCGGACATCAGCGCCGGGCACTTCACACAGACCCCGCAGCTGGACTGCGAGGCCGTCACCCGCCACGCGGTGATCAAGGCCATCGAAGTGCCGCCCAATGTCACGCCGCTCCCCACCGAGATGCCGACCTGAGGACGGAACCCATAGCCCACAAACCAGCACGGCGCCGCAAGGCGCCGTGCTCTCTGAAACGCGCAGCGTTTCAGCAAGATCTAAAAGCTAGTAGCGGTAGTGGTCCGCCTTGTAGGGCCCTTCCATGGGCACGCTGATGTAGCTGGCCTGCTCGGGGCGGAGGGTTGTGAGCCGGGCGTTGAGGGTCTGCAGCTGCAGCCGCGCCACTTGCTCGTCCAGGTGCTTGGGAAGGGTGTAGACGCCCACGGCGTACTGGCCCTGCTTGGTCCACAGCTCGATCTGGGCCAGGGTCTGGTTGGCGAAGGAGGAGGACATGACGTAGCTGGGGTGACCCGTGCCGCAGCCCAGGTTCACCAGCCGGCCCTTGGCCAGGAGGAGGATGCGGTGGCCATCCGGGAAGATCACGTGGTCCACCTGGGGCTTGATCTCCTCCCACTGGTACTTCTCGAGGCTCGCCACGTCGATCTCGCTGTCGAAGTGGCCGATGTTGCACACGATGGCGTTGTGCTTCATGCGGGCCATGTGGTCGTGGGTGATGACGCGGAGGTTGCCGGTGCAGGTGACGAAGATGTCGCCCTGGTCAGCCACCTCGTCCATGGTCACCACGCGGTAGCCCTCCATGGCCGCCTGCAGGGCGCAGATGGGATCGATCTCCGTCACCCACACCTGGGCGCTGAGGGCCCGCAGAGCCTGGGCGCTGCCCTTGCCGACGTCGCCGTAGCCGCAGACCACCGCGATCTTGCCGGCGACCATGACATCCGTGGCGCGCTTGATGGCGTCCACCAGGGACTCCCGGCAGCCGTAGAGGTTGTCGAACTTGCTCTTGGTGACGCTGTCGTTGACGTTGATGGCGGGGAACTTCAGCTCGCCCTTCTTGGCCATCTCGTAGAGCCGGTGGACCCCGGTGGTGGTCTCTTCCGTGACGCCCTGGACCTTGGCCAGCTGGGCCGAGTACCAGCCCGGCTTCTCGGCCACGCGCTTGCGGATGGCGGCGAAGAGCACCGTGGCTTCCTCGCTGTCCGGATGGTCCAGCACGCTCAGGTCCTGCTCGGCCCGCGCGCCAAGGTGCAGCAGCAGCGTGGCGTCGCCGCCGTCATCGAGGATCATGTTGGCGCCGTCCGCGAAGTCGAAGATGCGGTGCGTGTAGTCCCAGTACTCGGGCAGGGTCTCACCCTTGATGGCGAAGACCGGCGTGCCCCCTGCGGCGATGGCGGCGGCGGCGTGGTCCTGGGTGCTGAAGATGTTGCAGCTGGCCCAGCGGACCTCGGCGCCCAGGGCGTTGAGGGTCTCGATGAGCACGGCGGTCTGGATGGTCATGTGCAGCGAGCCGGCGATGCGCGCGCCCTTCAGGGGCTGCTGAGCGGCGTACTCCTTGCGGATGGCCATGAGCGCGGGCATCTCACCCTCGGCGATGGCCATCTCCTTGCGGCCCCAGGGGGCGAGGGCGAGATCGGCGACGGTGAAGTCGGCGGCGGTGACGGTCATGAGGACCTCCTCGAAAATCCGGTACGGCAAGGTGAACCCACCTCTTCGTCCCGGTTCAGGGTTGAGGTGAGCGCCGTTCCTGGAGGGAAGCATCCGAGCCTGAGATCCCGCGCAGCCAATCCGCCGGGTCCTGCAGCGCTCCTCGGACCCCTCCAGAATAGTCGATTCTTTCCTGGAAGGGTGGGGGGATTTCCAGCTCCCGCCCGAGGCTGTCATGTTGTAATTTTTTCTGACGAAAAAATTACAAATAATAAAACTTTTATTAACAATAGTTGGATCTCGTCTTGTTTGTTTTTGTCATTTTTTAAATACATGAATTTGCCGCAGGCAAATTCATCCACAACGGCCCCAACGTTTACAACCTGGCACAACCCTCGAAAGGACTGGTCTGCCTGAAAGGAGGCAACCATGTCCAACCTCTTCACCTCCACGGCCCTGGCACTCGCCCTGGCCCTCCCCCTCGGCGCCGCCACGGTCCGGAGCCCCCGGGCGCCCCAGCGGCCCGTCAACCTCAACACGGCCACGGTCACCGAGCTTATGCAGCTGCCCCGCATCGGCCAGAAGACCGCCGAGCGCATCCTGGCCTTCCGCAAGCAGCATGGCGGCTTCCAGCGGACCGAGGAGCTCATGAACGTCAAGGGCATCGGCGAGAAGTCCTTCGCCAAGCTGAAGCCCTTCCTGGCCCTGGCGGCCGTGCCAACCCCCGCGGCTGCGAAGAAGTAGGGGGCGGCATGCACACCTCCCGGAGCTGCCGGAACTCTGCCCAGCGGGGTTCCTCCCTGCTGGAAGTCACCCTGGTCATGGCCGTGGCGGCAATCCTGCTGGCCACGGGCACTGCCCTCTGGGACACGGACGCGGTGGACCTCATCGCCGCCCAGCGCGAGATCCGCAGCAGCGTGGAGGAGGCCTTCATCCTCGCCCGGGCCCGGGGCACCGATGTCAAGGTGGCCCTGGGCTCGGCCAGTGGCGCCGGGGGCCACCTGCCCGTGCAGCTCAGCCGCAAGGTGCTGTGGGGCAAGCCCGCGGGCATCCCCCTGCCGCCGGGCATGGACACCCCCCTCGTGGCGGCGCGCACCGGCGAGTCTCATCCCATCATCACCGTGACACCCCGGCACACGACCCTGGCCAGCGCCTGGTTCCTGAACAACGGCAAGGAGGCCGTCTGCATGCGGCTCTCCGACCACGGGCACCTGCAGGTGCTGCGCTGGCGCCGGGATCTCAAGAAGTGGACGAGGGCATGATGGGAGCCTCCAGCCCCATGCTCCGCCAGCGGGCTCTGGCCCTGGCCGCGGCCCTGCTGCCCGCCCCCCTGAGCCCGCCCCTGCGCGCCGCCCGCACCGAGCTCCGGCGGGCCCTCCGCCTGGCCTTCAGCCTGGCCTCCGCCCACCGCCGCCCGGTGGTGCTGGAGACCGGCCGCCGCCATGCGGAGGGCCAGCTCGGCCTGAGCCTGCCCCCGGGAGTCCTGTGGGGCTGCCCCCCGGCGACCCCGCTCCCGCCGAGCCTGTGCGACACCGGGTGGGGCGACGGCTTCCCCCGGCCGATCACGGTCATGCCCCGGCGGGGGGCCGTGGCCAACGTCTGGTTCCTGCACCACGGCCGCGAGGCGCTGTGCCTGCACCTGCGCCTCTCGGGTGCCGTGGAGCTGCTCCGCTTCCGCCCCCGCCTGGGGGCCTGGACCCCCTGCTGACGGGAGACCCCATGCGCATCCTCGACCTGACACCGGACCAGCGCCCCCGGGAGCGCCTGCTGGCGGGCCACGGCGAGGCCCTGGCCGACGCGGAGCTCCTGGCCCTGCTCTGGGGCACGGGCCGCCGCGGCCAGAGCGCCGTGGAGCTGGCCCAGGCCGTCCTCGGCCGCACCGGCGGGCTGGGAGGCCTCCTGGCCCTGGGCCTCAACGACTGGCTGGAGCAGCCGGGCCTGGGCCCCGCCAGGGTCGGCCAGCTCTGGGCGGCCCTGGAGCTGGCCCGCCGCAGCCACCACGGTGCCGAGCGGCCCCGCATCACCAGCCCCCGCGCCGCCGGGGACTACCTGCTGCCCCGCTGCCAGGGCTGGACCGAGGAGCGCTTCGGCCTGCTGGCCCTCAACGCCAAGGGCGACCTGCTCGCCGAGCGCATCCTCAGCCAGGGCACGGCCACGGCCACGCTCATCAGCCCCCGCGAGTTCTTCCGGGAGGCCCTGCGCTACGGCGCTTCCACCGCCCTGGCCTACCACAACCACCCCAGCGGGGACCCCACGCCCAGCCGCGAGGACACCCAGCTCACCCGCCGCCTCCAGGCCGCCGGCGAGTCCCTCGGCGTGCCCCTGGCGGACCACCTCATCCTCGGCCAGGAGCGCTACCACAGCTTCCGAGCCGCCGAGGGCTGGGACGCGAAGGGCTAAGAGGCTGGAACAAAACCCGGGTAGAGTCAACGGGCGAGGAGCGCCTGCCATGTCCCTTTCCGCCTGGGCCACCGACTACGTGCACCTGGTGCTCGCCGCCGGACGGCACGACCCGAACTTCGTGGACGCCTACTACGGGCCCGAGGCCTGGAAGACCGCCGCCGAGGCCGGAGCGCCCAAGCCCCTGCCCGCCCTCCAGGCCGAGGCGGCACGGCTCCTGGCGGGCCTCCAGACGGCCCAGCCCGGGCCGGACGAGGCCGTGCGCCGCGACTACCTCCGGGGCCAGCTCGGGGCCGTGGCGGCCCACTTGACGCGGCTGGCGGGGCAGGTCTTCAGCTTCGACGACGAGGCTGAGGCCCTCTACCAGGTGCGGCCCCCGGTGACGCCGGAGGCCGACTTCGAGGCAGCCCTGACCCGGCTGGACCAGCTGCTCGCAGGGCCCGGCTCCGTGCAGGACCGCTACCAGCGGGCCCGGGAGCAGATCATCGTCCCCACGGAGCGGGTGGACGCGGTGTTCCAGGCGGCGATCCACGAGGCCCGGGAGCGCACCCGCAGGCACGCGGTGCTGCCTGCCACCGACCACTTCCGCGTGGAATACGTGCGGGACAAGGCCTGGTCCGCCTACAACTGGTACCAGGGCGGCGGCAGCTCCGTGATCCAGATGAACCTGGACCTGCCCATCGCCATCGACCGGGCCCTGGACCTGGCCGCCCACGAGGGCTACCCGGGCCACCACGTCTACAACGCCCTGCTGGAGCAGCGCTTCGCGCAGGGTCCGCCGGCGGGCCGGGGCTGGGTCGAGTTCACGATCTACCCGCTGTTCTCGCCCCAGTCCCTCATCGCCGAGGGCACCGCCAACTTCGGCATCGAGGTGGCCTTCCCCGGCGACGAGCGCGTGGCCTTCGAGCGGGACGTGCTCTTTCCCCTGGCGGGCCTCGACCCCCAGGACGCGGCCTTCTGGGCGCGGGTGCAGGCTGAATTGAAGACGCTGGCCTTCGCCGACAACGAAGCCGCCCGGGGCTACCTGGATGGCCATCTCGACCGGCCCCAGGCGGAGGCCTACCTCATGCGCTACAGCCTCCGCAGCGCGGCCCAGGCCGCCCAGCGCCTCCGCTTCATCGACACCTACCGCAGCTACGTCATCAACTACAACCTGGGCGAGCAGCGGGTCCGCGACTGGGTGGACCGCCAGGGCGGCACTGCCGACCAGCCGGCGCGCCGCTGGACCGTCTTCCTGGAGCTCATCTCCAGCCCCCGATTGCCCGCGGCGCTGGGCTTCTAGGCCCTAGGCCCGCCGCATCAGGGCCTGGGCCAGGGCCTCGACGAAGCGGGCGCCGCGGGACAGGCGGCCCGCCTCCTCGGCCAGGGCCCGGGCGGCGGCCTCCTCCAGGCGCAGGGGCTCCGGCAGCCCGGCCGCGGCCCAGAAACCATAGCGGCTGGCCAGCAGCTCGCTGGTGAGCCCCTCCACCAGCTCCGCGGCCAGGCGGTAGTCCGTGCGGGTCACCAGGCGGATCCAGTGCGAGGACAGCCTCGGCGTCACGAAGGGCACGCGCAGGAGGATGGGCTTCCGGCCCAGGAGGGCGGCGCTGCGCTGCAGGATCTCCACCCCCGACAGGGCCTCGGGCCCCGGCAGGTCCCAGAGGTCGCTGCCCGCCAGGGGCAGGCGGGCCGCGCGGACCAGGGCCCCGACCACATCATCCACGGCCACGGGCTCGCTGCGGTGGTCCAGCCAGGCGGGCAGCACCATGGCCGGCAGCCGCGCGGCCAGGTCCCGCACGATGGTCCAGGAGGCGCTCCCGGCGCCGACGATCATGCCCGCCCGCAGCTCCAGGCAGGGCACCCGCCCCTCCCGCAGGGCCCGGCCCGTCTCGAGGCGGGCCCGGAGGTGGTCCGAGGGCGGGCCCGCGGGAGCCACGCCGCCCAGGTAGACGATGCGCTCCACGCCCGCCCGGGCGGCCGCGACCGAGAACCGCTCGGCGGTGGCGAGCTCCCGCTGTACCCAGCCCGGATGCAGCTCGCCCATGCCGTGGATGAGGTAGAAGGCCACGCGGCAGCCCTCCATGGCCCGGGCCAGGGTCTCGCCGTCCTCCGCATCGCCCGCCACCCAGTCCCGGTCCGGCCAGGCCTGCCGCGCCGCCTCGGGGCGCCGGGTCAGACAGCGCACCGCCCAGCCATCCGTCTCGAGGCCGCGACAGACGCGGCGGCCCATGAACCCCGTGGCGCCCGTGAGCAGCAGCTGATCTGTCATGACCTCAGGCTGACCGCAGGCCGGCGAACGCGCCAGGGGTCAAGCGGGGGACGACGGCCCCTGCTGGAGCGCCTCGGCCCACCGGTCGAGGTTCTGCTCATTGGCGGGCTCGACGATGGGCCTGAGTGCGCTGGCGACGGCCTCGTCGGCGAAGGCCTGCTCCCAGGTG
>Ga0208507_1000587_pt1 | contig 22814 bp, 18 predicted proteins | sample CryBogCBH12Aug01_FD_184626 | JGI IMG/M metagenome (GOLD analysis project Ga0208507, IMG submission 184626) | Freshwater microbial communities from Crystal Bog, Wisconsin, USA - CBH12Aug09.1 (SPAdes) (version 2) | ecosystem: Environmental > Aquatic > Freshwater > Lake | place: Crystal Bog... | reverse complement strand
GCCGCGGGCCTCGTAGAACACATCATCCACTTCCAACCATGACACCTTAGGCAATGGCGTGCCTTGTTTTTCAGCCTGCTCACGTTCCACATCGGTAAGGCCCGGCCCCAAGTTTGAGCCGGAGCTGTTGGCGGCAAGGCGGGTGGACAAGCCCCCTAAGCGTTTGATGACCACCTCGGTGTATTGCCACAAGTTGTCCGCCCTAGAATAAAACTGCGCGCGTTTCACATCGCCACCGAAATGTTGCAGGCGTTCCATATACTTGTGCAAAGCTTCAATGCCTTTTTCGTACTCCGCTTCAGTTGAAGGTAAGGCCCACGAATCGTTCTCAAAATAGAAATAAGGCTCGGCAATCGCCAAATCTGGGTCTTCCGCCGACTGGGACTGGTCGCGGGCAAAATGGTTTCTGAGGGCGGAAGTGGCATCGCGCAACATCACCAAAGCCCCGTATTCCCAATTGGGCACGTTATCAAGGAACACCCCTGGAGGGCCAACGTCATTGGTGATATAACCGCCAGGTTTGTAAAGCAAGGTTTCGGCAATATGTGCCAAGGTATTGGTATACACATAACCGACCGGAATATTGTCCGAAGAATGGGTCTCTTTGGCCCGTATCTGTGCTTCGTCAATAATGTTAAACTGACCCGGCTCGCTGCCCCACCAAGCACCTAGAATAATCAGGACAGTCATTACAACGCCAAGGAAAACACCAAATATCCACAGGATACCTCTTGGTTTTTCTTCGTCCAGGAATTCGTTTGCCGCCATTTCTAGTATCCTTTGAAGTGTTTGCGAAAAAACCGGTTATGCCATTGTCTTAAAATATTGGACATAGTAGCAGGTTTTATGATTTTTTTCCGCTATTGAGCATAGCCTCAGCACAAGTTTTGTCACCTATCATTATCTCGGCATCCATCTGTGCAGTCATTTTTTTCTGGCCCTAGGGTGGGCTTGGTCATAAACCGTTGCCAGATGAGTAAAATCCAAATGGGTGTAAATTTGCGTGGTACTGATATTGCTATGCCCCAGCAACTCCTGTACGGCCCGTAAATCTTGGCTAGATTCCAATAGGTGGCTGGCAAATGAATGTCTGAGCATGTGTGGATGGACGTGTGCATCAATACCATGGGTTTTGCACCATAGGTCGAGCCGGAGTTGGATGCTGCGCTGCCCAAGCCGCTGCCCCCGATTGGAAACAAACAGCGCAGTCACCAGCGGTTGGGCCATTTGCAACCGATATGGCAACCATTTTTCGAGGGCGCTGATGGCCTTGCCGCCAATCGGCAAAAGCCGCGATTTGCCGCCTTTGCCACTGACGACCATTAACGAGCGGTCACGCACATCAATGTCCGGCAAATTGAGCCCCGATAATTCACTAAGACGCAAGCCGCAAGAATAAAACAACTCAAACATGGCCAAATCGCGGATAGCCAACATCCCATTACAGTCTCCGTCCAGCAAACCGTTCACTTGGTCAACATCCAATGTATTAGGCAATTTTCTTGCCTGTTTCGGGGCTTTAACCTGTTGCGCTGGATTATTGTCTACAAGGCGATTTTTTAATAGGTAGTTAAAAAAACTGCGGATAGCGGATAATTCCCGTTGCAGGCTTTTGCTGCCCAACCCGCTCCTGTGCCGTGCGGCGATATGGGTACGGATGTCATAAGCCTGTAATCCGCTCCAATCAGTAATGGCTTTTTGCTGGCAATAACCGCCCAATTGCTTCAGGTCGCGCCGATAACTGCTTAAAGTATGAGGCGATACGCGCCTGATCTCGTTAAGTTGCTGCAAATATTCAAGCAGTTGGGCTTCGGCATCCGGTGACATGGGTTATTTCAATAACGTGACCAATCGGGTGGCGATAATTTCGCCCATTTGGGTCAAAAACAAATGCCCCATACTCTGATGGAAGCGGTCTTTTTCGCGGCTGCCAATCCCTAAAATGCCTTCAAACTCAGTGAAAACCATGGGCACAATCGCGCAAGACCTGACGTGTAACGCGGCATCGCCAAACAATTCCCGTGCCTGTTCAGGGGTTGGCATGCCACAACTGGGCTGGTTGCCGGACAGTTCCACCAAAAAAGGCTTAAGCTTATCGCTACCTGGCGTAATAAACAGCCCTGGTAAGTGACCGACCGGTTCGGCCCGGATAATGCGGATCGCCACAAAATCGGTCAAAAAATAGTCGGACAAGACAATTTCCAGATGGTGGATAGCTTGCTCCAAAGTCTCGGCGTTCAACAAAGCCAGTGTCAATTTATGCATCCGGTTAAACGAGGCGTCATTGTCTTTGGCAATATCAATCAGCATTCCTAGCTGATTTTCCAGTTCACGATGCCGGCTTCGGAAAATCTCCAATTGCTTGGCGATCAGCGACACAGCATTGCCACTAGGATGGGGGATACTCAGTTTTTCTAATAAATTCAGGTGGTCATTGAAAAATTCAGGATGCTGCAATAAATAATTTCCCACCTCGTCAGAAGACAGCTCTGTACTGGACAAGGATTCACCCGCAAGGGCAATCCGCCCCTCAAAAACTGATTCGGCAGGGCCGGTCATCAATACTGGATGACCCCGCCCCGCCCACGCTATCTGCAATATACCGCCGGGCAATTCAACCTGTACTTGGTTGTCCAGTAGATTTTGTTCAAAACCGATCACCATGGCGGCACACGCGCCGCTGCCACAGGCCAATGTTTCAGCTGCGCCACGTTCATAAACACGCAATTTAATATGAGATCGGTCAATAATTTGCATAAAACCAATATTGGCCCGTTCGGGGAAAAGGGCATCGCTTTCCAAAGCTTTGCCCAACATTTCCACTGGTGCATTTTTGATGTCATGCACTTGGATAACCGCGTGCGGGTTACCCATAGAAACAGCCCCAAATGCCCGTTCCTGACCATTGATAGTAACCGTATAAAAACGTGACTCCTGTTCGGCAAGCAAAGGTATCTCCGACGGTGCATGGCGTGGCACCCCCATATTGACCGTGACCATACCATCAGGTTCAAAGCTCAGCGTCAGTTGCCCCGAATGGGTGTCAACACATATCTGGTCTTTAAGGCTTAATTGCTTATCGCGTACAAAGCGGGCAAAACAGCGGGCACCATTGCCGCATTGCCCCACTTCACTGCCGTCGGCGTTAAAGATACGGTATTTAAAATCGGCATTGGGGCTCTGTGGCGGTTCAACTAACAGCAGCTGGTCAAACCCCACACCAAAATGGCGGTCAGAAAGTTGGCGGATATGTTCCGTGCTTAACGCAATTTCTTGGTTGATGGCATCAATGACCATAAAATCATTGCCTAGGCCGTGCATTTTAGTGAACAGGATCATTTCTTGAGTCGGCTAATAGCTTTGTTACAAAATGGCGAAAAAACCCAGTTTAATGCAATATCGGTTTTACGGCTTGTTTTTTACCCATATCACTGGTTTAAAGCAGTGTCGGAAATCTCCAGTTTTAGATGTTATATATTGATTATAAAGGTTTATAAACCCGCATCGGCGCGTTGCCGTTGCCGGGTTGCTCAATAGTGAACCCCAGTTTGGCCAGCAGTGCCAACATGCCGGTATTGCCCGCCAGCACTTCCGCCTCAAACAGTGCAACCCCTTTGGCTTTGGCAGTGGCCATTAAAATGACCAGCAACCGGGAACCAATACCTAAGCATTGGCAATCATCCGCCACCACCAAGGCAAATTCCGCTGAGCGACCATCTGGATTAATAATATAACGTCCTACGCCTAGCTCCTTGGGCAAAGAAGCTTCTTCGGTGACCGCCACAAATGCCATTTCCCGGTCATAGTCGATTTGCGTGAAACGCACCAACATATCGGGTGTTAAGGTGTGCAAAGATTGACGGAAGCGGAAATACTTGCTGCGCTCCGAAAGGCGAGCGACGAACCGGCTTTCCATCTCGGCATCTTCTGGGCGTATGGGGCGCAGCGTGATATTGGCGCCGTTGACCAATTGCTGCTGTTGCGCCAGCTCGTGCGGATAGGGGTGGATGGCCATGTGCGCATAACGGCTTAGCTGGTGCGGTTTGTGGGCTTTAATACGCGCATCCACAGCAATCGCCCCCTGCTCATCAACCATCAGCGGGTTAATGTCCAGCTCCAAAATTTCCGGTAACTCGCTCACCATTGCGGACACGTTCAGCAACACATCAATCACTGCCTGCCGGTTAGCTGCAGGCATCTGCCGGAAAGCCTTCAGATATTTTGCCGCCTTGGTTTTGGCGAGCATTTGCTCCGCCATATAGGTATTGAGTGGCGGGATGGCAATGGCGTTATCTTGCAAAATTTCCACCAACGTACCGCCTAGGCCGACACTGATGGCAGGGCCAAATACAGGGTCCCTGACCACGCCCACCATCAATTCACGGGCATTTGACGATTTGAACATAGCCTCCACGGTCATGCCGACGGTGTCGATATCAGGGTATTTTTGCTTGATTGCCGCCTCCATTTCGCTAAAGTGCTGCGAAACCTCCTGCACACTCTGGATATTAAGGCGCACACCGCCAATATCAGATTTATGGCTAAAGGCCGACATATTAATTTTTAGCACCACTGGAAAGCCCAACGTTTCAGCGGCGATCATGGCATCTTTGCCAGAAAAAACCGGCACGGTCAGGTTTACCGGAATATGGAAAGCAGCCAGCACAGCCTTCGCTTCCTGTGCCGTCAATATCTCGCGGCCTTCCGACAACACTCGGCCGATGATCAGCCGCGCACCCTCCACATCGTGTGTGGTGGGTGTACCATCAGGGGAGGGGATTTGTTTAAGCAAGATTTGGTTACGGGTATAGCGGGCCAAAAAAGCAAACGCGTCAACCGCCGTTTCCGGCGTATTGAAATGCGCGATGTTGCTGTCCGCAAACAAATCCCGCCCCGCCTGGACTTTAGCTCCGCCCGTCCAAGCCGCCAGCACCGGTTTGTTGCTGGTTTTGGCGCCATCAATAAGGCATTGTGCCACTTGGCTGGGGTTGGTCATTGCTTGCGGTGTCAGAATCACCAGCACCCCATCAATTTGCCCGTCATCCAGACACACTGCCAAGGCTTGTTGATAACGTTCAGACGTGGCATCACCCAAAATATCAATAGGATTGGCATGTGACCAATGGGGGGGCAACACCGCATCCAAAGCAGCCAAACTGGCCTCGCTTAAGGTAGCCATGGTTATTCCGACATCTTCCGCACGGTCTGTGCTCATTACTCCGGGGCCACCGGCATTTGTGATAATTGCCAAGCGGTCATCTTTAACCACGACGTTATTCGCCAGCACCCGTGCCGCCGCAAACAATTCATCAATGCTATAGGCCCGCACCACACCGGCCCGTTCAATAGCCGCATTAAAAACGTTGTCGCCGCCCACCATAGCCCCGGTATGCGACATGGCAGCCTTGCAGCCCGCTTCATGCCGACCGGACTTGATTAAAATCACTGGCTTTAACCGTGCCGCCGCTTTCAGGCCACTTAAAAAACGGCGGGCATCACGGATACCCTCCACATACATTAAAATGCCCGTGGTGTGGCTATCTGTCGCCAGATAATCCAGCACCTCGCCAAAATCAATATCCGCTGCACCGCCCATCGACACCACAGTAGAAAAGCCAATATCTTGTGCTTTCGCCCAATCCAAAATCGCCGTACAAACGGCACCCGATTGCGACAACAATGCCAATGTGCCGTCTTTAACCACCCCATCGCCAAACGTGGCGTTCAGCAGGCCATCAGGGCGGGCTACCCCCAGGCAATTGGGGCCAATCATACGGATGCCGTACAAATGGGCAATATCTAAAATTTCTTGCTGCAGGCGCTTGCCCGCTTCGCCCAGCTCGCCAAATCCGGCAGTGATGATAATCACCGAATTAACCCCCTTTTCGCCACATTGTCGCATCACATCCGGCACGGTCGGGGCTGGAGTGGCAATCACCACCAAGTCCACATCTTCCGCTATGGACAGCAAATCGGGGTAAGCCTTTAAGCCCAGCAATTGTTCGCGCTTGTTATTGACCGGATACAGCGCACCGGCAAAGCCCGCTTCCTGCATGTTTAGCAGCAACCGATAGCCGACACTTTCCACGCGCTCGGAAGCCCCTACAATAGCAACAGAACGGGGGGTAAAAAAACGGCTTAAATAATGCGGGCCCATAGCAATTCCTCAAGAAAATTTAACCTTCTAAGGTTACCATTTTTGTTGCCTGTGGCGGGTTAAAGTTTGCTGACAATGGCAATGGTTGGATTGTTCCACAAGAATCCTGCTGACCGCAGTGACTTTATGCCACCATTACGAGGTTTCTGGTGTCCCCCAATAGCGTGGCAATGATAGGACAAGGTGCACAATCGGCTTTACTGTCTCGGCTATCGGCCAGATTGGACAAAGCCGTCTCCATGACAAACATGCGTCCGATGCGTTCCCGAATAATAACCAGTTTCTTTAAGGGTTATGGCTTTTGCTTCTCCGGAGTGCAACCCACGGTGCAAGTCCTGCAGCACTATGCTTACCCTCAAACCATTGATTGTCGTGCCGCATTTTTTGCTCCTATGGTTCGGTCAAATGCCCGCTATTCCAGAAATTTCAGCATTACCCGACCTATGTGCCTTGCAGTCCGATCGCATAAATGCCCATTAAAAAGCGCAGATGCAAGTTTTTGCCTTGACGGTCATGACAGCTTCGTGACATCCGCCTTGTTGGCATGAATCTTAAAAACCATAGCCAGTTCCTCGCCATTAGCAAGCGTTAATGGGGTCGGCAAACCATTTAGGTCGGCTTGCAGGCCAATAACCGGCTCGATGCAGACATACTGATGTTTTTTATCGCTCCAGACAGCAAACGCAAGCGAGAGCTTGGCAATGAGTGGGGACACGCTACACCCCACAGTGACACTGTAGAGAGCGGTTGACAATGTGGCGGTTTCTGCCAATGAAACGACTGGGTGACATTGCATGGCATCGTGCGGCAATGAAGCCACAGCTAACCGGGTCGTGCCAATAGTAATAAAGCTGTCTTCCGTGACAGAAAAATAAGGATGAAACCCTGGCCTGACCCAAGCTGCATCAGAGAGTGCACGGAGGGTAGTGTTGACCGTTAGGGTTTTGCCTTGATGGTCTTCCACTTCTTCCCAATCTGATATGACATCAATATGCCCCCAATTGCTTTTGGTGGCCGAGGCAAGGATTTTTCTATGGGGCAATTGGCTGCCACAAGCCGTTATCCTATATTCACCATGCTTGATGCTAAACGGTGGGGACAGTTCCTCAAAATTGGGCAAACAAAGAAACGCGCCGCCACGCAAGCCCCCCCCTGCTTTGTCATGCAGTGGCTCAATAACATTAATGCCGTCCAATTGCCAATGGCTTAGTGTGCCTGTATCGTTGAATTTCATAAGAGGATGCTGTTAATATTATCGATAAAGTATGTATATGCGCTTGCTCTGTTAATCGCGTGCCTTAATCGCCCGATTCAGCAGCCGGGCTAGACGGATTGCTGCTTGCGCCCGCTTTGCCCGCCTCCAACAATGCGCGGTGCTGGGCTAACAACAGCTTCTTTTTGGCGGCATTTTTTTCAGCAAAAATTTGATTGGTTAGTTCACGCAATTTTTGGGCATGTTCCTGTGCTTCATGCAGCTCATGGGCGCGCTGGATTTCTGCCTTGCTGGCCGGTGCTTTTCCGGGAACGGGTTGGGTTTCGATGGCATCAAGGGTGGACGCAAAGGCTGGCGTGCCAGTCAGTGCCAAGACAAATAAAACGGCGGAGAATTGATATAAATGTTTCATAGCATCTTTCTGGTGGTTGGGATGAAAGGCAGGTTCCTTTGCCATGTAAGTGCGGGTTATTGTGCCGTATAAGCAATGCCATTAGCAATTGGTTGGGTTAAAAATGACGCAATCCAGCCACCAGTGATATAGCGGTGCTTCAACTAATCCAGCGAAGCGGCATCAAACATAATTGTACCGTTGTTGAAATTTCCCTCATTTCCTGAATAATAGCGGGATTAGTTGGACGTGCCATAAAATCATCTATAGGCGAGTCCCTTGCCAATCCTAACAACGGTCAAGCTATGAAACCAACATTTACGGTCAGTGCGGTGCAACAGCATTGCAATCAAGACCGCCAAACCAACCTCACTATCTCCATAGAGCAGATTAAACGAGCCGCCAAAGCAGGGGCCGATTTGGTGGTGCTGCCAGAATTGCATTTGGGGCCATATTTTTGCCAAACCCAAGACACTAGCCAATTTGATCAGGCGCAAAGCATCCCCGGGCCAACCACCGACTGTTTACAGGCGGTTGCCAAGATGCACGGCATAGTTATCGTATCCACCATTTTTGAAAAGCGCGCCCCGGGCATTTGCCATAATACAGCGGTGGTTATTGATAAGGATGGCAGCATAGCGGGCAAATACCGAAAAATGCACATTCCTGATGACCCGGGTTTTTCAGAAAAATATTATTTTACGCCGGGCGATTTGGGTTTTAAACCCATCCAAACATCGTTGGGCAAATTAGGTGTTTTAGTTTGTTGGGACCAGTGGTTTCCTGAAGCGGCAAGGTTGATGGCCTTGGCGGGGGCAGAGCTATTAATCTATCCCACTGCCATTGGTTGGGACATGAAAGACACGCCCGAAGAGCGGCAACGCCAGCTAGACGCATGGATAACCATTCAGCGGGCACATGCAGTCGCCAATGGCATTCCCGTTATTGCCTGTAATCGGATAGGTTTTGAAGCGGCCCCCGATGCTTTGCCCGATACTGATAAGGGCATACTGTTTTGGGGCAATAGTTTTATCGCCGGCCCCCAAGGCGAGTTTTTGGAAGTGGCAAATGACAGCGAGGCAAAATTGTTGATGTATAAGCTTGACCGGACAAGGACACAGCAAGTCCGCCAAGTTTGGCCATATTTACGCGACCGGCGAGTAGACCAATATGGCGGATTGACCCAGATATACTTGGATTAGGCAAGTATTAAGGCGCAGGCACGGTTATAAATTATAAGGCTGCCGTGCCTGGCTTTTACAAGGCGTGCTTAAATTTTAAAGTCAGATTTGCTGTGGCCTTGCGCCACCAAGGCTTGCAGCCATTTTGGCGCAATGCCCCGACCCGTCCAAGTCAGCTCGGGATTTTCCGGGTGACGGAATTTAGGGGCTAACTTAACCGCCGCACGCCGCAATTTAGGCTCTTGGCGTTTATTGTCCGCCTCAATAATTTCAGCAGTGGCATTAATGGACGCGGCTAACTCCTTAATTTGGGCGATGACCTCCTTACGCTTATTAGCTTGTTTGTCTTTAATTGCTTTGTCGACTTGTTCCATTAACGCTTTCAATTCATGTTCAGAAAGGTTCTCAATATCAGTCATGTTGCTCCTTAATAAAAAATTACATTATCTAACTATAACATTCTAATTTAAGAATCAAAATGCCGCAAGAGATAATGTTATTGCCCAAGTAGACAAGTATAATCTTTTTTGACAAACTAGCAGGCTTGGCTGTGCAAAAAACACCGATCGAAGCTTTTGCACAGTTGCTAAAAATTAACCCGTCAGCCGTGTCAATGGCAGGCTGGATTCACCGCTAGGCAATCCGCCACAACAAAGCCAAAGTTAGGGCGCACCAGTAAACAGGTGGTTTGCTATCGCCAAACCACCTTAAAATAGCTGTTGCTAAAAAATATTCTATTGATTAATAAGCGTCATTCTGGTTTGTGTATAAAAGGCAATGGCTTAAGGCCACTGTAATTAGGCCCGTTTGGGGTGCGTGCGATCCAGCGAGTCCCTCGCAGTATCGGTCAAATACCATAAGGTTATGCCGTTTATTTTACGCTGTTCAAATAACCGTTTTTTGCTCTTTTTGTCCCGCAAACATCCACCCTAAAAAATAAAGACCACCATTAATTGAACTTCTATATATTATGACTATTAGCAAAATCTTTGACCTGTCCGCCCTTATCTTATTTTGTGGCCTGATATTTTGGCTTTCTAGCCTGGAACAGCTGCCAATTACCAATACCTTTGAAAACCAAGATAAAGTACACCATTTTATTGCCTATTTTGTTATGGGGGTGTTGGCTTGGCGGGCATTTAACCATTTTGACTTATCCCTAAAGCAGCGTATTTGGGCGACCATAGGCTTTTGTAGCTTATACGGCATTTCCGATGAATTACACCAATTGTTTGTGCCCGGACGCGAAACCAGTGCTTTAGATTGGCTTACCGATAATGCCGGTGCGTTAACAGCCATTGTGGGCTTGCAACTTTACTACCGTAAAGCACGCTAGCCAAAATACACGCCCACCCACACTTAACTTAATCCTGCCACGGCAAGTGGCTCATGGTAAGATTCACAAAAATTGTCATTTTAGGAGGTGCTATGAAAGCAGATGTTGGTTTGATCGGTTTGGCGGTGATGGGGCAAAATTTAGCCTTGAACATGAATGACCACGGCTTTAAAGTCGCTGTTTTCAACCGCACCACCACGGTTGTCGATGAGTTTTTGGCGGGTGCCGCCGCCGGTTCTGAAGTGCTGGGCGCCCACTCATTGCCCGAACTGGTGGCCAGCTTACGGGCACCGCGCATTGTCATGCTGATGGTCAAAGCGGGTGAAGTGGTTGACCAATACATTGATCTGCTGTTGCCGTTACTGGCTGCCGGAGATGTCATTGTCGATGGCGGCAATTCCCTGTTCACCGACACCAGCCGCCGCAGCCAAGCCTTGGCGGCACAAAATATCCTGTACATAGGTGCGGGCGTGTCCGGTGGTGAAGAAGGCGCCCGGCATGGCCCGTCGATCATGCCGGGCGGCAATGCCGCAGCCTGGCCCATAGTGCAACCGCTATTGCAAGCCATCAGCGCACACGTCCAGAATGAACCTTGTTGCCAATGGGTCGGCGACAACGGCGCTGGCCATTACGTCAAAATGGTGCATAACGGCATTGAATATGGCGACATGCAATTGATATGCGAAGCTTACCACTTGCTGTCCGAAGGCTTGGGGCTGAACGCAGCCCAGTTGCACAATATCTTCGCTGATTGGAATAGAGGCGTTTTGTGTTCTTATTTGATTGAAATAACCGCCGCGATTTTGGCATATCAAGATACCGACGGACAGCCCTTGGTCAACAAAATTCTGGATACCGCCGGACAAAAAGGCACCGGCAAATGGACGGGCATAAACGCCTTGGATTTAGGCATCCCGCTGACCCTGATTGGCGAATCGGTGTTTGCCCGCTGCTTGTCGGCACAAAAAGATGAACGTATCAAAGCTGAAGCCCTCTTGCCCAAGCGTCCAACCAACATCGTCAACGGCGACCCGCAGGAGCTGATCCAAGCTATTCACGATGCCTTGTATGCCGCTAAAATCATCTCTTACGCGCAAGGTTTCCGGCTGATGCGGGAAGCAGCCAAAGAATACCAGTTATCGCTCAATTACGGCGAGATTGCCCTGATGTGGCGGGGCGGCTGTATTATCCGTAGCCAATTTCTTAACGACATCAAAAAAGCCTATGATGCCAACCCCGATTTGGAAAACTTACTGCTGGCTGATTTTTTTGCCGATGCCATAGCCAAGGCCGATGCGGGCTGGCGCAAAGCGGTTGTGCTGGGGGTTGAGCTGGGCATACCCACGCCCGCTTTTTCCTCGGCGCTGGCCTATTATGATGGCTACCGGAGCGGACGCTTGCCCGCCAACCTGCTGCAAGCGCAGCGGGATTATTTTGGCGCACACACCTATGAGCGGGTTGATAAGCCTAGGGGCGAATTTTTCCATACCGATTGGACTGGGCACGGCGGCAAGACCGCCTCCACCACCTATACGGTTTAAGGTGCGGTAACAGCCGTACTATTGCCATTAAGTGATGCTATTAGGGGACTACTATGAAAGCCGAAGCTTGCACCTACGTTATTTTTGGCGCCACGGGAAACCTCTCGCGGATTAAGCTGATGCCTGCCCTCTATCATTTGGAAGCGGCTAACCGCCTGCCTGAGGGTACGCGCATTATGGCAGTGGGCAGACGGCCTTGGGATCAGTCCACCTGGCTTGCCGAAGTCAGGGCCATGTTGGTCAGCAAAATTAAGGCAGATATTGATGAAGCGGTTTTTAGCCGTTTTAGCGCACGGCTTTATTACCACCAAGGCGACATCGGCCAAACGGAATGTTACACCCAGCTGGCGGGGCAATTGGCAAATGGTGAAGGCTTCCCTAAAAACATAGCTTTTTATTTGTCCATCAGCCCGTCCGACTTTGGCGCGGTGATGGGTTTTTTAAGCGATAATCAGCTGTTTGACGAAGATAGCGGCTGGCGGCGGGTTATCATCGAAAAACCATTCGGCTACGACTTAGACAGTGCCCGGGCTCTGCAAAAACGTATCAGCCAATACTTGTCCGAAGAACAGATTTACCGTATTGACCATTACCTAGGCAAGGGCATGGTGCAGAACGTATTGGTGTTCCGCTTTGCCAATGTCATGCTGGAACCCCTGTGGAACCGCAATTATATCGACCATATCCAGATCACCCATTCAGAAAGCATAGGCATTGATAGCCGTGGCGATTATTACAATAGCGCCGGGGCATTGCGCGACATGCTGCAAAGCCACTTGTTGCAACTGCTGACCTTGGTGGCGATGGAACCGCCCATTTCCATGGAAGCCGAGGCATTGCGTGATGAAAAAGTCAAAGTGTTAAAATCCATCCGCCCTATACCCAAAGAAGCCGTCCACGCCCATGCCTTCCGCGGCCAATACGGCAAAGGCCATGTCAATGGCGAAAAAGTGCCCGGCTATCTGGATGAAACCAACATCCCCGCCAATAGCAGCACCGAAACTTACGCCTCCATGAAGCTGTATTTGGACAATTGGCGTTGGCGCGGCGTACCGTTTTATATGCGTACTGGCAAGCGTATGGCGAAAGCGCAATCCAGCATCTCCATTTGCTTCCGCCATCCGCCCTTGCAATTTTTTCACGGCACCGATGTGCGCTGCATGAATCCCAATTGGGTGTTGATGGGCATCCAACCCGAAGAATGTATCCGTATCGAAATGACCGTTAAAGAACCTGGGCTGGAAATGCAAACCCGCATCTGTAGCTTGGATGCCAGCTTCCGCAACCAAGACGAAAAAGCCATTGATGCCTACGAAGACCTGTTGTTGGATGTGTTAAAAGGCGACCGTTCGTTATTTTTGCGTTTTGATGAGGTGGAATACGCTTGGCGAATTGTTGACCCTATCTTGCAAACGTGGGCGATAGAACGCGATTTTATCAGCACCTATCCAGCAGGCTCATGGGGGCCAGAAGATAGTCGTTTGTTTGACAAAGAGAGCCAATTTTGGCGCAGTTCCTTAACACCGGAGTGTAAATAAATGCAACAAACCACCCGCTGGCATATTTTTGCCGATGCCGATGCCGTAGCAACGGCCGTTTGCCAACATATATTGGCGGTGGCAGAACAGGCCATAGCCGAACGCGGCCAATTCAAATGCGTATTGGCTGGGGGCACCACCCCAGAAAAAGTGTACCGCCTGCTGGCGGTTGCCAATGCCGAATGGTCTCATTGGGCCATTTATTTTGGTGACGAACGCTGCCTGCCCACCGACCATGCTGACCGCAACAGCCTAATGGCCTTTCAGGCATTGCTCAACAAAGTGGCCATCCCCGCCAGCCAAATTTACCCCATACCCGCTGAACTCGGCCCGGAACAAGGGGCTGCTCTGTACCGGTCCGTAGTTGCCGAAGCTGTGCCATTTGATATGGTGCTACTGGGCATGGGTGAAGATGGTCACACTGCCAGCCTATTTCCTGGTCACATCCATAACCCCGACGAACTGGCCCACGCCGTTTATAATTCACCCAAACCCCCACCAGAGCGCGTCAGCATCAGTGCCAACGCCTTAAGCAACAGCCGCCAAGTGATCTTTCTGGTCACCGGCAGCAACAAGCAAGCCGCTGTCAACGCGTGGCGGGCGGGCGAAGCCTTGCCGGTTGCCGGTATTGCGATGGACAATCCGGTGGACGTGTTTGCTGATAGTGCCGCCTGTGCAACCGCTAGCTAAGCGATGGCAGCCATCCTGCCCGTTCGGCCCTGTATGATAACCCCCCCAACCATTTTGTAGCCCATACCCCCCTATGTCCGAAAATAACCTTTATGATCGTGATTATGCGGTGGAAGCGCTAAAAGTCCCGCCCAACTCCATTCAGGCTGAGCAGTCGGTATTGGGTGGCCTGATGCTGGATAACCAAACCTGGGATTCAGTGTCGGACATCGTCGCGGAAGTTGATTTTTACCGGCGTAGCCACCAACTTATTTTTAGGATCATCGGCAACCTTGCCAGCAAACAAACCCCGTTTGATGTCATCACCATTTCCGAACAACTGAAAGCCATTGGCGAGCTAGAAAACGCCGGTGGTTTGGCCTATCTAGCAGTGATGGCCAAAGACACCCCCAGTGCTGCCAATATTGCCACCTACGCGGCTATTGTCCGTGACCGCTCCGTGCTACGGCAATTGATCCACATAGGCACCGATATCTCTGATTCCGCCTTCAACCGTGAAGGCAGGGAAACCACAGAGCTGATTGAAAATGCCGAACGGCAAGTGTTCCAAATTGCCGAGCAATTGCAGCGCGGTGAAGCATCGGGCTTCAAACCCATTAGGAGTCTATTGGCCAGGGCGGTCGATAAAATTGAATTGATGTTTGAACAAGGCAATGCCATCACCGGGGCCAGCACTGGCTTTTCAGACTTTGATGCCCTGACTTCCGGCCTGCAACCAGCCGATCTGATTATTGTTGCCGGAAGGCCTTCCATGGGCAAAACCACCATTGCCATGAATATGGCGGAAAACGTCGCCATCAAAACCAAACAACCGGTTGCCGTGTTCAGCATGGAAATGCCCGGTGACTCGCTAGCCATGCGTATGATGTCCTCACTGGGCCGTATTGACCAGCATAAAATCCGCAGCGGTCGCTTGGAAGACGACGATTGGCCACGCTTGACTTCCGCAATGAGCCTGTTGGCGGAAACCAAGCTGTTTATTGATGACACCCCGGCACTCACCCCTACCGAAGTGCGTTCAAGGGCACGCCGGTTGATGCGCGAACACGGGCAATTAGGCCTGATCGTATTGGATTACTTGCAGCTGATGCAATCGCCCACCAGCGGTGAAAACCGTGTGCAGCAAATATCAGACATTTCGCGCGGTCTAAAAGCATTGGCAAAAGAACTCAATGTGCCCGTGGTGGCCTTGTCACAGCTAAACCGCAATTTGGAACAACGCCCCAACAAGCGTCCGGTGATGTCAGACCTGCGTGAATCGGGTGCCATAGAACAGGATGCAGATTTGATCGTTTTCGTCTACCGTGATGAAGTCTACAACGAAGACAGCCCCGACAAGGGCATTGCCGAGATTATCATCGGCAAGCAACGTAACGGCCCGCTGGGTACCGTGCGGCTAACCTTTTTAGGGCAATATACCCGCTTTGAGAATTTTGCCGGTAACACCTACAGCAGTGAGGAGTATTAATGATACCGGCAGCTTATGCCGTGCTGGACAGCCAAGCGGCGGCACATAACCTGGCACAAGTCCGGCGGCTAGCTCCCCACGCCAACATTATGGCGGTCATAAAAGCCAACGGTTATGGACACGGCTTGCTCAGGGTTGCTTCGGCACTGCATGAGGCGGATGCCTTTGCCGTGGCACGCGTTGACGAAGGTATACGCCTACGCAAAGCGGGCTACGTGCAGCGAATTGCCGTGCTTGAAGGCTTCACCTGTGGCGAAGAATTAGACGATTTGCTGCATTACCAACTGGATGCAGTCGTCCATGACCCTACCCAGCTGGATATTTTTGCCGCAAGGGCGGAAACCGCACAAATAGCCGTCTGGTTAAAAGTGGACACTGGCATGAACCGCCTAGGCTTTAAACCTCCGGACATTGCCGATGTTTATCAGCGTTTGTGCTGTTGCAGCATTATTAAACAACCGATCAACCTGATGACCCACTTTGCCAATGCCGATGCCACCCACGATGCCATGACCACACGGCAAATCCAGGCATTTAACCAGGCCGTGTACGGTATGCCGGGCGAGCGCAGCATGGCAAATTCAGCGGGCATTTTGGCATGGCCCACCGCATTGACCGATTGGGTAAGGCCGGGGGTGATGCTCTATGGCATATCGCCCTTTGCCGACCAAACCGGTGCCGCCTTAGGGCTAAAGCCCATCATGAGCCTGCATTCCCGGCTGATAGCCGTAAAACCGGTGGCGGCAGGCGAGCCGGTTGGTTATGGCGGCAGCTGGCACTGCCCAAGCCCAACCCTGCTAGGGGTGGTGGCTATTGGCTACGGTGATGGCTATCCACGCTATGCCAAACAAGGGACGCCGGTATTGGTCAATGGTCAGCGCGTGTCCTTGGTCGGGCGGGTATCCATGGACATGATAACCGTTGATTTGCACAGCCAGCCCCATGCTAAGCCCGGCGATGCCGTCACCTTATGGGGCAATGGTCTGCCGGTTGAAGAAATAGCCCAATGGTCAGACACAATCCCCTATACTTTAGTCTGTGGCATAACGCCACGGGTACAAATTATTGACGAACGCAGCTAGCGTATTGTTAGCCAGCCCGCCGCCCGTGCCAATGAACCGCCGCCACTTCCTGCACACACTGGCTGTATTAGGTTTTTCGCCGTGGCTGATGTCGCCAACGCGTTCCCGTTCGACGGCTGAGGCCACCGTGCTGCATTTCACCGATAGCCATGCCCAGCTACTGCCCGTTTATTATCGGGAACCCAGTACCCAACCCTATCTCACTGGGCAAGCTTTCTTGGATTTTTTCGGCATCCCCGCCTATTCACGCAACGCTTACGCTTTTACCGCCATTGATTTTGCCCAAGCTGCAGAGCTGTTCGGCAAAATGGGCGGCTTTGCCCATCTGGCAACCCTCATCAAACAAATCCGTGCCGAACGGGGTTCGGAAAACACCTTGCTGCTGGATGGTGGCGACACCTGGCAAGGTTCAGCAACGGCATTATGGACACAAGGCCAAGACATGATCGCCGCCAGCAATTTATTGGGTGTGGACATCATGACCGGACATTGGGAGTTCACCTATGGTAGCCAACAGTTACAGGCCAACCTCAAACAATTCAACGGCGACTGGCTGGCGCAAAACATCACCCTCAGTGAAGAAGCCCAGTGGGCGGGTAATAGCGAAACCGACGCGGTTTTTAAGCCCTACCAAATCAAAACCATCAACCAAACCCGTATCGCCGTTATCGGTCAAGCCTACCCTTACACTCCGGTAGCCAACCCGAAACGTTTTGTGCCCGATTGGCGCTTTGGCATCCAAGAACAAAACCTGCAACGGCTGGTCAAGCATATTAAGCAAACCAAGGCTGCTGATGCCATCATATTGCTGTCCCATAACGGCTTGGCGATAGACCTAAAACTGGCGGCACGGGTCACCGGATTGGATGTGATACTCGGCGGGCATAGCCATGATGCCCTACCACGCCCCATTGTTGTGGATAATGCACAGGGCAAGACTTGGGTCACCAATGCCGGTAGCCACGGCAAATTTTTGGCGGTGCTGGATGTGCAAGCCGCAAACGGGCGTGTGCAAAATTTGCGCTACCAATTAGTGCCGGTGTTTGCCAACCTGCTGCCACCCGACACCGCCATGCAACAGCTCATCGACCGCATCAGGCAACCCTATCTTAAGCAATTGCAACAACCTCTGGCGGTAGCCGGGCAATTGCTGTACCGGCGCGACACTTACGGCGGCACTTTTGACCAACTGATACTGAATGCCCTACGCACCGTCAACGCTGCCGAAATAGCCCTTTCGCCTGGCTTCCGCTGGGGTACCACCTTATTACCCGGGCAAACTATCACCTACGAAGCGGTCATGAACCATACCGCCATTAGCTACCCTGAAACCTACACCCGCAATCTGACCGGTCAGCAATTACACGCGATATTAGAAGATGTCGCCGACAACCTGTTCAATACCGACCCCTATTACCAGCAAGGCGGCGATATGGTGCGGGTGGGCGGCATAAGCTACCAATGCAATCCCCAAGCCAGCTATGGGCAACGTATTAGCGGCTTGCGCAGGGCAAACGGGCAATTGCTGGATGCCAACAAAGTCTATAAAGTGTCAGGGTGGGCCAGTGTCAGCGACCACCAAACCGGTCCGGCGGTAGCGGACGTAGTCAGTGAATATTTGCGCCAGCAACCCGCCTAATTGTACTATCAGCCCTTGGTGGAATCCCGTCGTCGAAACCTTCGGGATGTTGAAGGAACGCATTGGCCAAATGATCACCCACAAACAAAAAATGGTGGACAGTAACTTTGCGTGCAGCGCCCTTCGATTTCGCTCAGGGAATATATGTTGTTATGGTCATTTTTTGGCACGGCTGACTACATAAACACCTGCCAACACCAGAAAAGTACCGCCGAGTTGCAGGGCGGTTATGGCTTCGCCAAGCAAAAAATGTGCCAGCACCAGTGTGACTATTGGGCCGGTAGTGCTGATGATAGAGGCAGGGCCGGCACCGATGCGCCGGATACCGGCATTCAGAAAAAACGATGGCAATACGGTTGAAAATACCGCCATGATCAAGGCCAGCCGATAGACTTCGTAGGGCAGGTGCCAAAGGTCCAGCCCGCGCGCCAGCACGAAGTGACTGAGGGTGACGACGCAAGCCATGCTCATGCTGTAGGCGGTGAACTTGCCAGAGCCAATACTTTGGGTCATGAGGCTGCTGCCCATGACAAAAAACGCAAAAATCACCGAACTGCCCAACACCAGTGCAGAACCTAACCAAACTGCCGACGATTCCCAAGACAGGTGTTCCACAAACACCAACATCATGCCCGCATAGCTGAGGGCCAAGGCAAATGCCACACGTCTGCTGATGCCCCGTTTTTGCCAAAGCGCGGAGAACAGCACCACAAAGGTAGGGTACAGGAACAAGATAACCCGTTCCAAGCCTGCCGATATGTATTGCAAGCCCAAAAAATCCAAAAAACTGGCGAAGTAATAGCCCATCAGGCCTAATAGGCCGACCAGCAGCCACTGCCTTACCGTCAATGGCTTGGCTTGTGCGGTGGCGGCTGTGCTGCGGCTGTGCCATAGCGAGGCTAGCAAGAAAAACGGCAGTGAGAACAGCATCCGTAAAGCAATCAGGCTTAGTGCATCGACGGCGGGGCTGACGCTATAGGCCAGTTTGATTAAAATGGCCTTGGCGGCAAAGCCCAACGCGCCTAGTAGCACCAAGACCAGGCCAATAAGCAGGTTGGATTGTTGGGCGTGGGTGTTAACCATTATTTAGCTTGGTGGTTGGTGAGGCAACTGCAGGGTGCATAGCTGTGATGCCTAGGCTAAAAACTGCTGCACATGAGGGGTTGCAACAAGGCTTTGATGTCGGCCTCTTTGTCGATGATGTCACTGCATAGGCGGAATTGTCCGTGGGCGCGTAGCAGGTTTTGTTGGGCGTAGGTGGTTTTAAAATAGCGGTTGCCATCCAAGTAATCAGTATAGAAGCGGATGCCCAATTCAAACGGGATAAGCCGTATTGAGGGGTATAGGTAGTGGCCGTCCGCCGCCGAAAAGAATGCTCCAGCTTGGGCAAGATAGCCGTCCAGCCAGGCGCTGCAAAGGGCCAGGTCAAATTGGCCGGTGTCAGCGATATGGCAGCATGAACGCAGGCTATCGCCGATGTCGTAATGTACCAGTCCGGGCTTGACAGTGTCCAGGTCGACCAGGCCAATGATGTTGCCGCTGTGCCGGTCAAACAAGAAATTATCCAGCTTGGGGTCACCGTGGATGACGCGCAGCTGCAGTTCGCCGCTGTGTTTGGCCTGCTCCAGTTCATCAGTCATGGCTTGGTGGTGTTCTATAAATTGTTGGCAAAATGCATCGACAGGCGCGGTGCTGTGCGTGGCGATGTGCCAGTAATGGCGCAGATAGTCCGGGGCAATATGGAAGCCGGGCAAGGTGTCATGTAGCGTTTGCACCGGCAAGTCGCTGCATAGGCGGTGAAAATGCGCCAACGCAAAACCAGTTTGCCTGGCATCTTGCAGGTAGCGTGGTTTTTTTAAGCTGTGTCCATTGGCGATGTAACTTAAGGCCCGCCAAAAATTGCCTTGGCTGTCCTGATAAAACGGCTGTCCTGATAGGGTGCTGATGGGTGTGGGCAAGTGCAGCCTGACCGCCCCCGCAGGTTTTTCGGCAATATGTCGTGCCAGCACTGCCAAGTTTTCGGAAATCAGTTCGGGTGCGGGGAAAACTTGCTGGTTAATGCGTTGTAACACTAATGGCTGGTCGGTGGTGCCGACCAGAAAAGTGTCGTTAATCAGGCCGCTACCCAACGGGCTTAGTTGTTGGATGGATTCGGCAAATTGTCGGGCTATGGTGGTCAGGTCGTGCATCTGGGCCGGTTACACTATGATTAATGGCTGGGCTGGGTTTGCTTATGCAGAAGGGCGGCAACCAGTTGGCGCAATGCTTGGCCGCGGTGGCTTAGGGTGTTTTTAAGCTCGGCGGACAGTTCGGCGGCGGTGCAGGCGAGGTTGGGTAGCCAGAATACGGGGTCGTAACCGAAGCCATTGCCACCCTGACAATGCGGCAAAATCTGCCCTTGCCATTCGCCTTGGGCAATCAGCGGGCAAGGGTCATCGGCATGGGCAAGATACACCATTACACAGACAAACCGCGCTGTGCGCTGCGTTTCCGCCACCCCTGCCAAAGCGTATAGCAGTTTGTCCATATTGTCTTGGTCGCTGGCCCCCGCGCCAGCATAGCGGGCGGAAATGACCCCAGGGGCGCCGTGCAAAGCATCTACGATAAGTCCCGAATCATCCGCTATAGTAGGTAGCCCGCAATGGCGGGCGGCGTGACGGGCTTTGAGCAGGGCGTTTTCGACAAAGGTGGAGGCGGGTTCTTCCGCTTCAGTCACGCCAAAGTCAGCTTGCGGCCTGATTTGGAAGCCGCTCAACAGGGTCTGAATTTCCTTAATTTTACCACGATTGTTGCTGGCTAACACCAAGGTGTCTGGAAGAGTTGTCATTGGCTTTGAGGCGCTGGCCTGATTCAATACAGTTTGCTGTTATTCAGTTGGTTTCATTCTTCAATGCCCAGTATGACACGTTGTTTTTCCAACAATTGCTGGATACCTACTCTGGACAGTTCCAGCATGGTGTCCAATTCGTCTTTCCTGAAGGCGTGACCTTCGGCGGTGCCTTGTATTTCGATAAATGCCCCAGCATCGTTCATCACAACGTTCATATCGGTTTCGGCGTTGCTGTCTTCGGCATAGTCCAAATCCAACACCGGCACGCCTTTATATATACCCACCGACACAGAGGCCACTTGCCCGTAGATGGGGTTGCTTTTGATCTGGTTGCGCTGCTGCATTTTTTTGACCGCCAAGGAGAGGGCGATGAAGCCGCCGGTGATGGCAGCGGTGCGGGTGCCGCCGTCGGCTTGCAGCACATCACAGTCTATGGTGATGGTATGCTCGCCCAATGCCTTCATGTCAACCGCCGCACGCAGCGAGCGGCCAATCAGCCGTTGGATTTCCAGTGTGCGCCCACCTTGTCTGCCGTTGCTGGCTTCGCGGCTCATGCGGCTATGGGTGGAACGCGGCAACATGCCATATTCTGCCGTCACCCAGCCTTCGCCTTTGCCTTTTAAAAAGCGTGGCACGGAGCGGTCGACACTAGCGGTGCATAAGACTCGGGTGTCGCCAAATTCGACCAGCACCGATCCTTCGGCATGTTTGGTGAAGCCGCAGGTGAACTTAATATCGCGCAGTTGGTTTGGATTGCGTCCACTCGGTCTCATGTTAATGTTCCTTCAAAATAAAAAGCATTACAGTATACCTTAACCCGCCGCCATTCTGCGCCAATCATTTTAGAAGTTGATGCACCTGCCGTGGCAATTGGTGATTATTCGGTTATAGTGGTTTATTGTTGAACATTATGTAGGACGACTGGACTATGATTAAGAGCATGACCGCCTTTGCCGCCAACGATGCGGAAATCGGCGACCTGACGTTAAGTTGCGAACTGCGTTCGGTGAATCACCGGTACAGCGAGATCAGTTGCAAGTTGCCTGAGCGGATGCGCCCTGTTGAAGCGGATGTGCGGGCGCTGTTGGCTGAAAAAATCAGCCGGGGCAAGGTGGATTGCAGCATTAGCTGCAAGCGGCAAAACCAAGAAGGTGGTTTTGTGGTCAACCAAGAGGCACTGGCTGCGCTGCTTAAGGCTGCCTCGGTGATTGAACAAAAAATGCACGCCGCTGCGTCCTTTTCGGCGCTGCAGGTGTTGTCGTTCCCGGGCATACAGCAAGAGCCGGATATTGATAAAGAGCTGCTTAAGCAAGCGGTGGTGAAGCTGGTCAAGGCTAGCCTACAGGATTTGTTGGCTACCCGTGAGCGTGAGGGGTTGCAGCTAAAACAGCTGATCACTGAGCGTTGTGGCAAAATGCAAGTTTATGCCGCCGCTGCCCGGGCGCGCTTGCCGGTGGTGTTGGCTTTGCTGAAACAAAAGCTGCGCGACAAAATCACCGATTTGGTTGCCCAACCGGATTTTGACCGCTTGGAGCAAGAGCTGGTGATGTTGACGCAACGCTTGGATATTGCCGAGGAGCTGGATAGGCTGGAAACGCATATCGCTGAGGTGTTGCGGGTGTTGGGGCAAAGCGAGCCGGTGGGCAGGCGCTTGGATTTTTTGATGCAGGAGCTAAACCGCGAGGCGAACACGCTGGGTTCCAAGTCGATGGACAAGGAGATGACGCAAATTGCCATTGAACTGAAGG
>Ga0208507_1000573_pt1 | contig 23142 bp, 19 predicted proteins | sample CryBogCBH12Aug01_FD_184626 | JGI IMG/M metagenome (GOLD analysis project Ga0208507, IMG submission 184626) | Freshwater microbial communities from Crystal Bog, Wisconsin, USA - CBH12Aug09.1 (SPAdes) (version 2) | ecosystem: Environmental > Aquatic > Freshwater > Lake | place: Crystal Bog... | reverse complement strand
CGATGGTGGATGTCATCGAACGCGCCGCCGACCAATGTTTCATGCCGCTCACCGTCGGCGGCGGCATCAAATCGGTGGACGACATGTTCACGATGCTGCGCGCGGGCGCGGACAAGATCAGCATCAATTCTTCCGCCATCGCCAATCCCGATTTAATCCGTGCGGGCGCAGAGAAGTTCGGCAGCCAGTGCATCGTCGTCTCGATTGATGCGAAAAAAATCGCGCCGGACAAATGGGGCGTGTTCTCGCACGGCGGACGGAAGGACACCGGCCTCGACGCGCTCGAATGGGCCAAGCGCGCCGTGGCGCTCGGCGCGGGCGAGATTGTGTTGAACTCCATTGACGCCGACGGCACGAAAGCGGGATTTGATTTGGTCATCACGCGGCGCGTGAGTGAAGCCGTGGGCGTGCCCGTGGTGGCCAGCGGCGGCGCGGGCAATTTGGAACACATGGCGGAAGTTTTGTTGGAAGGCAAAGCCGATGCCGTGCCTTGCCCGAGCATTTTCCATTTCGGCACCTACACCGTGGGCGACGTGAAACAGTTTTTGAAGGAGAAGAATATTCCGGTGCGGCTATGAAAGACCGTTGAGAGACGGATTGGTGAGGCGTAAAATAACAGGATAGTCGTTTCGATATTTATTTGAATAAACGTTTGGTAATATCAGAAATCGTATTCTTCATTCCTCTCCAATCACTTGCAGTTCTAGACAAAGTGAATGTGTAACGGTCGTCTCCGCGAAATACGAGCTTAAGGTGTTTGCCGTCTTCTGAAATCGTAAAGCCAAGCTCTTCCAAAGCGCGCCGTTCTTTTTTTCCGGCATCCGTGCAATTCGCTAAGATATTCCGAATGCTCTCTTCGAGACGTTCACTCTCTCCCGTAGGTGGATTCGCTTTGATTAGAGCGTTCAAAACATCTCGGCCTCTACCGTCGGATTGGACATTGTTAGATGCAGTTGTCAAAGCACGATGAAGAATGTCTTTCTGCTCACCGGGGAAAAGATCCTGCTCGGAACCTGGATTTAAAAGGCCATCTGAGTTAATGCGAAAACCGCGAACTCGGTTAATCAACTCAGCTTTCAATCTTCCAATTTCATTTTCAGCTTCTTCAAGCCTGCTTTTGGTGAGTTTAAGTTCTTCGTCAAAAGCTTTAATGTATTCTTCAATACTGGCCTTGCCTTTACGGCGAAGTGATTCAATTTTCTGACGGATAACTAATTCACGGAGATAATCCCAAGTGCAATGGTAATCTGGACGCCGCACAGTAAGTGCGCTTCTAATCGTATCAGCAATAGCAGAAGCGTATTTGACTGGATTGCTATATTCGTAGGGGAAAAATCTGGAGGCGCGTCCGTCTCCGTGAGGCCAACAGATTGATACCGCACCCAAGTATGGGTTGGTTCGTTCAATACGGCTGGCAAGAACTTGAGAAAATTGTCTTGAGGGCTCAGTGACTACATGAGCCATACCAGAAGCCCATTGAGCCAGTTTTAAGGCATCGAAGGGAGGGTGGTTATTAAAAGTTGAACTTGCGTAAATAACTGGCAAGTGATGTTTGGTCTCGCCGCGCAAAAGGTGAATCGCTATATCAACTTCTGATTCAGCAAGCATTCGTGGTTCATCGCAAACCAAAAAATTGCCGTCAATGTCACCTCCCATTTCCGCCAAAATCTGTTTGACGATATAAGGTTTATTGGGACGAGGAAGAGGAATGCCAGTATCGGTAGTAGAACAATGTAAATGAATGCCTACCAAGAATCGTTCGGTTGTGCGCCATCCACAAATTTCTGTTGCCCAATCACGATGATCTTCGTCCTGCCATTGATGTCGAAAACCACAGAAGGTTTCATTCCCCAATTTTGTTTTTACAATGGCAATCGTGTTAAGGCCTTTTGAGGCCGTTACAATTTCATCATTCACTGCTTCTGGAATTTCAGCGTCGCCCCAATCATTATTGTGGGGTGAGCCGATCAACCACTTTTTACAAAGCGCAAGAAGTTCCTCTGTGGTTCGATTTGGAAGAATCGGGAATTGAGTGCTCCAGACTAGCATAATTTTATTTTAATGTTTTTCCGCATTGTGGCTGCGAGTTTATGTCCAAACTTCAATTCGCCGGTGGCTACCCATTGACAGAATTCACGGCATCAACTTTGCTCCTGACCAAATCTTTTATCAAGCCAATAGCGGCGGGAATACAAAGCGCGGCTGGCCACCGCGAACCTTTCCCTGCCGGTCGCGTGGGCGAAACCGGCCAACCCCAGCGCCGCCAACGGCGCGGCTGACAATAGCCCGCAGTTTCAACTGCGGGTTTCGCCCGCCAAATAAAACCCAGTCCCGGAGGGGCGGCCGAATCCTTCGCCATCCGTCGGCCGCCCCGTTGGGGCTTGTTCGGTTTTGGGCCTGACCACCCGCAGTTGAAACTGCGGGCTATTTTCGCCCGTCGCTCCGCAACTTGTTTTAGCGCCGCCGGCCACGGCAGAAGGCCAAAGCGCCAGGGGGCTGGCGCACGCCAAGACGCGGGCGCGTGTGCGAGCATCCCGGCCCGCGCAAAGCGTCTGGGAGGGCGGCGGCCCTCCGCCGCTTTTCCACGGCGGGCTAACCGGCGCGAACCTTTTCTCACCCTTCGCGGGGTCGCCAAGCCGTCCACCCCTCCCAAGCGGTCGCTTTTTGACCATTTTTGACATAAATACACGATTTTAGACGTTTTTGACGGTTTTTGGGTCGGGGATAGCCCTTTTTTGGTTTTTAGAAATCGTTTCCCATGACTGGGAAATCATTTCCCAACATTGGAAAGTCGTTTCCCAAGACTGGGAAATCGTTTCCCAAGACTGGGAAATCGTTTCCGAAGACTGGGAAGTCATTTCCCAATGTCGGGAAGTCATTTCCCAATGTCGGGAAGTCGTTTCCCAATGTCGGGAAGTCATTTCCGAGTCTTGGGAAGTCGTTTTCCAGTCTTGGAAAATCATTCCCCAAGACTGTTTGCTCGTTTCCCAACCTGGAAAAGTCGTTTTCCAAAACCCTAAATTCATCGGCCAATCAGGGAAACTGGCTGCCCGGTCGTGGGGCATCCCCGCCCCCGCAAGTGACGCCACCGGTCAGGAACGCCGGAGCGCTGACCAATCTTTGGCCCATGGCGGCGGACCGCACATTCCCGTTTGACTCGGGCGGCCGGCGGCTTCATTTTCTCCGCATGGATTTGACCTCCTCCCGCTGGCTGCCCATCGTGTTGCTGACCGTCTCGAACATCTTCATGACGTTCGCGTGGTATGGGCATTTGAAATTCAAGGGCCAGCCGCTGCTGCTCGTCATCCTCGCGAGCTGGGGCATCGCGTTCTTTGAATACTGCTTCATGGTGCCGGCCAACCGCTGGGACAACTCGGTCTATTCCGCCACGCAACTGAAAATCATCCAGGAGGTCATCACGCTGTCGGTGTTCGTGGTGTTCGCCATTTTTTATCTCGGTGAGAAGATCCGGTGGAATTACGTCGCGGCGCTGGTCTGCATCCTCGCGGCGGTGGCGTTCACCTTTTTGCCGAAGGAATAAAACCGCCCAGCCGCCCAGCCGGAACGGATTCAAAATAGGGAAAGCAGGAATCCTGAAATGAATTCCCTTCCGGTTTTTTGCCGGCGGGATTAAAACTTGGCGGGCTGGGCGTCTGGGCGGTTAAAACTCGCTTGGCAGCAGGGGTGTCCTTCTGTTTAACTGGCCGCGCTTGATGAAACTTTTTTCCGCCCGTGCGCTGGTTGGCTTCGCCGGCTTCCTCGCCGTGGTCGCCACGGCGCAGGAAACGCCTGCGTGGGAAGTGCAGGCGTTGAATCAAATCATCCCCGGCACCGTCGAGGGCAAGCTGGATTACGACATGGCGAACGGCACCGCCAAAGGCACCAACGGCGTCTTCGTCAAATATGGCACCACCACACTGACCGCCGACAGCGGAACGCTCGACACGAAGTCCGGCGAAATGGTGGCCGACGGCCATGTGCGCATCGAATCCGCCGACCAGCTCTGGATCGGCGACCACATCCGCTACAATTTCAAGACGCACCAGATGCAGAGCGAATCCTTCCGCACGGGCCGCTGGCCGGTGTTCGTCGGCGGCACGGATTTGACGGGCAATTCCAGCAACCGCGTTTTCGTCGCCAACCACGCCTACGTCACGACGGATGATGCGGCGGAGCCGGCGTTTCAAGTTCGCGCCAGCCGCATCAAGATCATTTCCGGCAAAGTCGTGCAGATGTGGAATGCGGTATTTTATGTGAACGGTGTGCCGGTGTTTTATTTTCCCTATTACCAGCGCAACCTCGGTGCCCGGGCGAATAATTTCACCGCCGCGCCGGGTTTTCGCAGCAGCTATGGCGCGTTTTTGTTGAACACCTATCGCTGGTATCTCGGCGACGATGCCGACGGGAAACTGCATTTGGACTACCGCTCCAAACGCGGCGTAGGGTTCGGGCCGGATGTGAACCTGCGCCTCGACCAATGGGGCCAGTTCGGCTTGAGTTATTATTACGCCCACGACATCAAGGCAAATTACAGCACCAACAGTTTTCCGCAATACGGCGCGATGCCGGAAAACCGCCAGCGCCTCCAATTCACCTGGCAGGCCGAGCCGGCGACAAACCTCGAACTGAAAACGCTCGTCAATTACCAGTCCGACCCGCTGGTGCTGCATGATTTTTTCCAGGGCGACTACGCCTACAACCCGCAGCCCAATTCCTTCGTCGAGGCCGAAAAACATTGGAACAACTGGAGCCTCGACGCCCTGACCACGCCGCGCATCAACAGCTTTTACGACCAAGTCGAGCGGCTGCCAGACGTGAAGCTCACCGCCTATCGCCAGCAGGTTTTTGACACGCCCGTTTATTACGACGGCGAAAGTTCCTTTGGCTATTATCAGGCATTCGATTCCAACGCCACCGGCCAAACCAACGGCCTCTACGCATCCCAAAACGGCAGCTACACCAACGCCGCCGCGCGCGGCGACACTTATCATCAACTCACGCTGCCGTGGACTTTCTTCAACTGGCTTAACGTCACCCCGCGCGTCGGTGGCCGCCTGACTTATTACAGCGAGCAAAACCGCACCAACGCCACGCCCAACCGCGACCTCACCCGTGCCGTGTTCAACACCGGCGTCAGCACCTCGTTCAAAGCTTCGCAGCTCTGGGCCGGGGCCACCAACTCGCTCCTGCAAGTGAACGGTCTGCGCCACATCATCGAGCCGTCCGTCAACTACGTTTATGTGCCGAAGCCCAGCCAGCCACCCGGCTTGTTGCCGCAATTCGACGCCGACCAACCGAGCCTCATGCTGCGGCCTGTCAACTTCACAGACTACAACAATATTGATTCCATTGACGCGCAGAACGTCCTCCGCTTCGGCCTGCGCAACACGCTTCAGACCAAACGCGACGGCCAGTTGGACGATTTGCTCTCGTGGAATTTGCTGCTCGACTGTCGGCTCGATCCCCTGCCTGGTCAGAACCGGCTCAACGACCTTTACTCCGCCATCGCCTTCAAGCCGCGCACCTGGCTCATTGCCGAATCCCAGAACCGCTACGACCTCCAAGGCGGCAATCTCAACCTCTCCTTCGAGCAGTTGACGCTGGCCCCGAACGACCGCTGGAGCTGGGGCGTAGGCTATTGGTTTCTGCGCGGCGGCAACTGGGGCGGTAACAACTGGATCGAAAATCAGACCGTCACCAGCACCGTTTTCGTCCGCTTCGATGACAACTGGGGCGGCCGCATGACGCATAATTTCAACGCCGTCACCGGCCGGCTACACGAACAATTTTACTCCCTCTACCGCGACTTGCGGAGTTGGACGGCGGCGCTAACCTTCCGCGTGGTCAATGACGCGGGACGTGATCCGGACTACACCATCGCCGTGACTTTCTCGCTCAAAGCCTCGCCGACCATGAAGGTGGGCGAAGATGTGGCAAACCGCTTCCACCTCGTCGGCGAATAATCGGTCAGCCACGGCGACGAGAGCGTCGCCACCGGCTTGCCACCAGCGGGAAATCCATTCGACACGAAATCGGATCATTGCTACGCTGATGGTCATGAAAGTTCTGTTCCTCAACGGCCCGAATCTGAACCTGCTCGGCACGCGCGAACCGGAAGTTTATGGCCGGACAACCTTGGCCGACATTGAGGCGCAAGTCCGCACCCGCGCGACGGAACTGAAAGTGGCCGTGGATTTCCGGCAGTCAAACCAAGAAGGCGAACTGGTGAACTGGATTCAGGAAGCCAAGGGCAAATTTCAAGTGATCGTTATCAACGCTGCTGCTTACACTCATACTAGCATTGCTCTGCGCGATGCAATCTCGGCGGTAGGCGTGCCAACGATTGAGATTCACCTTTCCAACATCCACGCGCGGGAGGAATTTCGACACAAGTCGCTCATCGCTTCCGTGTGCAAAGGGCAAATCTGTGGTTTTGGCTCAAAATCTTATATTTTAGGCCTTGAAGCTGCGGTTGACGTTAACGAACACAAGAAATGATCCCAGAATAACAGCCCGCAAACAAATTCTCGCAATTATTTAAGGCTTGACGTTTCGCCTAGCAGTTAATACTCTCCTCGAAGAATTCATTCAAGCTTAAGTCGGAGATGCGTATCAAGTGCTGTTTTCTGGCAATAAACTTGAATTGTGGCGATCTTAAAAACTCTTTAACGAAAACGAATTGTGGAACTCAAAGATATCAAGGCCATCATTGATTTGATGAAGAAGAACTCCATCACGGAGTTTGAACTGGAAGAAAAAGACTCGAAACTGCGCCTGAAGCGCGGCTTGAGCGGTGGAGCCGCCGCCCAAGGAGAAGATGCGGTTCAAATGATTCCCGCACCTGTTGCCGCTGCACTGGCTTTACCAGCGGCAGCCGTGTCAGCTCCCGCTCCAGCCCCCGTCGTCAATTCTGGAGAAATTGACATTAAATCCCCGATGATTGGAACTTTTTATCGTTCACCTTCGCCTGAATCTGCATCCTATGTTGATGTCGGCACGGAAGTAAATCCCGAAACAGTGGTCAGCATCATTGAGGCAATGAAGGTTATGAACGAAATTAAAGCCGAAGTTAAGGGTGTTATCACCCAAATTTTGGTCGAAAACGGCAAACCGGTCGAATTCGGTCAGCCAATGTTCAAAGTTCGTCCGACATAAACGGTTTTTACAGTTTTTCAGCCGCACTCATCATGTTTGAAAAAGTATTAGTCGCCAACCGTGGGGAAATTGCCGTCCGCATCATTCGTGCGTGCAAGGAAATGAACATCCGCACCGTCGCGGTGTATTCCGAGGTGGATGCGAACTCGATGCACGTCCAGATGGCCGACGAGGCGATTTGCATCGGCAAGGCGGCTTCCTCGGAAAGTTACCTGCGGATTGACCGCATCATCAGCGCGGCGGAAATCGCGGATGTGGACGCAATTCATCCGGGCTACGGATTTTTGTCGGAGAACGCGCATTTTGCAGAAGTTTGCGAAAGCTGTAACATCCGCTTCATCGGCCCCAGTCCGCGCGCGATGAGCGCGCTGGAAGACAAAGCTGTCAGTCGCGCACTCGCCAAAAAAGCCGGCGTCGAAACGCCGCCCGGTTCCGAAGGCACGGTTGATAATGAGAAGGACGCGCTCGCGATTGCCAAGAAAATCGGCTATCCGGTGATGATCAAAGCCGTGGCCGGCGGTGGCGGGCGCGGCATGCGCATCGCGCATAATGACATTTCATTGGTCAAGGGCTATCACACAGCACGTTCCGAAGCCGAAAAATGTTTTGGCAATTCCGGCGTTTACATTGAGAAATTCATCGAGAATCCGCACCATATCGAGATTCAGATTCTCGGCGATACTAAAGGAAAAATCATTCACCTCGGCGAGCGCGACTGTTCGGTGCAACGCCGCAACCAGAAATTGATTGAGGAATCGCCGTCGCCGCTGCTGGAATATAAGTTCAAGAAATTGCGCGACAAAATCGGCAAGGCCGCCATCCGCATCGCCGAAGCGGCGCGTTACACGAACGCCGGCACGGTGGAATTCATCGTGGACGATAACGGCAATTTCTATTTTCTCGAAGTCAACAAGCGCATCCAGGTGGAGCACCCGGTCACGGAAGAAGTCACCGGCATTGACCTCGTGCGGGCGCAGATTGAAATCGCGATGGGCGAGCCGCTGCGCTATTCACAGAGCGACATCGTGATGAAAGGTCACGCCATCGAGTGCCGCATCAACGCGGAAGATCCCTTCAACGACTTCCGCCCCAGCCCCGGTCGCATCGAGATGTATTATCAGCCGGGCGGACGCGAAGTGCGTGTGGACACGCACGCTTATGCCGGCTACACAATTCCACCGACCTACGATTCGATGATTGGCAAGCTCATCGTCCGGGGTAAAGATCGGCGCGACGCGATTGACCGCATGAACCGCGCGCTGAACGAGTTCATGATCACCGGCGTCAAGACGACCATTTCGTTCCAGCAAGCCATCATGCAGGATCCGAATTTCCGCCGCGGCGTGTATTCAACGAATTTCGTCGAGCAACTCATGAGTGGCGCGCGGCGCGAGTTGATCGAGGAAAAAACTTGATCTAGTTTCAGTCCGCAAACCGGTAGCGGCAGTTTTTCGTGTTGAATTAAATTTGACAGCACCTCTGTCCCGCTTATCTTGAACCGCAAACATTATGGCTGAAATTCCTCCGTCCACTCCCGCACCTACGCCTGGGCCAACCGGTGCCGTGCCGCCGCCGAAAAAAGAAACCGGCAAGGTTCAACCCAAAAAGGAAACCGTCCGCATCAATTTGCCGCCCAAGCCAACCGCCGCGCCGACCATCAAGCTACCGACGCTGCCGCCCGGTGGCCCGACCGGCGCCCCCAGTCCGGTGGCTGCTCCCGCGCCAGCGGCCGCCGCTCCCGCACCCGCTTTGCGAACCGCCGCTGCGGCTGCGGCCGCCCCCACCGCCCCGGCCAAAGGGGCCGCGCCCACCGCCGCGCAAAAACCTGCGCCGGCAGTTCAGCGCGCCGCTGCGCCCGTTGTGCCGTCCATCAAGCCGCTCGACAAAATTTTGATTTTCTCCGCCGCCGTCGCCAGCCTCGTTGCCGTGGGCTTTGCCTTTTACTCGTATTGGTTTGTTTTGAAACCGTTAATTGAAAATTTCCAAAGCTGATTATGGCCTCCCCGTTGATTATCACTCTCACGCAGGATAATTTTGAAGTCGAAGCGCTAAAATCCACCACGCCGGTGCTCGTGGATTTCTGGGCCGAATGGTGCGGCCCGTGCAAGATGATTGCGCCCGTCCTTGACGAACTCGCCACGGAATTTCAGGGCAAGGTCAAGATTGGCAAGGTCAACATTGACGAGCATCAGGGCCTCGCCGCGCAGTTTGGCGTTCGTGCGATTCCGACGCTGCTCGTCATCAAAAACGGTCAGGTTGCCGAACAGATGGTCGGGGCCAAGAGCAAACGCGACTTGAAGGCTAGCCTCGACAAAGCCATCGCGTAAAAAATCTCCGCACAAAACGGCAAGGCGGATTTTCCCGCTTTGCCGTTTTTCTTTTTCCGCTAATTTAACTTTATGACTTTGTCCGAAATTCTTTCCAACGAGGAACTGCGTCAGCACGAATTTCCCGTCGCGAAAAATAAAATCTTTCTCGGTCACGCCGGCGTTTGTCCGCTGCCGCGCCGCGTCGCGCAGGCGATGAGCGACTGTGCCACCGGCGGAATGCTCGGTGACCAGGAAGCCTTCGTCATGCACAAGATTGCTGACGCGCGCAAGGCAGGCGCAAAACTTTTGAACTGCGAGCCGGACGAAGTTTCGCTCGTCGGACCGACTTCGCTCGCATTGAGCCTCGTCGCCGCCGGACTGAAATTTCGCAAAGGCGACAACATCCTGATTTACCACGACGATTATCCGTCCAATGTTTATCCGTGGCTGGCGCTGGCTGAGCAAGGCGTGAAAGTCCGCCTGCTTAACACGCGCGGTCTCGGCATCATCCGCGCGATTGACGTGATGGGCCAAGTGGACGAAAACACGCGCCTCGTCGCGCTTGCGTCCAATCATTTCATCAGCGGCTATCGGCTCGATCACAATGCCGTCGGTAAGTTTCTGCGCGAACGTGGAATTTTATTTTGCCTCGACGCGATTCAAACGCTCGGCGCGTTTCTGACGACGGTGGAGAATGTAGATTTTCTCGCCGCCGATTCGCACAAATGGCTGCTCGGACCGTGCGGCGCGGGAATTTTTTACGTCAAAAAGGATTTGCAGGAAAAATTGAATCCGCCGGTTTACGGCTGGCACAATGTGCGCAATCCCAATTTTGTCGCGCAGGAAAAAATCGAATTTCGCAGCGGTGCGGCAAAGTTTGAAGCCGGCACGCATAATTTAATCGGCCTCGTCGGTTTGCTGGCGGCGATGGAATTGGCGCTGGAAATCGGCGTGGAAAACATCGCTGCCGAACTGCTGCGGAAACGCGCGTGGCTCGTTTCCGCATTGCAAACCAAGGGTTTTACCGTGTTGAACGCAGAACCAAAAACCGAAAACGCCAGCGGCATCACGACCATTTTTCAACCGGGTAAAGACCTCGCGCCGCTGCATCAAAAACTGGCGGATGCTGGCGTCATCGCGTCGCTGCGCACCGACCGGAAGGGACAAAATTACATCCGGCTTTCGCCGCACTTTTACAACACCGACGCCGAACTGCGACGTGTGCTGGAGCTGCTTTAATTTTCCCGCTGGCCGAATTCGCGGATCATCGCGCGCCACCACGGCGCGAGTTTTTCCTCCGGCCGCACCCAGGCCTGCTGATGCAGCCACACCATCACGCGCTGATCAGCCATCACGGTCATGCGCTCGGATGGTTTTAATTTTTCCGGCCCGCCCGCCAAAAGTTTTTCACCTAGTTCGCGCACGGCGTCCGTGCCCGCGCCGATGCGCGTGAAGTGTTCCGCATACACCGGATTCAACTGTTTCTCGCGCAACAGCGTGACGTGAATGGCGTTCACATACGGATCCAGCACGGCGGCGGCAAGTCCGGCGTGAACGCGGCAGCGCGGCGTTTCGTCCTCGGTCAGTTCGTGGATTTTCATTCGCGAGCGCAGTGAAATGAGTTCCATCGGCGGCTTGGTTTCTTCCGGTGTCAAAAAAAGTCCGGCACTTTTAGCGCGGGTGCCAAGGCTGCGGCGACTGGTCAACACGCTCAACGGCACGGAAAAAACCATGCCGGCCAGCACCGGCGTGAACCACCAGAACAAGCCCGGATCAAGTTTCCAAGTGAACCAACCCCACGCCACGCCGATAAGCGTGTGGCCCCAGTGCCGTTGCGCGGCGTAAAGCCAGTCGGTGCCGTCGGCGGAGCGTTTTTGCGTCGTCCAGCCGACGCTGATGCCGGCGATGTTCGTCACCACAAACCGCGTGTGCCAGAGCATCAGCAGCGGTGCGTGCAGCGTGGAAAAAATCGTTTCGCCGATGACGCCGCCGGTGGCGTTGAGCAGCCCGCCAAATTGTTTGCGGCGCGGCCAGTCGCGCGCCAGATCCACGAGCGACAGAAATTTTGGCAGCATGATGACGACCATGCAGATGACGAAAATTAAAAACGCGTGGGCTGTGCCGCTCCAGTTTTTCAGATAGGGATTGAAGGATTCCACCGGAATGTCCGAAAGCCCGGTGTATTTCTGATACCAGTAAATCCAGTTGAATGTGAGCATGAAGGCCAGCCAGAGCGGGCTGGCGACGTAGCCGAAAATTCCAAGGATCAAATGCATCCGACTCACGCCGCGCAGGCCTTTGGCGAATAGCACGAGGCTGTGTTGCAAATTGCCCTGACACCAGCGGCGTTCGCGCTGGGCGTTTTCAATGAGCGCCTGCGGGGCTTCTTCGTAGCTGCCTTCCAAATCGTAGGCGAGCCACACCGTCCAGTTTTCGCGGAGCATCAGCGCGGCTTCGACAAAATCGTGGGAAAGAATTTGTCCGCCGAACGGCTTGCGGCCCGGCAGTTGCGGCAAATCGCAGAACTGCATGAACGGCTCAGTGCGAATGATGGCGTTGTGGCCCCAATAATTTCCAAAATCCAGCGCCCAATAATTTAATCCCGCGATGAACACCGGCGCGTAAAGGCGGTTGGCAAATTGCTGGATGCGACCGAACAAACTTTCCGCGTTCACGAGTGCCGGCACGGTTTGAATCAGGCCGACGGTCGGATGCACCTCCATCAATTTCACCAAGTCCACGAGCGTTTCGCCGCGCATCACGCTGTCGGCATCGCAACAGACGAAGTAGCGGTAGCGCTTGCCCCAGGTGTTGAGGAAATCGCGCACGTTGCCGCTCTTGCGTTCCTCGTTGAACAGCCGGCGGCGATAATAAATTTTCCCCAGCGCGTCCAAGTCGCGCACGAGTTCCGACCAGCGCGCTTCTTCCTCGACCCAGCGGTCGGGATCGGTCGAGTCGCTCAAGATGAAAAAATCGAAACGGTCAAGCTGGCCGGTGCGTTCGAGCGATTCGTAGGTGGCGCGCAAACCTTCCAGCACGCGGACGGAATCCTCGTTGTAAATCGGAAAAATGATGGCGGTGCTAACGCCGTCAAGACTCTGCTCCTTGAACGGTTTCAGCCCGGTGATGCGCCGCTGCGTGCCGAAGATGCGGATAAAAAAACCATACACGCCGTGCATGCAGCCGATGGCCGTGAGCAAAAATAAAATGACGAACAATACCAGCAGCACCGTGCGCGACGCGCTCCAGCCGGTGCGCCAAAGCAAGTCGGCAAAGAGCATCGAAACCGCGCCGGTCAACAGCACCGCCGAGGAAAAAAACAAAAACAGCCGCCAACTGCGCCGGAGACGCGGCGCGGAAACAGCGGTGATGTGGGGCGCGTCAGGCATTTTATTTGAACCAGTCAATCAAATCGGACAGCCGGGTTTTCACCGACTCGAACCCGCCGTGCGTTAGCCAGAAAACTGCGATGAGCAGCAGCGCAAAGCCAATCCACGCCAGCGCCATGCGGACGTAAGGCAACCGGCTGAAATTAGTCAGCGTGGTGAGCGGCCCCAGATCCAACGGGCGCGGCGTCATTTTTGATAATTGAAAATCCGGGCCGGCGCGGAAGAAACTTTCGCGCATGGCTTCCACAAATTCCTGCGGCCACGGACCGGGGCGGAGAAACTGATCCTGCCATTTGCCCGGCATATCGGCGAGCAGCAGCGCCAGCCGGCCGCGCGTCGAGAGCGTGTGTTCGCTGCCGACGGGCGAAGTTTGCAGCACCGCCGCGAACCAGTCGGTGACGATGTGATCCATTTCCTCGGCGGCGATTTCCGTGGCGCTGCGGTTCAGCTCCGCCGGCGCGCGGCGCTGGGCGCGTTCGAGCACGCGCAAAACAATCTGGCCGAGCAGCGGCTTGTTGCGGATGCGCAGCGCGTGAAAGTAATTTTCCACCTTCACATACGCCGCGTTCCACTCGTCAAGCGAGCGCCCGGCGATTTCGCCGGAAACATCCGGCAGAATTTTCAGGGCGGGCTCCATTGATAAGTCCAGGTTTCGCCAACGACATTCGTGCCTTGCTGCAACGAGCAGCGCAAGTCCACCGCGTCCTTGCTGCCGGCAGGCGGAATCATTTTCAGAATCACGCGCCAGGTGCCGGCGAAGGTGTTGCGGAACACCGAGCAATCCACGATGCGCGCGCCGCCGCTGCAATTCGCGATGGCTGTCGGCGGTTTGTTTTCAGGAATCGCATCCAGCGCCGGCCCGTCAAAATCAATCACGAACTGCCGCCCGCCGAATTGCGTGTCCGGCCCGATGCGCGTCGAAACAATGCGGTTTTCTGAGCGCTTCGTGTCCGCGTCGCCGCTTTCCCAATGCAGCGTGTAGCCGAAGCGGAACGGCGTGAGCGGCGCGGGTTTGTTTTTCGGATCCCAAAAAGCAACAATGTTATCAAGGCCTTCGTAGCTGGTGCTCAATTCCACGAGGTGCAAATCGCCGTCACCCCAGTTGCCATCCGGTTCCACCCAGACGCTCGGCACCTGATGATAGGCATTAAACATATCCTGATACGCGGAAAAATTTCTTTCCCGTTGCAGCAGGCCAAAGCCCTTGATATTCGGCGCGGAAAAAACCTGATGCCGTGTCGCCGGCGGATTGTCGAGCGGTCGCCAGAAAATTTCGCCGTTGCCCATGTGGACGAGCAGACCGTCACTGTCGTGAACCTCCGTGCGATAGTCGTCAAACTTGCGTTCCGTGTCCTTGCCGAACCAGAACATACTCGTCAGCGGCGCGAGGCCAATCGTCTTGGACGGCTTCCGGTTTTTGTCCACGGCGATGACGTTGTTGGTTTCGCGGAAAAATAAAACTGCCCGGATGCTCGCGGTGGTCGTCTCGCCGGGGCGGATGAAAAATTCATACGCGCCGGCGCAGCTCACGCTGTCGAGAATCGCGTAAAGCCGCAGTTCGTTGTCGCCGTTGCTCGGCTTGCCCAGCCACCAGTCGGTGAAGATCGGAAATTCCTCGCCGCGATCGCCCTCGCCAGAATCCAGCGCGAGGCCGCGCGCGGATTCGCCGTAGCGCAGGTTTTTGCCGAGCAGCCGGAAATAGCTCGCACCGAGAAATGCGCCGAGTTCGTCCAGTTGCCCCGGCTGGTTCAGCGGATACAAAACACGGAAGCCCGCGTAGCCAGTCTTCGTCGGAATCTGATTGGCGATGTCCAGTTTGCCGTAATCAAAAAAATCCTGCACGAAGCGGATGGGCTGCGTATGCGTCAGCGTGAATTCATTGACGTGAACCGGCTCTTGGTAAAGATAGCCGGGATGAAAAAATTCCACGCGGAAAGGCAGTTGATCCGCCGACCACAACGCGCGGTCGCGGCGGAAACGGATTTCGCGGTATTTGTCGTAGTCGAGATTGTCCTGCCGCAGCACTTTCGGCAAATCGGCACGGGGCGAGTGGAACGGCGACTTGGCGCGGTCGAGGGCGCGTTGCGCGACGTAATCCAGATTCACCTCGGCGGATTCCGCCGCGCGACCAATCGCGGCGGTCAGCAAACTTCCGAGGATGAGCAGCAGGCCACAGGGTCGAAACATCTTGGAATAAGGAATAACCAAAACGCCTGAATTTGCAAGCCCGGCGCGGCCAATGGCGGAACGGCGGCGGATAAATTGTCAATCCAAAGTTTGCCGGTAGCGCTTGATGCCGATGGCCAGCACTACCACCACAAACAGCGCAATCGGCCATAAGTCCGGCGCACATTCGGCGAGTCCATTGCCCTTGAGCAAAATGCCGCGCACGATGCGGAGAAAATGCGTGAGCGGCAGACATTCGCCAATGGCCTGCGCCCAGCTGGGCATCCCGCGAAACGGAAACATATAGCCGGACAGCAGCAACGACGGCAGGAAAAAGAAAAACGCCATCTGCACCGCCTGCAACTGATTTTTGGCGATGGTGGAAAAGGTGATGCCTACCGCGAGGTTCGCCACGATAAACAACAAGGCCAGCACCACCAGCAACTGCACGCTGCCGATGAACGGCACGTTGAACAGAAATTTCGCCGCCAGCAACACCAACGACATCTGCACATAGCCGACCATGATGTAAGGCACGATTTTCCCCACGATGACCTCGCCCGGATGCACCGGCGTGGAAAGGAGATTTTCCATCGTGCCGCGTTCGCGTTCACGCGTGATGGCGAGGCCGGTGATGATGATCATGGTCATCGTCAGCATCACGCCGATGAGGCCGGGCACGATGTTATACTGGCTGATGCTTTCGGGATTGTAATGCTGGTGCGTGACGAGGTTGAACGGCGGCGCGGACGCGCGCAGTTTGGTAAGCGGCCCGGTCAAATCGCGATTCACCACGGAGGTCGCAAGCTGGTTCACCGCCGCCTGCGCGAAACCGACGGCGGACGGATCGGTGGCGTCGGCTTCGAGGAGCAATTCCGGTTTTTCGCCGCGCAAAAGTTTGCGCGAAAAATCCACCGGCACGGTCACAGCGAATTGCACGGTTCCCTCGGCGAGCCAGTTCTGGATTTCCGCCGCGCTGTGCGCCTCGCGCGTGAGGTCGAAGTAAGTGCTGTTGCGCAACGCCCAAAAAATTGTGCGCGAGAACGGACTGTTGTCCGCCGCATAAACCGCCGTGGGCAGATGCTTCGGATTGGAGTTGATGGCGTAGCCGAAAAGGATGAGTTGCACCATCGGGATGCCGACCATCATGCCGAACGTCAGCCGGTCGCGTCGCATCTGGATGAATTCCTTCAGCACGACCGCCCAAAGCCGCCGCCAGTTGAACGCGTAACGGCTCATGAAAAATTATCCTTCGCGGTTTCCATCAGGCTGATGAACACGTCCTCCAAACCTGATTCAGTTTTCGTCCAGCGCTGCGCCTCGGTCATAAACGGCGCGACGGACGCGCGCAATTTTTCCGCGTCGCGGCCGCTGACGTGCAACGTGGTGCCAAAGGCGACGACCTGCTCCACACCGGGCAGACCACGGATTTTGTCTGCGAGCGCCGGCAGATTTTCGCCCGCCACTTCCCAAGTCGTCAGCCCGGCGGTTTTCACCACTTCAGCCACGGTGCCGTGCGCGAGCAGATTGCCGTAAGCGATGTAGCCAAGCCGATGGCAGCGCGCCGCCTCGTCCATATAATGCGTGGTAATGAGAAACGTCAATCCTTCCGCCGCCAGCTTGTGAATTTCCTCCCAAAAATCGCGCCGCGCCTTCGGGTCCACGCCGGCGGTCGGCTCGTCGAGCAACAGCAGTTGTGGCTCGTGAATCAAACACGCGGCGAGCGCGAGGCGCTGTTTCCAGCCTCCGGACAAGGTGCCGGCGAGCTGTTTGCGCCGCTCGACCATGCCGAGGCGTTCCAAACTTTTTTTCACGGCAGCCGGACGCTGCGGCAATTCGTAAAGCCGCGCGATAAAATCCAAGTTTTCCTCGATGGTCAAATCTTCGTAGAAAGAAAACTTTTGCGTCATGTAGCCGACGCGCTTTTTGATCTCGGCGGATTCGCGGCGAAAATCGTAACCGAGGCAGTTGCCGCTGCCGGCGTCGGGCTGGAGCAAACCGCAAAGCATTCGCAAAAAAGTGGTCTTACCGCTGCCGTTCGGGCCGAGGAATCCATAAATCTCGCCGGGCCGCACCTGCATGGCGATGTCGTTGACGACGATGCGTGTGCCGAATTTCTTCGTCACACCGCGCACGTCAATGGCGAAAGTTTCCATGGTCAGACGCCGCGCTGCTCCGGCGGCCAGATGATTTTGTGCTGCTGGATTTGAAACCGCACCGGCAGCGCGTCGGCGATGATTTTTTCCGCAAGCTCCTTCCGCGAAATCGGCGTGAGGCGGGCGGGAACTTTTTTAAGAGCTTTGTTTTGCTGCGCCGGCGGAAGCGGATGCACCCACGAAAAAAGTAGCGGGCATTTCACCGCCAAATCGTGCGTGGTGATTTGCGATTTCGCCCACTCGTAATCTTCGCGCGTGCCGATGACGAACTTAATTTCGTCCGTGGCTTTCAGGTGCGCGAGGTTGGAAATGAGATTCCGTTCCACCTCGCCGCTGGACGGACATTTCAAATCCATGATGCGGCGAACCCTTGAATCTATTGGCGAAATATCGTGTGCGCCGCTCGTTTCAATCAGCACGGTAAAGTCGGCATCGCAAAGTTGCTGCATCAGCGGCAGGGAATTTTTCTGGAGCAACGGCTCGCCACCCGTTAGTTCCACTAACGGGAGTTTTGAGTTTTTAATTTTTAGTTCTGAGTTAAAAAATGGTTTCGCCAGTTCGCGCACTTTTTCCAAAATCTCCGCGAGCGTTTGTTTTTTGCCTTCGGTGAAGGCGTAGGCGGTGTCGCAATACGAGCAGCGCAGGTCGCAGGCAGTGAGTCGGATGAAGACGCACGGCAGCCCGGCGAAGGTGCTTTCACCTTGTAGGCTCAAATAGATTTCGTTGACGACAAGCGCGCCGGTCATGCCGGCAGTTTAGCTGACTGCATGGAAAATTGAAATGCGCTTTGCGCGCTGCGGGTTGGCTTTTTCCGCCGGGATGGATTATTTTTCCTCAAACCTGTCCAGAAGCTTTGATGAACCGATTCATTCACCATGCTGTTGTCCTCGCCGCGCTGCTGGCGGCGGGTTTTGTCCCGGCCGCGCGCGCACAATCGCTCGACCAAATCGGCGTGACGCTGCTCCGCAAGATGACGACCACTGTGGACGGCTCCGGCATCCGCGTGGCGCAGCCGGAGGCGCAAGATGGCGGCAACTGGGAGATCAATCCCGCCAGCAGCCAAGTGCAACAACCGGTCAGTCATTTCACCTTCACTTCCGATTTGGGTTCGGCGACCAATTTTCCCAACGCCTTGAGCGGCGTATCGGGCCATGCCAACAACGTGGCTGAACATTTTTACGGTCTGACTAATGGCGTAGCAACCAACGTCGCTCATGTGGACAGCTATGACGCGTGGTTTTTTATCACAAATTACCTCTACAACCTTGCGCCGATGCCGCCTACAGAAATTGTGAATCAAAGTTTCACCTGGGGTGCCGTTTCCGTCAGCGATCAACAATGGTTGGATTCCAAATACGACAATTATGAGGAAGCTTACGGGACATTGTTTATCTCTGCTGCCTGCAATGGGTTCATCAACCCGCAAGTCTGTCCGCCGGGCACGGCCTACAACAGCATCAGTGTCGGGGCTTATGGCGGGGACTCCAGCATCGGGCCGACGCCGGATAATGGCCGCTGCAAGCCGGATCTCGCCGCGCCCGCCGACGAAACCAGCTATTCCACGCCGCAGGTCGCCGGCGCGGCGGCGATGCTGATGCAGGCCGCCTTGCGCGGCGACGGCGGCGACACCAATGCCGCGTCCAACGTGCGCGTCATAAAGGCACTGCTGCTCAACGGCGCGGTGAAGCCGACGGACTGGACGAATTCCAATTCCTCACCGCTCGACGCGCGCTACGGCGCGGGCGTGCTGAATGTTTTCAATTCCTACGAACAGCTTGCCGGTGGAAAAAATAATTCCAGCGCGACAAATCTAATTCCCATCGGCGCAGCGCATCTGCCGATTGCCGCCACGAATTTTATTTCCGCGATGAGTGGCTGGGATTTTGAAGCCCTTTCTAGCACGGCGACGAACGATGCGGTGAACCATTATTTCTTCAATGCCACCAATGGTTTTGTCGCGGTCACACTCGCCTGGAACCGGCAGCTTGGCGCGACCAACATCAACGACTTGGACTTGTTTTTGTTCAACGCCGCCAACAGCAACCTCGTCGCGTGCAGCACCAGCCGCGTGGACAATGTGGAACACATATTTTTACCGAAGCTCGTCGCGGGCAGTTATGATTTGCAGGTGTTGAAAAATGGCGGGACAAATGTCGTGAGCGACGACGAGACTTACGCGCTGGCGTTTGAATTTGCGCCGACAAAACTATATCTCTCGCGCACAGGCACGAACGCCGTTTTGACATGGCCGGCTTATCCGGCGGGCTTTTGCGTGGAAGCAACGACGAATCTGACGACTCCGACTTGGAGCTCAAATGTTTTTCCTACCACACTCACGGGCAGCACGAACATTTTGACGCTGCCGGCGACGAACGCGGCGCAGTTTTTCCGTCTGCGCCAACCGAGTTTTTGAACTGATTGAGCGCAAAATATTTTCCAATGCGATAGCTGTCGGCAATCGCCGCAGTAATAAAGTTTTTCCCAATTTCAACCGCGTGCGGCAAGTCGTGGTCAAGCGCCAGCGCGGCGCAAATCGCGGCCGAATAAGTGCAGCCGGTGCCGTGCGTGGAAACGCCCTTCACAAACGGCGCGGACAGCAGCAGCTCGTTTTTACCATCGTAAAAAACATCAATCGCCATGCGGGAATTTTTTAGGTGTCCGCCCTTCACCAAAACCGCGCAGCCGTAGCGCGAATGAATTTTCCGCACGACGGCGCGCAAGTCTTCCGGCGACGAAATTTTCTGTTCCGCGAGAATCTCCGCCTCGTCCAAATTCGGCGTGACAAGCGCGGCCAACGGCAGCAGTTTTTCGCGCAAAACTTTTTCCGCCGCCGGTTGCAGCAGCCGCGCGCCGCTGGTGGAAACCATCACTGGATCCACCACTAATTTCCAATTCCCAATTTCCAATTCCCAATTTTGAAAAAACTTTGCGACGACCAAAATGTTTTCCGCCGAAAATAACATTCCGGTTTTCACCGCCGCCGGATTTAATTCTTCAAACACGGCTTCGATTTGCTGGCGCAACATTTTGGGTGAGCACGGTTCGACGGCCAGAACGCGTTTAGGATTTTGCGCGGTGAGGCACGCGATGGCGCAAGTGCCGTGGACGCCGAGCGCGGCGAAAGTTTTCAGGTCAGCTTGAATGCCCGCGCCGCCGCCGCTGTCGGAACCGGCGATGGTCAGGGCAACGGGCAAAGTTTTTCTCGTAATCATAATCCTAATCTTAATCGTAATCCAAAACCGAACCGGAAGGCCGATTAAGATTAGGATTAAGATTAGGATTAAGATTAGGATTAAGAACGCGAAGAAACAAATTTGAACTTTGCCAATTGCGCTTCATATTGTTGGCGCATGGACAAAGATAAAGTTGCCGAGATTTTGGTGGAGATTGGAACGCTGCTGGAATTGAAAGGAGAAAATCCTTTCAAAACCCGCGCGTATGCAAATGGGGCGCGGACGATTGAAGGTTTGAATGAGCCGCTCGTAACGATTGTTGCGGAAAAACGGCTCGGCGAAATCAAGGGGATCGGCGCGGCGCTGGAACAAAAAATCACGGAGCTGGTCGAGACGGGAAAATTAAAATACTACGATGAACTCAAGGCTTCCATCGCGCCGGGCTTGATTGAGATGCTGGAAATTTCTGGGCTTGGCCCGAAGAAAATTCAGGCGATGCATAAGCAGTTGGGCATTAATTCTATTGAAAAACTTGAAGCTGCTTGCAAGGCGGGAAAAGTGGCGGAATTGGACGGCTTCGGTGAAAAAACGCAGGCGAATATTTTGGAAGGCATCGCGCGCAAGCGCACTTACGCGAGCAAGTATTTGTTGAGCGACGCGTGGCTGGCGGCGGAGCCGCTGCTGGAAAATTTGCGGCAACATCCTGACGTGATCCGGTGCAGCACGGCGGGCAGTTTGCGGCGGTTCAAGGAAATTATTGGCGACATTGATTTGCTGGCGTCGTCAAAAAATGCGGCGGACGTGATTGAGTTTTTCGTGTCACAGCCGGGCATTGTGAAAATTCTGGCGCGCGGCGAAACGAAGGCGAGTGTGATTTTGGAAGGCGGCATTCAATGCGATTTGCGCGTGGTGAGCGATGCGGAATTTCCGTTTGCGCTGGCGTATTTCACCGGCAGCAAGGAACACAATATCGTGATGCGCCAGCGGGCAATTTCACGTGGGCTGCGGCTGAATGAATATGGTTTGTTCAAGTCGAAGAAAGAAACGCGCGATGCGAAACTGCTCGTGCCGTGCAAATCGGAGGAAGACATTTTCGCCAAGCTGGACTTGGCATTTGTGCCGCCGGAATTGCGCGAGGATCACGGCGAATTTCCGGCGGCGGAGAAAAACGATCTGCCGAAATTGGTCGAGTGGTCGGACTTGAAGGGTGCGTTGCACAATCACTCGAACTGGAGCGACGGCAAAAATTCTTTGGCAGAGATTGCGGATTACATGGAGGAGCTTGGCTTGGAATACTGGGCCATCACGGATCACTCGAAGGCGTCGTTTCAGGCGAACGGTTTGGACGCGAAACGGCTGCGGGAACAGATTTTGGAAATCAAAAAGTTGAATGAAAAAATCGCGGCGCGCGGGAGCGAGTTCAGATTGTTGACGGGCAGTGAAGTGGACATTTTGAAGGACGGTTTGGATTTTGAGGACGAGCTGCTGGCGGAATTGGAGGTGGTGGTGGCAAGTCTGCACGTTCCGAGCAGCAGCGAGGCGGAAAATACCAAAAGATTGATCCGCGCGGCGGAAAATCCCTTCGTCCATATGCTCGGCCATTTGACGGGACGATTGCTTTTGGAGCGCGAGCCGTATCCGGTGAATGTGCCGGCGGTGATTGATGCGTGCGCGGCGACGGGGACGTGGATTGAGTTGAATTGCAACCCGCACCGGCTGGATTTGGACTGGCGGCTCTGGCCTTACGCGAAGGGCAAGGGCGTGAAATGTGTCTTGAATCCAGACGCGCATCGGAACGCGCACGCGGGCTTTTTGCGGCTGGGCGCGGGCGTGGCGCGGAAGGGTTGGCTGGAAAAGTCGGACGTGGTGAACACATTGGCCCACGCAAAGCTGCAAGAAGCTTTGCGACAAAAGCGTTACAAACACGAGACATAATCGTGTCGATTCCACTAATTTATGGCGGCAGGACGGTGAATAATTACCCAAAAAATGTTTTGACGACTCTTGCCAGACTGATAAATTTATTAGGCAATCGCCTGTTAAGAACTTTTTTGAATGGGAAAGGGCTGTTGCTGGTCAAAGCATAACGCGAATTAAAATGAAAAAAATCTTTGTCTCGGTTGGGCTGGCAGCAGCGGGTGCTGCCGGTTGGTCATCTGCGTCGGCTCAAAGCATGGAAGCTTCCGCGACGCCAAAGATTTGGAATGTGTCGGCGAGCCTGCGGGGTTTTTACGACGACAACTATGCGGTAGGCCACGATAAAAAAGGAAGTTTCGGTTTTGAATTTACCCCCTCGATTTCGGCCAATGTGGCGCTTCGACAAACCGACATCGGCGTCAAATACACGCTGGGGTTGTATTATTATCTGCAACGCGCCGAAAACGGCATCAATCCGCTGGACATTACCCATCTGGGCGACGTGTGGCTGGATCATGCCTTCAACGAACGCTGGAAGCTGAATCTCACCGATTCGCTGGCGATGGGGCAGGATCCGCAACTGGTTCAAGGCGGGGCCGTCATCCGCGTGGCGGGCAACAATATCGCCAATCGCGCCCAAGCGAAGCTGGACACGGAATGGACAAAACAGTTCACCACCGCGACGCATTACGGCAACAATCTTTTCATTTACAATAACAACAGCGTAACCAATGCGGCCAATCCGAGCGAGGCAGCGTTGGTGAACCGCATGGAGCAAAATGTCGGCATTGATTTGCAATGGCATTTTTCGCCCCAAACGATTGGTTTCATTGGCTACAATTACAGCTGGGTGCGTTATGACGGCAACGAGCAAATT
>Ga0208507_1000572_pt1 | contig 23167 bp, 22 predicted proteins | sample CryBogCBH12Aug01_FD_184626 | JGI IMG/M metagenome (GOLD analysis project Ga0208507, IMG submission 184626) | Freshwater microbial communities from Crystal Bog, Wisconsin, USA - CBH12Aug09.1 (SPAdes) (version 2) | ecosystem: Environmental > Aquatic > Freshwater > Lake | place: Crystal Bog... | reverse complement strand
GGCCGCGTCCGGCCGTTTGTCATTGCCCACCCAAAACCAGGTGAACAGTCGGAAATACGGCAGGCTGGAGGGATGCAATGAGCCGCGAAACTCACCGGACGGCTCCCGCAGCAGCTCGGTGCTGAACGGAATCTTCAGGCGCGCTTCCATGCTCGCGGGCGTGGATTCCGAGAAGTTGAGCCGGAACTTGGCCTTGCCCTCTTTGGTGAACTGAATGGAGATGAACCGGTAAATGTCCGCATCCCGGCGATAATAATAAAATGTCCGCACCTTCGCGGCCAGCGTGAGCGGCCCATCAAACCCGGCCGCAATCAGCACGGGAATCAGGTGCGCTTCCAGGGCCTGCTTCAGAGCTTGTCGGGAGTCGCGCATAGTTGGTCAGGGTTGGACGGCGGTGCCCGCCCCCGGGCGCAGGTTGCGTGAGGTGGCCACCGCGATGACCCGGCCTTTATTGCCGACGGCGCAATAGTAGTGATAGACCACGCCGTTCCATTTCACCAGCCACGGCTTGTGGGCAAATGTCTGGTCATACGGCTCCGATGGGTCTATCAGATGCGGGCCGGTCCATTTGCTCCAGTGAACCAGGTCGTAGGAGGCGGCGAAAGTGTCAAAGGCCTTCGGCTCCCAGAAGGCGCCAAAGTAGAACATCACCCATACGTCCCCAATTTTGACAATTTGCGGGTCGCCGCTGATGCCACGCTGCTGGGCCTGACCGTTGGCAATTACCGATTCTGTGCCATAGCGCTGCCAGTGAACCATGTCCCGGGACACCGCCATGCCAATCTGTTCGTAACCCGCCTTGAAGTGTCCGTTGTAATACATCACGAATGGCCAGCCGAGAGATTCGGCGGCGTCATGGATGATTTGGCTTTTGTAGAGTGTTTTGGCCTCGTAGGCGCGCACGTCCGGCTGGGCAGGGGACAGCACCGGGTTTTCGGCGGACCGGTTCCATTCCTTGACTTCGGCGGGGTTCTCCGTCCACGCCATGCCGATGCTCAACGGATCGGTCTCATAGCCGGGCTTGGCCCCGCCAATGTAGGAGAGCCAGTATTTACCCGCGAACTTTTCCAGCGTGTGCGTGCCGTCCCAATGGTAATCCGCCAGGGACAAACCGCCGGCCGACTGGAAACGATCCCAAGTATCCGCCGCTTGCAGGGACAGGATTTTGCCAAGCTTCTGCCAGTGCAGCAGGTCGTCGCTTTGCGCCAGAAAAGTCTGGTAGCCGACCCGGTTGCTGATGGCGATATACATCATATACCAGTGGTCACCGCTGCGGAACACGCCCGGACAGTCCACGAATTCATTTGGGCTTGCGCCTTGGATGACCACATCGTATTTGAAGGGCGTCTTCACCTCGGCATAGATGCGCGCCAGCGTGTTGGTGTCCACCAGCCGCCCTGCGGGAATGGCCGGGAGAACGGTGCGCCCGGTGGCGGAGTCTGCCGCCGACAGGAACTGGGTGGCACCAATCCAAACAGCGGCGAGAACTGGCAGGTGCTTTAATAAGCGCATATCAATCCCCCAACGCGACGAGGGCAGCAACCGAACCAGTGATTGTGGTAACCAAGTCATTTGGCAGGGGCAACTTTATGGACAGTTCCTGCGGGTGCCAAGCATATATTCCGTAACGGCAGGTCGTTCAGATTGGGCGTATCCCGGCACTGCCCCGGGGAGCGCCGGTCAGTGACCGGCTTAACGCTTCCGCTGGTCGTATGCGGTCAGTGTTTTCTGGCCATTTGGCAGGCATGAACGCGCAAAGCCGGCTGCAAGCCGGCGCTCCGAACGGCGGAAGTTTCGGGGCAGTGCCAAGATGCGCCCGTTCGGATTCATCGTTGGGGTTGCCCTTTGGCCCCGGTTTGCTAGGCTTCCTGCATGCCTGAACATCCCCGTGATCCCCTGCACGGCATCACCTTGGAAACCATTCTGAACCACCTCGTGCAGAAGCACGGCTGGAGCGAAATGGGGCGGCGCATTCCAGTCCGCTGTTTCCAGTTCAATCCCACCGTTAAATCCAGCCTGACCTTTCTCCGTAAAACTCCTTGGGCGCGTAAAAAGGTCGAGGACTGGTATATCGGTGAGTTGGCTCAGAATTGACCCGTGCGGGTATCGGTTAGCGCGGCGATGGGTTCCGCAAAGCAATTCGCGGTCAAAAAAAGCCAAAATTGGTGTTGCTCGGATGGGAATGTGGGATAAGGTATGGGCCACAATCCGTTGGCTCAGAAGCATCAGTGCTATTGGGGGATTGAAGTTGTTCCATATTCTGGCCGCCCGCGCCGACCCAGGGAGCCAGAAAACTAGGGCAGATGCCTGTCGGACTCGCAGGCTACCGTGATTCACTATGGCCCATTATAAGCACGATAATTATTTGCTGCACCGCCGCGACCCCATCTTTGACCATCTCCTCGAACCCGGCACCCCGGCACCCCATGCGGGCATTTACCGCTGTGAAATCTGCGGTCATGAGGTAGTCGCCGAAAAAAAACATCCGCTCCCGTCGGTCAACCATCACAAACACCCCGCCCCGCATTTCGACATCCACTGGCGGCTGACGGTGCGCACCGTTTGATTCGGGTCTCGGGTCTCGGCTTTCGGGTCTGGGGAAGACGGTTCGGAGCGAGTGAATAATCTTGCCAGTCCGGACGGAGCCGGGAGAATACGGTGCTGGCCGGTTTGCCCCAGCAGAACCCAATCCTCAAACCGGCCATTTCCTGACCCCATGCGGCGTTTATACAATCTGATATTTGGCGCAATCTGGCTCGCGACCGCCCTGGGGGCGGCCGCCTCGGTGCAACTCGACATCCCGCCCCGGTTGCAATGGGACAACAACCACGGCTATAACAACTAAATTCTATGCCATTCATCCAAATAACAGCGGCCTATTCAAATGCTGTATTGGTAGCAATTTTACCACACGTTTCAAACTGCGCAAAGCAACTCGAATTGCCGATTGCACAGCCTATAACCGTTGAACAAGTAGGAAAATTCAATGCGAGTCCTTACACGAATAACGTTGGCGGCGGATTGTGGCTGACAAACCATTACTGGTTTGCGTTTTCATTCGGCTGTGTAAATGGTTTCCGTTCACCTGATGACTGGTTTACAATACAGAACTTTGATAATATAGAGCGGTTTTCTGGAAATGATAACATGACTACGAACTCAGCGATTGATCTTGCTAGAAGTTCTTTTTCTAAACTTGGTTATCAGCAGGAAACCTTTCATGTCAACGAACAGCCGACAAGTTTAGAAATTCCTTCTGACAGTAAAAAAATTGGTCATGTTCCTTATTGCAGAATTACTTGGGAGAGTCCCCAAGCCACCACTCGTGAAGAACGGCTCAAAAGCTATACCGTTCAATTTGATATTGATTTACAACACAAGCAGGTTGTAGGGATGTCGCTATCGGGCACAAATTTTTGGCGACAAAGCCCAACGATAGATGTTGGCCTTGAATCTGATTACCCAAAACCGATTCAGAGCCATACGAATGTTCCCGTCTTACACTTAAACACTGGTAACCCGCCGACCATATTGCGAAAACCAGAATGAAAAATTAGCCGCCGATCTTGCGTTCGTCTTGCCCGCATCCGCTGGCAGAAAATCATAGACACCATCTCCTAACGAAATCGTTTGGAAAAAACGCGGCTCGAAACCGAGCGACAAAAAGCGGCAAAAGGCGGCAATGAATTTGCCGCAATTTGTCGCTTTAACTTGCCGCCTTTTGTCGCCTTTTGCCGCTTCTAAATCCATTTGCCACATTCGGATTTTAAGCCAATAGCCCCGTTTGAAATCATTCCGTTAGCATCCTAATCGGATGCTCGAAAGCGGGACGCCCCACCCCTACGGAAAATCGTAGTTTTTCGGCTATGCACCGCATGGCACGGAAAATTGTGTTGAAATGCGTTGATGGTTTCAACGCCGTTCAACAAAATTCAACAGGGTGATTCAACGCTTTTCAACATCCTGGCTCCGGTGACTTGGTGAGCATATTGCGGCTCCAAGCCCGTGCCAGCAAGCGATACGTCAATATAATAAGAGACGCACAGGCCAAACCGATGACAAATGACAAGGCAGTCCCAGCGGCTAAATCCAGCCAAGGATCAGGAAAGGGATTCGGCTCTGCGCCAATGTCGCTGATGGCATAGAAATAAAGGCTAACCAGAATCAAAGGCGTGAAAATCAGAGCCATGACAGAGACATGGCAAACGAAGGAGAGCAACGGATGCTCCCTCGTGTCAAACCGTGACGGCTGCAATGTCAGCGGGTGATCTGTCGTGAAAATATTCATTCGCGTGAATCGCATTGGCTCCGGCGAATCATCAAAGCTGCGTCATGGAACTTCCCCCGGCTCTGCTTTCCGTGGTGGGTGATCTGCCTGCCACTGTCGTTTGCGCTCCTCACATTTAGGACACACATAAATCCAAACATTTGTGGGCACACTATCCAAGTTGTCGCTGGTCTTAAATACGTCCTCAGCATTAGTGCAAATTTCGTCACATGAATATGGGAAAAGTCGTGCTCGCGCATTGGTGTATGCTTGCCATTCCTCAACTCGATGCCGATCCATAATAACAATAACCGGCACCAGTTTTCGTGTCATCGGCGCATTGTGAACCGGGCATAACTTCTGACCTGCTCCGAGTGCCAGCAGACACAAGACGAATATGGCAAAACGATATGGCATAGCCGCCAAACAAGTTTTAAGTCGTGTTTTGTAAGCCACCGTATGCTCGGTGATTTCCATGACGACCTTTGTTGGCGTGGATTTATCAAATCAGACTGGCGAATTTCCGCAAGATTTATCCACGAATGGGATTTCAAAACGCCTCCGGTCGCCTCAAGCAACTACAATTTTGTGGTGCGGCAAATCTGCCCTGATAAATGCTTTTCGACAAGGCACGCGTTACCCCGTAGTTTCACACGGTTTCTGCGGCTCGCCAAAATCTCGCCGAGTGCTGCGCGAAATGCTTCGTTCGTGCTAACCGCATTGTTGCGTCAGTTGCTAACCGTGCTATTCCACGGTGTTGCTAACCACGTTGCAAACTTTGCTGCTTCGGATGTTGCCTCGCGTGATTACCACCTTGTTGCGAACCCGGTGCTAACCGTGCTGCTAACCACGCTGCGAACTTTGTTGCTTCGGATGCTGCCTCGCGTCGTTACCACCCTGTTGCTAACCGTATTGCCTCGCCGCTGCTAATCGTGCTGCCAACCGAAAAAAACTTGCTTCTATGGTGGCGTTACTGGCTTGTCGGGGCGGCGTCCGAACCTTTGTGGCTGCGGGTGGCTGGCGGTCGTCGCTGGCCTGCTTATTAGGCGCTCTGGCTGCCGCGCCGGGCAGCGTGGCGATGCTGGCGCATCGCCGGATTGCTTTCCGGCCTGCGTCAGCTCGCGGGCGGTTTCGGTTTCAGGCTCTCATCAAATTCTTTGGCTTCCTCGGCACCCATCATTCTCACGTTGGCAATGTGCGGTCCGCGTGAACGGTATGGAGAATATTCTTTTGGTGGCGGCGGGACATCGCTCGTGATCGCCGTTGCCGGCGGCGTGGCCGGCGCGGGTTTTGCGGCCACGACTGGCGCACTTTGAGGCGTGGCCGGGTCATTGACGACCGGCGCGAATTTCGCCCGTTTCCGCCGTTTGCGATTTTTTCCGCCTTCCAGGACAATGCGGCCGTATTCAGCCACACGCGCCCGGCTGGTTTTGACCCCATGTTGTTCCAGCAATTCAGCTATGGCGGCATAGGACGCAGTTTGCTTGCGCAATTCCACGATGAAATCATGGACTGGCTTCAAACCGTTGAACGGCACACGATGCGGAACAGGCCGGAATTCCTGAACGGCTTTGCGCAGCGATTCAAGATCGGGCGTTGGTGTGGTTGGTGTATTCATAATTTTTGAATGTCATGGTTGAGATTTGAGGCGAGTCGTCTCGCCAGTTCCCGGCGCGGACATGGCGCGTCCAATTCGAGAACAAGGCAAGTTGTCTTGCGATTCGTCTTTACGGACGCTCGGCGGCATTGCCGTTGCCACTGCCCGGCCATTGCCGGGACGTTGCGCGGACATGGCGCCGGATGTCTTGCCGGATGTTGCGCGCCTATCGCGTGACCGTCTCGCGGGACTCCGCGCGGCCATCGGTGAGCTATTGGCGAGCCGTAAAAACCTTGTTTTGACAAGGGGTAAGGCGTGCCTATGTCTAAAAATACAAATCAGTGACCAGCGACTAACCCGTGACTTGAAAATTATTGCATCGGACTTTTCGCGCTTCGTGAATGCAACCGTGCGAATTGATGGTGCAATTTGTGACGCGAAATTAAACGTGCTGGCGTTCTCGTTTTTGCGAGTGCGCCTAGCATCGCCTGATTGTCGGGAATGAAAAGTTGTCATGGTTCGTCCATCGTTTCGTCGTCATCGTTCCATGTCTGCCCGACCTCGATGCCGATGATTGGCGGTGGGGATTGTGTCGGCGGTTGCATCGTGAAAATAATGCCGGGAATGACCGTGGTTGAATTTCCTTTCATCCGTTTCCGCAAGCCGCCGCTGAAAATCCAACCGATGGCCAGCAACGCCAGCCAGACAAACACCAGGTAGAGATAAACGCCGTCGTCTGCAATCAGGGTGTCCAGAAAGTTGAAAATGGGATTGAGCAATTCAGCGGGATTCAAGTTCATGGTTCGTCCTCCATTTTCAGTTTGTCAGTCTCACGCCCAAATCGCAGCCGTGGCGGCTGCCAGCCCTGCCAGCACGTTTTTCCAAAGCGGCGATCTTCCGAATGCAGCCCGCCCAAATCCCCGGCCTGTAGGCGCGTTAAATTCGATTTCGCCGCGCTCGTATTCCATGTCAGGTTAAAATTCATGGTGGAAAGTTCGTTGAAAGAATCACTCCGCCGTTTTGACGATGGCGAGGATTGCCGCCTTGAGTGGAGCCGGGAGTTTTTCCCAAGCGGTGACTACTTGGGACAAGTCGGGGCTTAACGGGTGTAAAAACGCGGCTGGTTTCAGAAGATTTTGAAAAGGTTTGAGAAAAACACTCCTTTCCAGACCAGCCTGCCACCTAACCAAATCTCCCCTTTTAAGCCATCCTTAGCCTGGCTTTAAGCCCCGGCTAAGGCGCGATCTGCTTAATCACCGGCACCCCGTTCGACATCCAGATCGCCACCCACGCCAGCCCGTTCGAGTTCAGCGGTCCCCGGAAGTCCCCCGAGTTCATCCCGTTCGTGGCCGCAACCAGCGACCAGGTGTTGGAGGCAGCTGTCAGCCAAGGCCAGCCGTTCGTCGCGGCCTGGGCGGCCCCGTAGGGGTCATAGACTGGCAAATAGGGTGACGCCAGCGTGCTGTTGGTCACAGCGATGGATGGGGTGGACTGCAACAGAGCGAGCGAGTTGGTGCCGTAATTGAAATTGGTTACCACCATGGCCGCCCCGCCAAAGAAGTTACTCGGGTCGCTGGAAGAAAAATTGACCAGCGCTTCCAAATTGGTCCCGTCCAAAATCAGGTTGCCCGTGATCCCCCAACTCACGTTGGTGCCATGCAGCGTGGGCGAGGTGAACAGCGTTGCCTCGTTCACCGCAACCAGAATGGGCGATATGTTGGTCGCCCCGGCCGCATTGGTGCCGGAAAAAGAGAAAGCGACCGCATCGCCCGATTGGTGCCACAGGCCACCCACGCCCTCGCCTGACTGAATTTGCGGGAACCCGGAAAAAGTGAGTGAGTCATACCCGCCAACCCCCACCACATTGGTGCCGCCCCGGTAAAGATAATAGCCCACAGAATTGCTGGGGTTCGCGCCAATGCCCTGGGTATATTCCCAGCCATTGGACAGCCCCGAAACCACCCAAGAATTGCTGGCGGCGAAGTAGCTAATCGAGGCGTAGCCATCCCCTAGGCTACTGCCGGCAACATAGGCACTACCACTCCAACTACACGCGGCGTAGCCCGACAGGCCACCGTTGGAATGGTAGAACGAGATGGATGATGCCCCGGCCCGGCCGGCCAGTGCCAACACAACAAACAGGAGGATTTTCTTCATAATCTTAATGTGCCTGGGCCACATAGAGCACCACCAAATCTGACGTGGCGAAGCCGGGCGCGGTGGCCCAGGCGAATATTTGATAGCTCTCGCCGGTCGTCAGGGCGTTGCTGGGCTGGCAGGTGCCGGGCACATAGATTTGCGCCTGGTTGCTGCGCGTGAGCAGGCCGTTGAGCAGGATCAGCCCGGTCGTCACAAAGTAAACCGTCGCGCCCGGCGTGCTGCTCAGCATTTGCAGTGAGTCGAACGGGATGTTCTGGTTGGAGACAATGGACCAGAACCAGCCGCCGCCGCCGTTCGGATAGGCAGGGCACGAGATGACGCCATATTGCCCCGTGCCGCGATAATTCGCGTAGTTGCCGGACCAATCCGGCACGCCGGTGGTGATGGCGGTCGGATCAGCCTTGTGCAGGGTTCTGGACCCGACCGGCCCGCTGTAATAGCCCGGATCATTTGCCGATCCCAGATACTCGTAATCATTCAGGATGGGCACGCCATTCACATCCAAGAACTGCGGCAGCGCGCACTTGGCCGCACCCGTGCCGGACACGGTGATAATGATGTCCCGCTCGGTGGTTAAATTCGTGGCGTCCCGCGCCAGTAGCTTGAGGGTGTAAGCCCCCGGCTGCTCGATCTGGACGTAGCTGTTCAACGCCTGGCTGGTGCAGGGCGCAAAGGTGACATCCGAAATCACCCGGTCACTGGTGTCCGTGGATTTGCGGAGCCGCACCATCAGCTCCACCAGGTTGCCGTCGGGATCGCTCCAAGTGCCCGTCACCTGCACAATGGTCGGCCAGCTCGTCACGCCGGCGATGGTGGGCGCGTAGCTTGCCGGCGCGGTCAGCGTAAGGGTGGGCGCGCTGGCCGAATTGAGCGGGAAATGAAACTGCTCGTTGCTCGCGCTGGCCAGCGGTAGTTGCGCTTCAAATGTGTAGGGGCAAAGCCGGAACTGCGCATACGCCGGCGTCAGGCCCGCGATGCGATTGGCCCGAATCTGGTCGAACAACGAATTGGTGAACGCGCTGACATTCGCGCGCGGAATCAGCCACACCTCGCTGTGCGCGGCCGTGAACGCCTGCGGCGCGGTGTTCTGCCGGCCACGCAAGACGGTCAGCGTGTATTGCCCGGCCGAGACCAGCGTCATCGTGCTCACACTGCAAATCTCCATGATCTGGAAGCCGCCGGACTCCGCCACTTCGCCAGCATCACCGCCGCTGGGCACCACCTGCACCAGGAAGGCCAGCATCGTGTCATTCGCCGCGTCATTGGCGCTGTAGCTGTTGGTGAAATAGGCCGCGTCCACCTGCGTCGTGTCCACGGTCACGCTCACGGTGCCATCACCGGCGGCCACATTCGCCTGAAGCACGCCCTTGGCCGCAAACCCGGTGAATGCCCCCAGCAACGGAAAAGTGCCGCCCGTGGACGTGTCGAAGAATATCTGGCAGCCAATCACCAGCGCCGAGGGCCGCTGGCACAATGCGATGATGGCCCCCTTGCTGCCGCTCAGAATCGTCGGCACTTCCAAGATGCGGAAGTTGGTGATGGCCGGCACGGTGGACGTGGCCGCGAAGACCGGCGCGGAGGCGGACGGCCACGGGATGGCCGCCAGCGTGTTGTCCGCCATGATGTCCAAGGTCATCGGCCCGGTCATCGGGATGGTGCGCTTCGTGATGCGGAAGAACTGATAGACCGTGAAATTGTTTGGCTCAATGTCCACGTCCAGCAGCACATAGCCGCCCGCCTTGCAGTTCCGGGCGAACTCACGCCGCACTTTGAGCGTGCCGGTCAACTGCGCGTGGCCAATCACCCGCAGCGTTTCGTGCCCGTGATTCAGCGCCTGCGTTTGCCGGCAGATGTAGGGCCGATCCAGGTTCATCTCGCGCACGCTCTTTAGCACCGTCCACGCACGGGGATCATCCGCGTGCAGGCTGGTGGTCTGGTAGTTGATCTGGCGGTCGGGATAGCGCACGGTGGCGCGGCTGTAGGTGCCCTGCCAGCTCGTGGATTTCAACTTCGGCACCTCGGTCAAATCATCCTCGGTCAATGTCACATAGCTGCCCGGCGTGACGCCGTGCTGATAAATCCCCATCTCAATCAGGCCGGTCGCCGGATTGAACCGCACAAAGCCATCCAGCGTGTTCGTGATTTTTTCCAGCACACTGCGCAGCGTCTCATTGGCATCAATCAGGGCGGAGATGCCATAGAGCGTGGGGTTGCTGTCACACGCCGTGGCCACGGCGTTGAAGCTGGTGGCATCGAGCGCGGCGGCCGGCAGGCCGATGCAGTTCTCATTGGTGAGAATATCCGCCACCACGGCCGCTGGATTCGCCTGGCCATCCGTCAGCCCGGCCGGGCCGCCGGTGACCACGGATTGCGTGGGGGCTTTTCGCACCACTACTTCCACGTTGGGCGCGGATTGGATTTCCTGCCCAAGCAGGAAGTTGATCAGCACAATGTAGCAGACGCCGGCGTAGGGAGGATGCGTCTGACCCGCGTCATTGTTTGCCGCCTCCAAATTGGGGTCAACGGTCTGCGCGGCCGTGCCCCAATAGAACCGCAGCACGCCGTAGTAGGTGCCGTCGCTGGTCGTGATGCTGAAATCGTTGTAGGCGGCTGAGCCACGGGCGAAGGTGTATTCCGTCCACCCCTCCAACCCGCTGCCGGGCGCGTTGGCTTGGCTGGCGGTGTGGTTGGTGGTGCAGACCCACGTCTGCGCGTCATAGACGTAGAGATTGCCCGCGACAATCGCGAGGCCAACCGTCCACGGCGTGCCTTGCGGCCAGACCTCCTGGCCGTCCAGGATGATGGAGACCAGCGCGTCCACCGGCCCGATGCACACGCCACAGGCAATCGTGCCGTAGTAGTCATACGTTGTGCCTGCACCGCCTGATTTGCCACCGCCCATAATTTATTTTTTGCTGGGCACCTGTGAGGGTGCCGGTTTGGTTTGGAGGTTATACACGCCGCTCATGGCCTTGACGGCAATCTTGCGCGTGCCGGCGACGAACGGCAGCGGCACCGCCTGCTGGCTGTTGCTCGTCTGCTGGTCCTGAATGCCGAACGGTTGCGGTTGCTGTTGTGTTTTATTTCCAAACATAGGTTCTTTTTAGCCACGGATTGAACACGGATTAAACACTGATGCCTGGCGGCTTCTCACCGCGTCCGCCCCGGTTGTTAATCTGTGTTTCATCCGTGTTCAATCCGTGGCCAGTTTTTTGGCCGCCTGCAAAGGCCGCCAGACGCGTTTTACCATGCGCATGAAGACGGCGTCGCGGATTTCGCCGAGGATCACGCCTTCGCCCCGGATGCAGTGGATGAACGCCCCGTGCTCCGCCAGCACCAGGCCGCAGTGATGCACACACCCGCCGAAGCGGATGCCCAGCACATCGCCCGGCTGCGCCACGACGAAGGCCGGGCCATCAATCAGCGCGAACCGGTCCGCGTGGGCGGCCATGAATTGTTCCACCAACGAATCCGTGTGCGCCTGGCCCCACTCCATTGGCTCATCCGGCAACGCGAACCCCGCCGGCAACGCGCCGGTTTCAATCAGGATGCTGCCCACCAACTTCTGGCAAGAGACCCCCGCGCCCCGGATGGCCGCATTCGGCACAAACGGCGTGCCCAGCCAGGGCAAGGCAGCGGCTTTGAGGGCGGCGATTCGTTCCGGTGAGTCAAAGTAGGGATTCATTTTTTATTTGGCCACAGATGCACACAGATGAAACACAGATGCCTGGCGGCCAAGCGCCCGGTTCTGGCCGGTTTTTTAATCTGTGTTTCATCTGTGTTCATCTGTGGCTAAGAATTATTTCTTCCCGCCGCCCGTAGGCTGGCTGATTTTGAGCACAAACGGATTTCCCACCGGTATCCACGGGAAACCGCCGAAATTATCGCCATTGGCAAACGTGTTCAGGGCCGTTTCGTATTGGCCATCGTAGCCGGGATACAGCAGCACGGCATCGCCCACGCTCGGGGCCGTGGCCAGCGGCGAGGACAGGTGCAGCGTGATCTGCCCCGCTGTGACCGCCGAGGAATCCGCAATCATCCGGTATTGTGTGGCCGCGCCCGCGTGGGTGAGCGCCAGATAGCCAGCGGCGAAGAAATGCGCCACGGTCGTGGTCGAGTTCGTGCTGGTGATGGTGCCGACCACCAGCGTCGCGCTCGGCACGGCGTAGCTCACCACCACCGCGCTCCATTGCCAGTCCGCCGGCGCGAGGCCATTGGCCGTCTCGAATAGCACAAAGTTGTCATTCTGCTGAAAGAGCCGGCGCGCTGCGCTGCGGTCAAACATCCAGTTCAAGCTCGCCGCATTCGCCGTCAGGATCGGGCCATCCAGCGACACGTCGGAAATCTCGCCGCTGAAATAGCAGCGCAGGTTGCCGGCGGCATTGCCGGTGACATCCGCCTCGTAGATGGCCAGTTCCAGCGGCCATTCCAGTTGGAACGGCACCAGCAACGCCAGCGGATTGCCGGCGAAATTGCGCGCCTTGATGGTCACATTCTGCCGCTCTAGCGAAGCCGACTCGGTAATCTTGTCATTCTCCATCGGCGCGGAGGTGTAAACGTTGCCGTCGCCATCCGTGAGGTTGCGCTCGAAATTGGTGAAGTAAGAAACCGTATTCGCGCCCGGCGTAGTTAGCGTGAACACATAAAGCATGGCCGTTGTGGGCAGCGCGCCCATCGTGGTGCCGAGCGTTTCGCCGGCGGCGGCCGCCATCTCCCAGGGCAACTCCTTGAACTTCACCGTGGCGGCCGCCAGCGTGGGGCTGACGAAATTCAATTCCAGCTTGAGCGTGTCGAACCGCGCCAAAACGAGCGATTCCACGGTGGTTAAACCCGCGTTAAACGCCGTGCCGACCGCCCCGGACAGCGTCCAGGTATTGCCTGCCACGCCAATGACCGCCAGCGGCACGGCGGCCGTAGGGGACTTGAGGATGATGAAGCCGTTGTTGCCCAGCGCCGCGCCGTTGTCCACGGTCAGCGTGGTGTCGGTGGTCAGCACGCTGGCGGTGAGGCCCGCTTCAATCAATCCCGCTGGCAGCCAGAAGGATTTGCTTTCGCCGCCCACCGTCACAAAGAACGAAAGCAGATTCAGCGCGTCCACGGCCAGCAGCGTGAACCCTTGCTGAATGCGCCGGCGACTGGGTTGCGTGTAGTAGAACGATGCCAGCGGCCGCGTCGCGCCGATCTGGTCTCGCGTGATGTCCACCTCCGCCGCCAGGCTGGTCGGGCGGCTCGTCCAGTCCGGCCCGAAGGGAAACAGTGGCCGCACCGCGCCCGTGGCCGCCAGCCCGGCCGGAGCCGCAAAAGTGGGTGGGGTGAGCAGCGTGGTGTCGTTCTCCTTGAAATGCCAGGCCACGGCCGCGCCGGTCATGCAATCCAGCGGCACATCGGGAATCTCCGCCAGCATCCCCACCATCAGCGGATAAGCGAACCGCGCAAACCCTGTGCCCAGCGCCGAGGCCGGCTGAATGCTCGGCGCGCTCGCGCCATCCAGCAACACATACCAGCTCGCGGTGATGGCGGGCAGCGTCCCCGCCGCGAAGCCGCCGGGCCAGAACGGGCAGAGCACCGGCTGCACATTCAGCGCCTGGAGGGAATTGCGGAGCGTGGTCAGCGCGGCGTCGCCATTGACGTAGCTGGTGAACTTGAGCTCGAGGCGCAGCGTGTCGCCCGTCTGCCGCCGCGTCTCCTTGCCGGTGAGGCTGCGCTCATAGCTCGCCGGCATGGTGGCCGCCAGCGTCAAAGGCGTGGCCCAGTCCGGCGCGTCATCGAGCAGGAACGCGGGGTTGCCGTTGAAAGTAACGGAAATCATCGGGAGATTTTGTGGGCGTTGCGGGCCATCACATCCACCACGTAAGCCTCATGGGCGTCGCTCTTGTGGAAGTGCTCCATCATCTGGTTGGGATCGGTGAAACCATAGACCGCCAGATTCGTCTTGTTGCTCACCACTGCGCCGGCCGCCCCGGCGGCACCGCTGCCGGCGGCGTTGTTGTGCATCGCGTCCAACACGGGCACACCGATGCGGTTCACGGCCGCCTGGCTAAAGACATATTCGCCCTTGTGAACCACGCCGGCCGGTTCAAACACACCGCCATCACCCGTGTAACCGCCCGTGGCGAAAGATGAGGTCAACATCGTCATGGCGTTCGCCGCGCCTATAAAGCCAGGTGCCGCTATCGCCGCCGATCCGAGCGTGGCAATCGTGGCCAGAACAGCGGGTGGCGTCCAAATAGCCGATTGCATCGCCGCAATCGGCGCACTTGCTGCTGCTGCCGATGCGGCTATCGCCTTTCCGCCAATCGCCATGATAGCTTGGGTGAGCAGCCAGCGAACGCCCATTTGCACAATGGCCGAGATCACCTCGTTCAAAATGCTGTTGGCAATGGACCGCAGCGCCTGGCCCCACGTCATCGTCCCTTCAATCAGCCCGGTGATGCCATGGCTGATGGACTGTACGGCCGTGTTAAACACATTTTGAAACGTCGTTGCCAGCGTGCTGAAATTGATTTCCGCCTGGTCGCGCAAATTGGCAAACATCGTCCCGAACGCCACGGCCGGATTCTGGCTTTTCTGCGCCTCATACATCTTGTCGCCGATGTCCGCCTGTTGGTGCTTAAGTTCTGTGATTTGCTTTTCCGCCTCCAGTTGGGCCGCCACATCCGTGGTTTGCGCGTGGATCAATTGCAACTCCTCGATGCGCTGAGCGTTCAATGCTTCAAGCTGGCTGTAAAGGGTCGTTAATTGGGAGTCCTTTTCGCTTTGCGTGGAAAACTGGTCGCCCTGCACGTTCTTAATCTTCGCCTGCAAATCACCGCGCGCAATTTCCTCTTGGAGAGCCCGCGTCTTTTGGATTTCGGCCTGATACTCATGAACACCCTGTACCCGTTCTTTCCAAGCCGCCGCCAGCTTTTGGGTGTATTCACCCTCGGCCAGGCCGCCGGCCTCGTAGGCGGCCGCCAGTGCGTCGTAGCGCTCCTGGTATTCCCGCTCGGCATACTGACCACGCACCACGCCCTCCTGCCCGGCGCGAATGCTGATGGCCGCCTCCACTTCATCCAGCTTTTGTTTCACCGCCTGCGCCGCTTCTTCCCGCGATTTGGCCAGCGCCGCTGCCGCCTGCCTGGCTGATTCCTGGTCATGCCGCAATTGCGCGGCCGCGATGGCCCGCGCTTCCGCCAAATGACTTTGCTGAATCATTTCGGTGGTGGCCATCTGATCCTTCTGGCTCATCAAATCACGCGACTGCTCCAAAGCCAGTTCCACTTCCTCCCGTTCTTTTTGGTAACGCTCGTGAATCTCCGCCTTCTCCTTTTCCAGCCCATCCAGCAAATCCAGCGACGCGCGCTTGGTTAAATCGGCCAGTTTGTTTTTTGCCTTCACCTCATTTTCCGACGCCTGGGGCATCTGCTTTAATTCCCATTCGTTCACCTGATCGGGCGTCGCTTGGGGCAAATCCACCAGCCGTTTGGCTGTCTTCCAGACCCCCTTTTCACCACCGGGCACTTGCACATCCTGCATTTCCTGGGGGTTCTCCGACAAATCGCCCGAGCTGGTAACGTATAGTTTTTTACGCGGATTCTTGCCCAGGTAATCCGCAAACTCCTTTTGCGCCGCTTCGCTCATCAGCCCGGCTTTGCCCAAGGCGTGGATTTTTTCGAGGATCGCCGGAATTTTGTCCAACGCCTCCGCCAGCTTTTGCGCTTCCTCCGCCGCCTTGCGTTCATCGGCCGTGAACAATTCCCACGCCACAAACCCGGCCCCCACCGCCGCCGCCACCGCGCCCACCACGGGCAGATAACCCAGCAGCTTGGTCTTGAGCTCCTCGGTCATCATGGATCCGGCCTGCAACAGCCGAGGAGCCTCCATGGCTAGCAACCGAATCGGGTCCATGCCGGCCACCGTACCATCCACCATGGCGCGGGCGGAATGCCCCATCTCCATGATCGCCATCTTGTTCGCAGCGAACACGCCTTCGGTGGCGTGGCCAATCTCTTTGACCTCTGACAAACCGTTTTTGGTCCGCGACACGAAATCGCGAATGGCATTCGCCGCCTCGACCGTGGCGGCATTGATCGTGATGGTTATCGGTTGCATGTTACAGATGGATGAGTTTCTTAAGGGCTTCCACTTGTGTTTTCCAACAATCGCCCGTTCCTTGCGCGGCAATCATGAACTGGATCATCGTCCTGGCCGCCCGGCGCTCGTGCGCCTGGGCCAGCATCGTCAGGCGCTCCCAGCTCATGTTGAGCGCCTGATCCAGCGTCAGCCCGCAGGCGGCGGCATCATCGGCGACCGCGTCGGCGAGGTGACATTGTTTTTTATGAACTTCTCCAGCAGCGCCGGCGGCATCTGCCGGAGGTTCACCGCCGCCCGGTCCATCTGGCGGCTGGCATAGACGAAAAAACCCTGCTCGTTCACCTCCCGCGTGGCGGTCAGCGCCAGCTCATAGCTTTCCGGCGTGAGGGTGAGAATGGCTTCTTTGGGCACCTGACAGGCAGCGGCCACCAGCGCAAACTCGTCATCCGAGATTTGGAAGACGCGCTGATAATCGCGCAGCTTGAACTGCGTCACCTTCAGCTCGCCGATTTTGCCGTCGTCAAAAATCACGGGAATTGTTTTGCCACCCAGCAGGGTGACCGTTTTGTGTTCGTGGTTCATAAATATTGGCAACAGAAATTCAGGCTAGGGTCTCAGGGTTACGGATAGATGATATAATTGGTGTAGGTGATTGAAACCTTGCTCACACCGCCCGGCCGGGCCGGGTTGCGAACCTCATTCGCAACCAACTGATTGGCGGACGGACCATTGGTGCTGCTGAAATGCAGTCCATCCAGCGAATACGGAGCAACGCCATTCGTGATGGCCAGCAACGCATCCAGCCCCAGCAGGTCGGTGCGGGCAACGGCGGAGAACTGCCAGGCATTCGACAACACCATCTGGGAGCCAATGATAATGTTGGTGTATCGCCCGAGAGTCCATCCATCGTTTGAGTCAGCACAATTCGTTGCCATTGGCCAAACCAACACTGGAACAAACTCTGCACCCATGCCCATAAAACAGGTCGCAAACGACGCCGTGTATTGATAATAGGTTGGCCCGGTAATGCCGCCAGCCGAACCATAATCATTGATACCCAAGCCGTCATAGACATGCTGCTTCACAAACAGCGGCAGCGGAAAAATGTAGTTCGTGCCCGAAAGCGAGCCGTTCCATTGAGATGTATAAGAAGTGCCCGGTTGAGCCAAATCCTGAAAGGTCGCCACGGTCGAAGGCAGGCCTGCCATGAATTTATGCGGCCAGTCAGAAAACGCATAGGCCGGTTGGCTGCTATTCACCAGGCTCGCGCGCGAGTCGGCGATAAAATAATACTCGTCCGTCTCTGGTTCGAGATACCGCGCCGCCCAGTGAATGCCGCGCACCAGATTGGAATCAGCCACACCTTTAAAAACCATGGCGCAATCAATCCGGCCGCAGAAATTGCCCCAGTTGACGGGTTGTCCGCCTTGCCCGCCCATGATGTCGGCCCCCAGCCACAGCGAGTTCAATTCATCGTAGTTGGTGCCGGGTAACGGCGAAACGAAATTGGAGGCAAACGCCCCCACGCGACACTGCACGCCATTTTTCCAGGCGGTCACCGCCCCGTTCCCATCAGAGGTGAACACCCACACCGTCCGTCCGTCGTCCTGATTCGGAACGGTGTAGCTGTAGCTCCCGGCACCCAACGGACAAATACAGTTGTTGTTGCCAACGGCAACCTGATTCGTCCCGTTGCGTTGGGCGATGGCCTGCTGGGCGCTTAACGAAACACCCCATTGGGCATCAAACAAACAAGCGGAGAACGTGTTGGTGTTGAGTAAACAGGCCGCCGCCATGTTGTAAAGGGATAGCGTGTTAGTTTGGTTCTGCCGCATCACCAACACCAGCGTGTTGGTTCGCAAGCCGTAACCACCCAGCCCAAACAGCTTAATGGCGCTGTTGGAGCCATTGAACCGCGCTCCCCAGGCATCATAAACCACATTGGAGAGAACCAGCGGTCGCCCCAGGAAAGAGTTGGAGCAAAGGCTGCCCAGCAGATTTGGCTTCTCGATGACCGCGTCCACCAGGTTTGTCCAGCAACCGAAGCTCTTCAGCTCCTGCTCAAAGCCCTGAAGCCGCTGCTTGCCGAAAACGGAACCGATACTGTTGCTGGCCATGAAGGCGTCCACTTCGGGATATAAAGAGACATTGGTCACCGTGCCAGCGATGTTAACGGCCGGAATCGCGGAAGTGGAAACCTGAGCCGTCGTCTGTGCCGCCGCCATGGCCAGGATTGTGTTGGTGGACACAGTGGCCCCGCTCGCCGCTCCAACCACATTGGCCAAAGGGATACTGGTGAGGCCAGCACCACTGCCCGTGAAGGACAAGCCGGTGAGATTGCCTGCACCATCCGAATGCAAGACGCTGCCATCACTGGTAAAGGACCCAATCACCACGGCATTCCCCGCGACTTGCATATTGCCGCCGGTGGTGATGGAGTTGGTCACTTTTAGCCCGGCGAAATTGGTGGAGCCCACGGCCATCCAATTCGTGTTGCCGGCGGGGTTTTGTTTGACCCATTGCTGCACCAGGTTGGTGCCAGTGGCGGCATCGAACTGGTTATAGATGCTGCCGTAACCGGAGGTGATCAGCCCGTTGGGATTGTTGGTGCCGCCCCAGACCGAAACCGGCGCGGGAATGGCCTGCGGTGCGCCACCACCACCACCGCCGCCGTTGCCGTTGGTAATGGTGCCCACGCTGACCGTGTTCGGGTTGTAATAGACCAGGTGCCCCAGGCCGAGCAGGTAGGAGGCATTGTGGTTGTTGGTCGCCGTCCAGGCCGTGAAGGTGGTGGCCACGGCGAAGTTGTTCTGCGTGTTCACCAGCAGCACGCCGGACCATGCGCCGGCGTTGGTGAGGGTAGTGTTGGCATTGGTGCCCAGCACGGTCAGGCCAGCAATGGTCAGGGCCGGCGCGTTGGTATAGAGCGACACGCCAATTGGGCCGCCCATGTCGTTGGTGATGAGCGTGGACGCCACCGCCGGCCGCAGGCCAAGGCAGAGCAGCAGCAGGATGGCCGCCACAATCTTCGGCACCACGGTGGTGATCTGTTTGACCGGCTTGGCCGGCACTGGTTCGGCGGCGTCGCCCTTAAAGGCGGGGTGCGGCGCGGGCTTGGTGGCCGAGCCCGGTTTCACGGGCAGCGGCTTCGGCGGATTCTGGTGGTCAATCGCTTCGGCGCGGGTGGATTCAAATGCTTTGTGCATAAAATAGTTTTTAGTGTTCAGTGTTCAGTTTTCAGTGGGGGCCGGCGCGGGCGGCGGCGTCTTTGCCATCCGCCAGCATCCATCCTCCATCCTCGTTTAGATGGCACTGCCCGCGAGCGAGCTATACAGCCAGGTGAACTCAAACTTGGGATGGATGATGTTGCCTTCGTCAATCGCCAGGTCGGTCACATTGAGGTCAACCCAATAATCGTCCACGATCCAGTTGCCATTCACGTTGTCAGCGCGCTGGCGCTTGAGCCAGCCTTGCAGGCTGCCCGAGCCACCCAGAGGCGAGAACGAGGTGTCGGTGAGCTGGATGTAGCTAGACTTGTAAAAGCCCGCTAGCGCCAGGCGGCTCAGCTCATTCATTTCCACCGTCACCTTGAGCTTGCGCTCCGGCCGCACGATGTTTTGCACCACCACAATGCCGGTGCCGGGCATGGGGGCCATGATTTCAATTTCCTTCGCGTCCACCTTGTCCATGGTGGGTTTCTTGACGGTGCCCAGGCCGAAGGTCGTCCAGATGGAATCGGCGGCGCCGGGTTTGGAGGTGGCGGAGACGGTGCCGGCGGCCGGCACGGTGAAGGCCGAACCTGCCGGGGCGAAGTACAGGAAATCGCCGGTTTGAATCACTGTGGGAGTCGAGTTTTGTTGCATAGTATTATGTTTGGTTGTTGGTTGCGGTTAAGGGGTCGGTAACGGGGCGGCGGTCATGAACGTGATGATGGTTAGTTCAAAAAGCTGGCGTTGTTTATCCGGCACAAAATGGCAATGCGTCACCTTCAAATTCACAAAGCCGGGAATTTGCAAGTTATGCAGCAGTTGGGTCACGAGCAGGGCGGCGTCCTTGGCCTTGGGCTTGTTGGCCGCCGTGCGCCAGACCACCGGTATCTCGCCGATGGCCACCGCCAGCGTGATCTTGAGTGTGCTGGTGGGACTCAGCTCGCTGGCGATTTGCTCAAACACCGGCTCACCAATCAGGATCAGCATGCCAATCTTGGCAATGGCCGTGTTGATCTCCGTCTGCAAATCCTTGGTGTCCTCAGTCACGATGGCCGCCCCGACCAAGCCGGGCGCAGAGGCATTCGCTTGGGCCGCGTTGGTGAGACGCGTCTTAATGCCATTCGTGAGATCGTTTAAGGTGGCCATATCAGTTGCTCATGAGCGTGTGGCTCAGGTAATCGTCCATCTCGGCGCGGGCGGCCTCGGCGATTTGCTCTTGTTCGGGCATTACGGTCGGATCCGGCTTCTGATCCACTTCCTTGACCAGCCAGAACATCACCAAACCGCCCACTGTGGTGCCGGACACTTTGCGCACGCCGGCCTTGTTCTTGCGGCCAAACTTCAATTTGGTCTGGAGCGCCTGCACCAGCATGGCGCGGCCACCCTTCAACGGCACAAATTGCAAATCATCAAAGTTCTTTGGCGGGAGTCCATAGGCCTCGGCACGCGCGGGAATCGCCAGATATTGCGTCGCCTTGCCCGAGTAGCTGCTTTCGCCCTGGCCGGCCCGGATGACGCCCCCCAGCCAGCGCTGGGCCAAGCCGATTTGGGTAATGATGAACGCCGCCCCTTTGCCCACGGGCACGGGTTCATGCACCGACTTGGCGGCGGCCGCATAAAAATGGGTGCGCGTGCCGCCCAGGGCGTTGGGCCGCTCGGCATCCAGGCTGATCAAATGATTGCGCACCAGGTTGCCGGCCGCGCGTGCGCCGAACATGGCGACGTCGGTTTCCCGGCCGAGCTGCTGCGCTTTCGCGGCCAACTCGTCCAGGGCGTCGGTTTTGATGCGGAGCGAAATCATGCGGCCACCTCCTGCGCTTTCGCCTGGATCGTCTTGAACGCCTGCGCCAGGGTCATCGGTTTGATCTGCTGCCCCGGCTTGATCAGCCCGGCCGCCTCCGCCGGCTTGCGGCTAACGTCGCGCACCCACATGCCGGAGTTGAACGCAAACGGCGGCCACGGCGTATCCAGCGCGTCTTTAAACAGCGCCGAGGAACCGATGAAACTCCAGATCGGATGATTCTTGAGCGCCATCATCCGGCTGTCGGCCGTGATGGTCCACCCGGTGCCCATCGGATCGCCCGTCTGCCCGCCGGCCAGCCGCCAGCGATTCAACCAGTCGCGCACATTCACCCGCGTCTCCGCCCGGAACAACTCCCACGCCGGGAACTGATCCAACAATGCCTGGCGCTGGTTGCTGATCCACAACCCCTGGCCTTGCGCCATTTCCACATTCGTTTTCACGACCAGGTTAATCCGGGCGTTGCTCGAAAGGTCCGTCAGCGTTCCGCGTTGTTCCTCGTCCGGCCGGTAGCCCGCCTCGAATAGAAAATCTTTGATGGCCTGGCGCACATAGGCCGGACTGAATTGCGTCGTCGCTTCGCCCTCGCCGGCCACGGGATTCAGGATGCCGCCGATCTTGCCTTGATACAGGTCCAACAAATGCTCGTCGGTGGTTTGCGCCGAGAAAAACGATTGCGCCCGGATCGCCGCCGACAATTCGCGCAGCTCCTCCGTCGTTAGCTCGGTGCCGAAAACATTCTTGGCCGCGTTAATCAGTGCGGCATCCGAAAGACCTATGGTTGGTTCAATGGGCATTAAAAAGGGTTTGTGGTCTTTTAATAGTGGCCCCAACGCAGTTGGTGGCACTGACGCAGTCAGCCGTCTTGGGTGGTGTCGTTGAATTGCCGGGCCGGAGCGGACAGACCCCGTTGCGGAAAGCTTGGCTTGGCGACCCCTTGCGTCACCTGGGCGGCAATCGGATTGTCCGGCGCTTCCACCGTGAGCTCGCCGCTCATGATCTTCTCCAGCTTGCGATCATAACGCACCAACGCGTCCACCTCGTCTTTGTCCAGGGCAATGCCCAGACCTTTTTTTAACCGGAGGATAACCGTATCCACCGCCAGATTTTTCAGGCCAAAGGGAATGGCGGCCGCGTTGACATCCACCACGCCGTTGCGGGCCACGGCACTGCGAATTTCCAAGACAACATCGGCAATCACGGCGGCGGAGCGGCTAGTTTGGCCCGCGCCAAGTTGCTGGCTGTCCGCGCTGTCCACATAGGAAGCGGCGGCGCTGTTGTACAAATCGGCTTTGGTGATGACGATCCAGTTGCTCATTCGGTTCTCGGTTTTCGGTAATCGGGTTAAAAAGGCGGCGGCGAGGCGTTGGTCGTGTGCGCTTTTAACGCCACCCCGCCGCCGCCCTGGTTGGTTAGTAGCCGCTCAGGTAGGCGGTGCGGTTGATCAGGAATCCGGAGTTGGTCAGCGTGCCGGAATTCCCATTGGTAAACGTGGTGATGTTCACGCCCGTGTAACTTGCCAGCTGGGATCGGTTCCAGTTGGTGCTGGCGATCACCTTGGTGGTCCCGTTGGCCGGGATGATCCACGTCCACGGCGAGGTGCCGTAGTTGGTGCCATCCACGGTGAACGAGCCTTGCACCACCACATTGCTCGTGCCGGCGCTCACGTTGAAGATGCCTTGCAGGGCAAAGCTGCAATCTTTCGTGAGCGGCACGATGTTGGTGGTGGTACTGGTGGCACCCGTGGCCAGCGTGGCCGGGAAATTGGTGATCCCGTAGATGCTGGTGGAATAGACCTGGGCGCGGGCGGGAATGGTGAACGCCGCCAGCAACTCAAGCATGGTCGCGACTAACAACAGATTTTTCAGTTTCGTTTTCATTTTCAGTTTCAATTTAAAGGAGGTTTACGTTTGGTTTAAAAGTGGCGGGTGCAGACGTCTGCACCCGCCAGGTGAATCACTTACCGGTGGCGGCGCTCACGTTGATGCGGCGCATCGAGAGCGTGGAGGTTTGCTTGATGTCGCGGGACCAATCCACCAGGTGACCGCGCCAGAGTTGGT
>Ga0208507_1000571_pt1 | contig 23170 bp, 13 predicted proteins | sample CryBogCBH12Aug01_FD_184626 | JGI IMG/M metagenome (GOLD analysis project Ga0208507, IMG submission 184626) | Freshwater microbial communities from Crystal Bog, Wisconsin, USA - CBH12Aug09.1 (SPAdes) (version 2) | ecosystem: Environmental > Aquatic > Freshwater > Lake | place: Crystal Bog... | reverse complement strand
CGGCACCCATGTCAACGGGCTGCGGGCAGGGTTCACCGAAGCTATGCGCGAGTTTTGCGACATCCGCAATATCTTGCCGCGTGGTGTCAAAGTGGCACCCGAAGACGTTTGGGAAAACTGCCATTTTGTGTTGTCAGTCAAATTGCAAGACCCGCAATTCTCCGGTCAAACCAAAGAGCGGTTAAGCTCGCGCGAGTGTGTGGCGTTTGTGTCCGGGGTCGCCAAAGATACCTTTAGCCTGTGGCTTAACCAGCATCCGGCGGAAGGCGAAAAAATTGCCGAGATTATTATTGATAGCGCCCAAAAACGGCTTCGCTCCAACAAAAAAATCATCCGTAAAAAAATCACCCAAGGGCCCGCCCTGCCCGGCAAACTGGCGGATTGTTCGGCACAAGACATCAACCGCACCGAATTGTTTTTGGTCGAAGGGGATTCGGCGGGCGGCTCCGCCAAACAGGCACGGGAGCGTGATTTTCAGGCCATTATGCCGTTACGCGGTAAAATCCTGAACACTTGGGAAGTGGAATCGGGGCAAGTGATGGCCTCGCAAGAGGTGCATGATATTGCCGTGGCCTTGGGCATAGAACCGGGTTGCGATAACCTGCAAAATCTGCGTTATGGCAAAGTGTGCATCCTTGCCGATGCCGATTCCGACGGCAACCACATTGCCACGCTGATTTGCGCCTTGTTTTACCAGCATTTTAATGCCCTAGTCCGTGCCGGGCATGTGTTTGTTGCTATGCCGCCGCTGTATCGGATTGATGTCGGCAAAAAAGTGTTTTACGCGCTGGATGAACCGGAACGCCAAGGCGTGTTGGACCGCATTAAAGCGGAAAAGATCAAAGGGCAAATTAATGTGCAGCGCTTTAAAGGTCTGGGCGAAATGAACCCCTCGCAACTGCGCGAAACCACCATGAATCCTGACACTCGGCGACTGGTGCAACTCACTGTGGAAGAAGCCGACGAAACACACAACCAGCTGGATTTGCTGTTGGCGAAAAAACGCGCCGGAGACCGGAAAACGTGGCTGGAAACCAAAGGCAATTTGGCGGATATTGTTTGACCGTCCGGCAATGCCCGCTTAACCCACCTTACTCACTGAAATAGATAGCAACATGACCCAACAAGAAAAAACCCTGACCATGACCGTGCTGATGACCCCGGACATGGCCAATTTTGCCGGTAATGTCCACGGCGGCTCATTACTTAAGCTGCTCGACCAAGTGGCTTATGCTTGCGCGGCAAAGTACTGTAAAAATTATGTGGTCACCGCCGCCCTTGACCAAGTGTTTTTTAAACAAAACGTCAATGTCGGCGAATTGGTCACATTTTATGCGCGGGTCAACCACGTTGGGCGTTCGTCCATGGAAATTGGCATTAAAGTGTTCGCCGAAAATTTACGCACCCATGTCAGACGCTTTACCACCTCGTGTTTTTTTACCATGGTCGCGGTTGATGAAAACGGCAAATCGGTGCTGGCACCGGAACTAAAGTTGGAAACCGAACTGGAACGCATCTATTTTGAAGCGGCAAAACTGCGTAAACAGATGCGTCAGGAAAGCTTGGAAAAAAGCCGTGCCTTGGAACTGGACAGCCAACAGGATGATTTTTGATGCTAGCCGTGCAGAACAATTTTGAGCAACAACCGTTAAAGGATTTTGCCGAAAAAGCCTACTTGGATTACTCCATGTACGTCATCTTGGACCGCGCCTTGCCGCACCTTGCCGATGGCCTAAAACCGGTGCAACGGCGCATTGTCTATGCCATGTCCGAATTGGGCTTGACGGCAACCGCCAAACACAAAAAATCCGCCCGCACGGTCGGTGATGTGTTGGGCAAATACCACCCGCACGGTGACTCGGCCTGTTATGAAGCGATGGTGTTAATGGCGCAACACTTCTCTTACCGCTACCCGCTGATTGACGGGCAAGGCAACTGGGGGTCTTCGGACGACCCTAAATCTTTTGCCGCCATGCGTTACACCGAATCGCGCCTGACCGCCTATGCCCAAACCCTGCTGGGCGAATTGGGGCAAGGCACAGTCGAATGGACTGACAATTTTGATGGCACTTTGCAAGAACCGGAACTGTTACCGGCCCGCTTGCCCAATATTTTGCTGAACGGCACGATGGGCATTGCCGTGGGCATGGCCACCGATATTCCGCCGCATAACTTAAGGGAAGTGGCCAATGCCTGTATCGCATTACTGGATAATCCTGACAGCCCGTTAGAAACCCTGTTCCAGCACGTTAAAGGCCCTGACTACCCCACCGATGCAGAAATTGTCAGTGCTGCCGAAGACATCCAAAAAATTTACCTGACCGGTGGCGGCTCGATAAAAATGCGTGCCAAATACGAATTGGAAGACGGGGTGATTGTCATCACCGCCCTGCCCCACCAAGTGTCCGGCAATAAGCTGATGGAACAAATCGCCGCGCAAATGTTGGCGAAAAAATTGCCTATGATTGAGGATTTGCGTGACGAATCGGACCACGAAAACCCCACGCGCTTGCTGATTATCCCTAAATCAAAACGCACCGATGCCGATGCCGTGATGTCGCACTTGTTCGCCACCACCGATCTGGAAAAAAGCTACCGCGTCAACATGAACATGATTGGTCTGGATGGCCGCCCCAAGGTCAAAGGCTTGCGCGAAATTTTGGTGGAATGGCTGAGCTTCCGCACCGAAACCGTGCGCCGCCGCTTGCAATACCGGCTGGATAAAGTCATCACCCGTTTGCATATCCTTGAAGGTTTGTTGATTGCCTATTTGAACATTGACGAAGTCATTGCCATAATCCGCAACGAAGACAAACCCAAACCGGCCTTAATGGCCCGCTTCGGCATTAGCGATGCCCAAGCCGAAGCCATTTTGGAACTGAAGCTGCGCCACCTCGCGCAACTGGAAGAAATGAAAATCCGTGGCGAACAAGACGAACTGGCGCAAGAACGCGCCACGTTGGAAACAACCCTAGGCTCGGAAAGCTTGCTGAGCCAATTGGTGAAACAAGAACTGCAAGCCGATGCCGAAAAGTTTGGCGATGATCGCCGCTCACCCATTATCGCCCGTGATGCCGCGCAAGTGCTGGAAACCGCCGCCCTCATCAGCAACGAACCGCTCACCGTGATCTTGTCGGAAAAAGGCTGGATTCGTGCCGCCAAAGGCCATGATATTGATGTCGGCAGCTTAAGTTACCGCTCCGGCGACGCGTTTCTGGATGCCGTCAAGTGCCGCTCGACCCAACCGGTTTATATCCTCGACTCAACCGGACGCGCTTATAGCACCAGCAGCCATGATTTGCCCTCCGCCCGCACCCAAGGGGAACCGCTGACGGGGCGCTTGAATCCGCCCGCCGGTGCGGTTTTCACCCATTTATTGGCAGGCAACGGCGAAGATTGGATTGTCGTCGCCAGCAGTGCCGGTTACGGTTTTAAGGTGCAATTAAAAGACTTGCTGAGCAAAAACAAAGCCGGTAAACAGTTGCTGACCTTACCCGAAGGTAGCCAAGCCATCAGACCTATTGCCATCAGCCCCGAAGCCGACCGGCTTGCCGTCATCAGTTTACAAGGCCGCTTGCTGATTTTTCCGCTAGACGATCTGCCCGCCTTAGCCAAAGGCAAAGGCAATAAACTGCTACAAATACAAGCAACTGATTTTGCCCAAGGCAGCGATGCGCTGCTTGCCGCTGCGGTGATACCCGCTAACGGTCAGCTACGGATTACTGCTGGCAAACGGCAATTGACCCTAAAAAGCACCGACTTGGAAAATTACACGGGTAGTAGGGCACAACGTGGGGCGTTATTGCCACGCGGTTTGCAACGGGTTGATGCGATTGAAGCCGTGCTGGATATATAGGCCATCCGCTAGGTTATTAAGGTAGCCAAGCCAAGCAATTATTTTACTGGTTAAACTTAGCGCGTATTACCGGGAACAAAAGGGCAGGTATCCCGAAAAATCACAGATTTTATGAAAATATACCTTAACCTATTGGCTTATAAGTTAATATTCCTATTCAATAAGATATTACGAAGTTTCCTATAGAACCTCCATTCCAGCAATATCACTGCTCGGCAGGCACAATGACAGGCGGTGCTAGTGCTAAGCTTGCCGCTTTACGGGCAAAACGGCGGTCATCAAAACTATAAAAGCATCGACACTGGTTGCAGGCTGCATGATGGAGCGCGTCGGCAAAATCCAGCCCCTCAGCCTGTAAGGCCAAGGCCTGGACAACCCGGGGCCATTCTTCGACGTTGACATGGGCCAGCCCAATAAGGTGTTCCCACCACACGGCGAAAATCGCTGGCATCAAAGCGGTAAAATGCCCGCAGCCCCCATTCCAATTCCAAAATGACAGTTAACGGCACAAACAATTGTTCAGACCCGGTCACTATGCGGCGTGCTATGGGACGTTGTTTTGCCGCCTCAGGGTCGTTAGGGTCATCAACATAGAACCGCGCAAGCATGTTGGTGTCCAGACCGATCATTCGGCATCCCGCATCGCCTGTGCGGCATCAAAATCAGCCAAATGCCTTTCACCCGGGTGTTTGCAGACCAATAGGCCATAGCCGTCTTCGGGCCTTGTCGGTGGGCGGGATTGTTTCACTTCGACCCTGAATCCGGCATTTTCTAAAACCAACGTAAGTTGGCAGCCCGCCGTGATGCCTAGTTGCCTGCGGATATCAAGCGGTATGACCAGTTGGCCTTGTTCAGAAACGGTGACGGTTTGCATGGTCGCCCCTCAAATAATAATCAATTCAGTTTGCTCGTACTTGGCTTTAAGCGGGTTACCGCTTAAAGCCAGCCCCTTGATTACATCATGTGCACCACGGCACTGCCAATGCCCAACAAATGCAGCTGGCTTTCGGTGTCGGCAGTAAAAAACAACTGGTGCAACACTGCATGGTTACTGCCCACAATGTCCACTTCAACGCCCGTGCCTTGGTAAGCCTTTTCGGTGATCGAATCACCTGCCAAGCTGATCAGCGACAAGTTAAGGTCAGTAATCTGGTGGCTTTCGGTGAGCGTGGCCAGTAGTGAAGTGGGCATGATTTCAATCAGGCTGTCATGCACACCACCCAAGGCCAGCTTGTTCAGGTTGGCGACAGTGTCTTTCACCGACAACAAATAAGGCGAACTGATCGCGTTCAGCACCCCCAAATCGCTGGTCACTTGTGCGGCGGTCAGCGATAGCGTAGGGGTGGTTTTGTCGGTCAGGGTGATGCCAGACAGTTTGCTGAGATTAGTTTCTAGGCTGGCGAGGTTAGTGCTGACGTTAGTGGCACTGTCTACCACAGCAATTTTACTGACATGGCTGTTTTTGACATCGGTTGCCACGTTGGCAGCTGTTTCGCCGCCGACACTTAATCCATAAGCGGTAGTGATCTTACCCAGCACTGCCGCATCGTGGACAAATTGGCTGGCGGTAATGGCCAGCACGCCGATACCGGTATCAGTAAAGGCTATCCCGCTAAGTTTGGCAACATTCGGCACCAGTGCCGAATCCAGAACTTTAGCCACGTTGGCGGCAGTATCAACTACCCCAACAACAGCCACATGGCTATTTTTGGCATCCACCGCCACATTAGCCGCTGTTTCGCCGCTGATGCTTAAGCTATAAGGCGTGTTAATTTTGCCCAGCACAGCCGCATCACCAGCAAATTGCGTTGCGGTGATGGCTAATGATGGCGTACCACTGTCAGTCAGCGTGATGGTGCTGATTTGTCCCGTCAACCCTTGGAAAGCCTGTAGGCGGTCGAGCGAGCCTTGTACATTGGCTGCTGTATCGCTGACAGTCACCGTCAATAACGGCAGCTTAATCCCAAAAGAGATAAGCACCCCAGAATTGGCCAGGATGTTGGCTACCGTTGCAGCACTGATACTTAAGCTGAAAGGCGTGCTGATTTTCCCCAGCACCACAGTATCATTGGCAAACTGGTGGGCAGTAATAGCTACGGTAGGCGTGCCTGTGTCAGTCAGCGTGATGCCGCCGATCTTGGCAACATTGCCCTGCAAGCTATCCAGTGCAGCCTGCACATTGGCGGCACTGTCCGCCACGCCAATGGCGGCGACATGGCTATTGAGGGCATCGGCCGCCACATTGGCCACGGTTGCACCGCTGATGCTTAGGCTATAAGCCGTGCTGATCTTGCCCAGCAACGCCCCATCATGGGCGTACTGGCTAGCGGTGACGGCTAAAGTGGGAGTGCCGGTGTCGGTTAACCTGACACTGCTGATTATGGCAACAATAGCCTGTAAGCCATCAAGCGAACCTAACACATGAGCCGCTGTGTCGCTAACCACTAATGAGGATAGCTTAGCCCCCAAAGCGGACAATGACGAGGCATTAGCCAACACATTGAATACATTGTCCACCACACCAATCGATGTGACATGACTATTTAAGGCATCGGTGGCCACATTGGCCGCCGTTTCGCTGCTGATGCTCAGGCTATAGGATGTGCTGATCTTACCCAGCACCGCCGCATCATGGGCAAACTGGCTAGCGGTGATGCTTAAAGCAGGTGTTCCGGCACCGGTCAGGGTGATGCTGCTAATTTTGCCAATATTAGCCTGCAAGGTGTTGAGTGCGGAGGTGATGTTACTGGCGGAGTCTGACAGAGCCACCGACACCAGATAAGGGGCCGCCAATACGCTAGCCAAATTGCTTACCGTCGCGCCACTGACAGCCAGGTTGTAGGCACTGCCGATCAGTGCCAAGGCACTGGTGTCATTGGTCAGCTGCGCGGCGGACAAAGCCAGCGTGGGCGTAGTGCCATCGGTCAAGGTGATGCCGCTGATTTTGGCAATATTGGCCTGCACAGTGTTGAGTGCGGCGGCAATGTTGCTGGCGGTGTCGGACAGTGCCACCGACACCACATGCGGGGCGGCCAGCACCGCCAATAAATTGGCGGCACTGACACCACTGACCGACAAGGTGTAATTGCCCTTGACCAATCCCAATGCACCGACATCATTGCCAAATTGTGCAAACGACACAGCCAGCATGGGCGTACCGCCATCGGTCAGGGTGATGCCACTGATTTTGGCGACATTGGCTTGCAAGGTGTTCAGTGCGGCGGCAATGTTGCTGGCAGTGTCGGACAAAGCCACCGAGGGTACATGGGGGTTGCCCAACACCGCCAATAAGTTGGCGGTGTTGACTCCACTGACCGACAGGGCGTAAACGCCCTTGACCAAACCCAAGGCCCCAGCATCACTACCCAACTGTGCGGCGGACAGGGCCAAGGTGTGTGTGCCAGCACCGGTCAGCGTGATGCCGCTGATTTTGGCAACATTGCCCTGCAAGCTATCGAATGCGGCTTGTACGTTGGCAACGCTGTCCACCACGCCAATGGCAGTGACATGGCTATTAAGGGCATCCGCTGCCACATTGCCAGCCGTTTCAGCACTGATGCCCAAGCTATAAGCCGTGCCAATTTTACCCAGCACCGCGGCATCATGGGCAAACTGGCTGGCGGTGATGAGCAAGGTAGGCGTACCCGCGTCAGTCAGGCTGATGCCAGTGATCATACCGGTCATACCCTGTAGGCCAGCAAGCGCAGCCAACACATTGGCAGCACTATCACTCACGGTCAGCGAGGACAGCTTAGCCCCAATAGAAGCCAATGCCGTGGCATTGGCAAGGACATTGGCCACTTTATCCACTACACTGACCGCAGCCACATGGTTATTTTTGACATTAGCCAGCGCATTGACCGCTGTTGCACCACTGATGTTCAGGCTATAAGCCGTACCGATCTTGCCAAGCACCACAGCATCATGGGCAAACTGGCTGGCGGTGATGGCTAAGGTGGGGATACCTGCATCAGTCAGACTGATGGCACTGATGATTCCTGCAATAGATTGGAGGCTATCAAGTGCAACCAAAACATTGACTACCGTATCATTGACAGTCAGCGAGGATAGCACAGCCCCCAATGCTGCCAGTGCCGTGGCATTGGCAAAGACGTTGGCCACGTTGTCCACCACAGCAATGGCGGTGACATGGCTATTGAGGGCATCGGACGCTACATTGGCCGCCGTTTCACCGCTGATGCTCAGGCTATAGGCTGTGCTGATCTTACCCAACACCGCCGTATCATAGGCAAACTGGCTGGCAGTAATAGCTAACGTGGGTGTACCAGCATCGGTCAGGCTGATGCCGCTGATTTGACTGGCAATAGCCTGTAGGCTATCAAGTGCGGCTGACACATTACCTGATGTGTCGCTAACCGTCAATGAGGACAACTCATACCCTAACGCAGTCAATGCCGAAACGTTGGCAAGGATATTGGCCACACTGTCCACTACGCCCACTGCTGTCACATGGCTGTTTTGGAAATCTGCCGCCACATTGGCTGCCGTTTCGCCGCTGATGCTCAGGCTATAGGCTGTGCTGATCTTACCCAACACCGCCGCATCATGGGCAAACTGGCTGGCAGTAATAGCCAAGACGGGGATGCCGGTGTCGGTCAAAGCAATACCGCTGATTTTGGCAGCATTACCCTGCAAGCTATCCAGTGCAGCTTGCACATTGGCAGTGCTATCCACCACGCCAATGGCGGTGATATGGCTATTTAATGAAGTGTCAACCGCCACATTAGCCGCTGTTTCGCCGCTAATGCTCAGGCTATAGGCTGTGCTGATCTTGCCTAGCACCGCCGCATAATGGGTGAACTGGCTAGCAGTCAAGGCCAAAACGGACGTGTTTGTATCGGTCAAGCTTATGTCACTGATCATGCCAATGATGGCCTGTAAGCTATCAAGCGCAGTCGACACATTGACCGCCGTGTCATTAATAGCTAGTGAATATCCCATCCCCAAAGCAGCAAGTGCCGTAGAGTTAGTCAGGATGTTGACCACTGTGTCGCTAATAGTAATAGCTAGGTGATTATTGTTGCCGTAGGTGTAACTATTGGTGCTGTTGCCACTACTATCAGTGCTGCTTTGGTCGCCAGCAACATATGTGTCTTGAGCCAGCCCAGCTGCCAAAGCCTGCAAAGCGGTAGTGTTAGCAACAACATTTGCAACCGTATCATTGATGGTGAGGGTCAGGCTGTTATTGTTGCCGTAGGTGTAACTATTGGTGGTGCTGTTGCCACTACTATCAGTACTGCTTTGGTCAGTACTGCTTTGGTCGCCAGCAACATATGTGTCTTGAGCCAGCCCAGCTGCCAAAGCCTGCAAAGCGGTAGTGTTAGCAACAACATTTGCAACCGTATCATTGATGGTGAGGGTCAGGCTGTTATTGTCGTAGTACTCATCTTGATTTTCGCTACTGCTGGTGTCGAAGGCGCCAAATGAATGGTCATAATCTTTGTAGTAGTTATTGCCAAGATAAGTGTCTTGAGCTAGCCCAGCGGCCAACCCCAGCAAAGCAGCTGCGTTGGCTACCAAATTAGCCGCCGTATCATTGATGGTGAGGGTCAGGCTGTTATTGTCGTAGTATTCATGTTGATTTTCGCTACTGCTGACTCTGTTGCCGCCGAACCCGTCGTCACTTTTATATTCGTTATCCACGCTGTTGTAAAGATAAGTGTCTTGTGCCAGCCCCGCAGCCAAGGTCTGCAAGACAACCGCATTAGCGGCGAGATCAGCCGCCGTGTCGCTGATGGTAAGGGTCAAATTGTTATTGTTGCCGTAGGTGTAACTGTCGGTGCTGGTGATGATGTAATAACCGCTATTATTACTATAGGATTCTGCTATCAGATAAGTATCCCCAGGCAAACCTGCCGCTAGGGTCTGTAAGGCAGTGGCGTTAGTTGCAATATTAGCTGCGGTGTCGTTAATGGTGAGGGTCAGACCGCTGCTGCTCTTAGCCAGCCCCGCCGCATAGCTCGCTAAAGCGGCACTGTTGCCCGCAATATTTGTAGCCGTGTCGTTGACAGCCGTAAATAATTCGAGACTGCCGTTATAGTAGGTTTGGGAAGACAACGCCAGCAAGTCGGCGGCACTGAGTGCTTGGCTAAAGGTGCTGCCATCACCCTGCAATGAGACAATTTGCGCCCCCAAGGCCACCAGCGCATCAGCACTGGCGGCAATGTTGGCGTTGCTGTCTTGAATGATGATGGGATTGTTTGAAGTCTGGGCATAAACCAAGGCTTGGGCAACAGTCAGGGTAACGGGTGCGGTCATGAGGGAATCCTAAAAGTGGGGGTGGGCATGTTAAACCGACCAGTAACTGAGGATACTGGTTGGTTGGGCTGGTTATGGTATTGATCTTAGTTGTCATTCATTAACGGGAAATGACAAGGGTTAATTTTTAGGTCGTATGGTATGGTTGGTTAACCCAGTGGCGATAACAATAAAATACCGATGGTCTTTTGGCTAGCTTAGCGGAATAGGCAGCATTTTTGCAATAATAACTGGGTTACATAAGCAGCAATAAGCATCCAATAGGCTATGAATGACGGGCAAGCCAACCGCCTGTTGTACTGGTTAGACGCATAACGTGAACCTAGTGGATGCCAAATTGTGTTTTCGTGCATTTGACGGATACAGGGCAATACCTGAATAATAGGCAATCATCCGCTTGCCCTAAATGCCCATGACCCTCTCCGACAAACAACACCAGCTCCTTGCCCTATTAGCAGACGGGCAATTCCATTCTGGCAGTGCTTTGGCCATTAGCCTTAACATCAGCCGTTCGGCGGTGTGGAAGCAGTTACTAGGCTTGACTGAACTGGGCATCACCTCGGTAGCCGTGCGTGGCAAAGGTTATAAGCTGGATAGGCCCTTGCAACTGCTGGACGCGCCACACATTAACAGCTTGCTCACCGCCCAAAACCAAGCCTTAATCCAATCTTTGCAAGTCGTGCCGCATATTGCCTCGACCAACAGCCATTTGCTGGAACTGGGCAGGCAAAACCGTACCGGAGTGGTTTGTTTTGCCGAACAACAAAGTGCCGGTAAAGGGCGGCGCGGGCGGCAATGGGTGTCGCCTTTTGGCAGCAACATTTACCTGTCCATTTTATGGCGTTACGAACTGCATGGCCCCGATGTGCTGTCCGGTTTAAGCCTAGCCGTTGGTGTGGCGGTGGTACGGGCATTAACATCACTCGGTGTGGCGGGCGTGGGGCTAAAGTGGCCCAATGACCTGATACACCAAGGCAAAAAATTGGGCGGCATCCTGATTGAAGTGTCCGGCGAAAGTGCCGGGCCTTGCTATGCTGTGGTGGGATTGGGTCTTAATGTCCATTTACCCGCCAGCCAAGCCAGCGACATTGATCAGGCGTGGACGGACATTAGCCAGATATTGGGGGCAGCAAACAGCTTATCCAGAAACAGGCTGGCGGCAAGCCTGTTAAACGAACTGTTACCGGTTATCAGCCAATTTGAACACACCGGATTGGCCGCTTTTTTACCGGAATGGCGCAGCTACGACTGCCTGCAAGGCCAAGCCGCCCGCTTGTTTATCGGCAACCAGCATTATTCGGGCACGGTATTGGGCATTGATGACAAGGGCTTATTGCTGTTCGCCAAAGCGGATGGCAACCCACAAGCCTTTGCTTCGGGTGAAGTCAGTTTTAGTGGCTCATGACGAGTTTCCAAAAAAGATGAAGCCAAGCCTAAATTTACTGATTGATTTCGGCAATAGCCGTGTCAAATGGGCCACCGCGCAAGCGGGGCAGCTCAGCAACCAACACGGCTTGGACAACGACCAACTTAGCATTGCCACCCTGCTTGCCCAATGGCACTGTTTGCCCGAACCCGAATATATTGGATTGGCTTGCGTCAGCTCGCCGCAAAGCCTTAACATCGCCAAAGCCGCCGCAGCGGTCTGCTGGCCCAAAGCAAAATTGCTACAGGCGCACTCCCAAGCAGAAGGCTTTGGTGTCCGCAATGCTTATCTGCAACCGGAAAAACTGGGCGTGGACCGCTGGCTGGCATTGATAGCTGCAAGGCAAGCCTTGCAGCCGGTGTGCATTGTCGATTGCGGCACCGCCATCACCTTGGACTTGCTCGACGGGCAAGGTCAGCATCTAGGCGGGTTGATCTGCCCGGGCCTGTCACTGATGAAACAAGCCTTGTCCCAAGGCACACAAGCCTTAGGGTTTGATAGCCAGCAATTCGCCCTGCAACCCGCCAACTTTACCCAAGCGGCTATTGACAGCGGCAGCCTGTTTGCCGCCATTGGCCTGATAGAAGCAACATTAGCCCGACAACACGACCATTTTCAGCTGATTTTAACGGGCGGTGATGCCCAACGCATTGGCGATAACTTAAGCCTTGGCCATACCCTAGATAAGGATTTGGTGTTGCGTGGGCTGGCGTTGGTGGTTGAGGGGCAATAACGCGGGGGCTATGAAGCAGCGCATGACCAAGGCTCAAAGCGTCACCCTAATAGTACGGATAGATTGGCTATCCAAAATAGGCAGGTTGGCTATGGCTTCGCGCAATTTGCCTTCCCAGCTACGGCGCAATTGCAGCATGTAGTCGTCATCGTCATCAAAGCAATAATATTCCGCCAAACTAAAGCTGTCTTTGCGGTACACCAGCATTTCCACTGGCGGCCCGACACTGGCGTTACTGCGGATGGTCGAGTCCATTGACACCAAGCAGCAGCGGGCGGCTTCGTCGATGGAAGTGTTCAACTTAAGGAAACGGTCCAAGATCGGTTTGCCGTATTTGCTCTCGCCAATTTGCAGGAAAGGGGTGTTGGCGGAACTGGTGATGCTGTTGCCTTCGGCATAGATCATATAAGCGCCGTGCGCCTCATCACCAATTTGCCCCGCCAAGATAAACGTTGCCGAGGGATTGAAGGCGGATTGGCCTTGGGCATGGAGATGTTGCTTTTGCTTTTCAACACTGATGCCGCCCAGGTAATCGGCGGCTTCTGACAGGCATTCGACCGTGTTCAGGTTAATTTTGGCATTTTTAAGCTTATCCCGATGCAGTTGCTCCAGCACCGATTGGGTTGTGGCCAAATTGCCCGCACACATTAGGATAATGCTCCGGTCGTCCGTGGTGGCAAACGGGTGCATCTTACTATGGGTGCTGACGTTATCAATCCCTGCATTGGTCCTGGAATCAGACACCAAAATGAGGCCTTCGTTGATAGAAGCTGCAATACAATAGGTCATCGGTTAATTAAATATTCACAAAAACATACGCTATTTTAGCCTAGCCAGCCTTGCTAATCCACAAATACCCCGAAAATTCCCAGAAAATTGCAGTAATACAATGTGGCTAGTGGCTTAATGCCGTTGCCCGGTCAAGCATTATTCAGCGGCTCCACATTAACGGTCATGTCATTTAAAATGCAGCCATAGCCAAATTGGTGGAACACCGACACATCAGCGGCATCACGCCCGAACGCCACAATGACCCGCCCGCCATACAGATTGGCTTGGGTCGGGTCGAAGGTGTACCAATGCCCGCCCACGTAGGCTTCAAACCATGCATGTAAGTCCATCGGCTGCAAGTTTTGCAGATAGCCGACGGCAATCCGCGCCGGAATGCTGATGCTGCGGCACAAGGCAATGCCCAGATGGGCCAGGTCGCGGCATACACCATAGCCGCGATGATGGATTTCTGTTGCTGACAATGGAAAATCACTGGAACCGGGCACATATTGCACCGTATGGCGGATCCACTCGACAATTTTACTCACTTGGTCATAACCCGGCAGGGCATCGGCGATGATTTCCCTAGCCAGTTCGCCAAACCGATCCGATTCGCAATAGCGGCTGGGCAACAAAAACCGCAAAACATCTGACGGTAAATATTGTATCTCAATAAAACCGGCACCGGGGGCCGCTTCGGCGTAACCATCGGCGATCACTTCCGCCGAGCTATGCACCAACAGATAGCCCTTAGGGGCGACCAGCCGTTGGCAAGAGTTGCCGTAGCTGTCAGTGCTTTCCAATATCGGCAGCGTGGGCTTGATGACAAAAGTCTCGCGCACAATCCATTGCCGTATGCCCCGATAAGGGCGCAGCATGAAAATTAACGCGCTCTCGTCTTCAATATAAAAACGTAGGCTACAACTGACTCTGAATTTCATAGGGGCAACAATGGCTTGCCTTACACACCTATAGAGGCGATTTCATCGTAGGCACGTCTAAGCCACAATTTTACCCGTTGCCTTTCCAGCAAACCCAAGCTGTTGGGGTTTCCGGCATCTTTGTTTCTGGCCGCCCAAAAACTGGCGCTACTGCCGTCTATTTTAGTCATGACCGGGGCATGAAGGCGTTTAAGTTTCATCACTTTGGCATTTAAATCCAATGCCCGTTCCAGCACGCCGGAATATTCCAGCAGGTTAAAATCATCATCACGCACTTGGTTAAGCACCAGCACATACTGCAAGCGTGAACCGAATTGGTCCAATAGCCTGTCCAGCAAGTCCACGCAATCTTTGCCGGAATCCATGACATTCCAGTAACACAAGTCAATGCCCAGCTCTTGAGTCAAATCCAGCACCCCCGAATCGTCTATCCATTGCGCCAGCGGATGATGGGTTTGTGATGCCAAATCCACCAAGATGCGGCTATCGGGGTTTTCGGCAGCGGTTTCGATGATGCTGTCCAAGCTTTGGTAATTGTCCACCACGGTGGGCGAGGCAAAGCCGGAGTAGAAACGCAGCAAATTGCCATGGGAGCGGTCGGTGTCAAAACCAATGAACGGGATTTCATGGTCAATCATGTATTGCGCCAACAACCGTGCCATGACGGATTTGCCAACACCGCCTTTTTCACCACCGATAAGATGTACTGTTGTCATTATTTTTCCTCTATTTTTTAATTTATTAGCTAAAAGATGGGGACTTGCCGCAAGGCAAGGTTTACCGGTTTTCCCAAAAATGGGCTTATTGTTCAAGTCGTAACACATCAACAGACACCGCCAAAGTATGTTGCCCACCACCAAAAGCAATGCCTTTTAATGGTGTGACATCGGCAAAATCGCGCCCCCAAGCCAAGGTGATATGCTGGTCTTCAGGCAATTTGTTGTTGGTGGGGTCAAAATCCAGCCAACCGCCACCCGGGATATAAACCGCAAACCACGCATGGGAGGCATCGGCACCGACCAAGCGGGGCTTGCCAGCCGCCGGAATGGTTTCAACATAACCACTGACATAACGCGTGGCAATGCCAAAACTTCGCAAGCAAGCGATCGCCAAATGGGCAAAATCTTGGCACACGCCGCGCCGGTGCGCCAACACTTCCGACAGGGGCGTGGCAATAGTGGTGAAACTGGGGTCGTAAGTAAAATCATTGTAGATGCGCCCCATTAAATCTTGCACCACCTCGACCACAGGCCGGCCTGGCAAAAAAGAGGGCAAGGCGTAATCCGCCAGTTCGGGGCATGAAGTCACCATGGGTGAATCCAACAGATATTGTTTGGCTTGCAGCGTTTCATCGGACTGATCAGACAGCGGGGCCGTTTGCAACCATTCACGCGCCATTTCCCAAGGCAGTGGATTGTTTAACAGGTTATCCGGCGATAGGGGCAACACTGTCACTTCGCTGATGGCGGAGACAATCAAACGTTTATGGGCTTGCGGAATGGCAAAATAGGACACACGGTTACCGAAAAAATCGAGCCGACCGGTCATTTCCACCGGTGCAGGACTGATCTCAAAACGGCTATAATGGCATTGTTGCCGCCAACATTCACGGGGTTGCAAGCGGGCCTCGTTTTGGCACAGCCCCACCAGCTGGCTATAGTTGTAGGTGGTGGTATGAGTGATACGGTATTTCATAACTCATCCTCGCCGGGTGGGTTGGCCATCAGCAATTGTGAGGTTTGCGAGTGGCTAAAATAAGACTCGGCAATCACATCTGCAAGCCGCCACAAGTCCTTAGTGATGCCTGCCAACAATGCCTCCAGCACAACGTAAACGCCGCCATCCTCAGGGCACTGCAATAAATCGGCAATCTTGCATAAGCGTACATCAGTATAGACTTTTAAGATTAAGCGTTCTTCCTCGCTTAACTGGCAGCCCCTGCATTCTTTAGGCAAGGCATTAATGTGCACAGAAAGCTGGCTTAACTGATAGGCTATTGAGCGCGGGTGGGTTTCATCCAGCAGCAATAACGCCAATACCATCGGCAACTGGATGCTGGAACGGTAGCGGCGCAAATAAATGGTCAGGCTATCGGTTGAAATCAACACTGATTCCAGCACTTGGCTCAGCAACGCCTCTTCATGGCGCAACGCCAGTGTTGCCCGCAATAACGAGGCCAACACTACGGCCCGCTCCAGCCTGCGCCCGCTGTCCAGCATCAGCCAACCAGCCTCGCGGGTGAGGCTTTCGGTTATCAAACCGCTGAATGCCACAATGCCGGTGACCAGTTCATCCAAATGGGCTTGCAACTGGTCAAAGGCAATATCCGCATTGACCACCTTTTGTTCCCAGCGCCGATGGATGTTATCAACGCTGCGCCAGGTATCCTGCGACCATAAATCACGGATGCTGAATGCGGAGTTAAAAAAACCGTTGATATTGGCGGAAAGCGACCCTAAGCGATGGCCATCTTTCACCAAAGACAGTAATTCGGCTTGCGGGGCTTTTAACAATTGCTCGCTGCCACCGACAAACCCAGGATAGATGCCGGTGATATGCGTCAAGGTTTTTAGCAACACTTGCAAGCATTTTACATCAATCTCATCTTGAAACTCATACACTTCCCATATTTTCTGCACAATCGTCTTCAGCACCCGGCTTTCCGCCTCGGCCCGCTCAAGATAGCGACCGACCCAAAACAGGTTGTCGGCAGCACGGCTGGTCAGTGGTTCGGCAACCACATCGACAATAATGCCACGGCTAGCTTGGGCATTGCCCAAGGCGACCCGTCCCAGTTCCGGTGACAAACCCAACACCCAAGTGTCCTTGCTGATGCCGCCCGCTTGGTTGGAGACGATAAAATCGTCTTTTTCTTTGGCAATACGCGTCAAACCACCGGGCATGACCAGATAGTCCTCGCCATCAGCCACCACAAAATTACGCAATACCGAATTGCGGTGTTCAATATGCTTGTCGATAAAAGCAGGTGCGGTGGAAAAACTGACCCGCTCCTGCCCGACATACAAATGCGGTTTGGCCTTGATCAGTTCACGCAAGGCATTTTTTTCGCCATTGCTCAAGGTGTTGCCAAAAATGACACCATGCCCCCTGCGGTTGACTTGTTTGATGACCAGATGCTCAATATTTTGCAGTACGAAATCCCGCTCCCTTGGCTGACCGCACCACCAAGTCGCCACCGAATGCAAAATGAGTTCCTGATTTAAAAAATACTGCGCCAAGCGCGGTAAAAAAGCCAACAAACCGGGGTTTTCCAACAAACTGCTGCCTAACGGATTGGCTATTGCCACATTGCCGCGCCGCACCGCTTCCAACAACCCCGCCACACCCAGACGGGAATTGCTTTTCAGTTCCAGTGGGTCGCAATAAAAATCATCCACGCGGCGCAAAATCACATCGACCGGCTTGAGGCCTTCCAAGGATTTGAGCAGCACCCGCCCGTCACGCACCGTCAAATCATCACCTTGCACCAAGGTGAAGCCCAAATAAGAGGCCAAATAAGCGTGTTCAAAATAAGTTTCGTTAAACGGCCCTGGGGTCAACACCACGATACGCGGGTTGTCTTTGTTCTGCGGGGCAATGTTGGCGAGCGCCTTGCTGAAGGTTTTAAAAAAGCCCGACAAGCGCCGCACTTGAGTTTCCCGAAAAATTTCCGGCAAGACACGGGTGATCGCCGCGCGGTTTTCCAAGGCATAGCCAAAACCGGAAGGGGCTTGGGTGCGGTCGTCCAATATCCACATTTGCCCGTCGGGGCCGCGCGCCAAGTTGGCAGAGTAAATGGTCAAATGGCGTTTCTGATCAGGCAAAGTACCCACGCAAGGATGCAAGAAACCCTCGTGGCCAAACACCAGCTCAACCGGCAATAGACCCTTTTTAAGCAACGTCTGTGGCCCATAGATATCTTTTAAGATCAAATCGAGCAACACGGCGCGTTGTTTAAGCCCCGCTTCTATGGTACACCACTCCTCCCTGCCAATCAGCAAAGGCACGGGGTCCAGCCGCCAAGTGCGGGTCAGTGTTTCGCTATCACCGTAGACGTTGTAAGTGACACCGTTCTCACGCAACAAACGTTGCGCCTCACGGCGGCGGCGTTCCAACTCGTCGCTGCCCATGGCTTCCAAGGACGTGATGAAACGTTGCCAGTACGGCAGCACCTTGCGCTGGGTGGCGTACATTTCATCGTAAGTGCCCAGTTGGGTGGCATAAAATTGTGTGCCGATATCGCTGGCATTAGTGTTGCGGTTTGCTGCTAATCGATCCATACGCTGCCATAAGATTTTGAATTTTTAAGGCGCATTATTTGTTTTAATAGCCATTGGAGAAACCTATACGGCAAGGCTAACACGCCCGCCACGGTTGGCTAGTGCCCTGCACCCGCCAACCGCCGCACTGCGATTAATGGCCCGCTGCGCTGCCACGGGCTTGGGATTGCCCAACTGGCAGCCAATACAGGGCTGTTGCCGGATTAACCATAGCATAATCCGGCCAGCTCGGAGAGGAAAACCTTGGGCGAGCAATGCCGCTAGCGGTTTTTTTTGCGTAAATCCAGCGTAAAAGGAAATTCCAAATCAAATTCTTCTGGCGGTGGGGCCATCGGCCTAGGCGCATAATCGCTGACAGTAAATCGATTGGCAAACGGCGTTTCTGAGGCAACATCATTAGAACCTGACAACGGCGGCCTAATGACCACGCCCGGGGTATGCCCATAATCCCAAAAACGGGTGATACGGCGGGCTTCGGCTTCAAAGCTATTGACTGGAAAGGTGTCGTAGCTACGCCCGCCCGGGTGGGCGACGTGGTAGGTGCAGCCACCAATAGCATGTCCGTTCCAGCTGTCAATCACATCAAAAACCAGCGGCACATGCGGGCTGATGGTGGGGTGCAAGGCAGAAGGCGGTTGCCAGGCGCGATAACGCACCCCCGCCGTGTATTCGCCTTTGCGTCCGGTGTTACGCAGCGGCAAGCGCCGCCCGTTACACGCCAACACATAGCGGCCTTCGGTAAAGCCGGTGACTTTTATTTGCACCCGTTCCACTGAAGAATCAACATACCGTGCCGTACCCATGCTGCCCATTTCTTCACCCAGCACATGCCAAGGCTCAATGGCAAAACGCAATTCCAACTCCATATCGTCGATCATGGTAGTGCCATAACGCGGGAAACGGAATTCAAAAAACGGCGCCAGCCATTCCAGCTCAAACGGATAACCCGCCCGCTGCAAGTCTTTGACGACATGCTTCATGTCTTCATGGACGTAATGCGGCAACATGAAGCGGTCATGCAGTTCGGTGCCCCAACGCACCAAATCATGTTGGTAGGGCTTGCGCCAGAACCAAGCAATCAGCGAACGCAACAACAACATTTGCACCAGCGACATACGCCCATGCGGCGGCATTTCAAATGCCCGCAACTCCAAAATACCCAAGCGCCCGGTCGAACTGTCCGGCGAATACAGCTTGTCAATACAAAATTCTGAACGGTGCGTGTTGCCGGTGATATCGGTCAGCAAATGCCTTAACAAACGGTCCACCAGCCACGGTGTCAACACATCACCTTCTGGCATCTGCTGGAAGGCAATTTCCAGCTCATACAACTTCTCGTCGCGGCCTTCATCGACACGCGGCGCTTGGCTAGTGGGGCCGATGAACATGCCGGAGAACAGGTAGGACAAACCGGGGTGATGCTGCCAATACGTCACCAAACTCCGCAGCAGGTCGGGGCGGCGCAACAACGGGCTGTCATTCGGCGTTGCCGCGCCCATGGTGATATGGTTGCCACCGCCGGTGCCTGTGTGGCGACCATCCAACATAAACTTTTCCGTACCCAAACGCACTTGAAAAGCCTGTTCGTACAATATCTCGGTTTTTTCAACCAATTCCGCCCAGCTTTTTGACGGATGGATATTGACCTCGATCACACCGGGATCAGGCGTGACCATTAAGCGTTCAATACGGTAATCGCGGGGCGGCTCATAACCTTCAATGACCACCGGCAACGACAGTTTTTCGGCAGTGGCTTCAATGGCGGCCAGCAAATCCAGATAATGCTCCAACAACGACAAAGGCGGCATAAAAATATACAAACGCCCATCACGCGGCTGGATACAAATGGCGGTATGCGGCACTTCAACATGCACCGCATCGGCATCGCCGGATTCTTGCTCAATAACCTCTGGATGCTCGTTGGCCTTCTCTTCAAAATGGCTGTAACGGCGGCAAACCTCGCCGTAATAATCGCCCAATTCAGGCAGGCTGGTGAACAGGCTTTGCGGCTCTTGGTTATCACGCTTATCAGGCGCCACCCACGGCAGGCTGTTCAAAGGCATCCTCATGCCCATGGGCGAATTGCCCGGGATCAGGTACATCTGGCCCCGCCTAAAATTCCACGGGCCGCCTTGCCAAGTCTGCCCGTACCAATTCCACTTGAGCGGCAGGGCAAAACCCACTGGAATGCCTAAGTCAGCATCCAGCACTTTAGTGATATTTTTGCGCTCTATCGAATCTTTTAAATCATATTTCAACGGATTGACATTAAGCGGCAAATTGCCTTCTTGCCAAAGATAATAAAAATTGTCCTCAAAAGCGGCGGTGATATAACGCGACGAAACGCCCAAATGTTGGCTAAGGTGGCGGACAAAACGCTCGGCATCAAGAGCGGTATGCCCGTAATCTTTATTGATGTCTGCCAGCAGCGCGTCATTACGCCACATGGCAACCCCGTCTTTGCGCCAAAAAATGCCATATTGCCAGCGAGGGATAGGCTCGCCCGGATACCATTTGCCTTGCCCATAATGCAGCAATGCGCCTTTGGCAAACACATCACGCAAGCGCTTGGTCAGCTCTTGCGCCCGTTCGCGTTTATGCACACCATCCGCCAAGGTGTTCCACTCAGCCCCTTCCATATCATCAACCGATACAAAAGTCGGCTCACCGCCCATGGTCAGGCGCACATCATCGGCCAGCAACTGGCGGTCCACTTTTTCGCCCAAGGCATTGATAAAATGCCATTGTTCATCGGTATAAGGCTTAGTGACCCGAGGGTCTTCGTGCAACCGGCTGACCGTGTTGCTAAACTCAAATTCCACTTCGCATTTGTCAGTGCCGCCGGTCACCGGGGCCGCACTGGCCGGATTAGGCGTACAAGCTAAAGGAATATGGCCTTCGCCCGCCAATAGGCCGGAGGTGGGGTCCAAGCCAATCCAGCCTGCACCGGGAATATAAACTTCAGTCCAAGCATGTAAATCGGTAAAATCTTGCTCAGGGCCGGAAGGGCCGTCAAGCGACTTGATATCGGCGGTCAACTGCACCAAATAGCCCGAAACAAAACGCGCCGCCAAACCGATGTGCCGTAAAATCTGCACCAACAGCCAAGCAGAATCGCGGCAAGAACCGCTTTTGATAGTCAGCGTTTCTTCACAGCTTTGGATGCCCACTTCCATACGGATGTTATAGCTAATATCGCCATAAACCTTACGGTTAATGTCCACCAAAAAATCATTGATGTTGCGCTGGGTCAAATCAAAATCTTTCACCCATTGCGCCAGTAATGGCCCTTTTTCGGTCACTTCCAAATACGGCTGCAATTCTTTAAGCAGCTGTTCTTCGTATTTGAAGGGGAATTTTTCCGCATACTCTTCCACAAAAAAATCGAACGGGTTGATCACCGTCATATCGGCAATCACTTCCACTTCAACACTGAGTGTCCGGGTTTTGTTGGGAAAAACCACCCTGGCCAGAATATTGCCGAACGGGTCTTGCTGCCAATTGATAAAGTGGTCTTTCGGCTCAATGTTCAGGCTGTAGCCGATAATCGGTGTCCGGCTATGCACGGCGGGGCGCAACCGGAACACATGCGGCGACAACGCCACCGGCCGGTCGAAGTTATATCGGGTTTTGTGGTTGATGGCCACTCGAATAGTCATAATTTTGCTTCCTCATCTATAGCCATAAAATTAATATTTTTTGCTAGCTCATACTGCCTTAACTGATTGACACAATAACAGGTGTTAACCTGACAACAAAGCCAATCATTTTTTGTGCTGGCCGATAGTGGTCTGGGCAAAAGCCAGCCCGTCAGGCCAATTTTGCTTAATGGCCTGCTGCCCATCGGCCTGCATGACCATTAACGCCTCCTCTATCCCTGCAGCATGGGTCAGCTCCGCCACATTATTGGCATGAAAATAACCATGGAAACCACTAAACCGTTGCACATATTCAATAATCAGCGAGGAATGCTCAGAAGCGCTGGAAAAAATCTGCTTTAAGCCTTCAAACTTGGAGCCAATAATATCCAGCAAGAAGCTTTTGCCCTCTTCGCGTATCGCCTCGACCACATAGTCGATATTTTCAACCCCCTGCTGTTTGCCGTCCTTAACAGCCAAGGCCAAATGATGCAGCCTTGGCCCATAGTTACGCACGTAATTCTCGGTCGGCGATGGAAAAATTTTTAAATGGTTGACAAAATACGGCGTGTTATTGGCAGTGAACACTTTGGCAGGACTACGCAACTCATCCTGAAAATGCATACTTTTGGTGACATTGGTTGACGAATTTTGGTCAATAATATCAAACGAACCCCAATAATAATAACTGGACAGTGACAGCCATTCCAAAATGGCCACTTCACGGTTTTGGCTGTAAATGCGCGTTGCCAAATGATCCACCGGCAAAATCAATTCGGCAATGCCCAATTGGTGCTGGCGTTCCTTGGCACGTTGGCAAACTTCGTAAGCTGTCGGGCTGACATCGCTGCAACCCAAATCATAATGCCGTTCCTGCTCGCTGCCGCGCTCGACATAAGCGACTATATTATGCGTGTAGGGCGACGGTTTGCTGATAGCAAGATTGACCGGCAGTTCCAGCCTAGCCACCTCTTCTTGGGAAAAAAAACTGATCCCACGCGCCTGCTGCAATTTGACCACAGCGGCAAGGTCAGTCACCCGTAAAACCTCGCCAATGTAGCGGCTATGCGGTTTATTGTTGCCGATAGGATACACTTCATTGAGGCTACGGAAAATGCCGCGTATACCATCATGCTTGACCTCGCGGACAATCAAATCGGGTGATTGGCCATCAATCCTGAGCACATGTGTCCAATGTGAAGCGCTCTCTATGGTCTGCAAATACCAGTAGGGGGACATCAGACAA
>Ga0208507_1000569_pt1 | contig 23240 bp, 13 predicted proteins | sample CryBogCBH12Aug01_FD_184626 | JGI IMG/M metagenome (GOLD analysis project Ga0208507, IMG submission 184626) | Freshwater microbial communities from Crystal Bog, Wisconsin, USA - CBH12Aug09.1 (SPAdes) (version 2) | ecosystem: Environmental > Aquatic > Freshwater > Lake | place: Crystal Bog... | reverse complement strand
TTGGCGCGGAAGGCGCCGGACTCGAGCCAGCGGCGCTGGATCTCGGATTCCTGGGTCAGGGGCTGGAACGGCATGGCGAAACTCCATCGGAACCCTTGATTCTACAGGGAAATCCCGTGTTTCTAAATCCGAAATGGCACCCTGGCGCAGGGGGTAACATGGACGGCATGGACTGGGTTCCGACGGCGCACGCATCGGAGATGCTCAAAGAGCGGGGCATTTCGCCTGCCTGGGTTTCCGCCGTCCTGGCCGCCCCGGAGTCGGTGGAGCCGGATCGCCTGGACCCCTCCCTCCAGCACGCGCTTGGGAGGATTCCCGATCATGGGAACCGGGTTCTCCGGGTCGTATTCGATCCCTCCACCTCCCCCGTCCGCCTCGTCACGGTATTCTTTGACCGCAAGGCCTCCAGGATGCAGCCATGAGAATCAGCTATCACGAATCAGAAGACGCGCTGTTCATCCGCCTGGATGAAGGCGCAGTCGTGGAGTCAGAAGAGGTCCAGCCCGGCCTCGTGATCGACTTCAACGCGGAGGGCCAGCCGGTCGGCATCGAGCTGAGGGGCGCCAAGGCCCACCTTCCTACGGCGAACCTGAAACAGATGGATTTTGAGGTCGCCTGATCCTCAGAAGCTCCAGTGCATGCCCACGGAAACGCTTGAACGGGGCTCGAGCTGCAGGCCGTTCACCCGCTGGGCCAGGGGCAGCTGGGCGAAGGCGTAGACCTGCAGGGACCGGGTGACCTCCACGGTGACGCCGGGGCTGAGGTAGGCCAGGGTCGCGCCGCTGTTGGCCACGTCCGCGTTGACGCCGGCCTCGCGCCGCTCGGCCCGCACGTTCACCTGCAGGTGGGGCGCCACCCCGGCCAAGCCCGTGTAGCGGACGCCGAAGTTGGCGTTGAGGCCGTCCCCGGGCCGGAAGCCGTCCTGCTCCGCCAGGGGCTTCTGGAAGAGCACCTGGCCGAAGCAGCCCCAGTCCTCCCCGAGGCTGCCGAAGCCATAGACCCCGAAGAGCAGGTCCGTGGTGCCGCTGCCCAGCTGCAGGCCGCGATCCAGCGGCTCGCAGGCCTGGGCTCCGGCATTGAAGGTCTGCTTCGTGCCGCCCGTGGGCAGCTTAACGCCGAGCTGCACCCCAAAGGAGTGGTCCTCCGTGAAGCCCTGGTAGCGGCCCAGCACCCGGACATCCCCGAGACCATTGGCCCGGGAGAAGGAGGGCTCCGTGTCCCCTTCGGCGAGGGTCACGTGATACCGGTTGAAGACCGGCACCACCAGGGCCACGCCCCAGTCCACGGTCGGGCTGTAGTCCAGGGTCAGGGTGGTGTTGCGGTTGAGGGTCTTCTCCTGGATCTCCTGGTCGTTGGGGAAGGCGAAGGCGCCCCGCCCCACGCTGCCGGTCCCGGAGCGCAGCTGATCCTGGTTGAAGTAGTCGTAGCGGAGGTCAAAGCGCAGCCCGGGCTTGACCGCGTAGCCCTGGCTGGCCCAGTCCGAGCTCAGGGTGCAGCCGCAGGCGCCGCAGGCCCGGGCGGCCGGGGCGGCGGCCAGGAGCAGGGTGAGGAGGGGCAGCAGGGTCGGGCGGAAGGGGCGGCGCATCGGACACTCCGGAGGCAGGTCTGCAACCAGAATGCTTGTTTCTACACTGTTTTGCCTGCGTCACTTTGACGCAGACCGCGGCCGGGCTACTTCGGCGGCCGCTTGCGGGAGACCTTCCGCTGCAGGCTCCGCCGGTGCATCCCGAGCCGCCGGGCGGCCTCGCTGAGGTTGCCCTCACAGTCGCTGAGCACCCGCTGGAGATGCTCCCACTCGACCCGGGCCAGGGAGGGTGTCGACAGGTCCACGGCGGCCTCGAGGGGCCCCTCGCCGGCGTCGAAGGCGGCCAGGATCTCGTCCACGTCCGCGGGCTTGGTGAGGTAGTGAACGGCCCCCAGGCGCACCGCCTCCACAGCCGTGGCGATGCTGCCGTAGCCCGTGAGCATCAGCACCCGGGTGGTCTGATCGATGGCCTTGAGGCGACGCAGCAGGTCCAGACCGGAGTCGCCGGGCATGCGCAGATCGAGCACCGCGAGCTCCGGGCTGTCCGCTTCCGCGAGGGCCAGCGCCGAGGCGGCGTCCGCCGCGGTCCGTACCTCGTAGCCCCGGCCGGCCAGGGCTCTGGCCAGCCGTTCCCGGTAGACGGCGTCATCATCGACCAGCAGCAGCGAGGGCCGCGACTCAGGCATGCAGAACCTCCGGCAGCAGCAGCCGGACGGAGGTGCCGTGACCCACCCGGGAGTCCACCTGGAGCTCCCCGCCCAGCTGCTCCGCGAAGGTGCGGGCGAGGAAGAGGCCCAGCCCCATGCCTGAGCCTTCGGGCTTGGTGCTGAAGAAGGGCTCCCCGAGCCGGGCCAGCACCTCGGGGCTCATGCCGACGCCCGGGTCCCGCACCTCGAGCTGCCAGCGCTCCTTGACGCGGCTGGCGCGGAGCTGGATCAGCCCCGGTGACGGAGTGGCCTCCAGGGCGTTGCTGAGCACCGCCCGAAGAGCCCGGGCCAGGCCGCGCCGGGGCATGGCGCCGCAGGGGTCCCCGGGCCAGTTGAAGGCGATGCGGGTCCGGTCCTCGGTCGACATCCCGTCCAGCAGGTCCCGCTCCAGGTCGGCCCAGGCCAGCGCCTGGAAGTCCTCCCCGGGACTGGAGCCGCTCGGACCGGCCAGCTGGTCGAGGATCCGGCGACACCGGTCCACCTCCTGCCGGATCAGCGCCGCGTCCTGGGGGATGTCGCTGTCCCGCAGGCCCAGGACTTCCGTGGCGTGCTGGAGTTCCTTGGCGGTGATGGCGATGGTGCCGAGGGGGGTGCCCAGCTCGTGGGCCACGCCCGCGGCCAGGGTGGTGAGGGCCGCCAGCCGGGCGTGGCGCGCCGAGAGGTCCCGCAGCGCGGCCACCTCCTCGTCCCGCTGCCGGAGGGCCTCGGTGACCCGGCCCACGAAGGCGGCGATGAGCCCCGCCGTGATGGCGAAGGCCACCCACATGCCCACCAGGTGCAGGGAGATGCCCCCCTCGCCGTGGTTCATGTGGGCCAGGGAGTGGACGTGCACGTTCCAGAAGAAGAGGAGGCCGAAGCCCGCGATGGCCAGAGCGCCCAGGGCCCAGGCCCAGGCGCCCCGCATGACCACCGCCGCCAGGGTGACGTGCACGAGGTAGATGGCCGTGAAGGGATTCGCCGGCCCACCGCTGAGGTAGAGCAGGCCGGTGAGCAGCAGGATGTCCAGGCCGAGCACCAGGCCTGGCAGCGAGGAGCCCGGGGGGTCGGCCTGCGCCAGGCGCCAGCCGAGGGCCAGGTTGCTCAGGGCCCCCAGGGCCACCAGCCCGAGCAGGGGCAGCGGGGCGAGCTCGTCCGGCAGAAGCCGCAGGGACACCAGGATGGCCGCGGTCTGCGCCACGACCGTGATCCAGCGCAGGCGCAGGAGCCAGTTCAGGGAGATGCCGGAGTCAGGCTGGGTCATGGAAGGGCCATTCTCCCACCGATGCCGAGGGCCCCGGCGATCCCGGGGCTGCGTCAGGATGTCGCAGCCCCCGGCCTCCGCGGTCCATAAACCTCGTGCGACATGCCTCGTAACACAGGGGTCCGTTCCCCGTAACCGGAGGTATTTCCATGACCTGGCGCTCCCTGCGACCCGTCGCCCTGGCGGCCCTTCCCCTCTGTCTGGTGGCCCAGACCCCGCCGGCCGACAAGGCCGCGGCCTCCAGCGCCAAGGCCTCGGCCGCGGTCCCCGCCAGCCCGGCCGCGACGCCCGCCCCCGGCGCCCTCAAGCCCTTCGCGGAGGTCATCAAGGACGCCCAGGAGCTCCCGGGGCTGTTTCCCCTCTGGCAGAAGGACGACAAGGTCTGGCTCGAGCTTAGCCCCGCCCAGCTGGACACCCCATTCTTCTTCGCCATGAGCACCACCCAGGGCATCGGCGAGCGCGGCATCTACGGCGGTATGATGGGCGGCACCCACGTGGTGCAGTTCAAGCGCATCGGCAACAACCTGCAGCTGCTCGCCAAGAACCTGGACTTCACGGCCAAGGAGGGCACCCCCATCGCCCGGGCCGTGCGGGAGGGCTTCTCGGACAGCCTGCTGGCCTCGGCGCCGGTCCTGAGCCAGCCCCACCCCGAGCGGAAGACCTTCCTGGTGGAGGCCAACGCCCTGCTCCTGAACGACATCCCCATGGGGGCCACGGAGCTCGAGGCGACCTTCCGCCAGCCCTACAGCATGGACAAGGCCAACAGCAGCTTCGTGAAGGTGCGTGGCACCGCGGACCTGGCGGCCTTCACCGTGAGCGCCCACTATGCCCTCGGCAAGCTGATGCTGCCACCGCCCAGCCAGCCCGGCGCGGCCCCCGCGCCCTTCACGCCCCTGCCCAGCACCCTGGAGGACGTGCGCAGCCTCTTCCTGGGCTACCACTACACCCTCTCCAGCCTGCCGGTGCCCATGGCTCCGCGCCTGGCGGACGAGCGCGTGGGCTACTTCGTGACCACCCGCTGGGACTTCACCCAGGACCTCAACCCCGATCCCAAGCAGCGCCTCGTGCACCGCTGGCGGCTCGAGAAGAAGGACCCCGCGGCGGCCCTCAGCGAGCCCCGGCAGCCCATCACCTACTGGCTGGACCGCAATATGCCGGAGAAGTACCGCAAGGCCGTCACCGCCGGGATCCTCGAGTGGAACAAGGCCTTCGAGCGCCTCGGGTTCAAGGACGCGGTGCGGGTGGAGGTGCAGCCCCAGGACGCCCCCTGGGACACCCATGACACCCGCCACGCCTCGGTGCGCTGGCTGGTGGGCACGGACATCGGCTTCGCCATCGGCCCCAGCCACGTCGACCCCCGCACCGGCGAGATCCTCGACGCCGACATCGGCGTGGGGGACATCTGGACCCGCGGGCCCCGCCGCCAGGTGGTGGAGGAGTTGCCCCGGCTGCACGGCCACCAGGAGACCCAGTCCTGCGCCTACGAGGCCGAGGCGGCCCAGGAGCTGTCCTTCGCCATGGACCTGCTGGAGGCCCGCGGCGACCTGGACCCCGACAGCCCCGAGGCGGACGCCTACGTCATGGCCGTGCTGAAGGACGTGGTCACCCACGAGGTGGGCCACACCCTGGGCCTGCGCCACAACTTCCGGGCCTCCACGATCTACACCGAGGCCCAGCTGCAGGATCCGGCCTTCACCCGCGACCACGGGCTCACGGGCTCCGTCATGGACTACAACGCCCTCAACATCGCCACCCAGGGCCAGCCCCAGGGCGAGTACGTCATGAGCACCCTCGGACCCTACGACTACTGGGCCATCGAATACGGCTACAAGCCCCTCGAGCCCGGTGCCGAGAAGGTGGAGCTGGCGCGCATCGCCGCCCGCAGCCACACCGATCCCCTGCTGGCCTACGGCACGGACGAGGAGGCCGGCTTCCCGGGCATGGACGGCATGGATCCCGAGGTCAACCGCCGCGACCTGGGTGCCGACCCGCTGGCCTACTACCGCAAGCGGCTGCAGCTCAGCCGCGAGCTCTGGGACCGGCTCCAGGCCAAGCAGCTGAAGGACGGCGACAGCTACGCCATCCTCCGCCGGAACTTCGAGGGCGCCCTGGGCCAGGTGGCCCTGTCCGCCAACCTCAGCGCCAAGTACGTGGGCGGCGTGGTCCACCTGCGGGACCACGCGGGCAGCCCCCGCGCGCCCTTCACGCCGGTGCCCGCGGCCCGGCAGCGGGAGGCCCTGCAGCTCCTGGAGCGCGGCCTCTTCAGCGCCGAGTCCTTCCGCTTCCGGCCCGAGTTCATGGCCAAGCTGACGGTCAATCAGTTCGAGCGGGGCCTGAACCCGGACTACTCCCTGAGCAGCCGCCTCCTCGGAGTCCAGCGGCAGGTCCTGGGCCAGCTGATGCAGGCCGGCGTGGCCACCCGGATCCTCGACGCCACCGACAAGCTGGCGGACCCCAAGGGCGCCTTCCGGCTGTCCGAGCTCTTCGACACCCTCCAGGGCGCCATCTGGAGTGAGCTGAAGACCGGCAAGGAGGCCCCGGCCCTGCGCCGCAACCTCCAGAAGGAGCACCTCCGCAACCTGGTGGGCCTGGTCCTCCGGGCCAATCCGGCCACGCCGGAGGACGCCCGCTCCCTGGCCCGACAGGGGCTCAAAGACCTGGCCGCCCAGCTGCGCGCCGCCAGCACCAAGCCCGCCTTCAGCAAGGAGACCCGGGCCCACCTCGCCGAGTGCCTCGCCTCCATCGACGAGAGCCTCAAGGCCAGCGTGACCCGCACCAGCCTCTAGGCGCACTACCCGCAACCCCAGCCCGGCCGGACCCCCAGGGAATCCGGCCGGGCTGGTCGTTCCTGGGGAGTTCCCCGCCCGGGAGCCGCCGTTCAGCCATCGGAATCGGCCGTTCCGGGGACTCAACCGGGGCGCCCGATTCGCTGTCTAGACTGTAAAATCGGAAAAGGCCCGAGGCCTGCTCCCCAGCCCGGAGAACCCGTGAGACCCGAGCCCCCAGACGCCCGCGCCGGCCTGCCAGCCGCCTCCCCCTGGCGGAGTAGCCGGGGTCCGGCGGGGGCCCTGCTGCTGGCTGCCGGGCTGCTCCTGCTGGCCGCCTGCGGCTCCTCCGGGAGCTCCCCCGCGCCCGCCAGCGGCGGCACGGGTGGCACCGGGGGCACGGGCGGTACCGGCACGCCCGGCGTCTTCGCGGGCAGCCTCCTCCTGGGCAGCCCCACGGGAACCTCCATCAAGGCCAACGTGCTGTCCACCACCCAGAGCGGGACGGTCTACCTGGCCTGCGGCACCGTGAAGGGCGCGTATCCGCTCCAGTCCGCCGCCGTGGCCCTCGCGGCCGGCAGCCCCGTGGAGCTGGCCCTCACGGGACTGGCCGCCAACACCCAGTACTACTACCGGCTCTACTACCAACCCGCCGGAGGCTCCTACGGGCCCACAGCGGAATACGCCTTCCACACGGCCCGACCCGCGGGGAGCACGTTCACCTTCACGGTCCAGGCGGACAGCCACATGGACGAGAACTCCAGCCAGGACATCTACCTCCGGTCCCTGGGCAACGTGGCCGCCGCCGCCGCGGACTTCCACGTGGACCTGGGGGACACCTTCATGTGCGAGAAGCACTCGGCGCCCCTCACCGCCGTGGTCCAGTCCGCGCCGGACTACGCCACGGTGGCCGCGCGCTACACCTACGAGCGGGGCAACTTCGGCACCATGAGCGCGGGGTCGCCCGTCTTCCTGGTGAACGGCAATCACGAGGGCGAGGCTGGCTGGTTCCTCAACGGCACCGCCAGCAACCTGGCCATCTGGACCACCCAGGCCCGCCTCCATTACTTCGTGAACCCGGTGCCCGACGCCTTCTACAGCGGGGACGGCGTGGACGAGCCCTTCGTGGGCAAGCGGGCCTCCTGGTATGCCTGGACCTGGGGCGACGCCCTCTTCGTGGTGCTGGACCCCTTCTGGAACACCCCGAAGCAGCCGGGCTCCGACGGCTGGAACCTCACCCTCGGCAGCCGCCAGTACGCCTGGCTCCAGCAGACCCTCACGGGCAGCCCGGCGAAGTACAAGTTCGTCTTCATCCACAACCTCGTGGGCGGCCTCGACGGCCAGATGCGCGGCGGCATCGAGGCGGCGCCCTACTTCGAGTGGGGGGGCAGGAACCTCGACGGCACCGCGGGCTACACCCTCATGCGGCCCACCTGGACCGAACCCATCCACGCGCTGCTGGTCCGCACGGGAGTCACCGCCGTCTTCCACGGCCACGACCACCTCTACGCGAAGCAGGACCTGGACGGCATCGTCTACCAGGAGGTGCCCCAGCCCAGCGCCGTCAACAACCAGAGCGGCGCCAGCCTGGCCGCCACCTACCACTACGCCGCGGGCACCATCCTGAGCAGCTCGGGCCACCTGCGGGTGACCGTGGCCCCGGACAAGGTGACGGCGCAGTACATCCGCACCTGGCTGCCCGCCGCCGAGACCACCACCCTGAAGAACGGCTCCGTGGACGACACCTGGACCGTGGCGGCGCCCCTCAAGACCCGGGCCCGATGATGGCCGCCCGCGACCTCCACCCGCTGCTGCTGCCCACGCTGCTGACCGGCGTGCTGGTGATCCTGGCCTGCCAGTCCTCGGGCGGCTCCGCCCCGGCCCCGGCTTCCGCGGTGGCCCCGACGGCCGCCTTCCCCGCCCTCGCTGGCAGCCCCAGTGTCGGCCAGGCCGTCACCTTCACGGACACCAGCACCGGGAACCCCACCGCCTGGAGCTGGAGCTTCGGCGACGGCGCCACCAGCACCCTGCAGAACCCCACCCACGCCTTCCTGGCGGCCGGCACCTTCACCGTGACCCTGAAGGCCACGAACAGTGCCGGCTCCAGCACCGCCAGCCGCACCCTCACGGTGGCGGCGGGCAGCGGCGGGGTGGCCTTCACGGGCAACGTGGTGCTGGGCAGCCCCACGGGAACCTCCGTCAAGGCCAACGTCTTCTCGCCGGACCAGGGCGGCACGGTCTATGTGGCCTATGGCACCGCCTCCGGTACCTACACCCGCCAGACCCCCGCCGCGACCCTGGTGGCCGCAGCGCCCCTGGAGCTTGCCCTGGACGGCCTCAGTCCGGACACCCAGTACTACTACCGCCTCTACTACCAGGGCGGCACCGGCAGCGCCTCCGCGGGCGAGGAGTGCAGCTTTCACACGGCCCGCCCCGCGGGCAGCGCCTTCACCTTCTGCATCCAGGGCGACAGCCACCCCGAGCGCCTCAAGACCGAATTCGACCCGACCCTCTACCAGCGGACCCTGCAGACCGTGGCCGCGGACCATCCGGACTTCTACCTGACCAGCGGCGACGACTTCAGCGTGGACAACCTGGACCCGGCCACCATCAGCGCAGCCCTGGTGACGGGCCGCTACACCCTGCAGCGGCCCTTTCTCGGCCTGGTGGGCAAGTCCGCGCCGGTCTTCCTGGTGAACGGCAACCATGAGCAGGCGGCCCGCTACCTGCTGGACGGCACACCCAACAACGTGGCGGTCTGGGCCCAGAACGCCCGCAACGCCCACTACTCCGAGCCGGCTCCCGACAGCTTCTACACCGGTGACACCGAGGTGGTGCCCAACATCGGCCTGCTGCGCAACACCTTCGCCTGGACCTGGGGCGACGCGCTGTTCGTGGTGATCGATCCCTACTGGGGCTCGCCGGTCTGCGTGGACAACCCCTTCGGCGGCGGCGCCAAGCGCAGCAACCTTTGGGACATCACCCACGGCGACGCCCAGTACCAGTGGCTCAAGAGCACCCTCGAGCAGAGCCACGCCAAGTACAAGTTCGTCTTCGCGCACCACGTCATGGGCACCCAGCGGGGCGGCATCGAGGTGGCGGGCCTCTACGAGTGGGGTGGCAGCAACGCCAACGGCAGCTGGGGCTTCACCGCCAACCGCCCCACCTGGCCTTCGCCCATCCACCAGCTGCTGGTGGCCAACAAGGTGACCATCTTCTTCCAGGGCCACGACCACATCTGGGTCCACCAGCAGCAGGACGGGGTCACCTACCAGACCCTCTCCGAGCCCGCGGACCCCAACTACTCGCTCTTCAACTCGGACGCCTACCTCAGCGGCGACAAGCTCCCCAACTCCGGCTACACCCGGGTCAGCGTGGCGCCGACCGGCGTGAAGGTGGAGTACGTCCGCACCTGGCTCCCCACCGACGAGGGCCCCGGCAAGGTCAGCGGCACCGTGGCATTCAGCTACACGATCCCCTAGCGCAAGTGCTTTTGCCGGGGATCAAAGGGATGGAGAGGGGTAACTGCAGTCCTGTTTGGAGCTGGGAAGCCGACCATCGGAACTCAGCAACCCTCCGCCCCATGTCGATAGAAGAGGACCACCACCCACGGAGGTCCCATGAGCGTGCGACAGCTCCTCGCCCCGGCCCTGCTCTAGGGTTATTCCGATTTCCTTGAAAGAAAAGGGACATGGAACACGCGTTTGACGCTCGTTTTGGCCAACAGTTATGTGATTCGATCGCAAGAGAGCTTGGCTTTGTCTGCAGTTTCATGGGGATTGGCGGCGTCATTGTCGCGTCCAGTGCGAGGGAAAGAATCGGGAAGGTCCATGAGGTGGCCGCCCGCATCATGGCCGGTGAGATCAGCCAGAAGGCTGTCACGGCTGAGGAGGCCGCCCGCTCAAACGGCGTCAGGGAAGGTCTCAATATCGCCATCGATCTTGACGGTGTCCGGCTCGCGAGCTTCGCCATAGCCGGAGCCTTGGACAAGGTTGAACCACTGGCTCACGTCATGAGCCAGTTCGTCATCCTGGTGATGCGGGTTCAGTTCGCCGACAAGGCTCGCCTGGCCCATGTCGCCTCGCAGGTGGATCGGGCCGACCAGGCGGTCATCACCGCCTTTTCAGCCTCAGAGGGCGGCGAAGCGGCTGTCAATACCCTGATGGATGCAACCAGCCGCATCAGCTCGTTCATCGAGCAGATTCGGAGTGTTGCGCGGATGACCAACATGCTTGCCCTGTATGCCAGCATCGAGGCCGCGTGCGTCGGTGAGGCCGGCCGAGGTTTTGCGGTCGTTGCGACTGAAGTCAAGCGGTTGTCAAACAGCTCGGCCAAGAGCACGGAGGAGATCACGAGGCAGGTCGGACAGGTTCAGGCGGCCGCCAAGGGGGTCATCGGCTCCTTTTCCGCCGTCTCAAAGTCTGTCGGCTTCCTGAAGTCTTCCATTGCCCAAATCGCAACGACCATGGCGACCGGCGAAGCCCTTGAGAACGGCGCGGCCACCGCGACCGCATTCGATCCTGCCTTTGGCCAGGAGCTGTGCGACATGGTCGCTGGACGACTTGGCTACGTCTGTTCCTTCATGGGAAAGGGTGGCCTCATTGTGGCGTCCAGCGCTCGCGAGCGGATCGGCAACATCCACGCTGTTGCCGCCAGCATCATGGCTGGGCAGATTGACGAACGGGCTGTGACCGCAGAAGAAGCCAGGACCTCAGAGGGGATGCGGGAAGGTTACAGCGTCGGCATTGACCTTGGAGGCGTAAGGGTGGCCAATTTCGGGATCGGCGGACCTCTGGCAGAAGTCACACCACTGGCGCGGGTGATCAGCCGATTTGTAACCTCGGTCCTGGGGTCCCGGAGTTCCGACTCCATCCGGAACCACTGGGTCTCCCAGCAGATCGAGACAACCACCCAATTCGCCTCAGATGCGGAGAGGGACGCGAAGGCCGCCATAGACACGGTCGGGCTGTTGACCGAAGCGATCAGTCAGATCGGACACATCACGGGCCAGATCCGAGACATCGCCGACCAGACCAACCTCCTGGCGTTGAATGCCACCATCGAGGCCTCTCGTGCCGGCGCCGCCGGCAGGGGGTTCGCGGTCGTGGCGAATGAGGTGAAGGCTCTCTCCAAGCAGGCGGGGGAAGCCACCTTCGACATCCATCGCCAGATCAGCATGATTGAGCGTGAAACCGGTCATGTGCACGAAGCCATCTCGGCCGTATCCCGGTCGGTCCACGAGATCACCACCCATGTGGCGAAGATGGCCGCGTAGCCTGGTCTTCCCCCCCTGAGGTGGGCGGGGATCTGTCTTCCAATTCGAATGGCCCTGCGCCTGGTTCTGGGGCGATTCGAATGAGCTACTCCAGCCCCAGCCGCTCGCGCAACTTGGGAGTGGCGCCGCGGCTGGCTTCGAGCTCGACACCGCCGGCCATGCGCACCAGGACCCGGGCGCCGCCACCGGAGGAGCGGAGGCCCAGCACCGCCTCCGGGCGGATGAGCAGGTGGCGGTGGATGCGCAGCAGCCCCGCGTCCGGGAAGAAGGCCTCCACCTCGCCCAGGGTCTTCCACTTGGTGCGGAAGCGGTCCCCGGCGAAGGCCCAGACCACCTGCTCCTCCACCTCGAAGAAGGCGGTCTTGGCCAGGTCCAGGAAGAGCATGCCGCCCCCGGCGGTGACGGGATAGCGCGTGGCGCGGGGCCCCTTCTCGGGTTCGGCGCTCTCCTCGCGCCCCAGGTGACGCCGGATGCGCGCCAGGGCCTTCACCAGCCGCGGCGTGGTCACGGGCTTCAGGAGGAAGTCCACGGCCTCCAGGTCGAAGGCCTCCACGGCGTGCTCGGCGTAGGCCGTCACGAAGACCACCGGCACCTTGGCGGGCAGGGAGGCGCGCAGGGCGAGGCCGTCCAGCCCCGGCATCTGGATGTCCAGGAAGAGGCCGTCCACGGCGGGGGCGGAGCGCATCCACTCCTCCATCTCCAGACCGTTGCCGAAGGTGGCCACCACCTCACAGCCGCAGTCCTCCAGCAGCCGCGCCAGGCGCTTCTGGTTCAGGGGCTCGTCTTCGGCGATCGCCACCCGCAGCGGAGTCATGCGCCCAGCCTATCCCGCACCCGCAGCTCGGCCAAGGTCCAGCCGTCTTCGGCGCGCAGCTCCAGGGAGGCATCCAGGCGCGGGGTCAGGGCCAGGCGCTCGCGCAGGTGGTGCAGGCCCGTGCCCTCGGCCTGGCCCGCCTGGAAGAGCTGGCCGGTGTTGGCCACGCGGAAGACCAGGTCGCGCGACGTGCGCGCCACGCCGATGCGCAGGGTGCCGCCCTCGGGATGCGGGGCGATGCCATGCTTGATGGCGTTCTCCACCAGGGGCAGCAGCAGCAGCGGCGGCAGCTTCAGGGTGTCGGCCCAGTCGGGCCAGTCCCACTTCACCTGGAGCCGCGCGCCGAGCCGGATGCCCTCGATGCCCAGGTAGTGCTTCAGCAGGACCCGCTCTTGGGCCAGGGGCAGCTCGCTGGCGCCGCTCTGGCGGGTGAGCTGCCGCAGCAGCTCCACGAGGCCGACAATGGCCTCCTCGGCGGCATCCGGGTCCTCGTGCACCAGCTCCGCGAGACCGCCCAGGATGTTGTAGAGGGCATGGGGGTGGAGCTGGGCCTGGAGGGCCTTCACCTGCGCCTGCCGCGCCCGCTCGAGGAGCTCCTCTTCGGTGGACTCGGCCCGCTCCTTGTCGGCCAGGAACCAGCCCAGCACCATGGCGAAGGGCAGGTTCAGCAGGAAGAGCATGAACTCCTGGCGGTGGGCCGGAAACGTCTTGGCGAAGAGGCCCGGGGCCTCGGTGGGCTCGCTGGCGACGGGCGCTTGGACCTCTGGCGCGGGGGCCTCCACCGCCTGCGGAGCCGGGGCCGGGGCCACTTCGGCGGGGGCCTGGGGCTGACTCGCGGCGGGCCGCGGCTGTTCTTCTCGGTTCTGGGGCGCTGCGTCCCGGGGCCGGGGCGCCTGCTCACGCAGCGGCGACTCCCCTTCCCGCCGCGGGGGCCGCGGCCCCCGGCGCTCTTCCGGAGGCAGCAGCTCCCAGGGCACCTCGCCGGGGTTGTGAGGAGGCTTGGCCTCCTGGTCGCGGGCCGGGTCGCCGCGCCGGCGGTTCCGGGCGGCCGGGTCTGTCTCGCGGGGCTTCGGTTCCTCGCGCTCCTGGAGGACCAGCGCCGACTTGGACTCGGCGCCCGCGGGCCTGGGGAGGACCATGGCCGGGGCCGGGCGTGGAGCGGGCCGGTCCTCCGGGAAGAGTCCGCTCATCAGCAGCAGCAGGGCCGCCAGCCAGGCGATGTTCCAGGGGAGGGCCTGGAGGCAGCCGCGCCAGAGCGGTGCGATGGGCCGGTCATCCTGGGTCCACTGCCAGGGGACGGGACTCAGGGCCAGGTGCCCCGCGAGCACCAGGGCCGGCACCACGAACTCGCCCACGCCCAGGCGGCCGAAGGGCTGGCCCGCGAGGAGCCGCACCAGGACCCACACGAGCCCGAACACGAGCAGGGCGCCCCAGGTGGCCGGGAGCCGGAAGCGCTTGGCCGTGGCGGCCGGGAAGTCCTGGAATCGCATGGGGGCCCTTGGAGGATGGCTCGGATGAAGGGTTCAGGAAAGGGTAGGCTCGAGGGGGCCGTTCGTGGGTGTGTCGTCAGTGCCCGCTGAAGGCGGCATCGTTGTAGGCATAGCGTCGGGCCCGATGGACAGCATTGGTCATGGGCAGCCGATCGCCCAGGGCGGTCTTGGTGCCGCTGGCGGTGATGGGATTGATGTACTCCCAGACCACCTCGCCTGTCGAGGTGACTTCCATCAGGTACCCGGTGGTGGTGGCGCAGATCAGGGTGTTGCCGTTCGGGAGGCGCTGGACGCTGCCTCCGAACTGGCTGAAGAGGGTCAGGTTCCCCACGGAGCCATACTTCCACGCGACCTGCTTGGACAGCAGCTGGTTGGCTTTCATGGAGTCCTTGTCAAAGGTCCAGGTCGCATAGCCGGCGCCGGGCGGGTCGACGTAGCTGGGGCCGCTGATGCCCGCCGAGGTCAGGCGGGGGTTGATCTCGAACGCATAGGACTGGGGCGTGCGCTGGTAGAGGTACTGGTTGTTGTTGAACACCAGCAGGTTCCCGGCCCCGGACAGGCCGCTGGCGATCCAGGTCACGTCACTGCTGCCGCCGATCTGCTTGTTGCCCGAGGTGGCCGTCTCCCAGTTCGTGCCCACCGAGGGCGGATTCCCCTGGCTGTAGCGGGCCGGATCGCCGAAGCGGTAGAGGAAGTCGCCCGCGCTGGTGGCCGCCAGGCTGATGCTGCCGGTGGGATTCCCGGAGAGGAACGTGGCGCCGTGGTCGATGATGTAGAGCTCGCCCTGCCGGGAGTTGACCACGATCTGATCGAGCGACTGGTTGTAGTCGAGGGCATTGCAGTCCAGCCAGTTGCTGCGAAGGGGCCGCCCGGGCAGGTTGAGGTTGATCTTCCCGGGATAGTCGGCGATGGTCTTGCCCCCAGCCACGGAGTTCGCCTTGCTGGCGTCGACGCTCTGGATGGCATGGTCCCAGAAGGACCACTCCCAGATCACCTTGCCGCTCATGTCCACCTCCACGAGGGTGTCCACCTGGGCGCCATCGAAAGGGGCATCCGCCGGATCGCAGCCCGCCGCCAGGCACTGGGCGGAGGTGAGGTCCTTGTTCGCCAGATAGAGGGTGGCGTAGGCGTTCAGCTTGGGATCGAAAATGCGGGCGAAGGCCCCATGGGGATGGTAGGAGCTGCGGGTCTCGGCGTACTGCCAGACGGTGTTGCCGCTCCAGTCGACCTCCTTGAGGCCCGTGATGCCGCTCGCGCCCGTGGTCCAGTCCAGGACGCTGCCATTCGCCAGGAGCCGAGGGTCGTTGCCCGTGGGCCAGGTGTGGACCACGCGACCGTCCATGTCGATCAGCTGCGACGTGCCCGCGGCATCCAGGAAGGTGTAGCCGCTGAAGGCGGCGCTGGCATCCCAGGACTGGGTGCCCGTGGCTCGCTGGAAGGCTTGGTACCCGCTGGTGCCGGCGTAGGGATTGTCAATGCTGGTGCGCCCGGCGATGGTGGCGCCCGGAGTGAGGGTGCGGCCAACCAGCGCGGGGTGTGTCGCCTTGTAGCGGTAGGCCCGGAAGATGGAGTTCACCATGGGCAGGCGGTCACCCAGCACCTGGTAGACGGTGGGTCCGGACAGCGGAACGATGTATTCCCAGACGGTCCCGCCGGCGGGTGTCACTTCCAGGAGGTGGCCTTCGGTGTCCGCGCAGATCAGGGTGTTCCCATTGGGCAGGCGCTGGGCGCTGCAGCCGATGGTGCTGAACAGGGTCTGGCTGTCCTGCGAGTAGAAGTTCCCCACCACCTGTTTGGAGATCAGCCGGGGGCTGTTGTCCGTCACCGCGGGCCGGGTGAGCGTGACATAGCCCGCATCGGGCGGATTCACATACTTCCCCGTGTCGTTGCCGCTGGCATCCAGGTAGGGGTTGATCTCCATCACGTAGGACTGGGCGGCGTGCTCGGATAGGTATTCGGCATTGTTGAAGATGAGGAAGTGCCCCGCGCCGTTAAGGCCTTCCTGGATCCACTGGATGTCGTGGCCGCCGCCGAGCTGCTTGTTGCCGGTGGTGGACAGGGTCCAGTCCTTGAGGACGGCCGGGGTACTGCCCTGGTTGTAGCGGGCGGGATCCCCGAACCGGTACAGAAAGTCCCCAGCACTGGTGGCCGCCAGGGCGATGCTGCCGGTGGGATTCCCCGAGAGGAAGGTGTTGCCGTGGTCGATGACATAGAACTCGCCCTGCACCGAGTTGATGACGATCTGGTCGAGCGACTGGTTGTAGTCCAGGGAGTTGCAGTGCAGCCAGTCGGCCTTGAGGTTGTGCCCCGCGAGGTTGATGTTCAGCCTGTTGGGGTAGTCGGCAATGGTCTTGCCACTGCCGACGTAGTTCGCCTTGGTGGACACGACATCCTGAACCAGGTGGTCGAAAAAGCACCACTCCCAGACGACGTTGCCGCTGGCGTCCACCTCCACGATGGCGTCGAGCTGGGCGCCCGTCGAGGGCGCCCGGGTGGGGTCAGCCCCGGCCTCGATGAGCTGGGCATAGGTAAAGTCCTTGTTGGCGATGATCAGAGTCGTGTAGGCCTTGAGCTTCGGGTTGTAGATGCGGGTGAAGTCATGGTGGGGATGATAGGTGCTGCGGGACTCGACGTAGGACCAGACTGTCAGCCCGTTCCAGTCCACTTCCTTGAAGGTGCCGAAGCCGCTGGGATCGTTGGTCCCGGCATCCAGCACATTGCCACTGGCCAGCAGGTGCGGGTTGGTGCCCACCGGCCAGATGTGGACGACCCTGCCCTCCATGTCGAGCAGGTAAGTCTTGCCACCCGCCCCGAAGAACGTGTAGCCGTCCTCGGCCTTGCTGGAGTCCCAGTACTGCAGCTCCGTGGGCCGCTCCAGCGCGACATGGCTGGTCGTCGAGGGCGCGGTCACGGTGAGGCTGTGGCTGACGGGGGTGCTTGAGCCCGCAGCATTGCTGACTGTCAGCGCCACGGTATAGGTGCCAGCCGTGGTGTAGGCGTGGGTGGGGCTCTGCGCGGTGCTGGTGCCACCGTCGCCAAAGGTCCAGGCCCAGCCCGTGGGCGTGTTGGTGGAGGCATCCGTGAAGGTCACCGTCTGCGCCGTGGTGGGAGCACTCGGGCTGAAGCTGAAGGCGGCGGTGGGGGCCACCACCGCCTGGCTCACGGTGATGACCTTGCTGAGGGTGCCGGAGCCGCCGGCATTGGTGGCCGTCAGCGCCACGGTGTAGTTGCCGGCCGTGGTGTAGGTGTGGGTGGGGCTCTGCGCGGTGCTGGTGCCACCGTCACCGAAGGTCCAGGACCAGCTGGTGGGCGTGCCGGTGGAGGCGTCCGTGAAGGTGACTGTCTGCGCCGTGGTGGGGGCGCTCGGGCTGTAGCTGAAGGCGACCGTGGGGGCCGCGGGGACCGTGGGAGTGGTCGAGGAGCCGCTCCCACCGCCGCAGCTCAGGGTGGCGAGGAAGGCGACCCCCGCACCGGCCATCGAAATGAGAGGAACGAGACGCATGGCAGCTCCTGCAAGAAGGAATGAGCGCACCTTCTCCTATTTGACGATGTAGTCACCCACGGTGAGCGTCCGGCCGGTGAAGGCGCCATAGCTGGGGGGGTACTTGTAGATCCGGAAGACGGCGTTCAGCGTCTCGCTGGTGTGGGTGGGATCCACCGTGGGCGCGGTGCCCTGGGGGATCAGACCCGTGGCCTGCACAGGACAGATGTACTTCCAGACCACCTCGCCCAGGTAGCTGACCTCCCGCAGGTCGCCCGTGCCCCCCGAGCAGATGATGGTGTCGCCGTTGGGCAGCCGCTGGGCGCCGGAGATGTCCTCCGAATACATGGGGAAGGTGGTATCGCCCCAGTAAGTCCAGGTGTAGTCCGCGGGCAGGTAGGGGCTGCCCGCAGCCGTGGGGGCGGTGTAGTCCCCACTGGCACTCACCGGAGGCTTGAACTCCTCCACGGAGGACGCATTGGTCAGCGAGCGGTTGAGGCCGTTGTCGAAGCAGGTGATGTCGCCAGCGCCGGGGCAGTCGGACTTGATCCACTCCGTGTCGTGCTGCTGCCAGTACTTCTCCGTGGCCAGGGTCTTCGGGACCCCGTACAGGGCGGGGTTGCCCCAGCGGTAGAGGATGTCCCCGCCCTTGCCCCGCTTCCCGCCGCTGTGGGTGGCGGCCTCGGCGCTGCTGGTGCTGTGGTCGATGATCCAGACCTCACTGAAATTCCGGTTGCTGATGGCGATCTGGTCAAAGCCGGGGTTGTAGTCGATGCCGTTCCCGTGGTTCCAGAAGAGGGGTCCGCCGATGCAGTCCATGAGCTCCGGATGGTTCGCTACCACACCGTAGTTGGACTTGGTGGCGTCGAAGTCCTGGATCAGGTGGTCCCAGGTGTGCCACTCCCACACCACCGTGCCGCCGCTGCCCTTCACGTAGTCGGGCTTGATCTCGATGAGGCACTCAGGGAGGAGCATCTGCTGGGTGGCCACGTCGGGCTGGAACTTGGACATGTCGAAGCCCGCGGCCACGCACTCGGCGTAGGTCTTCTTCTCCACCACCAGCATCAGGACATTGCCGTTGGGGAGCATCTTGACGTCGTGGTGCTGGAGCTGGGTGGTGGTGTTCAGATCGTAGGACCAGAGCAGCTTGCCGTCCCAGTCGAACTCCTCCACCCGGCCGCCCTCGCCGCCTCCCGTGTTCATGGCCGTGGCGGAAATCATGCACGTGTGCAGGAGGTGGCCGTTCTCCAGGAGGTAGACGCTCTGGCCCGGCGAGTAGGCACTGGTCCACTGCTTGATGATCCGGCCCTCGTTGTTGATGAGGTAGGTCATCTTGTTCTGCTTGGGGGCGAACAGGGTGTAGCCCTCCATGGCCTTGCTGGTGTTGACCATCAGGCCCACGGTCCGCTTGGCAACGACCGTGTTGATGATCACGCTCTGGCTGGTGGTGCTCGTGCCCGCGGCGCCTGTCACCGTGAGGGTGGCGGTGTAGATGCCGTCTGCCGCATAGGTGTGGGCGGTGTTCGCCCCGGTGCCCGTGCTGCCATCCCCGAAAGTCCAGGCGTAGGCCGTGGGACCGCCCGATGAGGTGCTGGTGAACGTCGCGATCTGCCCGCTCAGCGTCATGGTGAATGCCGCCGTCAGCACCGAGGCGGGGTTGCTGACGGTGACGGTGTTGCTGACTGAGGCGGCGGTGCCTCCAGAGGTCGTGGCGGTAAGGGTGACCGTGTAGGTCCCGGCAGTGGTGTAGACGTATTTGGGGTGCTGGACCAGGCTGGTGCCCTTGCCGTCGCCGAAGCTCCAGGCCCAGGACACGGGCGAGCTGGCGGAGGTGTCAGTGAAGGCCACCACCGTGCCCGGCACCACTGTCGCGGGAGTGGCACTGAAGCTGGCCGTGCCTCCCGTTGAGGTGCGGTTCGCCCGCACGACCCGGAACCCGACGTTGCTGGAATAGCCCTGGGCTGGCACAGCGAAGAACTCGTCGGCTGCGGGGCAGCGGTTGGAGACCCGCCCATGGCCGGTCACCACGCCGGTGGTGGTGGTGAGGCCGTTGTACCAGTTGCCCCCGCGCATGCCGCGGTGGGGCAGGCTGTCCAGCATGAGCTGGCCCGTGGCGGGGCCGATGGGATCCTGGGTGGGGCTTGCCTCCAGCGGGTTGGCGGCGAAGTAGGTCTGGTAGGTGTTGGCGGCATACCAGTCGTAGTGCAGCTGCCAGACATTTCCCGAGGCCTCGAAGAGGCCGAAGCCATTGGCACCGTTGTGGGTCTGGTAGGAGGTGGCGCTGCCGGGCCAGCCGAAGTCGGCCTTCTGGCGCAGCGCTCCGTTGTAGAACCCCACGGGCGTGGTCCAGGGGTAGGTGGCCGGATCGGTGAGCTGGTAGGGATTCCCGGAGCTGGGCCAGTTGGCGCGGCGGGTGTCCTCGTCGTCACCCCAGGGGTAGTTGGCATAGCTGGTGCCTCCCCTTGCCGCGAACTCCCACTCGGCCTCGGTGGGCAGCCGGTAGCCGCTCTGGGCGAAATCGCAGACCAGCGTGGTGAGGTTGTAGCAGGAGGTCAGGCCCGCCTGGGTGCTCAGCCAGTTGCAGTAGCCCTCGGCCCCCAGGAGGGTGATTCCCACCACCGGATGCTGGGCCCGGGTGTCCTTGATGGAGAAGGTGGCGGTCCCGTCGAACCCGATGCTGTAGGCCACCGAGGCCTTGCCCGTCTGGTAGGCGTAGCCGTAGAGGTAGCAGTAGACCGCCGTGCCGCCCGTGGCATAGACGACATTGCTGCGCACCTCGATGAGCCCCTGGGCCAGGGCGCTGTTCAGGTGGTCGCAGTACTGCTGGTTTGTGGTGGGCGTGGTCGCCACATACATCGAGCTGATGCCCACCGGGTGGAGGGGCAGCTCGTCCGTGGGGTGGGCCGGGTCGTTGCCGCCCTCGCCGCCATGGTCCCCCATCCAGTAGACGCTGGCCGGGAGGCGGACCTCCAGGAGGTTGGACAGGGGGCTGATCCAGTAGGCGCGGCTGGTCGAGGTGGAGCCCGAAGCGTTGGTAGTGGTGAGGGTGACGGTATAAAGGCCTGCCGTGCCGAAGCTGTGGCTCGGGTGCTGCTCCTGGCTCTTGAGGCCATCGCCGAAGTCCCAGGCCCAGGCGGTGGGGCTGCACGTGGACGCGTCCTGGAAGGCGAGGGTGTTGGCGGTGCTCGTGCGGAGGGCGTTGAAGGCCGCGGTGGGTGCCGCCGCCGCCACGGTCACGGCCTGGCTGGTGCTGGCGGACCCCGTGGACCGGCTGACGGTGAGACTCACGGTGTAGGTGCCCGCCGTGGCGTAGACATGGGTCGGGAGCTGGACGGAGCTGGTCTGGCCATCCCCGAAGTCCCAGGCCCAGAAGGTCGGGGTGCCCGTGGAGGTGTCGGTGAAGGCGACGGTCTGGCCGGTCACTCCGCTGGTGAAGTGCGCCGCCAGAGAGGAGGAGGCGGTGCTCACCGTGACGCCGTGGGTAATCGGGGTGCTGGGGCCCGCTGCGTTGGAGGCGGTCAGGCTGACGGTGTAGGAACCCACCGCGCTGTAGGCGTGGGTCGGGCTCTGGGCGGTGCTGGTGCCGCCGTCCCCGAAGGTCCAGGACCAGCCCGTGGGACTCCCCGTGGAGGCGTCCGTGAAGGTCACCGTCTGGCCCGTGACGGGCGTGGAGGTGGAGAGGGTGAAAGCCGCCGTGGGGACCGCGGCCGCGGCGCTCACGGTGACGCTGTGGCTGACCGGGGTCCCGGCGCCCACCGCGTTGCTGGCCGTGAGTGTGACCGTGAAGGTCCCCGCTGCGCTGTAGGCGTGGGTCGGATTCTTCGTGGTGCTGGTGCCGCCGTCCCCGAAAGTCCAGGACCAGCTGGTGGGACTCCCCGTGGATGCGTCAGTGAAGGTCACCGTCTGGCCCGTGACGGGCGTGGAGGTGGAGAGGGTGAAAGCCGCCGTGGGGACCGCGGCCGTGGCGCTCACGGTGACGCTGTGGCTGACCGGGGTCCCGGCACCCACCGCGTTGCTGGCCGTGAGCGTGACCGTGAAGGTGCCCGCCGCGCTGTAAGCATGGGTGGGACTCTGCGTGGTGCTGGTGCCGCCGTCGCCGAAGGTCCAGGACCAGCTGGTGGGACTCCCCGTGGAGGCGTCCGTGAAGGTGACGGTCTGGCCCGTGACGGGCGTGGAAGTAGACAGGGTGAAGGCCGCCGTAGGGGCCACGGCCGCGGCACTCACGGTGACGCTGTGGCTGACCGGAATCCCGGCGCCCACCGCGTTGCTGGCCGTGAGCGTGACCGTGTAGGTGCCCGCCGCGCTGTAGGCATGGGTGGGACTCTGCGTGGTACTGGTGCCGCCGTCGCCGAAGGTCCAGGACCAGCTGGTGGGACTCCCCGTGGAGGCGTCCGTGAAGGTGACGGTCTGGCCCGTGACGGGCGTGGAAGTCGACAGGGTGAAGGCCGCCGTGGGGGCCGTCGGCGTGGGCGTCACGGCCGCGGGGGAGGCCGATGAGCCTCCCCCGCAGTGGACGAGCAGCAAGCAGCACAGGGCGAACGGAGCCAGGAGCCAGGTCTTGGGGAGCGTCATGGGAGTTCCATCCGAAGGGGCCCTCGGGCCGAGTTGCCAGTCACTTGAAGAGCGGGCCGGTGACAGCGGAGCTGGTATAGGAGATGAAGTCCGTAGAGGTCAGCGGGACTTCCGCCGCGAAGAGGAACTGCTTGGTGCAGGCAGAGTAGTCCACTAGGGCGCCATTTTCGGTCACGGTCATGGCGGCCTTGCGGAGCGCGGCCAGGCCCGTGAGCTGGCTGCTGGTTAGGTAGCTGCCGCCCACGTTCCGGTAAAGCTCGGCGAAGGTGGTCGCGTAGGCATGATTGTTCTCGCCATCCAGGTCGCCGTAGACGCCCGACCAGGTGGCCACGGTGCTCTGCACCTGGGCCAGGTCCGCGGCGCTGGGCGCCGTGGAGGTGATCAGGCTCCGCAGGGCCTCGGAGATCTTCTGGCGGGCCAGCACGATGTTGGCGGAGGCGTTGCTGTAGAGGTTGGCCCGCTGGGTGTCGGCCAGGGCGTTCATCTTGGCGGCGCCGGCGGCGGAGATATAGCCCTGGGTGCTGTCACAGAGGGCCCGGCCGATGGTCGCGGTCATGGTCTCGTCGATGCTGTAGTCGGGGTGGTTCACGGCGGGGGCGTCCTTGAGGTAGAAGGAGCCGAAGTAGGTGCCGTGCCGCTCGGGGCAGAAGTAGACATCGGAGGTCACGGAGCCCGCGTACCAGGCATAGAGATCCCCGGCGTAGGTCATCATGGCCACCACCTCGTCGTTGGTGAGGCCCTGGGTCTTGGCGGCCACGTCGGCCTCGGTCTTGTCCGGCCAGCCGCTGTAGGGCTTGCCCACCATGGCACCCAGGTAGCGCTTCTGGTCCGCGGTGAAGGACCGGTAGAGGTCGGCGTAGACCACGGCGCGCTCATAGCTCAGCTGGCCGTCCAGCAGGTAGAGGTCCCGGGAGGCCGACTTCACGGCGTCCACGCTCAGCCCCGTGGTGCCCGAAGGCAGGGTCCCGTCCAGCATGAGCCGGAAGGACTTCATCAGGGGATAGCGCTTCCAGGCGTAGAGGTTGATGTTGGCCACTTGGCTGCTGGCCAGGGCCTTGAGGGCCGCCAGCTGGCTGTCGTTGAGCACGTAGAGCACGTTGGAACTGACCCGCGTCAGGAAGCTGGTGTTGTGCCCCATGTCGCTGGTGTCGTTGTCGCGCAGGCACTGGAAGCCCCAGTAGTCGGCCACTTTGCCCGGCGGGAAGAAGGACTGGGCGCCGAGGTTGCCGGTCATCATGCCGAAGCCCGAGAAGGCGATGGTGCTGGTCTGGGCGCCGTCGGACAGGCACTGGTCGAGGTTAAAGGGCGGCGGGGTCGCGGCGGTGATGGTGGCGGAGGCGGTGCCCGTGGCCGAGACGCCCGTGCCGCTGG
>Ga0208507_1000567_pt1 | contig 23274 bp, 17 predicted proteins | sample CryBogCBH12Aug01_FD_184626 | JGI IMG/M metagenome (GOLD analysis project Ga0208507, IMG submission 184626) | Freshwater microbial communities from Crystal Bog, Wisconsin, USA - CBH12Aug09.1 (SPAdes) (version 2) | ecosystem: Environmental > Aquatic > Freshwater > Lake | place: Crystal Bog... | reverse complement strand
CGGCGCGGCCGTGGTGGCGCTGTAAGGATTCCAGCCGGTGACACGCTTGGAATCGGCGGAGCTTAATTCGCCGGAAAAAACGAGCGCGTCGGAAAGCTGTTCGCATAGTTCCTTGTCCTGCTTCCGCAAGCGCTTCTTGTCGGAATAGGTGCGGGCGGTGAAATAATCGTGCCGCACTTGTTGAAGTTGGCGTTCCAATTGCCGCACGTTATCGGAGCCAAGCAAAAGCTGGCCGCGCTTCAAGCCCAAAAGGGTGTTCGCCGCGACAATCTTGGTTTCCAAGTTGGGCAGTGCGAGAATCCCGTAATTTTCCACACGCGGCGATATTTTCTGATCCACGACCAGGGCGATGAAAAATCGCAGCTTGGCGATTTGGACGGCGATGGGTTGGATGTCCACGCCGTAAAGACAGTTTTCAATGAGGTAGAGCTTGCGGCCGTAATCGTCGTTGTCGCGGGCGAAGGCGAGTTTGATAGCGGCAAGCGCGGATTCGCGGGCGGGCGCGCTGGACAGCGTCTTGGCGGCGTTGATCTGGCGGCGTTCCCAGCCTTTGTTATCGGGGTCAATCTGTTTCAACAGATGAACCAACTTTTGCAGCAAGCCCATTGGGAAGGCGCCGGAACCACAAGCCGGGTCAAGCGCCTTCAAACCATCAATGGCATCGATCAGTGCGTTGCGCTCCGCGTCTGATAATTCAACTTCAATCGGATTCCACGAAAGCAGGTCGCGCAATTTTTCCTCGGCAACTTCTGGCACGCGCTTTTGGAAATAGACAACCAGGGCTTCATCAACCATCCAATCCACCACGACGCGCGGCGTATAAAATGAGCCGGTGGTTTTGCGGGCGACGGTGCCGGTTTCGGGATTGTAGGCAGCAAGCAGATTCTCGAAAACATGACCGAGTAATTCCGGGTCAAGGGCGACTTCTTCCTCAATGGGCGTGTTTTCCGACAACGTGAATTTGAACCGGCGGAAAATTTCCAGCAACGGGCGGACAGTCACGCGGGAGCGTTCGTTGTCGCCGTAGGCATTGGACAGATCAACGGAATAGGTTTCGTCAAAAGTTTTGCCGAAGAAAAGCTGGTTCGGAATCTTGGGTTGTTTCTTAGGGTCGGAAGAAAATCCGTCGAGCCGGATTTCCGTCGTGAAGGACGAATTGCCCTTTTGGATGCGGTCGTCAAGACACTCAAACAAACCGCCGTTAAGAAACGGGATTTTACGGAAAATGGTCTCGAACGCGGCGCGGTCTTTAAGTTTTTCACCGTGCCGCCAAAGCTGATGAACCATGTGGTCATCACTCCGCTGGCCGTCGCCTGCTTCCAAAAAGCGGCGCGTCGGCGGCTTGCCCGGCGCGTCCATTTCAGTATTCAGCGACGCAAAAAAAAGATTTTGGAGAATGGCGGTGTAATATGTGCCGCTGTCAGGCGAAACGTCGCGGATGAGTTCCGGCAACCGGCGCGGGTCGTAAAGCTCGTCGGGAATCAAACCTTGGCCGGTCTGCGGATTGGTTTTCTCGCGGAGAAACCAGCAAAAGATGAGGCGAGTCAAAAGGCGGATGAGAAACAGCGACGCATCGGCCTCGGTCTTGATGTCGGCGGGAAGTTTGATTTCGCCGGTCTTCCACAATTCGCGCGCCCAAAAATACCAGTTGGCAATCTCGTCGTAAAACTGGCGATTGAGAAGTTGAGTTGAAAGCGATTCGCGCCAAGCGTCGTCCAAGTCGGCGAAATTTCGGATGTCCCGCTGGCGAGCCTTGCTTAATGAAGCGAGGGAAAAATCTTCAAGAATCGCCAGATGGCCGGGATGCGGCTGCGCACAGGCAATGTCTTTGATGAGCGTCACCTTGCGCTCAATCACGTCGCGGGATTGGTCGCGCTTGTTTGACCGCCGATAAGTGATGGCGAGTGAGATTTGTGCGCCGTGGCGAAACAGGACGAGAACGGGCTGGGGAAACAGACCGTTAATGGCGCGGGCGCGGTCGGCCAACTCGGTGCGGGTGTAATCCGCGTCCGGCAACGGCACGGCGAAAAACAAGTAGGACTCAAATTGGCGCGTGTCGAGCTTCGGAGAACTCAACAACGAAAGCTGCCCGCCCGAACCGGCGGCGATTTCCTCGCTGGTTAGCTGTTGGACGAGGACGGCATCAGAGCTTTTGCCGGTGGTGATTTCCGCAAAAAACTTGGCGGCCTTATTTTCGCGGTCAAACTCGGCAAAACAAGCGGCCAGGGTTGGGAATTTGATGCGGCGCTCGCTGCCGTAACCCAAGTTGGCAAATAATTCGCTGGCCGCATCGGGGAGCGGGCGTTGCGCAAAGCCTGAAAGCGCCGTGGCGATGCGGTGTCTGGTGTCGTTTCCGTTCATTGCGATTTAATTACGAGCCAAGTGATAAGGTCAAAGTCGGTGGTTTCGCGCACCTGATCCTGCTGATTTGGAATCACAAAGTCGCGGCTGGTTTGCAGGCCGGCGGCGACGCGCTTTTGGAATGTCTTGGCGACGGAATCCACGGCGGCGGCGAGCAGTTTGTTGTAAAGGCTCATGTCCGTGCCGTTTTTTGTCTCGTTGTCGAACAACTGGCAAAGCTGTTCGTAGGCCGCTACCTTGCCGCCGCAAAGCAGCCGGTAGATTTCAAGGATTTGCTTGGGCTGCGCAAACGAGAATCGCACCGTGCCGTCGTCGCGGACATAAACCAGATAATATGGCTGGAGCGGGTTCACGGTGTCACCACTCTTGGCCTCGCCTCGTTGCCTCAAGCAAAATACGACACCGGGCCCGATGACCTGATGTTCCGGGTGTGGAGGCACAACGGCATACAGTCCGAGCGGCGCGTCTTCAAGCAACTTGCGGTTGGCCTCAATATATTTGCTCAACTCGATGCGGAAGTCGTCGAGGGTAAATTCATTCAGGGCGACGCTTTCGCTGAAATCTTCCAAATCAAGGACTTCCTCGCGCAATTTCAGAAGTTGCTTGTCGCGGTAACGCATGTCTTCGTGGATGATTTCCTCAATCTCCTCGTTTTTCAGAATGTTGTCCTCAAACGTGGCGGCGATGTCCACCAGCGCCATGCGGGCTTCAACGCGGTTTTTGAGATTGACGTATTTGTCGAGGTCTTGCGTCGGCCAAAAATTCACCAACTGGACGGTTTTATTCACGCTGCCGATACGATCAATGCGGCCAAAGCGTTGGATGATGCGGACGGGATTCCAATGGATGTCGTAATTGACGAGGTAATCGCAGTCCTGGAGGTTCTGGCCTTCCGAAATGCAATCGGTGGCGATGAGCAAATCAATTTCGCCGTCCTGCGGCATGGACGGCATCTTGTCCCGATTCTTGGAGCGCGGCGAAAAATTGGTGAGGATCTGATTGAACTCCGTTTTGCCAAACGTGGTATGGTTGTCACCGCTGCCGGCAACCAGCGCGATATTCACGCCCAAATCTTTATGCGCCCACGAACGCAAGGAATCGAACAAATAGGCGGCAGTGTCAGCAAACGCGGTGAACACGAGCACTTTTTTGTTGGGCTGACCGAGCTTGTTCGTGGTCGGGTCTTTGGCTTTCTTCTCAATGAGTTGTTTCAACTCCTTGAGTTTTGCGTCGCGTTCCGGTGAAACGGCCTCCGCAGAGGCATGGAGCAAACTCAATTGTTGTTTGTCCCGTTGCAAGTCTTTAAGCCACCGGTCAAGGTGAAGATGTTCGAGGCGATATTTGAACTTCCCGCCAACCTCCATCGGGTCATCGGCATCAATTTCCGCCTCCGGCAATTGGATATTCAGTTCCAGCTCTTCTGACTCCGGGTTTTGATTTGGCGTGGCCTGATAGTTTTTAATCTTCCGCTCCAAATCTTCAATCTTGGCAATCGTCCGGCCCATGGTGATCTCAAATGACTCCACCGAGCTTTCGAGGCGCTTGAGAAAATTCACCTTCATCATGCCGACGAGAAACTTTTCGCGGTCGGCCTGACTGAACGGATCGCCGGTGTGAGTTTGGTAAAACGGCAGAGACTTAAATTCCTCCTTGAGATAGCGTGACGGCGCAAACAGCGAAAGTTTGTAGCCATTGATCTCGTCATTGAGCTTGTCGTAAGACAGAAAGCGGCGTTGCAAATCAATGTCCGGGAAGATGGACACCGGTTTTAGCCGTTCCGGGAATCCGCCGAGTTGGGCGATGCTGCTTTTGTAATAGCGCAGGATGTGTTTGCGTGAGCGGGCAATGGTCAACTCGTCCAGCAATTTGAAAAACGCGGAACTCAACTTGTCGAGCAGGTCTTTGGTTTTGCGCTCGCCGGATTGTTTTTTTGCCCAAACGGTGAAAGTTTTTTGGGCGGCGGCAAGCGTATCTTTCAAGCTGCCGATGCCGATGGTTTCCTGAAATGCGGCGTCCTCGCCTTCGGTTAGAAAATAAATCTGGTTGCGCAGGTCGCGCAGGTCGTTATTGACCGGCGTGGCGGACAGCAGCAGCACTTTGGTTTTTACCCCGCTTTTGACGATGTCATCCATGAGCCGTTGGTAGCGGCTCTTGCGGATGATATTTCCCTCTTCGTCACGCTTGCCGGGCGTGTTGTTGCGGAAATTGTGCGACTCGTCAATGACGACGAGATCGAAGTTGCCCCAATTGAATGTCTCCAGATTGATGCCGTTGGCCGTGCCGTTTTCGCGGCTCAAATCGGTATGGGAAAGCACGTCAAACCGGAAACGGTCTTTGATGAATGGATTCAGCGCGTCATTGTTGCGATAAATGAGCCAGTTTTCACCCAGCTTCTTCGGGCAAAGAACCAGCACGCGCTCGTTTTTCAGCTCGAAGTATTTGATGACGGCCAGCGCCTCAAAAGTTTTTCCCAAGCCGACGCTGTCGGCGAGAATGCAGCCGTTGTGCTTTAGAATTTTATTGATCGCGCCTTTGACGCCGTCGCGCTGGAACTCGAAAAGAGCCTGCCAGATGCCCGTGTCCACAATTTTTATGTTCTGATCCAGCAACCCGCCCTTTTCCTGGTCGGCAATAAACTTCTCAAAAACGTGGTAGAGCGTTTTGTAGTAAATAAATTCCGGCGCGTGATTCTGATAAAGTTGGTCGAGGTATTGCAGGACTTCCGCCTTTACGTCCTCAACGAGCGCCGGGTCGTTCCACAATTCATTGAACCAGGTTTTCAGATCGCGCCGGTCGCGGTTGCTGTCCACCTCCAAATTCAGCTCAATGTTGTTGATGCCCGCACCGAGGCCGAGGCCGCGCACCGTGAAATTGGAACTGCCAAGAATCGCCTCCTCCACCCCGGCATTGGCAATATGATACATTTTGCCGTGGAGCAATTGCGCGTGCCGGATGGATTTAATTTCCACCTTCTGTCTAATCCATTCCGCGCAATCGCGGGCGACACGTTTTTGCTCAAGGTGGTTGGCCAAATGCAGGCCATTGCCGTCAAGAATAAACGATTTTTTCTCGGTCTTGTCCGGGTCGAGCGACGAAATAAAACGCGGCTCGCCGAAAAGGAAATCAAGATGCTCAATCTGATCGAGTTTTTCCCGGAGCGCGTCGTAGGCGTAGATGGTGAAATAGGCTGACACCACCGACAACCGCGAACCGGAATGAATCTTGGCCTTTAGGAAATCCGCCACGGCACCGCGATGGTGGTTGTCCCTGATGCCGGAATTGGGCGGCGGATTTGGCATTGTCGTAAAAGGCATGATGCAAAGTTTGGTGAAAAACTGCACGGAGAATTTCACGCGGCGAAGAAAATGGCGGCACGGCGTTGCTCATTCTGCTTTCATCCGTCGCCCCACCAACCATTGCCGTTCAAGCATATCCCGGTCATCCGCTTTCCACCCGATAAAAATCCGCAACCGCATTTTTGCCGCTCCAGACGTGCTGCCATGCCCCAATACCGCCAGTTGACAAAAGTTGACAACAGGTCCGTCGATAGTGTAATTTGGGTCGGTGCAAAAAACTCTCAACCTTCCAATCATTCGGGATTCCCTCATTAAGGCGGGCTTGAACCAGTCTGGATTGGCCGAGAAGTTGAAGGTGTCCCGCGAAGCCGTTTCAAAATGGTTTACGGGCGATTCGTTTCCTCAGCCTGATAAACTGCTCCGCATGGGAATGATCCTCGGTCTGGCTTTTGAGCAATTGGTCATAGTGCCGGCTGCCACTGCCGTGCCGGTGGTGTCCTTCCGCAAAAAGGCGAACCGCAAAACGAAGGACGAACATCTGGACAACGCCCGCGAGACCGGGGAACTGCTAAAGCGGCTGGTAAAGTATCTGCCGGGACAGGAACTGACGCGCCCGCCCACGCTTAAAAATCCCACCGCCGATTACGCTTATGTTCAGCAGGTCGCCACGCAACTGCGCAAGGAGATGGGACTGGAAAACAAAGAGGTCATAAGGTTTGAAGACTTGATAGCAAAATTTAGCGATCTGCACGCCGTCATCATTCCCGCGCTTTGGGGCGAACAACAACACCACGGCAACGCGCTGAATATTCACCTGCCTGATTCGCAAACGACATGGGTCTTTGTGAACCTCGACAGCAGCGTCGTAGATTTTAAGTTCTGGATGGCGCACGAGTTGGGGCATTCGCTTGCCCCTAAACTTGCGAACGAAGAAGGCGAAGATTTTGCGGACAGGTTTGCCCAAGCCTTGTTGTTTCCAGAATCCCACGCGGCGAAACTGCGGGCTGAGCTTCAAGAAATTCGGAACGTGGCTTCTAGGGTCACGCGCATTCGCAATGAGGCGAGCAAGCATGTGATTTCGCCTTATACCATCGGACGTGCAGTTGAAGAATACGAAAAAGCGCACGGCTTGCCGAAAACGGACTTTGGACAGAAGGGGGGATTTATGGGGGCCGTGACGAATTTCGTTAAAGGCTGCCAAAAGATTTCGGAGATAATTTTCAAACAGGGACCGCCTGAACCGAAAGCGTATGTGGCGGTAGCCCGATCTGTTTTCAGGAGCCCATTTTTTGAAGGGTTGGCGGCTTTTTGCAAGCAGGAGCAAGGCGCGGAGCATTTCATTCATCGCGTTCTCGGGGTTTCCCTGGCAGACGCAAAGGCGCTGTCCGGGGAACTCTGCAAATGAGCGATTGTTGCCAAGACGTTTTGCTCGACAGCAATGCCTATTTCAGGCTTGGCATTTCCATCCACCCGCTATTGCATCAGACATTTGGCACGTCACCGAAATACTCGCTTCACGTTCTGGCGGAATTGGACGACGAATACGGCACAAGCGTCCGACTGCGGCACAAGTTTGCGTGGGTGAGCCAGGTGGAATATCGCAATGACCGGAAAACCAAGCGGTATGAACTTCGGGGGAATGACCGCACGGATGCGATCAACGCTTTCAGTTTTCTGCTGGCGTATGCGGACGAACATAAAATCAACCTTTCCCGTGAAGACCTGAAAGCCTTGGCGGTCGGGTTCGTCAAAGGTATTCCGGTGGTTACGGATGACCGGGGCATGACGCAAGTTGCCGACGCCAATTCCATCGAATGTTGGAATACCGTAAAGCTCCTTCGGCTCATGGTGACGGCAGGTCGCACTGACATGGATAAAGTTGTCGAGATTCTCGAATATTGGAATTACGAAAAAGACCTGCCGATGCCGCCGAATAAACTCCGACAATTGTATAAAGAATACTTTGGCGAGGATTGCCCAATTTAGATCCGATTGGGGCAGGCCGCGTGCCGCGTGCCGGAAAACGGATTGCGGGTGGACGTTGCAACGCCTATGCTGAACGACAAATGAACGCCAAGGCTAAATTAATCTATCTTTTTCTATCATCCGAAAAGGATTTCGCTGCATTTAGTCGCATCTTAAAGAAAACGCAAAAACCCACTGACACCATTGATTCTGTTGCGCATCCTGTGTTTTCAATGGTTTCGTGAAAATGGCCTGAACGAGTTCGAATCTCACCGCCCCGACCATTTTTAAAGGGAATTCGATCGTTATTGAATCTTCTGCACGGTTTGCCTGAAGCTGCCTTCATTTCTGGCGTTTGGCATTCCCGCATCGTGCGTTTCAGCCTTTCATCCGTTTGCGAGGTCAGCACCCTTCGCAAGTTTTGTCAGGCCAAATTAACCGGATCAATGTCCACCGCCAGCGTCACGTCGTCCGGCAGCGCGAGGGTCTGAACCATTTTTGCCAACTCGCGGCTTAAGGCGCTCATCGCCCGCGTCTTCAGCATGATTTGAAAGCGGTAAAGATTTTCCGCGCGAGCCAGCGGCGCGGCAGCGGGGCCGGAAATCGTTAAGTCCAAAGTCTGATGGCCAATGTCCAAAGTCGTTGCGCCCGCCGGAACTTTGGACTTTGGACTTTGGACTTTGGACTCGATTTCGTGTTTCAGGTGCTCGGCGGAAAATTTCACCTTGTCCTCGTTGCGCCCTTTCAGCGTGAGCAGCGCCACGCGGCTGAACGGCGGATAATGCAACTGCTTCCGAAATTCCAGTTCCTGCTCAAAAAATCCGTTGAAGTCATGCCGCCGCGCGAATTGAATCGCCGGATGAAACGGCGTGAACGCCTGCACAAAAACTTCGCCCTCAATGTCGCCGCGACCGGCGCGACCGGAGACTTGCGTGAGCAGCTGGAAGGTGCGTTCGCCCGCGCGAAAATCCGGCTGATGCAGCGCCATGTCCGCGTAAATAATGCCGACGAGCGTGACGTTCGGAAAATGCAGTCCCTTCGCGATCATCTGCGTGCCGATGAGGATGTCAATTTCGCCGTGCTTGAATGAGTCCAGCACACGCCGGTAATCCTCCTTCCGTTTCATCACATCCGCATCCATGCGCTTGATGCGGGCGCGCGGAAAAAGTTTTTGCAGCACGTCCTCAACCTTCTGCGTGCCGAGGCCGGAATAGCGGATGCCGGGATTTTTGCATTTCTCGTTCGGGCAAATCCTCGGCACCTGTTCGCTGTAATTGCAAATATGACAGCGCAAGAGTTGCTCCGGCCGGTGATACGTCAGCGCGAGCGAACAATTCGGACATTCGCAAATGTGGCCACATTTTTCACAAATAAGCGACGAGGAATAGCCGCGCCGGTTCAAAAATAAAATCGTTTGCTCGCCTTTCTCCAGCCGTTGCGTGATGGCTTCTTTCAACTGCGGCGAAAAAATCGGCGTGCCATTGCCATCGCGTTTGGCCTGCCGCATATCCACGACACGGACGTGCGGCATTTTCTGGTCGTCCACGCGCTCCGGCAATTCCAGCAGCGTGAATTTTCCCTTCTGGCAGTTGTAAAAACTTTCCAACGCCGGCGTGGCCGAGCCGAGCACCACGACGGCATTTTCCATGTGCCCGCGCATCACCGCCACGTCGCGCGCGTGATAACGCGGCGCTTCCTCCTGTTTGTAAGTGTGCTCGTGTTCCTCGTCCACGATGATGAGACCGAGGGGTTCGACCGGCGCAAAAATCGCCGACCGTGCGCCAATGACGATGCGCGCCCGACCTTGCCGAATCTTGTGCCACTCGTCATGCCGCTCGCCAGCGGAAAGATGCGAATGTAACACCGCGACGAGCGTCTGTAATTTGCCGGAGCTGAACCGCGCCTTGAACCGTTCCACGGTTTGCGGCGTCAGCGAAATTTCCGGCACCAGCACAATCGCGCCTTTCCCCTGCTCCAACGCGTGCGCGATGGCTTGCAAATAAACCTCCGTCTTGCCGGAGCCGGTAACGCCGTGCAAAAGAAAAGTCGAGGATGGTGGATGGAGAATGGAGGATGGCGCGCGTTTTCCATCTTCCATCCTCCATCCTCCGTCCTCGCCGCGATTCATCGCCGCCGTGATTTTTTCCAGCGCGGCAGCCTGCGCGGGATTCACGACGAGCGGTTGCGTCGCTAGAATGGTTTCCTTCGCATACGGATCGCGTTCGGAAATTTCAGCCGTGATTTGCACCAGACTGCGGTCTTCCAGTTTGCGAACGGTCGCGGCGGTAGTTTTGGTGAGTTCGAGCAACTCCGCCAGCGGCAACTCGCGCCGCTCCTCGACGATATTCCAAACCTCCTGCTGGCGCTTGGGCAACTTGGGAAATTCACCGCTGACCGGCAGCACACGCACAAATAATCTTTCGCGCCAGCCTGCGTCTTCCTTGCGCACGGCTTCGGGCAAAACGGATTTCAAGGCCGTCTCCGGCGCGCAGCAATAATACTCGCCGATCCACCGCGCGAGCTTCAAAACCTTCGCCGTGACGAGCGTTTGCGCGCCGATGACTTTGAGAATCGCTTTGAGCTTCGCATGGCCGGATTCCTCGGCGACGGCGGTGACAACACCAAGAATTTTCCGCGCCCCAAACGGCACTTGCACGCGGCTGCCCACGTCCACCTGCCCGGCCAACTCCGCCGGAATTGAATAATCAAATTCCTTGCGCAGTGCGATTTCGAGACTGACGCGGGCGATCATTTTTCAGTCGCGCGTAATGGCGCGCAGCTCGGCTTCAAGCTGCTGGCGCAATTCCTCGCGCACCGCGTCGCTCGCCTCTGCCGGCACGCGAAAGGCTTTGCCCACGCAGACTTCGCAGCGCGCGAACGGCAGCGGGATTTGAAACCGGTCCCAGCTTTTCACGGAAATTTTCCAGTTCAAATTCAGCGCGACCGGCACAATCGGCAAGCCCGTCAACTGCGCCAGCGACGTGATGCCGTCCTGAATTTTGTAGCACGGGCCGCGCGGGCCATCCGGCGTGATGGTGAGGTCGTAGCCGCGCTCTGCCCACGTCGTCATTTCGAGCATCGCCTGCGCACCGCGCCGGCTGCTGGAGCCGCGCACTGGCTGCACGCGAAACCATTCGAGGATGCCCGCCAGAAACGCGCCGTCCTTGCTCGCGCTTACCAGCGCCGCCATGCCCGCGCCGGAATTGTTGGGCCGCCGGTGGACATCCAAAACCTTCACGCACGTCGCCAGCCGGTTGTGCCAGATGCAAAAAATCGCCGGTGCCGGCGCGCCCGGCGAAAAAAATTCGGAACGCGCCCGCATCCGGCAGCGCACCGTGAGCAACAATCCGCGCAGCGAAATAAACAACAAAAACGCGGCCAGCCGCTGATGCCATTTGGGCGCGTGCGGAATCACGACGCCGCTGCGCTTTTGGATTTTGGTTTTTGGACTTTGGACTTGCGACATCGGCTTAACCTTTTTTTAGACACGCGCGGACGATTTGTTCGACCGTCGCGGTCGCGCCAAGCATCGTCTGCGCGGCGCGAACAGCGTCGTGCGCATCCGCCTGCTTGAAGCCGAGCGCCATGAGCGCGAGCGTGGCGTCGTTGGTTTTCTGGTCGTCAGATGAAAGCGAATGTTTGGCGCTCGCGGCTTCCAGCGCGCCGGCGGTGCCGATTTTGTCGCGCAATTCAACAACGATTCGTTCCGCCGTTTTTTTGCCGACGCCGGAAATTTGCGAAAGCGATTTCACGTCGCCGTTCGCCACCGCGCCGCGAAACGCCACCGCGTTCATGCCGCTCAAAATGTTCAACGCGGTTTTCGGGCCGATGCCGCTGACGTTGTTGATGAGCATCCGAAATAAATCGCGCTCCACCGCCGTCGCGAAGCCGTAAAGAATGTGCGCGTCTTCGCGGACGATGAGTTGCGTGAGCAATTTCACGTCGCCGCCGGGCGGCGGCAGTTTGTCGAATGATGACAAAGGAATCAGCACTTCGTAGCCGACGCCATTCACGTCCACAATGGCCTGCGTGGGCAGCGCCTCGGTGAGTTTGCCTTGAAGAAAAGTAATCATAAGCCACAAATGGACACAGATGAAACACAGATGAAACGCGGAACAAAAAGCCTCCGCAGATTTCGCGGATGAGCGCAGATTAGAATTAAATCTGCAAAAATCTGCAGTATCTGCGGATAAAAAAATCTGTGTTTCATCGGTGTAAATCTGTGGCTAAATTTTCTTCGGCGTGCTCAAACCGTGCCGCGAATTTTCCTGCGCGTGCGTTAGCGCGAGCGCGAGCGCGTCCGCCGCGTCAGGCGCGGGCAACTCGGCGAGGTTCAGCATCCGCTGCACCATTTTGGCGACGGCGATTTTTTGCGCCGCACCGTAACCAACGATGGCCTGCTTCACCTTGCGCGTGGCGATTTCGTAAATGTCCAAGCCGGCTTCAGCAATCACCGCCATCGCCGCGCCGCGCGCTTCGCCCATAATGATGGCGGTCTTCAGATTTTGCGCGAAGAAAAGTCCTTCGACCACACAAACCGTCGGCTGATGTTCACGCAAAATGTCGCGCAGCGTCTGCGAAATTTTGGCGAGGCAGCGCGAGCGTTCCCAGTCTTTGGGACATGTAATCGTTCCCTGTGCCAGCACAACTGGACTGGCTTTTTCAAAACGGATGACGCCGTAGCCGGTGCCGCGCAGCGACGGATCAACCCCCAAAATTATTTGAGTGACGAGCGACGAATGACCAGTAACGGGCAAGACGATTGCAGCCGCGCGCGTTTTTTTTCCGCCGAGACGCTGCTGCATTTGCTCAAATTGTTGCCGGGAAATGCCCACGCGAACAGGTTGCCAGCGCGCGCCGACCGGCAAAAGGAAAAACGCCGCGACGTGACCGTCGCGGCGTGCGAAGTGAATGACTGTTCAATGGTTGCGGTTCGCCCAATTCTGGGACTTGTCACTATTGCCCGAGGCCTGACCGTAGGCATTAGCCGACCCCGCCGGCGCTGCCGGGGCAATGCTGCGGGGCGCGGCCGCGACATAATTTTGCCGCGGCTCGGTGCGTTGAACGCGCTCGCCGGCATACGAGGTGAAGTTGGCGGCAGGTGCCGCCACCGGCGACGGGCTGACACGCGTCGTTTCACGGGTCTGCCAGCGGTCGGTTCCGCTCGCCGGCCAGTTGTTGTGAGCTTGATTCACAGCGGGAGCCGGGGTGGTTTGCGCTTGGGGATTGTCAACACTGCGCCAATTATATCCCGACTGGTGCTGATCCTGATGTTTGCCCGGCGTCGGGGGATTTTGATTTTGATTGGGTTGCGCATGACCAGGATTGACGCTTTCACTGGAGTGCGGCGCCGGCGCGGACGGACTGAACGACGGATGACGACTACTGCCGGTGCCAGCACCAGCGCCGGAATTGGCCGGATAATCGTGCTGACTGCCGTTATTATTGGGCAAGGTCGGCTCGCGATGAAGGCCCGCGCCGCCCGCACTGGGCATGGTTGCGCCGGCGGATGAATTGGCACCGAAGCGTTGCCCGCCGGGATTGGCGTCGCCACCACGCCAGCCGTGGCGACTGGCGTTAAGCATGGAACCGACCTGCACCGGTTGGATGGGATGGTGCGTAGCCGCCCCGATGGTCGTGACGGAAACTCCGTTGTTCACGATGGTGCGATTGTTGGAACCGTAATTATTGATGACCGTGGTCCGGTTATAAATCGCCGTGACCTGAACTGCCGGCGCGCAGTAATAACGCGGATGCGACTCGCAGAAATGATTTATCGAGATGAACGTGAAGCAACTGGCCCCCAGCCCGAAGTCGAAGCCAACGGACACGCTCGCGCCCCGGTAGAAAAAGCCGATGCCCGGTTGATAAACGGTGAACGGCGGCAGCGGTGCCCAGCCGCAATAATCATCGCAAGAACGCCAGGTCACCCAAGACGGTGCCCAAACGACATCCGGCCACCAGCACCAGCCGAAGCGGTCATGATGAAACCAACGTCCATAATGGAACGTCACGCCCCACGCATAATCCGAATCCCAATACCAGCCGCAATCGGTATAAACCCAATGGCCGCGGTCGCAATACGGCTGCCAAGTCGAATCGTAAATCACGGTGGTGGGCCGCCAGCACCGGCCATAACCTTCCACCTCGACCCACTGGCCGTAAGGCGTGAGCGTGTCGTTGAATTCATTCACGGTCATTTCCGTGGTCGGCGGCGCGCTGTTCGGATTGTCCACCGGTGCCGGACTAGCAACCGGCGGGGCCACGGCCACAGAAAGATTTTTATCGTGGGCAATCATGGCGTTCACCATGTCGGACGAAACCCCGGCATCGGTCAGCGCAATAATTTGGTCGGCATTCAGATTGAAGGCACCGGGACAGCCGGCGATGTAATTTTGAATCACGCCGACATCCACGCCGGCTTGCGCGAGCTTGACAACTTCCGCCGCTGGGGTTCCTGGCGTAATGCTGGGCGGCAACGCGCTGCCATTCGCGGGAGGCGGAATCGGCTGCGCATTGATTTGGTTTTCGTAACCGGCGGCGGCGGCGATGGCCACGGCCAAGGCAATCAAGGTTTTGGAGGCAAAATAATTTTTCATAATCTGTTTGGTTGTTGTTGACGGTCACTCAATTTAACAAGTGTAAGACGCGGAAGTTGCTCCCGTCGTTCACAATTAAGTGGTAACACATTGATAAACAATTTGTTATTCTTGAAACCAATCCGTTGCCGATCTCGGACGAAGTTGGTTTGCGCATCCTTGCGCATGGCCGGCGGGAAAACGAAATGCCGGCGCGTGAACCTTTTCCCCACCTCGCCAGAGACGACGTATTTCGGTTGCGTTGATTCGTCGGCGCAGACAAGATTCACGCGAATTTATGCTCGCGTATCTTTGGGTTGCCCTCGGCGGCGCGCTTGGCAGCGTGGCGCGCTTCTGGGTCAACGATTTTGTTTTGCAAAAGACCGGCTCCAGTTTTCCGTGGGGCATTCTCATCATCAACGTCACCGGCTCGTTTCTCATCGGCATTTTCGCCGCGTTCACCGACCCGGACGGGCGCATCCTGGCATCGCCCAACGTGCGGCAGTTTTTGATGATTGGCATCTGCGGCGGTTACACGACGTTCTCCTCGTTCAGTCTGGAAACGCTCAAGCGGATACAGGACGGCGACTGGCTTTACGCCGGCGCAAACATCGTCCTGTCCGTCGTGCTTTGCCTAATTGCCGTGTGGCTGGGCTATCTCCTCGGCTCAACCTTCAATTCACTGAAAGGAAATTAAAATGCAAATTCCAACCGACGCCGTCCTCCTCCGCATCTTCCTCGGCGAAAGCGACCGCTGGGAACACAAGCCACTTTACGAAGCCATCGTGCTCGCCGCGCGCGAGCAGCATCTCGCCGGTGCGACGGTGCTGCGCGGGCCGATGGGTTTTGGCAAAGCCAGCCGTCTGCACACCACGAAAATTTTGCAGCTCTCGATGGATTTGCCGCTCGTCATCGAAATCGTGGATAGCGAAGAAAAAATAAATTCCTTCCTGCCCACGCTGGAAAAAATGCTCGGCGGCGGCTTGGTCACAATGGAAAAAGTGAAGGTGCTGCATTATCGCGCCGGTGACGGAGAATAAAATTTCGCCGGCAAAATTGAATTGTCCGCCACGCCGTTTCACGGCAAACTCCGCGTTCTTATGCAGCAAGTGAACCTCGGAATGATTGGCGGCGGAACCGTCGGCAGCGGCGTGTTCCACGCATGGCAGAAAAATGGCGCGCTCATGGCCGCACGCCTCGGCGTGCAACTCGTTTTCCGCAAGGTCGCGGTGAAGGCGTTTGATGAGCCGCGCCCGTATCCCATCGCCCGCGAACTGATGACAACCGATTGGCAGGAAGTCGTCAACGACCCGCAAATCCACGTCGTCATCGAACTCGTCGGCGGCACCGGCATCGCCAAGACGATGGTGCTGGCCGCGCTGGCGCAGGGCAAAACCGTCGTCACCGCCAACAAGGCGCTGCTCTCCGCGCACGGCAAGGAGCTGTTCGCCGCCGCCGCGAAATCCGGCGCGAATCTGTATTACGAGGCGAGCGTCTGCGGCGGCATTCCCATCATCAAGTCGCTGCGCGAAGGTTTTGTCGCGAACCAGTTTCCCGCCATCTACGGCATCGTCAACGGCACCTGCAATTACATTTTGTCGCGAATGAAGGCGGAGGGCGCGGATTTTGGCGCTGTCCTCGCCGACGCGCAGAAGCTAGGTTACGCCGAGACGCCGCCCGATTTGGACATTGACGGCCACGACGCGCAGCACAAGATCGGCATCCTCGCCTCGCTGGCGCACGGCTTCTGGGTGGATCACCATGAGATTCACACCGAAGGCATCCGGCATGTGTCAAAGATCGACATGGAATTTGCGAACAAGCTGGGTTACACCATCAAGCTTTTGGGGATTGCGAAGCAAATTGACGATTTACGATATACGATTGACGCGTCAAAAAGCCAATCGGCGCGTAAATCGAAAATCAAAAATCGCAAATGTGGTGTGCAGGTTTCCGTCTATCCGACGCTCATCCCGAACGCGCACGTTCTGGCCAGCGTCAACGGCGTCTTCAACGCGTGCTTCGTGCGCGGCGATGTCGTGGGCGACACGCTGTTCTACGGCCGCGGCGCGGGCAAGGATGCCACGGCCAGCGCCGTGTTGAGCGACGTGGCGGATGCCGCGCTCGATTTGAAGAACGGCGGGAAAGTCCGCGTCGCGCCGTTCGTCGCGCACGCCAAGGCCGGTCGCGTCATGCCGATGGATGAAATTGTATCACGCTATTACGTCCGTTTTAGCGTGGTGGACAAGCCGGGCGTGCTGGCGAAAATTTCCGCCATTTTTGCGGCGGCGAAAATCGGTATCTCGTCTGTCATCCAGCCGGAAGGCCACGAAGGCGAAAGCGTGCCGCTGATTTTCATGATCCACGACGCGCCCAACGCCGCCATGCGCAAGGCGCTGGAAAAAATTTCCAAGCTCCCTGCCGTCAAAGGCAAACCGGTCATGTTCCGCGTGGAAAGCTTTGAATAAGTTGTCGCGCGAAGAACGCGAAGGCGGCGAAGGAAAAATTTGAACCAGAACCAATCCAATTTGAACGAGGAAGAGATCGGGAAAATCATTCTCGATTCCGCCTTCAAGGTTCACACCACGCTTGGATCGGGCTTGTTGGAATCGGTTTATGAAGCGGCGCTGACCATTGAACTGTCAAAACACGACCTACTGGTCGAACGGCAAAAACCCATTCCGGTGGTTTATGACGGTCACCAACTTGAAGTGGCGTTTCGTGCTGACTTAATCGTGAACCATCTGGTGTTGGTTGAATTAAAATCCGTCGAAACCGTCACGGCTTTGTTCAAAAAGACGGTGACAAATTACCTCAAGCTGATTCCGTTGCGTTTGGGATTCCTCATCAATTTCAACGAAACCCATTTGAAGAACGGCATCATACGGGTTACCAACGGACTCGAAGGGAAGGATTTCTTCAATCCGCCGCCGGACATTTCAAGAATTGATTTTCAAAAACCTTCGCGGCCTTCGCGCTCTTCGCGCGACATCTAATTTTTCATGCCTCTTCTTTTTTCCAGCACCAACCGCCAGTCGCCCGCCGTCAATTTGCGCGAGGCACTGCTCGCCGGTCAGGCACCGGATCGCGGCTTGTATTTCCCGGAAAAATTTCCGCGCCTGACGCCGGCAGAAATCGCGGCGTTCGCCAATCTGCCGTATCACGAAATCGCCTTTCGCGTGCTGGCGAAATACACCGCCGATATCATTCCGGATAATGATTTGGCCGCAATGTGCCGCGCGGCTTACGACTTCAGTATCCCGCTGGAAAAAATTTACGACCGGGTTCACCTGATGCGGCTGGATCAAGGCCCAACGGCGTCGTTCAAGGATTTTGCGGCGCAAATGATGGCGCGGCTGTTCGGTCGTTTTCTTCGCGAGGAAGGCAAAAAATTGACCATCCTCACGGCGACGAGCGGCGACACCGGCGCGGCGGTGGCGCACGCTTTCCACAACATTCCCGGCGTTCAGGTCATCGTGCTGTTTCCGATTGCCGAAGTCAGCATCAGCCAGCGCAAGCTGATGACCACGCTGAAAGATAATGTCCGCACCATCGCGATTGACGGCAAGTTTGACGACTGTCAAGCGATGGTGAAACGCGCCTTCGCTGATCCCGACCTCGCGCATATCGCGCTGTCGTCCGCCAACTCCATCAACATCGGTCGGCTGCTGCCGCAGAGCGTTTATTATTTTTACGCCGCGTCCCGCTTGGCAAAACCGGGCGAGCCGATTGCGTTCTCCGTGCCGAGCGGCAATTTCGGCGACATGATGGGCGCAGTCGTCGCCCGCGAAATGGGTTTGCCGGTGAAAAAAATCATCGCGTCGGTCAACGACAACGACGCGTTCCCGAAATTTCTGGCGACCGGTAATTATCAAAAAATCTGCCCGTCGCGCAACTCGCTGTCCAACGCGATGAACGTCGGCCATCCGAGCAATCTCGCGCGGCTGGTGGCGGTTTACGGCGGACAGATGGACGAGACGGGGAAAATTTTCAAGCTGCCCGACCTCGCCGCAATGCGCCGCGATATTTTTTCCACGTCGGTTTCCGACGAGCGCACCGTCGCGGGTGTGCGGGATTTCTGGAACAAGTTTCAACTACTGCTCGAACCGCATGGCGCGGTCGCGTGGCAGGGCTTTCTCGACTGGAATGCGGCGGAGCCGCTCGGCGATGCGCCGGCGGTGATTGTGGAGACGGCGAATCCGGCGAAGTTTCCGGAGGAAGTGGAAAAAGTCGTGGGCTGGCCGCCCGACGTGCCGCCGGCGATGACCGCCGCGATTCAGTTGCCGGAAGACTATGACCGGATGGACGCGGACTACGCAAAGTTCAAAAGCTATCTGCGGGCGCGGCACTGAAAAAACAGCGCGCGGTTTCGTGATAAAAATAATTCATCGCTCGCCTTGCGCGGGGCGGTCAATTAAATTGCCCCGATGCTGACGCTGCCCAAGCCGGAAGTCATTATCACCCACGAAAGCGACCTCGACGGATTCGTCGCCGGCCTGTTACTCCAGCGGCTCGCACAAAAAATCTACGGCGAGCCAATTCCCTTGCAGGCGTATCATTACAATTACTGGAAGCAACGCGATTTGCGCGAACGCGCGGCGTGGGTGACAGATTTCACCTTCGAGCCGCGCATGGACAAGCCGGACTGGCTGGTCGTTGATCATCACGTCACCGAGGTGGCCGCCAAGAACGCCCACTTACACCACGACATCAACAAGTCCGCCGGCCTACTGGCTTATGAATTGTGCCAGCAGCACGGACTCGCCTCCCCCGCGCTCGACCGGCTGGTGCATCTGAACGATGTGGCGGATTTGTTTTTGGAGAATGACCCGGATTTTGAGGTGTCCGGCGATTACGCGGGGCTGGTGAAAATTTATTCGTTCTGGCATTTGCACACGCTCGTCGGCGGCGAATTGGAGCAGCTCCTGGATCATCCGCTGCTCGAAGTCATGGCCGTGAAACGCCGCGTAGAAGACCCGATTGGTTTTGCGTGGAGCCAAAAAAATATTTCCGAAATCTCCCCGACCGTCGGCTGCGTGGAAACCATCGTCGGCAACACGAACCAAATCGTCCATCAATTGCTTGAACGCGGCGCGACGAAATACACCGTGCTGGTCTCGCTGTTCCGCCGGTCGAACGCCATCTTCGCCAGCTTCCGCAGCCGCAACGGCGAGGCGCGCAAGATCGCCGAGAAATTTCAGGGCGGCGGCCACGCCAACGCCGCCGGGGCCATTTTGCCCAAGTCCGTCCGCACGGTGGAGGACGGCGTGAATTTTCTCCGGCAGATGTTGAATGTGAAAACCGAAGCCCCCTTGAACAATTTGGAGAGTTTGTTCGCCGGGTTGGACGTGGGAAAGAAGTAGTGGCGGGCCGGCTGCCGCCCGATAAAAAAGTTCGACCCGAATGCTTCCGGGTCGAGCTTGAGAAACCGTAAATTTCCGTCAACTTAAGGCAGCGTAAAGGTGCCTTTTCCGCTGACGTTCAGGCTGCCACTGATGACGAACGGCCGGCCTTGATAAATTCCTTCGCCCAGCGCCGTGGTCATCTTACCGACGTGGGTTTCCGTGTAAACCTTCGCGCTGGTGGGCGTGGTGTCTGTGGTGGTGCTGGTCATCAGGCCAGTCATATAGAAGCCCAAGCCGACCACATCTCCAAAGGTATCCTGCACCTGAGAATCATCATAACCAATGGTCAGAACACGTATATCAGTGGCCTTCGTGCTGGCGAGGCCGGTCGCGTCGTTCCGCTTGCCACTGAAAATGTCGTTTCCCAAACGGCCTTCGCGAACCAAAATAATGTCGGAAACATCCACGAGAAAAGTGTTGCTCGCAGTCAACACCTGAAAATAGGGGCAGCCGTGGTCATTCACCACCACCAGTTGGGAGCCAGCGGGGAAATTCGTGGCGCCGTATTTGCCTTCGGCGAATTCATCCCGCGCCAGAAACCCAAGCAGAAGCTTCGTGGTGACGCTGGTTTTGTTCGGGGCCGGAGTGGTGGTCGTCGTGCCGTCATCGTTGGCCCCCTGTTGCGACAGGGATGTCGCGGTGAGGAGGATGACATTCGTCACCTGCGCTTGCACACGGCCGGCGGCCAGAGTTAAAAACACCCCGACCACGGTGCCGGTTATGATTATGCTTTTGATGGTAGTTTTCATTTTGTTTTCTTTTTGGTTGTTCGTTTTATTTCCGAAGAATTAACTGCACCAGTTCTATTATTACCAGCATTAGCAGCCTAATCCCATCATTCAAAAACTGTCAAGAAATAATAATAATGCGGCCAGCCCCGCGCCGCCCGGTGACTGCCAGCGTGAATTTTCTCCGGCAGATGTTGAACGTGAAAACCGAGGCACCCTTGAATAACTTGGAAAGTTTGTTCGCCGGGTTGGAGGTGGGAAAAAAGGCTGAAGCAAAATTAATTTGTTCCGGCCCGCCGCAAGGATTTATTGCAAAATTATTTTTTCGCGCCAGAAAGTTTTATTGCTGGCCTGCGCCGGCGGCGATAAACTGCCGGCATGTTGCAAACTGTCTCCGGGTCTCGCGCCGTTGGCGAGACGCAACTCGCTGCCTACCGCTGCATGGTGCGGGCGCGGCTGTTGGATGACAAATTTGCCGCGCTTTACCGCGCCGGCAAAATTCACGGCGGTGTTTTTCTTGGGCGCGGGCAGGAAGCCTTGAGCGCCGCCATCGGTGTTTCCCTCAATAAAACCGATGTCTTCGCGCCGCTCATCCGCGACGCGGCGGGCCGGCTCGCCTTCGGTGAACCCATCATTGATGCCGTCCGCACCTACATGGGTTCCGCGCTCGGCCCCATGCGCGGCCGCGACGGCAACGTCCATCGCGGCCGGCCACAGGAAGGTTATCTGCCGATGATCTCGCACCTTGGCGCGATGATTTCTGTCGTGAACGGCGTTCTCTTTGCCCGCCGCATGAAAGGCATCACCGGCATCGTCGGCGCGGCGTGCCTCGGCGAAGGCGCGACTTCCACCGGCGCATTTCACGAAGCCTTGAACCAAGCCGCCGTCGAAAAACTTCCGCTCGTCCTCGTCGTCGCCAACAACCAATTTGCCTACTCCACGCCGACCAGTCGCCAGTTCGCCTGCGCCAATCTGGCCGACCGCGCTGCCGGTTACGGTGTGGAATCCCATTCGCTGGATGCCACGGATTTTTCCGCGTGCATGGATACCATCGGCCATGCCGTCGCCCGCGCCCGCGCCGGTCACGGCCCGCAACTCGTCGTCGCCAATTTGCTCCGACTCTGCGGCCACGGCGAACACGACGACGCCGGCTACATTTCGCCCGAACAGAAAAATTCTTCGCTCGGTCGCGACTGCCTGAAAGTGGCCGAGGAATTTTTGCTGAATAAAAAATTGGCCGACGCCGCGCAGCTTGCCGTCTGGCGCAGCGAAGCCATCCGCGAAATCGAGGAAGCCGTCGCCCAGGCGCAGCGCGAACCTACGCCCGACCCGTATGAAGAAAAATGGAGCGCACTGTCCTCCGAACATCTGAACGAATTGCGGGAAGAAAGTTAAACTGCGATGAGCATAACCTATCTCGAAGCCATCCGCGAAGCCCAAGCCCACGCGCTCCGCGACGACCCGCGCGTGTTCATCTACGGGCAAGATGTCGGTGCGTTCGGCGGCGCGTTCAAGGCTACAAAAAATTTGCAGAAGGAATTTCCGGGCCGCGTGATTGACGCACCCATCAGCGAAGACGCCATCATCGGCCTCGCCGTCGGCACCGCCATTGAAGGCATGAGGCCGATCATCGAGATGCAGTTCGCGGATTTTTCCACGGTTGCGTTTAATCAAATTGTCAATCAGGCCTCGACACTCTTCTGGCGCACGAATGTCCCCTGCCCCATCACCGTGCGTTTGCCGTTCGGCGGCACTTCCGGCAGCGGGCCGTTTCACAGCCAATGTTTGGAGGCGATTTACGCGCATTATCCCGGCCTCGTCGTGCTGACGCCGGCGACCGTCGAAGACGCATATTCCATGCTGCTCGCCGCCGTAGCATTGGATGACCCGGTGATTTTCTGCGAACACAAATTTCTTTATTACCATCTCAAGGCCGAGAAATTGCCGAGCGAGGCGCTGCCCATCGGCAAGGCGCGCATAGCCCGCGAAGGCCGCGACCTCACCATCGTCACTTACAGCGCAATGGTGCACGAGGCGCTCGCGGCAGCGGACGAACTCGCCACCGAAGGCTGGCAGGTTGAAGTCGTGGATTTGCGTTCCATCAAACCGCTCGACACCGATACCGTCGTCGCCAGCGTCGCGCGCACGGGACGTTTGCTTTGCGTCGGCGAGGCGTGGCCGTGGGGCGGCGTCACGGCGGAAGTTATCGCGCGTGTTTCCGCCGAAAGTTACGGTCTGCTCGACGCGCCGCCGCAACGCTTGAACGCCAAGGACACGCCGGTGCCGTATCATCCCAACCTCTGGGCCGCCCATCGCCCGACCGCGCGCAGCGTGGCCGCCGCCGCCCGCAAACTCATCCGTTTTTAATTTTATGCCGCAGATTTCCATCATCATGCCGCAGCTCGGCGAATCCATCGCCGAGGCCGCCATCATTAATTTTCTCGTCAAGCCCGGCGATCAGGTCGAGGGCGGACAGGATTTGATCGAGGTGGAAACGAACAAGGCCACCATGACCGTCACCGCGCCGTGCGGCGGACGGATTGAAAGTTTTTCTGCGCAGCTCAACGAGAGTTACGCCGTCGGCGATGTGCTGGGAAAAATTGAAGCGACCAAGGAAGAAGCCGCGCGCTTCGGCCTTGATGTTCCCGCCCCGACCAAAAGTTGCGACCCGGAAACCGTCACCAACCAACCGCGCAACGGCACCGGCTCGCGCGTGGAACCGACCATTCGTGGTTTGCCCGTGCCCGCCAACGCCAGCGGCGCAAGCTATATGTCGCCCCGGCTCAAGGCGCGGATGCACGAACTCGGCTTGAGCGCCGCCGACCTCGCGGGCATTGCCGGCAGCGGCGCGGCGGGCCGCGTGACCGTGGAGGATTTTGAAAAGTTCATGGCGAATTTGGAAACGCAGAAGCTGACCAAAGCCTCGTCCATGCGCGTGGCC
>Ga0208507_1000559_pt1 | contig 23465 bp, 21 predicted proteins | sample CryBogCBH12Aug01_FD_184626 | JGI IMG/M metagenome (GOLD analysis project Ga0208507, IMG submission 184626) | Freshwater microbial communities from Crystal Bog, Wisconsin, USA - CBH12Aug09.1 (SPAdes) (version 2) | ecosystem: Environmental > Aquatic > Freshwater > Lake | place: Crystal Bog... | reverse complement strand
ATCGGTTCAGCATGCTGCATATCGGAATGCGGCAGCCTAGGGTCAGCCATATATGGCTCTATCGACGGCAAAGGCACGTTGTAAGCAATCAGCACCGTATACATAGAGGCGGTAAGAATGACCATGTACCACGAGTAAGCTTGCGGCAGCATGATGGTGGCAATAATCACCGGCAACAAAAACACCCAAGTCAATGGATTAGAAGCGCCGCCGGTAAAATATAACAGCCCGGCAATACCCAACACGTCCAGCGTGATCTGAATGAAGATTTCAATTTCACTGACCGGCTCTTGGGACTCCAAACGCCCTGAAGTGTAAATATTTAACGCGCCTAGCAATAGCAGCACCAACCATAACTGATGTTGCGGCAGGTGGATATTCAGCACAAAAGAGGATAAAAATACCAGCATCCCTTCGCTAAACACCATCAAATTTCTGAGGATAAACAACCAGCGAAGATTTTGCCGTGCTGACGCTTCGGAACTAGGGCAGACGTGGGAAAGCATTGTTGATGAATTAAAAGCAGATTGTTAATTAAAAAGAACCAATAATGGGCATGTAGCCGTCTATGTTTGCTAACTGCGACAATATGCCACATTTTTATTTGCGATAACTGTTGTTATTATTAACCTAACTTTTAAGGTTCTTTACTGGAGCCGCTAGCTGAAAGTTGCGTTATATCCTCCCTAACTCTCTTAAGCGGTTTTTTTAAGCCGCTTTTTTTTGCCCTTTTTTTGCTTTGCAGCAAGCCCCCTCTAGTCAAAGCCAACACCCAATCCCCCTAAGCCACAATAACCCATAGGCTCTTTCGCCAAATATTGCTGATGATAATCTTCGGCATAATAAAAATGACCAACCGGTAAAATTTCTGTCGTAATGGCATCGGACACGCCGGCCTGCTGTAAACAGTTTTGATAGCGTTCTTTGGAGGCACAAGCCAGCACAAACTGTTCATCTGTAGTGGTATAAATGGCCGACCGGTATTGAGTGCCAATATCGTTGCCTTGGCGCATCCCTTGGGTTGGGTTATGGGATTCCCAGAACAGTTTTAGCAATGCTTGATAATCAGTCAAATTCGGGTCATAAATCACCTTAACCACCTCATTATGCCCAGTCAAACCCGTACAAAGCTCGTCATAGGTCAGATTGGGCGTAAATCCGCCGCTATAGCCGACCGCTGTGCTAAAAACAAATGGAAATTGCCAAAATTTGCGTTCCGCCCCCCAAAAGCAGCCCATGCCAAACAACGCCTCCAATAAATGCTTCGGATAAGGCGGCGCAATAGGATTGCCCGTCACAAAATGACGGTTAGTGATAGGCATGGCATAGTCCCGCCCCGGCAGGGCATCGGCGGGATGTGGCAAGATGGTTTTACGTTTCGGGATCAACACAACCAGTCAGCTCCAATAATTCACAACGATTGCCGTTAAGGGTACTATGATTCTGGATTATAATAAAGTGGGCAGCATTAAGGGAATCACATGAAACAAGACATATTACGCCGGTTTGTATTTGAAGAACTGGGCATACGGGGCGAGTGGGTCAACTTGTCCGCCAGTTGGCAGGCCCTAAAACACTATCAGCCCGAACCCGAACCGATACAGCAGCAACTCGGCCAAGCTTTGGCGGCAGTGGTGATGTTATCTGCCACCATCAAATTTAATGGTTCAATCATTTTACAGACACACGGCGATGGAGCTATCAAAACCTTAGTCGCCCAAGCAACCCATGAGCGCAACATCAGGGGGCTAGTGCGCAGCCGCACGCCTGTGCCTGCAGCACCATCAGCCAACCTATTTGGGCAAGGCTACCTGGCACTCACCGTGGCGCCCGAACAAGGCGAACCCTACCAAGGTATTGTCGCTTTGCAAGGCAACGACCTTGCCAGTGTTTTGGAAAGCTATTTTACCCAGTCTGAACAGTTGCCCACGCGGGTTTGGTTGTTCGCCACAGCCACCCAAGTGGCCGGTTTGTTGTTACAGGAACTGCCCAACCAAAAACACGACCATGAGGACTGGCAGCGTATTGGGATGCTTGCAGACACCCTGACCGCTAAGGAATTATTGGCGTTGGATTGTGAACAAATGCTCTACCGGTTATTCAACGAAGAACAAGTCCGGCTTTTTGAACCGGAAGCGGTTGCTTTCGCCTGCTCTTGCTCACGCGAAAAAATAAACACCACCTTACGGGCATTGGGGCGGGAGGAATTGGAAAGCATTTTGCTGGAACGCCAACTGATTGAAGTCAATTGCGATTTCTGCAATGCCCTGTACCATTTTGACAAAATTGATGTGGAGGTTTTATTGTCTTCAGAAAACCCTGTCCAACCATCGGCAACCCAGCATTAAAAACAACCATGATGAAGCCAAGCCCGCTTATTAAACGTGCGCTAAAGGGCGTATTGCTGTTAATAATGGCATTATCATTAACAGGATGCCTCTATTGGCTTCGGGCTTATCAAACTTATTTGCAATTAGGCGAGTTCGACCGTTATTTTTATGTTTCCGTAACGGATGAATTTACCTTGCATTTTAAGCAACCCATCCTTTACAGCCAAGATTTTGTCGCCTTGTCGCAACTGTATCCCAGTGAAGACAATGCTACATCCGGCGGGAGACAATGGCGGTATTGGTTCCGTAAAGTCGACACTGACAATAACGTCATCAAACCCGAAGTTAAATTTTACTCGGACATGTCATTCAATAAAGAAAATAAAATAGTTGCGTGGTCTTTTTCAAAATTGTTCCTTGAAATCGCCCCGCCGAAATTTTTGGAAACGTCCTTGCGGTCACTTAGCGGTGCTGAAATTGACAAAGAAAAACGGCAACTGAAGGCAAAATCAGAACTTATGGCTAAAATCACCGAACCGCTACCCCAAAAAGCCACAGTCACAGCAAAATTAGGCCCGCCGCTCAGCATTGAAGACGCTCCAGACCATGAAACTTATATTTACCGTTTCTTGTTGGAGACCCACCACATAGAAGCTGGGCACGAACAAAACGCCATCAATGAAGTCAAGCTGTCTTTTGACAAAAACACCCATGAGCTTTTTAACATGGCCGGTAATTTTGCAGGGCTGAAAGTATCCATCAATTACCGCAATTTTTTGGATAGCGGCACTGTTGCATCAGACCATTAAGCCCCCCCTAACAAACCAGACCAACAAGACCGGATAACCAGCAATGACCACAGCAATCAACAGCCTACTCGATACTTTTGACAACCCACAAACCGACCGGGATTACACTATCCGCATAGACATACCCGAATTTACCTGCCTGTGTCCCAAAACAGGCCAACCTGATTTTGCCACCATCCAAATTGAGTATGTACCCAACCAATTGTGTGTGGAGCTTAAGTCATTAAAGCTTTATATCGTGTCTTTCCGTGACCAAGGTGCGTTCCATGAGGCCGTCACCAATACCCTATTGAATGACTTGGTTGCCGCCACAGCACCCAATTTTATGAGGATACGCGCCGCTTTCAACGTGCGTGGCGGCATTTATACCACTGTCGTTGCCGAACACCACAAGTGCGGATGGCAAGTGCCAGCCACCGTCAACCTGCCTTAAGGGACCGCCCTTGCTGCTTATTGGAGTCACTCCCCATATCTCAGCACGCCCAGCAACCCAGACAGACAACCTACAATGACCATTAAAGATAGCCTTATCAGCCTGCCGCAAACAGTTTTGCCGCAACATACCTTATCCCGTTGGATGAGCCACTTGACCCATTCGCAACAGCCAGTGCTGAAAAATTTTTTGATCCGCCAAGTGATCCGCCATTATGGCGTTAATATGGCAGAATCACTGATTGATGACCCCTCTGCATTTAAAAGTTTCAATGAGTTTTTTACCCGCCGCTTAAAACCTGAAGCTCGCCCGATTGCCGCCGCCTGTAACGGTATTGTCAGCCCGGCCGATGGTGTCATCAGCCAAGCGGGCAGCCTACAAGGCAACAGCATCATCCAAGCCAAAGGCAAAAACTTTGACCTAACCGATTTGTTGGGTGGAGATGCTCAGCGGGCCAAAGCTTTCCATCAAGGCAGTTTCGCGACCATTTACTTATCGCCAAAAGATTACCACCGCCTGCACATGCCGTTATCTGGCAAACTGACAGAAATGGTGCATATTCCAGGACGCTTGTTTAGTGTCAATGCCGCCACCACCCGCTCCGTCAACAACTTGTTTGCCATCAACGAGCGGGTGGCCGCTATTTTCGACACCGATATCGGGCCAATGGCCTTAGTGTTGGTGGGTGCCATTTTTGTCTCCAGCATAGAAACCGTTTGGCATGGCGTAGTGACACCGCCCACCCGCAAAACCATCCGGTCATGGGACTACCGGCAAGAAAATGTGCTGATCGGTAAAGGCGAGGAGATGGGGCGGTTCAACATGGGGTCAACCATTATTGTTTTGTTCGGCCGTAATAAGATGGAATTTATGGGCGATGACACTATCGGCAAGCAGACAAAAGTGGGGGAGCTTATCGGTCAACATGCTTGACCAAAGCTTAACAATGACGTGGCCTTGGCACAACCCGTCAGTAGCCTGACGGGTTGTGCCAAGCAATCTAATAGGCTTTATTACCTATAAAACCCTTAAATACCGTCAACAGCAAGATTTTAAAATCCAGACCTATCGACCAATTCCTGATATATTCCAAATCATAGTGGATACGCCCTTCCATTTTGTCCAGCGTATCCGTTTCGCCACGGAAACCGCTGATTTGTGCCAAACCCGTAATGCCCGGCTTCACTTTATGGCGCAACATGTAACCCGGTATTTGGTTACGGTAAAACTCATTATGGGCAACGGCATGGGGTCTAGGCCCGACAATCGACATCCGGCCTTGCAATACGTTCAAGAATTGCGGCAATTCATCCAACGAAGTCTTACGTATTATCGCACCCAACTTGGTCACACGCGGATCGTGCTTTTTCGCTTGCTCAACCACCTTGCCATCATCGCAGGTGGTCATCGAGCGGAATTTCCAAACCACAATCTCTTCGCCCTTAAACCCATAACGCCGTTGTTTGAAAAACACCGGGCCGGGCGAGCTTAACTTGACCGCTAAGGCAATGACCAGCATGGGCAAGGCAATCAACAACAAGATCAGGCTACTAAAAAAGATGTCGAACAGCCGTTTTACAAAGCCATCTATGCCATAAAAAGGCGCATCATGGATAGAAATGACCGGTATGCCCTTATAGCTACGCAAACTGGAACGCAACAAATTGACCGTCATGACCTCGGGCAACAAATAGACTGATACGGTAGTATCAGAAAGCTTTAATATGATGTCGCTGATACGCGTCTCATAGCTCATTGGCAAAGCAATACACACCAAATCAACTTGACCGTCTTTAGCCTGCTGAATGAGGGCATCCAAGCTGCCTTGCAGCGTAACATCTTCAAGAATGCCCCGCCCCGGCGCGTACAAAGCCCTGTCATCAAAAAAGCCGACAAAATCAACATCTGTCTCATCTTTTTTGAACACATTGGCCATCTGCATGCCAATCTGGTTGGCACCATAAATCGCCACCCGCTGTTTTTTAAACACTTTCTTTTTGAACTGTTTGCCCAAGCTAATAGCGGCAACATGCCAAGACAACAGTTCCACCGGCGTTAACACTGACCACATTATAAAAACACTAACCTGATCAGTCTCATCAATCAAAGGGTAAACAAAGTTTATGCCCATCAAGACCAACATCGCCCAAACCCAAGCAAATAGAATACGTCCTGACTCGGTAAACAACGATGTGTCAAAACTTTGTTTGTACAGGCCGTTCAACTCAGAAAAAATATCAAAACCGACCAAGGCGATCAACAACCACCAAGTATGATGAGGCTGCCACTGCCAACCAAGAATAGCAGTGACTATCCATAAGGTCAGGGCAATGACCAAACCATCACAGAGGCGTTCAAACACCAACAGTTTTTGATGCGAGAGGGTTAGGGGGGCTTTTGTCAATTTATTCACAGTAATATTTAACGGGGATATCTAGTGGTGGGGGAAATAAAATCCAGCCGATAACATATAAAAATCTTTGTACAGCCGTTGGTAAACTTTCGGTATTGAACGCATTAATTGACCCGTTTAAAGCACTTGCCCGCGTCAGGCGCTGCGGCGCAAACATTTGGGTTAAGCCAAGCTGCCCGGCCATTCTATCCAACCGAACAAATCAATCCATTTTCAACATCCTGTTATAGAATAACAAAAACACTCATCAAGCACTAATGCCTTTATGCTGACACGACTAATTATCCATATAGCCTACTCCCTGCAACTCTCATTAACTTATCAGCGCAGCAAACGGTTTTTCCACAACCTGTTGGAGAATCCGAACAGTGTGATCAAACCTTATTTCGATGTGTTTATGATCTGCTTGGTCATGTTCAATGTGTTCTTGCTTATCCGCGAAGTAAACACACCATTAACAGATGCTGAATTGTTATTTGAAGATATCTTGGTCGGTATTTTCATCACCGAATACCTGCTGCGGGTCTGGCTGTATCGGGATACCCACAAAATTATTCTGGAAGCTTATGAAAAAGCTACCTATCTGGGTATCCCTTTTAACCCGGCACACGCTATAAAGATGATTATATCCACAAAACTTGAGTATATGCTATCGCCTTTGGCACTGATCGATTTGCTGGCCATTCTGCCCGGCTACCGTCCACTCAGGATGTACCGGATGTTACAGATGTTCCGGCTATTCAAACTGTTCCGCTATTTTAACAGCATTAAACTGTTCAGCGAAATACTCGCCAGCAAACGTTTTGACCTATACACCTTGGCAACCTTCTTGGGCATTCTCGTATTCATTGGCAGCACGGCAATCTACATGTTTGAGTTTCCAGCACAAAATGGCCATATCAAAAACTTGTTCGATGCCTTTTATTTTTCCGTAGTGACAGTGGCAACCGTCGGTTATGGCGACATCTCCCCACAAACCAACGGTGGGCGCATCGTCACCATGGCATTAATCATGTCAGGACTGGGCGTGCTGTCGTTTTTTGTGTCGATTATTGTATCGGCATTCAATGACAAAATGACCGTGCTACGGGAAAACCGCGTCTACACCGAAATTGGCCGCTACAACCATTTTGTCATTATATGCGGGTTTGGCAGGGTGGGCCAACACATTGCCGCCCAGCTGCAAAAAGACAAACTGCAATTTGTCATTATCGACACTGACCCCACAAGCATCTTATTCGCCAAACAATCAGGATATCTCGCCATCCAAGCCGATGCCAGCAAAAACCAGATACTTTGCAATGCCGGCATCAATGCCGGTGCCACGGCAGTGCTATGCACCACCGGCAACGATGTCATCAATGTCTACATCACACTGACCAGCCGCCACCTTAACCCCAACATACGCATCATTTCCCGCGTCAACCGCGAAGAAAATGTGCAAAAATTTTACCAGGCAGGTGCCAATAACGTCATTCAGCCGTTTGAGATTGCCGGTATGGTTGTTGCTGAATATGTCGGACAACCGGTTGCCTTTGAAGCCATTCTGGGTATCATACGCGAAGAACAACAATGCGTTATGGAGACTTTGTGCGTCCAAACCGATTCCATGCTTGATGGACAAACTCTTGGCAGCATTAATTTTGATCAAAGGAAGCTGCTGTTGATTGGCGTCATCAGCGAAAATAGCCTGCATAGCCAGCATAAAAACCGCTACACCATAAAAAACCAACATTTTTATTTTAACCCGCCCGACCACTTCAAATTACAACAGGGTGACCTGTTGATGGTGATGGGCAGGGACTACAGCATTGAACATTTTCGCGGACTAATTGAAAAAAGCCGCCTGACCTTAAGAAAAAAACGATGAAACGCATTGCTGTTTTTGGCTACAGTAGCCTCTCCTTTGAAGCCATGGGCAGGCTCACGCCAGATCATTACTCGCTGCTATTCCTCGCCAAAAATACCGACGAAGCGGCATTGGTGCGCGCCAAAGGCTTCGCCGCCGAAACCATTGACTTCCGTAATGACAATGAACTGCGGGCTATTGGTATTGGCACAGACATCGATGTTATTTTCTGTTTTTACCCTGATGATTCCGACAACGTGTTCCTGACCATTTCCGCACGCGCTTTAGACAAGCATGTCAGCATCATCGCCATTGTCGACGACCCTGAATCGGCACCCAAACTATTAGCGGCAGGCGCCAACAAAATCATTGACCCTTACGAAATTTGCGGACGCAAAACCCACGAAATGCTGACCCGACCGGACATTGCCAATATTCTGGACAACACCGTATTTGGCCGTCATGACCTGAAACTGGCACAAATTGAGATACCCCACGGGTCATGGCTCGATAACATCAGAACCGACCAGTTAGACCTAAAAAACCGGCATAACTTGCTGCTTATCGCCGTAGTGGACAACACCTTGGATGAGCAATTACATTTTATGACGGGCGGCAACCCCCTCGTGCTAAAATGTGGGGACATACTCGTTGTCATGGGGCCGACCGGCAAAATAAAACTGTTCAAAAATGAGGTGGAGCATGTTGGAAACCGTTAAATTTAGCCCTAGAATTTGGTTTTTTCTGGGTTTTTTAAGCTGTGTTTTTTTATTGTCGATGGGGGCGTATTTCCAGTTCGTTGATGGCTTGGAGCCTTGTCCCTTGTGCATTTCCCAGCGTATCGCCATCTTTGTGACAGGCGTGGTGTTTCTGATCGCCGCACTGCACAACCCAACCGCAACAGGCATAAAAATATATGCCATCATTGGCATGTGCAGCGCATTATGTGGCGGGGGCATTTCTATCCGGCATATTTGGTTACAACACCTACCCAAAGACCAAGTGCCCGAATGCGCCGACATTGGCTACATTTTTGCCTACTTCCCTTTATCAGAAACCATCAAACTGATGCTCAGCGGCACTGGCGAATGTGCCGACATTAACTGGACAATGCTTGGCCTAAGCATGCCCGCGTGGACACTGCTGGCCTTCTTAATGCTGGCTGCCTTGAGTGCTGGGCAACTATGGAACCGTCCGAAGCTATAGCCCATGACCCAAAAAGCATCCCGTCACCGTGCAGGCCATACTGGCAACCTGCACACCAGCCTGCCCTACCCACAACGGGCGAAAAAGCGGCAAATAACCGCCGATATCCCGCCACAATCCTGGCTCGCCCCGCACAAAAATAATAACCCATTGAATTAAAAAGCAAAAAATAACTGTCTAAAAATCAGTCAATATAGAAAAAGCTTAATGATAACCATCATTAAAGGACGTTGACCCGAACCTATCCACAAAGTTATCCACAGCTTTTGTGGGTAACCTAAATAATAGTGGCATAGCAATCACTTAGCCTTAACGCAATCGTTCCCACCCACCGCCCATGGCTTATCCAACATCTGCCAACCCATTGATTTACAGGGTCGCCCTGCCTGTTCCGCTATACACGCTATTCGACTACCTAGCCCCTCGCACAAGCCCCCCGTGCCTTCCCGGCTGCCGCATCGAAGTGCCTTTCAGATACGGCACAAAAACCGCATTCCTTGTTGAAATCGCCCAGCACAGCGCAATTGCCACCGACAAACTCAAACCTATCAAGAGAGTCATAGATGAACACCCGTTATTGTCCGCAGCAGACTTGCAGCTTTTACATTGGGTCGCCAATTACTACCACCACCCCCTAGGCGAAGTCATCAGCAGCGCATTTCCAGTACACTTACGGCAAGGCAAAGCCGCCACCCTACCCGATGAAAAAGGCTATCAACTGACCGAACTGGGCGAACACACATCCAGCGAACAATTGCGCCGCACACCCAAACAAAAAAGCATACTGGAGCTATTCCAACAACACGGCCAACCGTTATCAGAATCGGCCTTAACAGCCAGGAACAGCCGATGGCGCACAAGCGTAAAAACACTGCTCAGCAAACAGCTGCTGGCCTTAACCACCCTTAAGGGGATGCACAGCACACTACCGGTCGCTGAAAGCGCCCGCGAATTGCCTGGCAATGCACATCAACAAGCGGCTGTTGCCGCTGTTAGCCAACAACTAGGACAATTTGGGGTATACCTGTTGGAAGGCGTAACCGGCAGCGGCAAGACCGAAGTTTATATGCAGATTATCCGCTCAGCACTTGCCCAAAACCGGCAAGTGCTGGTGCTGATACCGGAAATAAGCCTAACCCCGCAACTTGAACAACGCTTCCGGCAACGTTTTTCTGCCAACATTGCCGTATCCCACTCAAAATTGACCAACCCGCAACGCCAAACCGCTTGGCTGCAAATGCAGCAGGGACTCTGCCAAATCATGCTAGGCACACGTTCAGCCTTGTTCACTCCAATGCAAAACCTTGGCCTGATTATTCTCGATGAGGAACACGACAGCTCTTACAAACAGCAGGAAGGCTTCCGGTTTTCGGCCCGGGATGCCGCCATCATCCGTGGCAAACTACTCAACATACCCGTGCTGCTCGGCTCAGCCACCCCCTCATTGGAGAGCTTTTACAATGCCCAACGGGGGCACTACCAGTGGCTGCCACTACCTGAACGGGCCGGCGACGCACTGGCCCCACAACTACAAATAATAGACATCCGCAACAAACCGTTACAAGAAGGTTTGTCGGAAGCACTACTTAAAGAAATCAACAACACCCTGGCAAAACAAGAGCAAGTCTTGCTATTTTTAAACCGCCGGGGCTTTGCGCCAACGCTCATTTGCCATAGCTGCGGCTGGGTGGCGCACTGCCCTAGCTGCGATGCCAACTTGGTCATCCATGCCCAACAACAACAACAATTGCAATGCCACCATTGCGGCAAACAACAACGCCTGTTGCAGCAATGCCCTGCCTGCCAACACAACGCACTCACCGCACTGGGGCTAGGCACCGAACGTGTGGAAAGCCTATTGGAGCAACGCTATGCGGGCTACCGGATCATCCGTCTAGACCGTGATTCCACGCAACGCAAAGGCTCGCTGCAAAAATATCTGGCACAGATCAACCTAGGCCAAGCCGACATTATCTTGGGTACGCAAATGCTGGCTAAAGGCCACCACTTCGCCAACGTGACGCTAGTGGCTATATTGGATGTGGACAGCGGGCTGTTCAGCATCGACTTCCGCTCACCGGAAAAACTCGCGCAACTGATCGTGCAAGTGGCAGGGCGGGCAGGACGCGCCCAAAAACCCGGCCGGGTCATGCTGCAAACCCGCCATCCCGAACACCCACTACTGACCACACTGATCCAAGCCGACTACCACCACTTTGCCCAACAAGCCTTAACCGAACGCCAACAAGCCGGGCTACCACCCTATAGCCACCAAGCCCTGTTCCGCGCCTCAGCCACCGATGCCGAACTGGCAACAGAATTTCTTGACTGCGTAGCGCAATTGGCCAGGCAGCCATCCAACCCCGCCAACCAAATCCTAGGGCCGACACCCGCCCCCATGAAAAAACGCGCCGGACGTTATCACCAGCAACTATTACTACAATGCAAGCACCGAAAAAACTTGCATAAACTGCTGGATACCTTGATGCCCGCCATAGCCAAACTCAAGACTTCAGCAAAAGTACGCTGGTCACTCGATGTGGACCCGCTGGACTTGTATTGACAGCATCCAAGCAAAAACACGGTTCGAATGGATAATCAACTAATTTTGATGGATAATGACCCGCTATTATTTGATAAAACCTAGATTTGGCTGTAATGAAAAACAAGATAGAAAACCTTCTTCTACAAGCGGTTGCCACACTGAAAACCGAGGGTGTCCTTAGCCCCGGGACTGATCCGACCATTAGCATTGACCGGACTCGCGACCCGCAACACGGTGATTTCGCCTCTAATTTGGCCCTTGTGCTGGCCAAACAAGCACAACTCAACCCACGCACACTGGCAGAAAAACTTATCGCCGCCTTACCGGGCGATGCTGCCGTGACCAAAATTGAACTGGCCGGCCCCGGCTTTATCAATTTCTTTATAGACAAACGTTCGCAATTCCAAATTATCCCGCATATCCTCACTGACGGCCCCGCATTCGGTTTCAGCAACATCGGCGGCGGCCAAAAAGTACAAGTGGAATTTGTCTCCGCCAACCCCACCGGCCCGCTGCATGTTGGTCATGGACGCGGCGCAGCTTACGGCTCTGTCGTGGCGGACCTGCTTGAAGCGGTCGGTTTCAAGGTGCACCGTGAGTATTATGTCAACGATGCGGGGCGGCAAATGGACATCTTGGCCACCAGCATCTGGCTGCGTTATTTGGAGGCCTGTGGCGAAGCCCTGCCGTTCCCCAGCAATGGTTACCGGGGCGATTATGTCCGCGACATTGCCTGGCAAACCCATCACACGGCAAGCAACGATTACCGTAGACCCGCCGAACTGGTGCTGGAAAACCTACCGCTGGACGAACCCCAAGGCGGCGACAAAGAACTGTATATTGATGCCATGATCGCCCGTGCCAAAACGCTATTGGGGCCAACCTTATACCGCGATTTCTTTGCCATTGGCCTGGATGCCATCCTTGATGACATAAAAGCCGACCTGCATGAGTTTGGTGTCGATTACCAAGAATGGTTTTCAGAACGGCAACTGATGGACAATGGTTCAGTCGAAGAAGCATTGGGACGTTTACGCGCCAGCGGGCATTTATACGAACGGGATGGCGCCGTTTGGTTTGCCTCCAGCCAGTTGGGCGACGAAAAAGACCGGGTTGTGGTGCGCGAAAACGGTCAATACACTTATTTTGCCTCCGACATTGCTTACCACCACAATAAACTGGCGCGTGGTTTTGATCTGATCATTGACATCTGGGGCGCAGACCATCACGGCTATATCCCACGGGTACGGGCCGCCATGCAAGCACTTGGGTCAGACGACAGCAAGCTAAAAGTATTGCTGGTACAATTTGCCACCCTTTACCGTGGCGACGAAAAAGTGCAAATGTCCACCCGCTCCGGTGAATTTATCACACTCAGGCAACTGCGTAACGAAGTGGGCAAAGATGCAGCCCGTTTCTTCTATGTCATGCGCCGCTCAGAACAGCACATGGACTTCGACCTGAAACTGGCCACCTCAAAAAGCAACGAAAATCCTGTATTTTATGTACAATACGCCCACGCACGGGTATGCAGCGTATTACGGCAACTGGATGAAAAAAACTGGGAACGCAACCCAAATTTAGGCTTGGATAACTTGGCAATGCTCACAGAATCGCACGAAAGCGATTTAATGGCCACACTCAGCCGATACCCGGAAACCCTGCAACGGGCCGCGCTCAACTATGAACCGCACCAAGTGATACAGTACCTGCGGGAATTGGCAACCGAATTCCACACCTACTATAACGCCCACCAATTCTTGGTTGAGGATGCCAAGCTGCGCAATGCCAGGCTCAATCTTATCTGCGCCGTCAAACAAGTGTTGGCTAACGGCCTGCATCTGCTTTCGGTTGACACACCAGAATCAATGTAATGGTTTCAGATTACAAACACAGGGCAAAAGGCGCAAAAACCACTTACCGAAGGCAGCTCTCCAAGCGGCAAAGATTGGGCAGACGGCTCATACTGGTGATTTTTATAGCAGCACCAATAGCCAGCGTTATTTTTTGGGCTTTTGGTGGTTACGATGCTGGCCAAAAGCCAACGGAAGCCGCTAACACTCCTGTGCCACCAGCAAACTTGACAAAAGTCAACAGACCTGAAGAACCCCATTACATTTTCTACCACACCCTATCCAAAAAAGAAATTGTTATTCCGGAACACGAAGCAAGGACCCGTAGCCGTGAAGAACTGTTAGGCATAGCCAAAGGTGGGCAATACATGATGCAGGCCGGCTCCTTTGCCACCACCAAAGAAGCCGATGCCCTGATAATAAAACTGGCAGCAATGGGCATACAAGCCAAAATTGATAAAATAACCGTCACCGCCAACAAAAAACTGGAAAACCTGAAGCCAGAACCCAAAACGTGGTATCGCGTAAAAATTGGCCCCTACAGTAAAATGTCCAGTGTTGACAACATCCGCTCACGCCTGAAAAAGAACGGCATAGAAGTGAACATCACCGAAGCCGGGCAATAAACAGGTGCCGTTGGTTTTGATCAGTGACCCACCTAAGCGACCATCCTGCCAACCACAAGACCCGTTGGCATAACCCAGTGCCATTTGGCGACATCCACACAGCCTGCAAGCCCTTGTAACATGACCACAACCCAGCGCGTTCTCTTAGCAGTATGTGGCGGCATCGCCGCCTACAAGGCAGCCGAATTGACCCGTTTGCTGCGCAAACAAGGCGCTCAAGTGCGGATCGCCATGACCGCATCAGCCCAACAATTTGTCAGCCCGCTGACCTTCCAAGCCCTATCGGGACATCCCGTAGCCACCGATTTGCTGGATGCCAGCCAAGAAAACGCCATGGGACATATCAATCTGGCAAAATGGGCGGATACACTGGTGGTTGCCCCCGCCACCGCCAACAGCCTCGCCAAATTTAGCCACGGCCTAGCCGATGACCTGGTGTCCACACTCTACCTTGCCGCCACCTGCCCCCTCTACCTGGCACCAGCCATGAACCAAGCCATGTGGCACAAAGCAGTCACCCAAGACAACATAGCGCGGCTCAAACAGCAGGGGGCAATCATAATAGGCCCCGAACAAGGCGACCAAGCTTGTGGCGACACCGGCTTGGGCAGAATGGCGGAACCGGCGGCAATTTGTCAGCAACTGTTTAACACAGCGCCGCCGGTAGATGGCTTGTTGCACGGCTTGACGGTGCTGATCAGCGCCGGCCCCACCCGCGAACCACTAGACCCCGTCCGCTATCTCACTAACCGAAGTTCCGGTAAAATGGGCTACGCGCTAGCCGCCGCCGCCGTACAAGCGGGGGCTAAAGTCACCTTGGTCAGTGGCCCAGTGGCATTAACTGCCCCCGCCTATAGCGAAGTGATAACCGTGGAAAGTGCCGCGCAAATGTGCCACGCGGTATTGGCAAAAGCTGCGCAAGCTGACATTTATATCGGTGCCGCCGCTGTAGCCGATTACACCCCCAGTACCGTATTTACCAACAAATTCAAAAAACAGGGTGATGAAACTAGCCTGAGCTTACAAAAAACCCAAGACATTTTGGCAAGCGTCGCCGCATTAACCCCCGCCCCCTTTACTGTTGGCTTTGCCGCTGAAACCAACGACCTGGAAAACTACGCGCTGGACAAACTGGCGCGTAAAAAAGTGGACATGATTGCCGCCAACTGGGTCGGGCAACAGTATGGTGGATTTGACAGTGAACAGAACGCCTTGCAAGTTTACTGGCACAACGGCCAGCAGCACTTGGCCATGACCGATAAAACAAAACTGGCAGCACAATTGATCGCCTTAATTGCAACGAGATGGCATGAAAAAAATACAACTTAAAATACTGGACAACCGCTTAGGCACAACCATCCCCTACCCTGCTTACGCCACAACCGGCTCGGCAGGCTTGGACTTGCGCGCCTGCCTGGACACCCCCCTTGACCTTAACCCCGGGCAAACGGTATTAATCCCCACCGGCTTGGCAATACATATCAACGACCCGCACTTGGCAGCGGTGATCTTGCCAAGGTCAGGATTAGGCCATAAACACGGCATTGTACTGGGCAATCTGGTCGGCCTGATCGATTCTGACTATCAGGGGCAATTGCTGGTATCGTGCTGGAACCGCAGTGACACCACATTCACTATCGAAGTCGGCGAACGTATCGCGCAATTGGTGTTTGTACCCATTGTGCAAGTCGCCTTTGAACAGGTGGAAGATTTCACCGAAAGCGACCGCGGACAAGGTGGTTTCGGGCATACCGGCAGCCATTAACCCTTATCTTTACTATCACACTACACTGAACAACCTATGGACAACGCTATCCCTAGCCAAACTGAAACCGCCCACCACATTGCAGCCGTCTTAATTGAAGCCCTGCCCTATATCCAACGCTTCAAAAACAAAACTATTGTCGTCAAATTTGGCGGCAATGCCATGGTTGATGAAGCGCTAAAGCATAGCTTCGCCCGTGATATTGTCTTAATGAAGCTAGTCGGGCTTAACCCTATTGTAGTCCACGGCGGTGGCCCGCAAATTGGCGAATTACTGGCAAAACTGGGCAAAACCACCGGCTTTGTTGATGGTATGCGTATCACCGACAGCGAAACCATGGATGTGGTGGAAATGGTGTTGGGTGGCTTGGTCAACAAAGAAATTGTCAACCTGATCAACCAGCACGGCGGCAAGGCAGTTGGCCTGACCGGTAAAGACGGCGATTTTATCCGGGCCAAAAAAATCAACCTGAAAAAATCATTGCTAGATGATGATGCTTCAGAAATTATCGACCTGGGCCATGTCGGCGAAGTCAGCAGCATTGACCCTGCCGTCATTGAGATGCTGGGACGCAGTGATTTTATTCCGGTCATTGCCCCGATTGGGGTAGGTGAAGACGGGCGTTCTTACAACATCAATGCCGATTTGGTGGCCGGAAAATTGGCGGAAGTGCTAAAAGCGGAAAAATTGATTTTATTGACCAACACCGCCGGTATTTTGGACAAAAACAACCAGCTCCTGACCGGATTAACGGTAAAAGACATTGATGGCCTGATCGCCGACGGCACCCTTTACGGCGGCATGATCCCTAAAACCACCTGTGCCACCGATGCCTTAAAGGGCGGCGTGTCCAGCGTACACATTATTGACGGGCGGGTACCCCACGCGGTCTTACTAGAATTGTTCACCGACCAAGGGGTGGGCACTTTATTGCTAAGCCGCCCGGCGGCTCATGCCAGTAACCTGGGTATCCGTAACTGATAACTGATATAGCCCCCTTTTTATTAGCAAAGTAGCTTGGATGATGGTTTGATTTTGTTGGGGTTCGTTCCTTTTATGCCCTTGGGTGCACCCCAACCGACGCACATGAGTCTATCCACCAATTTTTTTAAAGCCCATTGGTTACGGACCTACTCAGCACCGTATCAGTTTACTTAAATTTGATGCGGCAAATCTTAAACCAACGGCATATAATCAATCCCAACATTCCGGCGGGTTAAGTGGCCGTTTTTATTTAAGGGCAAGACGATGAAAAATAATACCAAACATAAAGCCATGTTAAGAAAAGGAGAAAAATTTGGACAATCAGTGGATGAATGACAGTGAAAGTTGCCTTACCAAACTGGTCGCGAACATTATGCAAGTATCTCATAAGAATTCGTCCAAATTAGTCAACGTTGTAATCGCCAAGGCTAGTGGCGCCGCCGGAGCCGCAGGTGTCCTTGGATTAATCAGTACTTTTGGTACGGCATCAACCGGAACTGCAATTGCCGGTTTATCTGGTGCAGCAGCCTCAAGTGCAACGCTTTACTGGTTAGGATCACTTGTCGGTGGTGGTGCAGTAGTCGGAGGCTTTATGACCGGCGGAATTGCCATCATTGTTGGCTATTTCGGATTAAGATGGTGGAAGGGCAGACCAAGAAACCCAGAACACCTTACAGACGAAGAAAAGGCGATCGTTAATGCAAGCCTCAGTCTAATCAAAGCATTCCGAGAACAGCGCGAATCAGGGATTGAAGTCAAACGAACTGAAGGTCGTTTCGTTCTTGATGAAGCCTGGAATCCACTTGTAGAACGAGTAAAAAACTACTGCAAACATCGTGCAACTAAAATCGTCAATTTAAAAAATAATTTTGGTTTGATTCAGCGTTGCACTGAACTTAATGATTTGACGCATAGGCTGATTGAATGGACAAAATGAAACGTATTACTGAACAAACAGCCATCACAGTTGCTACAGTGTTTGCCAGCCTGATAAATAAGGAATTCGTTTCGTTCTCTCCCCATGAGCAATTGGTCATCGACGCTATGCGCCGTTCAAGTAATCAACTCAAGGAAATATCCCTGCCAGACATGGGAGACTATCTGCGAAGACTTGACACCAACGCCCTGCGTGGCTTAGGGAATAATGTAAAAGGCATTTATCACGAACTGCGTTTTGTTGAACATGAAAACCTTGATGGGGACAGCATAACTGCACGGATATTTCCAGAGACCAATCACCCTGGGGCTGACGTAATTCTCTCGTGTAATGGGGGGGATTTTTCTGTGCTTCAGCTAAAAGCTACGGATAATGTCGGAATAATCAAAGAGCATTTCGAGCGATACCCAGGTATCCCCTTGGCTGCTACGGACGAAGCCGTTGGTTTGATGCCAAACATTCAACCGTCTGGTTTTTCCAATACAGCACTAGAAAACGATGTGTCGCATGCCTTCGAAAGCATCTCTGACCAAGCACCAATTGCGCAACTTGAACACACCATTATTGTGTCAGGACTTCTTGCTGCCGCAGTTAATGCTAGCAACATTTTATCTGGCAAAACCACAGTGAAGCAGGCGTCATATTCCGCACTACAGGATGTAGGCATCGCAATCACATCCACCTATCTTGTTGACCTACTGTTTTCGTAAATACTACAACCTAATCCTACTAATCAATGCTGCCAGCGGAAATTACTACTAGCGTGTGATACGAAAAACTATTTACACACACATTTGAATTGCTTTAAAAATAACACTTACAAACCGACCTGGTATCAATGAAGCAATAAAGTAAATGCGGCTTAACAATCACTCGATCCTATGTTAGGCCAAGCTTTTAAAGGTAGAAAGGAAATTTGCAAAAACGTTGCGCTTGCAACGGAACTGGCAATTGATTTGGAAGGCTTACAACAGCTTGGTTTTATTGGTGGTGATAGGTGGATTTGAACCACCGACCTGAGGGTTATGAATCCTCCGCTCTAACCAACTGAGCTATATCACCCTTTTTTAACATGTGTGGGAACATGTAGCTGTGAAGAGCGGAAATTATAAATAGCCCGCTGCCAATTGTCAAACATTGAATCTAAAATGCATGACATCGCCATCTTTTACAGTATAGTCCTTGCCTTCCAAACGCCATTTACCGGCATCTTTAGCGCCTTGTTCGCCATTGTAGGCGATAAAATCTTCGTAAGAAATGACTTCGGCACGGATAAAGCCTTTTTCAAAATCGCTATGGATAACCCCAGCCGCTTGCGGTGCCGATGCGCCGACCGGAATAGTCCAAGCCCGCACTTCTTTGACTCCGGCGGTAAAATAGGTGGCCAAGTCCAATAATTGATAGCCGGCACGTACTACGCGGTTCAGGCCGGGTTCTTCCAGCCCTAAATCTTCCAGAAACTCTTTCTTTTCTTCATCGTCCAGTTGCGCTATTTCGGCTTCTATCGCCGCACAAATAGGCACCACCATTGCGCCTTCTTGGGCGGCAAACGTACGCACGCTATCCAGCAAGGGATTATTGTCGAAACCGTCATCTTGCACGTTGGCTATGTACATGGTGGGTTTCAGTGTCATAAGGCATAAATCGCGGATCAAGGCTTTTTCATCAGGGCTTAATGGCAGGGTACGCGCAGGCAAACCGGCATCCAGTTGTTTGTAGACTTGTTCCAGCACATTTTTCTTGGCCAGTTCTTCTTTGTTGCCGGTTTTGGCTATTTTAGTGGACCGCAGCAAAGCTTTTTCAACAGATGCCATATCGGCAAGCGCCAACTCGGTGTTGATCACTTCAATATCAGACAAGGGGTTAATTTTTCCGGCGACATGAACGACATTATCATCTTCAAAGCAACGCACCACATGGGCTATGGCATCGGTTTCGCGGATATTGGCGAGGAATTTGTTGCCCAAGCCCTCGCCTTTTGATGCCCCTGCCACCAGACCGGCAATATCGACAAATTCAATTGTGGTCGGCAATACGCGTTCGGGCTTGACGATTTCCGCCAATTTTTCCATGCGTTTATCTGGCACAGGCACAACACCGACGTTAGGGTCTATGGTGCAAAACGGGTAGTTTTCCGCCGCAATTTTTGCTTTGGTCAGGGCATTAAATAAGGTTGATTTACCCACATTGGGCAAACCCACAATTCCGCAATACAGTGCCATAAGAATAGTTATTAATAGTGTAAGTTAAAAAGCGGTGACGGCATGAAAGCTGCTCCGGCTAGCAGGGCATTATACAAGGCTAGGCATGGGCTAATAAAGCCTGGGAAGCAGCTAGCATTGGCTTTAGCGGCTAGCGGACGGTTTGGGCCGCTGCTTGGCATAGGTTTTTTTGCTGTCGGTGGCGGGCTTGCCAAAACCGGTATGTTTGGTTTTAAACACGTGGGCTTTGCCGCTGCTCACCGGCACATTGCCTTTGGGCTGGAACGAAGGCACCAAGTGCTGTTTGCCGTTGCCAATCAGGTCTGAACGACCCATGCTGTTTAAGGCATCACGCAACAAAGGCCAGTTTTTGGGGTCATGGTAACGCAAAAATGCTTTGTGCAAACGGCGTTGTTTGACGCTTTTCGGTATCACCATATCGGGGGCTTTGTAGTTGACCTTATGCAGTGTGTCTTTGCCCGAGTGGTACATGGCGGTGGCGGTCGCCATCGGTGATGGCAAAAATGCCTGTACTTGGTCAGCCCTAAAGCCGTTGCGTTTTAGCCAGATTGCCAAATTGAGCATATCCAGATCGGTGGTGCCGGGGTGTGCTGCAATAAAATAGGGTATCAGGTATTGCTCTTTGCCCGCTTCTTTAGAATAGCGGTCGAACATTTCCTTAAAGCGGTCGTAAGTGCCCATGCCGGGCTTCATCATTTTAGATAATGGGCCTTGTTCGGTATGTTCCGGTGCTATTTTCAGATAACCGCCAACATGGTGGGTCACTAGCTCTTTGACATATTCTGGCGATTCCACTGCCAAATCGTAACGCAGACCGGAGGCAATAAAGATTTTTTTAATGCCAGGCAAGGCACGAGCGCGGCGGTACAGCTTGATCAGCGGGGTGTGGTCGGTATCCAGATTAGGGCAAATGCCCGGGTAAACACACGAGGGTTTGCGGCAGGCGGCTTCAATTTTTGGGTCTTTGCAAGCCAAACGGTACATGTTGGCGGTCGGTCCGCCCAAATCGGAAATATGGCCAGTAAACGCGGGCGAAGTGTCGCGGATGGCTTCAATTTCTTTGATAATGGAATCTTCCGAACGGCTTTGGATTATGCGGCCTTCATGTTCGGTGATTGAACAAAAGGTGCAGCCGCCAAAACAGCCGCGCATAATGTTGACCGAATGTTGGATCATTTCAAAGGCGGGTATATGGGCTTTGCCGTAGGTTTTGTGCGGCAAACGCGAATACGGTAAGGCAAACACGCCATCCATTTCTTTGGTGCTTAAAGGAATGGGCGGCGGATTGAGCCACACGTCCCTGCTACCGTGTTGCTGCAGCAAAGGCCGCGCATTGCCGGGGTTGGTTTCGGCATGCATCACCCGTGACGCATGGGCGTACAAAATAGGGTCGTTTTTAACGGCCTCGTAAGCGGGTAAGCGAATGACTGTTTTGGCGCGTTGCTGACGCATTGCCAGTTTATCGAAACGGATAACAGATTCGCCTGTTGCCAGCAAAGGACTGGTGGCTTCGGGCTTTAACTCACAAGCCGGTTGTTCCTGATAAGGGTTGACTGCGGGCGTCAGTGTGCCTGGCTGGTCGATTTCGGTGGAATCCTTAACGGCAAAACCTGCGGGGATTTGTTTGACAAAGTGAGCCGTGCCACGGATGCCTTTCAGCTCGCCGATAGTCTCACCATTCGCTAAACGATGAGCGATTTCGACCACTTGCCGCTCGGCATTGCCATACACCAGTAAATCGGCTTTGGCATCAAGCAGCACTGATTTGCGTACCGTGTCCGACCAGTAGTCGTAATGGGCAATGCGCCGCAAACTGGCCTCTATGCCGCCGATAATGATCGGTACGTCTTTGTAGGCTTCGCGGCAGCGGTGCGAATAGACATTGACGGCACGATCCGGACGCTTGCCTGCCACGCCATCGGCGGTGTAAGCATCATTAGAGCGGATTTTTTTGTCGGAGGTGTAACGGTTGACCATTGAGTCCATATTACCGCCAGTCACACCAAAAAACAGGTTGGGCTTGCCTAATGCCTTAAAGTCTTCAGCGTTCGTCCAATCCGGTTGCGACAGGATGCCGACACGGAAGCCTTGCGCCTCCAATAGTCGGCCTATCAGTGCCATACCAAAGCTGGGGTGGTCTATATAGGCATCACCGGTCACTAAAATGATATCGCAACTGTCCCAGCCCAAGGCATCCATTTCTTCGCGCGACATGGGCAATTCGGGAGCCACGCCAAAGCGTTGCGCCCAGTATTTACGGTAACCGAACAGATAAGGCGCGTCAGGCAGGACAGATGTAGTCATGTTTTAATAATATGGGCCAGAGTACTGGCGTTATGTCTTTTTAAGGTCTGCAAAAAAGCAGGGTATTCAATTTGGTAGCGATATTCGAGCAGTTCGGCGCGTTGCTTTAGGTCTTTAAAATCAAAACTCGGCACTTGGGCATTAAAAGCCAAACCAATGATATTGCTTCTGTCCTTGACCGGCAAATACAGCATCCGTCCGTTGAAAGCAGTATCTAGCCAATGGGTGCAAGCGATAAAACCGGGATTGGCGACACCGCCCCATAAATTGATCACCATCATGCCATCGGGTTTTAATAGGTTTTTACAGTCATCAAAAAAAGCTTGGTTGCGTAATGATTCCGCCATGCCTTCATGGTCGAAGGCATCAACAAATAACAAACCGTAAGATTCGGGGCTGGTTGCTGCGCGTTGCCTTAAAATGGGGCTGCCATCACCAATAACGATTTTCAGACGCGGGTCAAAGGGCACTGAAAAATGGCTACGGGCAATTTTAACGACATTTTTACGGTACTCAACCACCTGTAAACGACACTGGGGGAAATGGTGCAACCAATGCTTGACCAACGAGCCGCCGCCCAAGCCCACCAGTAATATTTGCTCGGCCATTTCCGGCAGAAACAACAAGCAACTGGTCATCGCCCTGGCGTAGGCCAGTTGCAAGCATTCGGGCTGCGCCAAGGACATGCTGCTTTGTATGGCGGTCGAGCCGAAATGCAGCGAACGGATACCAAAATTGTCGACCACCTGCAAAACCCCGTCGTCATCGTGACTTTCGTGGATCAATAGGCCATCATACTTGTACATAGCAAAGCTGTTTTTAATATAAAACAGGGTATTGTACAGCATTTTGCGTAATATGCCGTTTTTGATATCAAGCCTTCTTTATTAATTGCCTGCAAAATTGCCTGGCTGTGGGGTAAGCATAGCGTTGATGGGCGGCATTGTCACGGCTCGCCATAATTTGCCCAAAAAACTTGGTCTATTTTGTTTTTGTTTTTGTTTTTGTTTTTGTTTTTGTTTTTGTTTTTGTTTTTGTTTTTGTTTTTGTTTTTGTTTATACAATTATGAACATGACATATACAGTGGACCCCATTGTCCAGACAATTTATTGCCTAGTTTAAGATAGAACCCTTTTAAGCCGCAGCGGGTTGGCGCTGCCCCAATTCCTCAGCGGGTAATGTTATTTC
>Ga0208507_1000557_pt1 | contig 23518 bp, 21 predicted proteins | sample CryBogCBH12Aug01_FD_184626 | JGI IMG/M metagenome (GOLD analysis project Ga0208507, IMG submission 184626) | Freshwater microbial communities from Crystal Bog, Wisconsin, USA - CBH12Aug09.1 (SPAdes) (version 2) | ecosystem: Environmental > Aquatic > Freshwater > Lake | place: Crystal Bog... | reverse complement strand
GAGGAAATTGCGTTCGCGTTCCTTGAGCACCTCGCGTTCGTTGATGCTGGCGGTCTTGTCGGATTGCAATTTTTGGAACTGCGCGATGTCCTGCTGGACGTAGCGAAAATCCTGATTCGTCGCGATGCGCTCGGTGGCATGGGCCTTGAGCGTCGCGAGGTAGGGCTGGACGAGATTCAATTTGTCATAGCTCGCGGGCTGGATGGTGTCCCACGGCAACGGATTTTCCAGCGCGCCTTCGCCGACCTGCGTGGAATAATCCAGCACATCCGGCAGCACGATGTCCGACGCCACGCCCTTGAGTTGCGTGGACGCGCCGCTGACGCGATAGAATTTGCGGATCGTAATCTTCAGGTTGCCCGGATCGGGAATCGGGTTCTTGTCCGTCGCCAGCATGAACGGCTTGAGCTGGTTCAGACTTTGCACCGTGCCTTTGCCGTGCGTGGACATATCGCCGACCACGAGCGCACGGCCATAATCCTGCAACGCTGCCGCCGCGATTTCCGAGGCGGACGCACTGAAGCGATTGATCATCACCACCAGCGGCCCGTCGTAAAGCTCCGTCGGGTCGGGGTCGGCATCCACCTGCACCCGACCGTCGGGGTCGCGGGCGAGCACCACCGGGCCGTCCTTGATGAACAAGCCGGTGAACCTGACAGCTTCTTCCAGCGACCCGCCGGGGTTCGTGCGCAGGTCAATGATGATGCCGGAAACTTTTTCCGCCTTCAGCTTCTTGATGAGCTTGGTCACGTCCACCGAGGTGCTCTTGGGCGTGGTGTTGCCGTTGTTGCCGAGGTTGACCGTCGCGTAAAACGACGGCAGGTCAATGATGCCGATGCGCTTGCCATTGGGCCATTCAATCAACTTCGCCTTCGCCTCGGAATCTTCCAGCTTGATTTCATCGCGGACGAACGTCACCACCTTGCGCGCCGTGCGGTCGGCGGCGGGGCTGAGGGTCAGGCGCACCTCGGTGCCTTTCGGCCCGCGAATCTGCTGCACCACTTTTTCCAATTCCATGTCCACCACATCCACCGGCGCGTTGGTGCCTTGGGCTACGGCCACGATGCGGTCTTTTTCATTCACCTGCTTGCTTTTCGCCGCCGGGCCGCCGGGCACGAGCGAGCGGATAGTGCAATAGCCGTCGTCCTCCGACAGTTGTGCGCCGATGCCGAACAGCGAGAGGTTCATGCCGATGGAAAAATCCTGCGCGTGCGCCATGCTCATGTAATCCGTGTGCGGATCGTAAGCGTGGGCGAGGCCGTTGAGATAGGCTTGCAACACATCGTCACTGTCCCAGTTCGTCGTCATGTGCAGGTTCCAGCGATAATGTTTTTCCAGCGTGGCGGGAATGTCCTTGGCCGCGTCCGCCGGCAGCTTCACGACGAAGTTGTCGTTGGTGGTGATGATTTCGCGTGACAATTTTTCCTGCAAATACTCGTAGCGCAGCCGTTGCTGCCAGAGCGCCTTCGCCTCCTCCAAATCCTTCGGGAACGCCGCGTGCCGCCGGTCGAGGAGGATTTTCTCATCCGTGTTGAACTTGAATTTCTCATGCGCCAGCAAATCCATCACGTAGGCGTCATGCTGCTGGATGCGTTCCGCGTAACGGTTATAGACGGCAAACGCCGGCGTCACATCCGCCCGGCCATTTTCCAGCGTCAGCTTGTCGAGGTTCGTCCGGTAAAGCGCGAACTCCGCGAGGTCGCTCTGGAGAAAATCCTCATGGCGCGGATCCAGCGAATCAATGTAGCCGTCAAAAAACTTCTTCGACAGCTCCGTATCCAGCGGGCGTTGCAGGTAATGATACTCCTCCAGCAGCCGCGCCGCGACGTGGGCGATGCGCGGGTCGTTCGGGCCGGGCTTGAGGCTGGTCGCTGGCAGCGCCGGCAGGATTGGCACATCGGATTTGCTGGTTTCGCAACCGGCCCAGATGGCGAGCGCGATGACGGGAATCAGCAAGGCCAGGGAAATCTTTTTCATTCGGTGTATGGTGGTGCGCGTAAGCACAATTTGACCCAACATAACCCAAACCGTTCACCGGGGAAACCAAATTGCGGAGGAAATGAAACCGGCGGCGCGGTTCCCCCCGGTGGCCGCCGACGTTTGTCGGTTGAAGTTTGGCGTCCGAGTATCGGCAAACGTGGTTCGAGCATCGGCAAACGTGGTTTGAGCATCGGCAAACATCGTTTGAGCATCGGCAAACATAGTTTGAGTATCGGCAAACTTGGTTTGAGCATCGGCAAACGTGGTTTGAGTATCGGCAAACGTCGTTCGAGTATCGGCAAACTTGGTTCGAGTATCGGCAAACTTGGTTCGAGTATCGGCAAACTTGGTTTGAATATCGGCAAACGTCGTTTGAGTATCGGCAAACATCGTTTGAGTATCGGCAAGGGGTCTTTCCGAAGCCTCCTTGGCGGCGGTTCTTAAGGAAAACTTGCTGATTATCAACGCATTAGCCGAAAATGGTCAAATAACGACAGTGGGACGGTAAATTGGGGGCGGGAATTTAACGCCCAGCCGCCCAGCCGCCCAGCCGCCGGAATCAACCGGGAAAGATTTTACCAGATTTTACCAGTTTGCATTATTTGAACAAAAAGCGGATTGCCTTTGTCTGCTGAATCCAGAATTATTTCCGTTCTTAATTATGAACCACATGAAAAAATTTATTGCCGGCACGGCCGTCTTGGTCGCCTTGGCCTCCGTGGCCCGCGCGGATGACACCAACTTGTTGACCGACACCAAAGCCCGTGTCAGCTACGCCATCGGCATGATGCTCGGCCATAACTGGCAGCAGCAGGGCCTCGAAGTGAATCCCGACCTCGCCGCCCGCGCCATCAAAGACGTGCAGGCCGGCGGCGCGACGTTGCTCACGCAGGAGGAAATGCAACAGACGCTCACCAGCTTCCAGCAGGAGTTCCGCGTCATTCAACAGAAGAAAAAAGCCGAGCTGGGCCTCAAGAACAAGGCCGACGGCGACGCGTTTCTCGCCGCCAACAAAGCCAAGCCCGGCGTCGAGTCGCTGCCCGACGGCTTGCAATATATGGTTCTCACCCAAGGCACCGGCGCGCAGCCCACGCCCAGCGACACGGTGACGGTGAATTATCGCGGCACGCTGATTGACGGCACCGAGTTTGACAGCTCCTACAAGCGCGGCCAGCCCGCGAGCTTCCCGGTCGGCGGCGTCATCAAGGGCTGGACCGAGGCGTTGCAGAAAATGACCGTTGGCTCCAAGTGGAAATTATTCATCCCGTCCGAACTGGCCTACGGCGAAAACGGCCAGCGCACCATCCCGCCGAATTCCACGCTCATCTTTGAAGTTGAGCTGCTCGACACCAAGACGCCCGCGCCGCCCGCGCCCGCCCAGCCGCTCACCAGCGACATCATCAAGGTGCCCAGCGCCGACGAAATGAAGAAGGGCGCGAAGATTGAAGTCATCAAGTCCGAAGACGCTGCCAAGGCTGCCGCCAGCGCGAAGTGATTTTTCGGTTTAAGTTTCAACGGCGCATCCGCACGATGCGCCGTTTTTCATTACCGCCGGCGCAGGGCTGTGAATTTGGTTGAACACCCGCGCGGCTTTGGTGTCAATTCCAGCACTATGAAATTGAATCCTGTCTTCGGTCTCTTTGCCGTCGCCACCGTCGCGGCGGGCATTCTGGCCGGCTCCCATTTCACCAGCCGGGCCGGCGACAACCGCCCGGCCTTCACCGTTTCCACCACGCCCATCAACCGCGACGCCCGCGCCGGCACCAGCTACGCGCCTATCGTCAAGAAAGTCGCGCCGAGCGTCGTCAACATCTACTCCACCCGCTTCATCAAGGAACGGCCCATGCAGCATCCGTTCATGAATGACCCGCTCTTCCGCCAGTTCTTCGGCAACCAAATGCCGCAAGGCGATGGCCGCGAACGCACGCGCAAGGAACAGAGCCTCGGTTCCGGCGTCATCGTTTCACCGGACGGTTATATTCTTACCGCGAATCACGTCGTCGCCGACGCGGATGAAGTGCAGGTTTCCATCGCGGACGGCAAAAAAGAATTCACCGCCAAAGTCATTGGCAAAGACCGCGCCACGGACATCGCCGTGCTAAAAATTCAAGGCGCGAATCTTCCCGCCGTCACGCTCGCCGACAGCGACCAGCTCGAAGTCGGTGATGTGGTGCTCGCGCTCGGCAATCCGTTGGGGCTGGGGCAATCCGTGTCCATGGGCATCATCAGCGGGTTGGGCCGGCACTACGGCGTCAACGGCGAGTTTGGTTCGGAAAATTTCATCCAGACGGATGCCGCCATCAACAAAGGCAATTCCGGCGGCGCGCTCGTGGATGTCGAAGGCCGGCTCATCGGCATCAATACTTGGATCGCCAGCAGCAGCGGTGGCAACGAAGGCATCGGTTTCGCCGTGCCCATCAACATGGCCCGCAATGTTCTCGAACGCCTCGTCAGCGGCGGCAAAGTTTCGCGCGGCTATCTCGGCATCGTGCCGCAGGACATTGATGCCGACCTCGCCAAGCAGTTTGGTCTCGCCGACCAGAACGGCGCACTCGTCGGCGACGTGATGCCCGAAACGCCCGCCGCCAAGGCCGGCCTGAAATCCGGCGACGTGATTATTTCCGTCAACGGCAAAGCCATCACCGACGCGCACAGTTTGCAGCTCACCATTTCGCAGATCAGCCCCGGCACCCCGGTCGCGGTGAAAATCATTCGCAACGGTTTTAACAAAACCTTGACGGTCACGCTCGCCGAATTGCCCGGCAGCGAAGTCACCACCGGCGACGACGATAATGCCAACGCCGGTCCCGCCACCGCCGACGCCCTCGACGGCGTGACCGTGGCCGACTTGGAACCGCAAGTGCGCGAGGAACTCCGCGTGCCCGCCAGCGTCAACGGCGTGCTCGTGACCGACGTGAACCCCGAATCCAATTCCGCCGATGCCGGGCTGCAACCGCACGACCTCATTGTGGAAATCAATCGCCAGCCCGTCGCCAGCGCCGACGACGCCGTGCGTTTGTGCAAGGCCGCGCGCGGCGAGCACATCCTCGTGAAGATTTGGCGGCGCAACGGCAACTTCGCCGGCACGCGCTTCCTGAGCGTGGACAACACCAAACGCGCCAAGTGATTTACGATTTACGATTGCCGATTTACGATTTGAACAACGTCCCGACCGTCCGCTTGCCGGCAGCCATCGTAAATCGCAATTCGTAAATCGTAAATATCCGGTTCCTTCCGGCTTTGACAAATCGCCGCTGACGGGCAAATTCATTCCCTGATGTCCGTTCAATACAAAGATTATTACCAGAGCCTCGGCGTGGCGCGCACCGCGAGCGCCGACGAAATCAAAAAAGCTTTCCGCAAGCTCGCGCGCGAATTTCATCCCGACGTGGCCAAGGACAAGAAGAAGGCCGAGGAGAAATTCAAGGAGATCAACGAGGCTTACGAAGTCCTCTCCGACGCCGACAAGCGCAAGAAATACGACGAGCTGGGCGCGGACTGGAAGTCCGGGGCGGAGTTCCGTCCCCCGCCCGGCGCGGGCGGTTTCGGCGGCGGGGCCGGCTATCGCGGGCGACCGATGAGCCGCGAGGATTTCTCCACGCATTTTGGCGGCACCGGTTTCAGCGATTTCTTTGAGCAGATGTTTGGCTCGCGGATGCGCGGCAATGGTTTTGGCGGGCAAGGCGGTTTTGCCGAAGAACCCGACGCCGAAGAACGCCAGGACATTGAGGGCGACATTCTCGTCACGCTCGAAGAAGCCAAGCGCGGCTCCGTCCGCACCGTGACCGTGCGGCGCGAGAACCGCACCGACTCGCATCAGGTCAAGATCCCCGCCGGCATCACCGAGGGCCAGAAGCTGCGCCTCACCGGACGCGGCGAACACGGCGGCGATTTGTATCTGCGCGTCCGCCTTGCGAAGCATCCCGACTTTGAAGTGGACGGCCACAACCTCATTCACGAACTCGAACTTGCGCCGTGGGAAGCCGCGCTCGGCGCGGAGATTGCCGTGCCCACGCTCGCGGCCAAGGTGAACATTAAGATTCCCGCCGGCACCGCCAGCGGGCAAAAGTTCCGCGTGCGCGGCCACGGCCTTGGCAAGACCGGCGACCTGCACATCACCGTCAAAATCGTCGTGCCCACCAAACTCACCGACGCGCAGAAGAAATTGTGGGAACAGCTTGCCAAGGAATCAAAGTTCAATCCGAGGGATTGAAATTTATGGGGCGCATTAAGCAAAAACTTACCGATGTTTCTTGTAAGAGATTTTACGCACCGGTCGATCTGGCAATTCTTTTGTTAATTTTTCTTCTCTAAAAATTCCACCGTCCTCAACCCAATCTAGGTTGCGCCCAATCAAAAGCTCATTCATTTCGGCATGATGAGTGTTTTTCATTGCGACGGGTTTTGTCTCAAATCCATGCCGCTCAGCAAGTGCCCGAACTTCTTCAGCATTGTCATAAGTCATCAAAAAATCCCCCCGCAACCTTTCGCAAAATGAAAACAGGCGTTCGTGATCAATTTCTGAATGTTCGTAAAGACGAGAGCCAGCACTTTTGCCGCCAGCAGTGTATGGTGGATCAATGAAATACACCGCATTTGGATCATTATAGTGATCGAGAAGAATTTCAAAAGCATCGCCAAATACGAAGCCCAACCTATTCCTTATTAAATCAATTTCAGTTATTCGTTTAGCAATTGTTTGAGGATACCACCTTGAAAGTATTCCCTTTCCGTTTTCTCCATTTTTTAATATGCCCGCACCATCTGCAAGAATGCCACCATGAGCGATTCTGTTTCTTATGATGGTTTGAAATGCAAGTTCTCTTCCAAATTTTGGCTTTTTGGCCAATTCTTTCTTTGCCGATTCGGGCGTTAAATCAAATGCAATAATTTTTTTTACCAACCATTCTGCATCACCTGAAAGAATTGTTTTCCAAACAGCAGCAACTTTTTCATCCAACTCGACCATGACGGTAAAATCAGCCAAATGTTCAAACGCTGCGGTTAAACTGATGATTCCTCCACCAGCAAACGGTTCAACAAGAACTTTTGGTTCACGCGGAAGACTAAACATCCAACGACGAAAAAGAGGAACAAGCCAAGTTTTACCGCCGGGATAGCGAAACGGACTGCGTTGTGGCACAGAGGCCACGTTCACCGGCCTGTCACGCTCAACAATGTCTGGCAACAAGAAAGTTTGTGAAACGCTCATTTGCCAAATGGATTTTCGAGTATGCGATTCGTCGGCGGAGTTTCCAGTTTTTCATCAACCTTTTCCTGCAAGTGACAAATAAAATCCTCCATTTTTCCAGGACGAGATTTTGTAATTTGATTCAACGCAGGTTCAAAGCGTGTATAAACGATTCGCTCCCGAAATAGTTCATAGTGCTCACCTGCCTTTGCTGGCGGTTTCAAATCATAAATCATCCAAGCGATGTCAGCCTTTTCTTTTGGAACTTCCGGCAACTTGGGCAACGTATTAAAAAACCCGGTATTGAGAGCGACAGCCGTTTTCTTGCCCCAAGCGTTGATAATACCGCCTTTGAAAATCAATTGTGGAGCAAGCCGCTTTCGAGACGAAGAAAGATAATCGGGGCGTGGATAATTTACCTCGTTAGTCCAATCCATTTGGGCGTGTTTTGCCGGAGCTTCCATGTAATGCTCAAATGGATTTCGAACATTGCCGGAAATATAAACAGCTTGAACTTCGAGCGCGCCAAAATCATAAACTTTGCCGGACTTGTCGTAAGCGCACAGAACAACATCAATGTTCCCAGCCGAGCCACCGTCGGCATCCTTCAATCGCACTTCGGTTAATGTTGTCCACTTGGCCTCTGCTCCGAAGAAAAATTCCGCTGCGTCGTCTGCAATTAGCCATTGCTGCCGAAAACGAATTGGGCAAGTGATAACAATTTCATTTTCGTGAAAAACACTGCAAACACCCAGCGGGTCTTGCGCTTTATCTTTCGTGCAGTTCGGGACTTTGTTGTTAAATGGGCAAAGACGTTTTGTGCGATGCCGATTTGCATTGGCACTTATGTCCGTTGTGGGAAATCCAAAAACTTCTGCAAGTGGATGTTTTGTTTTCATTTAATATCGCAGCGCCATTAAAACTGCCGTGCCTGATTTCATTGTCGAGAATAAACGAATTGGATTTACGACGGCAGCTTGACCGAGCTGAACACGAGCTTTAGCCTGAATCAAATGGCGAACGCCAAAAAACCTAAACGCAAGGCCGCGCTGCTCGGCGTCGGGCTGGATTCCGACGGGCTTGCACGCGGAGGTCGGCAGGCTTATGCTGCGGCATCGTGAAACCGCCGTTTGTCAATGTGGAGGAAAAGATTGACCGCTTTGTCGGGCGCACCGGCGTGGCGGATAGCCTGCGGGCGGGAATGCAATTGCAGGCCACGGCGGCGCAGTTGCACAAAAGTTTCGGCCATCGCTGGTGGCCCAAGGGCGTTTACCGTTTCAAAACCCACGAGGAAGCTGACGCATGGATGATCAAAATGCTGGCGCAGAGCGGCCTGCCGAAAACCTGATCAGCCGTCCGCCCACCGAGGAGGATTTGGTCGCGCTTTGCCGCGAATTGAATCAGCGCGGCGCAAAATACGTCGTGGTCGGCGGGTTGGCCATCATCGCTGCCGGTCTGCCGCGCGTGACCACGGATGTGGATTTGATGGTGGCCGCTGATTCTGAAAATGAGGCCAAGGTTTTCTCCGCGCTTGCGACCTTGCCCGACAATGCCGTGCGCGAATTGCAGCCGGGGGAACTCCAGCAATACAACGTCATTCGTGTGGGCGACGAGATTCTTGTGGACTTGATGGTTTCCGCCGGCGGCATAAATTATTCCGAAGCCGCAAAAAATATCGTGGTGCGGGAACTCGGCGGCGTGCCGATTCCTTTCGCCTCGCCGAGACTGCTTTGGCGCATGAAGGTGGTGACGCACCGCGAGAAAGATGCCGGCGACTTGGTTTTCCTCCGGCACTGGTTCGCCGAGCGTGGCGAGCAGCCGCCGGCGGTTTGATTCAAACAAAATTTTCAGCCAATTTTTATTGCATGGCGAACGCCAAAAAACCTAAACGCAAAGCCGCGCTGCTCGGCGTCGGGCTGGATTCAGACGGCCACAAGCGCATCACCAAGGGCGATAATTTCCTCCTCGTCGGCGGGGCCAAAGACACGCATGAGGTGATGACCGAGCAGGCCATCAAGATTAACGAAAAGCTCAAGGCGCGCGGCAAGCAACTGGAAACCGTCAGCAAAGAGGAGTTCGACGACATCGCCCAGGAGGTCGGGCTGAAGAAAATCGAGCCGCGCAAGAATTAGCGGTGTGTCCTCCCTCATCCCGCCCTTCTCCCCAAGGAGAAGGAGAATAGGTTTCCGCGTCGGTGGCAAAACAAGCGGCGGGATTGGCTGAACAAGCTTTCGAGTTTAAGGAAGTGTGAAAGCAAAATCCTCTCCCCGGGGGAGAGGACACCGGTGAGGGCGGACGACCAAACAATTTTGATTTAGAAAATGAAGACCGTCATCCACTGGTTCCGCCGCGATTTGCGCGTCCACGACAACGTCGCCTTGAGCGAAGCCGCCAAGCGCGCGGAGAATGTCGTGCCGCTGTTCATTTTCGAGGACGCGTTTCGCACCGGCCCAGATGTCGGCGCGGCGCGGCTGGCCTTTCTCCTGCAATCCGTCGAATCTCTGCGAAAAAATTTGGCCGAGCTGGGGCACACGCTCATCGTCCGTTGCGGCCAGTCCGAGGAAATTTTGCCGGCTATCGCCAAGGAGGTTGGCGCGCAATGTGTCTTCGCGAACAAACGCTACGAGCCTTACACGCAGCGACGCGACGAGCGCATCATCGGCGCGTTGCTGAACATCGGCGTGGGCTTCGAGCTGTTCAAAGACGCCGTGGTCTGGGAAGAAACCGAAATCCTCAACCTGTCCGGCAAGCCTTACACGGTCTTTACGCCTTACTCAAAGGCTTGGAAGGCGAAGAAGATTCCCGCACCCGTCGGCAAAATCGTAAATCGTAAATCGGCAATCGTAAATTATCCCAGCGACGCCCTGCCCCGTTCGCCGGACGCGTGCGGTTATCCGCTGACGCAAAAAATTCCCGCCGGTGGCGAGCGCGCGGCACTGGAGTTGTTGCGCAAATTCATGGCGGGGCCAGTTTACAGCTACGGCACGGCGCGGAACTTTCCCGCGCTGGACGGCGGCTCCAATCTTTCGCCGCATCTGCGCGCGGGGACGATTGGTATTCGCACGATTCTGGCGGAGTTGAACAAGGCGAAGGCCAAGGCTTCATTCTTTGTAGGAGACGAGGTAACGAGTCTCCAATCAAAAGATCAGAGACTCCTCACGTCGTCTCCTACCAGCAGAATCGAAAGCTGCGAGACGTTTTTGAATGAATTGATCTGGCGCGAGTTTTACGCGCAGGTGCTGCACAACTTTCCGCACGTCACGAAAGGCGCCTTTCGTCCCGAATACGACAAGCTTGCGTGGTCAGACAATCAGGAGCATTTTGTCGCGTGGTGCGAGGGCAGAACCGGTTATCCCATCGTGGACGCCGCGATGCGTTGTCTCAACGCCACCGGCACGATGCACAATCGCCTGCGCATGATTGTGGCGATGTTTCTCACGAAGGATTTGCTCATCAACTGGCAGCTAGGCGAACGCTACTTCATGCAGCAGCTCGTGGATGGCGACCTGGCCGCGAACAACGGCGGCTGGCAATGGAGCGCGGGCACGGGCACGGACGCCGCGCCGTATTTCCGCATCTTCAATCCCGTGTCGCAGGCGGAGAAATTTGACGCGGGCGGAAAATTTGTTCGCAACTGGATTCCTGAACTCAAGGATTTTCCCGACGACCTCATTCAGCAGCCGTGGGAAAATCCGTTGCTGCTCGCCAAATCAAAATACGCGCCGCGCATTGTCCTGCACGAGGAACAGCGCGGGAAATGCCTCGCGATGTTCAAAGCGGTGAAGCCAACCTAGCCGCGTGGCGGCGCTTCCGGCTTTGTTATTTTCCCGGTTACCCGAAAGAGTGGTTTTACCGGTTTGGCTTTGGCCGGCGATTCTAGTTAAATCAATTTCAACATCATTGTTCACCCCATGAATAAATCCATTCACATTTCGCGCCGTTCGTTTCTCCGCCGCGCCACACTGGCGGCGGCGGCCTCCGGTTTACCGCTTTGGTTTGTGCAATGCCGGTTGGCGGCCGCCGAAGCAATGACCCCGACGGTCCCCGCTTCAAACGACCGGCCCGGCATCGCGTTGATCGGCTGCGGCGGCATGGGTCAGGGCGACGCGGGCAACGCCGCGCGCTTCGGCGACATCGTGGCGGTGTGCGACGTGGACGAACGCCACGTTGCCGACGCGGCGCACCGGTTCGCCAAGGACGGCAAGACGCCCGCGAAATATGCCGATTTTCGCAGGGTGCTGGAACGCGACGATGTTCATGCCGTCGTGCAGGCGACGCCCGACCACTGGCACACGCTCGTCAACATCGCCGCCGCGAAAGCGAAGAAGGACGTCTACGGCGAAAAGCCGCTGACGCTGACGATTGACGAGGGCCGCCACGTCATCCAAGCGGTGCGCGAAAATAAAATTGTTTTCCAGACCGGCACACAGCAGCGCAGTAGCGCGTATTTCCACCTCGCGTGCGAACTCGTCCGCAACGGGCGCATTGGCCGGCTCAAGGAGGTTCACGTTTTTGTCCCGGCGGGCATCCGCGGCAACAACTTCAAAAGGGTCCCTGTCCCCGTCGGCTTCAACTACGACTTCTGGCTCGGGCAGGCGCCGGTAGCGGAATATGTCACCGAGCGCTGTCATACGACCTTCCGCTGGTGGTTCGATTATGCCGGTGGTCCGGTCACGGACTGGGGCGCGCATCACAACGACATTGCCCGCTGGGGCATCGGCCTCGACGGGCCGGTGGGCGTGGAGGCGCGCGTCATCACGCCGCCGCTGCCCGACGGCTACACCACGCCGGGCGAATTTGAGGCCACGCTCAACTGGGCGAACGGCGTGAAGCAAACCGTCCGCACGACCACCGCCGACAGCCCGTTCGGCGCGATTCTGGACGAAAACGGCCAGCGCAACGGCGTAAAATTCACCGGCACCGGCGGCTGGATCTGGGTGAACCGCGACGGCATCAGCGCGAGCGACCAGGAACTGCTGCACGCGCCGTTGCCCGACAACGCCGTGAAGCTCGCGGTCAGCCGGGATCATATGAGAAATTTCTTCGACTGCATCAAGTCACGTCAGGACCCGGTGGCGAATGTGGAGAACGGCCATCGTTCCGCGTCCATCGGCCACCTCATCATCATCGCGCTGCGCACCGGCTTGAAGCTGACATGGAATCCGGAAAAGGAAATCTTCACCGGCGACGGCGCGGCGAAAGCCAACCAACATCTGGCCCGCGAAATGCGCGCGCCTTACGACTACCAGTTTGCGGCGTGAGCCGGTTCAGACCCCGGTCAGCTCCACGAAGTTCCGGAGTAGTTGCAGGCCGACCTTCTGGCTTTTCTCCGGATGGAATTGCGTGGCGAAAACATTGTCGCGCCAGACGGACGAGGCGAAGTTGTCGCCGTAATCCGTGCGCGTGGCAATGATGCTGGCATCCACCGGCTGCGGATAAAAGCTGTGCACGAAATAAACGTAGCTGCCATTCGCGATGCCGCGATAGAGCGGGCAATCGGGCTGCACAATCTCCAACTGGTTCCAGCCGATTTGCGGAATCTTGTGGCCGGGCTTTTCCGTGAAGCGAACCACCTTGCCGGCAAAAACACCGAGGCCAGCGGCGCAGGAATTGAATTCTTCGCTCTTCTCGAACAGCGCCTGATAGCCGACGCAGATGCCGAGGAACGGTTTGCCGGTCTTGATAAAATTCTTCGCAGCTTCGAGCAGTTCCTGTTTGCGCAGCGCGGCGATGCAGTCGTCGAACGCGCCGACGCCGGGCAGCACGAGGCCGCGCGCGTCGCCGATTTCGTCGGGGCGTTGCACGAGGCGCACGTCCGCGCCGACCTTGAGCAGCGACTTGTGGACGCTGCGGAGGTTGCCGGAACCGTAATCAAGCAAAGCAATCACGCGGAAATTTTAGCCACAGATAAACCCAGATGAAACACCGATTTTAACCGAACCCCAACGAGTCTGACACGGTGAACCGGCTTGGCGAACGTTATATTTCGCAATTCCTTGTTGCTAATCCTAATCGGCGGGTAAAACGGATTGCGATGGCGATTACGATTAGGCCATAAAAAATCACCGGAAAAATGTCAGCCCAATCACGCCGCCGACGGCGACCAGCGCCCCGGCCAGCGCGCGGAAGCCGATTTTTTCGCCCTCGACGATGCGCGTCATCGGCAGCAATACCAACGGTGTCGTGGCGATGATGGCGGCAACGACAGCGGCGGGCGTGGTCTTGAGCGCCCACTGCATACAGGTCACGCCGAGCGTCTGGCCGGCGAGCGCGTTCGCCAAAACCCACGGCCAGATGCGCCGCCATTTGTCGCGGGAAATTTGGAGCGTTTCATTCGCGAAGACCGGCCCGTGGGCGTGGGCCGAACGCCATTTGAAAACCAGCAGCACCACCGTCGGGATCAAAATGCCGCCGAGCACGCGCTGGTAGCCGGTCGTGCCGGCGTCCACTTGCAAGCCAGCAGCGTGAATGGCGGCGTAACCTTTGCGGATAACAACCGCGCCCAGCGCGCCGCCGAACGCGGCAAAACCGCCGGCGGTGAGGCCGATTTTCCAATCGCGCGCGGAAATTTTCAGGTGGTCGCCCGGCGCGAGCGCGATGGCGACGCCAATTAAAATTATTGCCACGCAAAATATTTCCGCCCGATTTAATTTGGTGCCAAGCCAGAGCCATTCAATCAGCGCGGCGAACGGCGCGGTGAGGCATTGCGTGATCAAAACGGTGCGGCGGCTGCCGAGCCGGGGCAGCGCCTGAAAATACGCGGAGTCGCCGAGGCCGATGCCGAAAAGTCCGCTCAACATGAACCATTCCGGCGCGCCGGCAAAACCCGCGCCGAAAGTGAATGCCCAAACGGTCAGCAGCACCGTGGCGAGCGTGATGCGCCAGAAATTCGCCTCGACGCCGCCAATTTGTTTGGCCGTGCGGTAGCCACAGACGGCGGAGGTGGCGAAGAGCAGCGTGGTGAGCAGCGCGGCGAGCATCAGAGTTGCTCGTAGTGATCGTCAGCCAACGGTTCCCCTTCGTCGCCATCAATTTTGACCCCGTTTTCATTGAGGATTTTTTCGATGTCGGGCGACACCCAGCGCTGCTTGTGACCTTTTTTGCGTTCAGGTTTGAGGCGGAAGCGGCCGTGCAAGTCGCTTTCGAGAATGCCGCGTTCCACCATGGCCATCATCAAAGGTTTCGCCCAGTCGGGATCCTCGTGGAAACGCTTTTTGGTGCCGGCCCGACGGCTCACTTCCTTGGCATTGATGAATTCTCCGCCCCACGTTTGCAAATAATTAAAAATTTCGCGCTCGTCCGAACTCATATTGTCATTGTGGCGCAAAAGCCCAGAGGCGTCGAGTAATTAGCTGGCCGCGTTCCGCCATTGCCAAGCCGCCCGCTTCAATTTACGCTTTCCGTCCGTTTAATGGCCGAATACAAAGTCCAATTCGAGGTTTTTGAAGGCCCGCTCGACCTGCTGCTTTATCTCATCAAGAAGGCGGAAGTGGACATCTATGAAGTCAACCTCACCAAGCTCGCCACGCAGTTCATCGAATACATTGACCTGATGCGCGCGTTCGACCTGGAGGTCGCCGGCGAATTTGTCGTGATGGCTTCGACGCTCATGTATATCAAGAGCCGCGAGCTGTTGCCGGTGGATCAGCAGGTCGTCGTCGAAGCCGAAGACGAGGGCGAAGACCCGCGCTGGGAACTCATCCGCCAGCTCGTTGAATACAAGAAATTCAAGGACGCCGCCGCAAAGTTGCAGACGCTGGAGGAGCGTCAGGAAAATATTTATCCGCGCCTGCCCGGCAAGATTGAATTTGAAAATCCCGCCGCGCCGGCGAAACCGGAAGTGGGCATCTTCGATTTGCTGAACGCCGTCAACGCCGTGCTCAAGCGCTTTCAGGAAAAAACTTCCGGCTCGCGCGAGATTTACGAGGACAAATGGACCGTTAGCGAAAAAATTGAATTCGTCCTCAAAATCATCACCGAGCGTGGCTCCGTGAAGTTTTCCGAACTGTTTGAAACCGCCGCCAACCGCGCGGAAGTCGTCTGCACTTTTCTCGCGCTGCTGGAATTAATCCGCCTCAAGCAGCTCGACTGCGTGCAACCGGAGCCGTTTGCGGAAATTGAAATCGGTCGCGCCGTGGTTGCCGCCGGGCCGGCAGAAATGGCAACGCCCACCCCGGAAACCGAAGCGGAAGCCGAGGTTAAATCCGCGCCGGCGACGGAACCAACCGCCGCCGAAATTGAAGATACCGAGGTGGAAGATGAGTTTGACGACGAGGATGAGGACGACGAGGATGAAGATGATGATGACGGCGAGGAAGCTGAAGCCGATGAAGCTGACGAGCAAACCCCGAAATAATTTTTTAAGATGGAACTGAAATTCATTCTCGAACCGCTGCTGTTCTCCGCCCAAAAACCGATGAGTGCGCAGGAGCTGCGCGACGTGCTGGCCAACGCCGCCACGGCGGAGGACGCGGACGAAGCCGCCAAGCCTTACAAAAAAGTGAAGGAAGACGCCGTGACCGCCGCGCTCGAAGAACTCGCGCGTGAGCACGCGACTGCCGCGCGCACCTTCCGCCTCGTGTGCGTCGCGGGCGCGTGGCAATTCGTCACGCAGCCGGAATATGCGCCGTGGCTCAAGGCGATGGTCGGCGTCAAAAACCGCCCGTCGCGCCTCTCGCAAGCCGCGCTGGAAACACTCGCCATTATCGCGTATCGCCAACCGGTGACGCGCGCCGAAGTGGAACAAGTTCGCGGCGTGAACGTGGACGGCACGATGCAAACTTTGCTGGAACGCGGTCTCGTCGAGCAGAGCGGCCGCGCGGAAGTGGTCGGCCGCCCCGCGCTTTACAGCACCACGCCGTTGTTTTTGGAATACTTCGGCTTGCGCGGCTTGGAAGATTTGCCGGCGGCGGATGAACTGCGGCGGATTCCGGTGGAACGTCCGCCCGCACCCGTCACGGCGGATGCCGGCTTGGCTACCGTGCCGCCGGAGCAGTTGCAGTTGAATGAAGCCGCGCCGTCTGCACCGGCTGCTGAAAGCTGATTTTATCCGGTCAAATTAAGCCGCCACCGCAGCGGCGGTTTCCGCCCAAACTACTTTACCGCCGACGATGGTGGCGATGGCTTTGCCTTTGAGTTTCCAGCCGAAGAATGGATTGTTCTTCGATTTGCTCGCGGACTCTTCGCGGCGGAAAATCCATTCCGCATCCGGGTCAAACACCGTCACGTCCGCGTCTGCGCCCACGCTCAAGGTGCCTTTCGGCAGGTTCAGCAGGCGCGCCGGATTGACGGTGAACTTCGCGATCATGTCCATCAGTGAAATTCTTTTCGTGTGGACGAGCTGCATCAGCGAGAGCGCGAGTTCCACTTCGAGGCCGGTAATCCCGAACGGCGCGTAGTCGAACTCCACTTCCTTTTCGTAATCGCAATGCGGCGCGTGGTCGCTGCACAAAATCTCAATCGTGCCGTCGGCCAAGCCTGCGAGAATCGCCTCGCGATCAGCGGCGGAACGGAGCGGTGGATTCATTTTGAAATTCGTGTCGTAGGCCGGCCATTGAGGTAGTGACGAGGGGCGAGTGACGAGTGACGAGCCAAGTGATTGGCCGTCCTGCGCCCAGAATTTTTCGCTGCCAGCCACCGCTGCGTCGGTGAGCGTGAAATGATGCGGACACGCCTCGCCGGAAATGGTCACGCCGCGTTTTTTGGCTTCGCGAATCAGCCGCACACTGCCCGCCGCGCTCAAGTGCTGGCAATGGATTTTTGCGCCGGTCAACTCGGCAAGCAGGATGTTGCGCGCCACAATCATTTCCTCGCCCGCCGCCGGCCAGCCGCGCAGGCCGAGCGCGACGTTCCAATAACCTTCGTGCATCACGCCATCGGTCACGAGCGAATAATCCTGGCAATGGTCAAACAGCGGCAAGCCGAACATCTTCGCGTATTCGCAGGCGCGGCGCATGAGGTCGTTGTTCTGCACACAATGACCGTCGTCCGTGATCGCCACGACGCCGGCTTTTTTCAGGCCGCCGATGGGCGCGAGTTCCTCGCCGGCGATGCCTTTGGTGATTGCGCCGCTGACAAAAACATTGACCACGCCTTCGCGTTCCGCGCGTTCGTGAATGAGCGCGACGGTGCCGGCGGAATCAATCGCCGGGGAGGTGTTGGGCATGCAGACGACGGACGTAAATCCGCCGCGCGCCGCCGCCGCCGTGCCGGTGGCAATGTTTTCTTTCGCCGTCTGACCGGGTTCGCGAAAGTGAACGTGCAAGTCAATCAGGCCGGGCGAAACAATTTTTCCCGTCGCGTCAAAAGTCTCCACGCCGGCGGGTGCCGCAAGTTTTTTGCCGATGGCGGAAATTTTGCCGTTGAGCAGCAGGACGTCGGCGATGGCCTCAAATTGGTTGGCGGGATCCATCACCCGTCCGCCGGTGAGCAGCAGCGAATTCATCGGGGCGAGCGTAGCGCGGCGCGGTTGACAAGGCAAGCGCGAGCGGTATGATTTACGCGTTGCGGGTGTAGTTCAATGGTAGAACGGGAGTTTTCCAAACTCCACACGAGGGTTCGATTCCCTTCGCCCGCTCCATTCATTTTCAATTGCTTACGTAATTGTGCAGGAAAAGTGCAGGAAAAACAAGGTTGTATAGAACGTCTTTAATTTATTGGCCGAGGGTGCTTTTTGTCAGTAGCACCAGTTTTGCAGGAGCAATTTAACTTGCCGGGACAACATGGCCGAAGAATAATTCCCTCAGTGATATACCGATTGCCTTAATTCACCGTAACGGCATCAGAATATAAACACTGCCCAGATTGACAAAAAATTGACGGCAAAGCTGTCCATCGGATGCCTTGCTGACCCACTCAGGGGGTAAAATAATTTTTCCAACGGCTCCCGGCTGCATCACGGCGACGTGGGGCAGTGAGGCTTCAGCGAGTTTGAATTGACGGGCTTTACCTAAACGGATTCGCGCACGGCGGCACGCAGGATTTCCACCGGATGCAGCGCGGTGCGTCCAGTGCCGTCGTGGATTTGATGACGGCAGCTTGTGCCCGGCGCGGCGATGAGGATGTCTTTTGCCAGTTGGCGCACGGCAGGAAACAGGACGAGTTCGCCGATTTTCATCGAGACTTCGTAGTGTTCCTTTTCGTAGCCGAAACTTCCGGCCATGCCGCAACAACCTGAAGGAATAACCTCGATGGCGTAATTGCGCGGCAGACGGAGCATCCGCGTCGTTGGCTCGGTGGACGCCAGTGCTTTCTGATGGCAATGGCCGTGCAGATGGATGGTCTTTGGTTCATTAGTAAACAGGTCGGTGGAAATCCGTCCGCGTTCTGCTTCGCGGGCGATGAATTCATCCACCATCAAACAATGCGGCGCGAGCGAACGCGCGGCGGCGCGCAACGGCGGTGAAACCAGTGCGGGATATTCATCGCGAAAACCCAGAATGGCCGACGGCTCGATGCCCAAGAGCGGCTCGTCGGCGCTCACGATGTCCGCAAGCCGCCGCACATTTTCTTCGGCGAGTTCACGGCCACGCCGGACCAAGCCTTTCGATAACGAGGCGCGTCCGCTTTCAACATGGTCGGGTAAATTCACCGTGTAGCCGAGCAGTTCCAGCAGCTCCACGGTAGCAATGCCAGCATCCAGGTCGTTGTAATTTGTAAATTCATCGCAAAACAAATGCACGCGTCCTTTGGCTTGGGTTCGCGGCGATAAAGGTTTCCGGTTGGCAAACCACTTTCGCAGCGTCACCCGGTTCAAGCGCGGTAGCGTGCGGTCAGGATGAAATCCAAAAACACGGTTCAATCCCCGGCGCAGCCACGGCGTCTGAAAAACGGCGTTGTAAAGTGCGGGGGACATTGAGGCCAGCCGCGCGCTATCGGCGAAGTGAGCGATCATCCGCGAACGCAGCGGCACGCCGTGCTCGTCCTGGTAGTGCTGGAGGAATTCCGCCTTGAGCCGAGCAATGTCCACGCTCGATGGGCATTCGGATTTACACGCCTTGCAAGAAAGACACAAATCCATGACCTCCTTGATTTCGTGACTGTCGAACGGATGCGTGGCATCGGCAGGATTCGTGAGGATGTGGCGAAGAATATTCGCTCGCGCGCGGGTGGTGTGCTTTTCTTCGCGCGTGGCCATATAGCTCGGACACATCGTGCCGCCCGCGAGTTGGGATTTCCTGCAATCGCCAGACCCATTGCATTTCTCGGCGGCACGGACCACGCCACCGACTTCGCTGAAATCAAACAGCGTCGCATACTCCGGCGTGGTGTGGCCGGGTTCGTGGCGCAGATGCGTGTCCATCGGCGGCGTGTCCACGATTTTGCCGGGATTGAAAATGCCCTGGGGATCAAACACCCGCTTCACCTCGCGCATCAGCGCGTAGCAATGTTCGCCCACCATCAGCGGAATAAACTCCCCGCGCAACCGGCCGTCGCCATGTTCGCCGCTCAACGATCCGCGATATTTTTTCACGAGCAACGCGATGTCCGTCGCCACGTCCCGGAACATCTTCAAGCCGGCGGGAGTCTTGAGATCGAATAAGGGCCGCGTGTGCAATTCGCCCGAACCGGCGTGCGCGTAATAGACGCAATCAATGCCGTATTTCGTCCGCAAAAGATTGTCGAACTCGGCGATATAGTTGGGCAGGTCGCGCACGTCCACCGCCGTGTCTTCCACAACCTCGCGCGGTTTGGCGTCGCCCACCACGTTGCTCATCAAACCTTGGCCGGCGCGACGGAGTTCCCAGACTTTGTTGCCTTCGTCGCCCCACAACACCGGATACGCATACCTACAATATTGCCGCCACGAACCTGCTTTTGGGGCAACCCTTAAGCTTGAAACTTTGGAGCTATAATTCGGATTACGGTATTTATAATCAAACGATGGTGGATAATGTGAGACTCTATTTCGTTCCCGCCGCGCCGGTGGCCGCTCCCACAATTGTGAGCGTGTTCAAAACCGGTTCACAGATGATTATGGTCTGGTCTGGTGGCACTAATTCAACTTGCAAACTACTGTCGGCCACGGATATAACCCAGGCAAAAGCAACTTGGACGCCGGTGGCAACAAATTCGGTGGGTGCGAATGGGCTGTCCACGAACACCATCACGATTAACGCAGGCGAAGGGAAGCGGTTTTATCTTCTTTCATTACCCTGAAACTGAAGCCGTCGGCAGCGCGCCAATCGTGGGGCGCTGCCAACAGGCCCACTGTATTGCACTTTGATTATGACAAGTCCACGCAAACTAAATCGACGCAGAGGATTCACTCTGATTGAACTGCTGGTGGTCATAGCAATCATAGCGATACTCGCAGCGATGTTGCTTCCGGCCTTGAGCAAGGCCAAAGAGAAGGCCAAGGCCATCAACTGCTTGAGCAATGTAAAGCAGGTTTCTCTCGGCTCGAAGATGTGGACGGACGATAATCAAGATGCGATTATTCCATTATACATTCAGCGCGGCACTTCGGGGTTTGATACATCATCGCCCTACGACTCAGCTACCTACGTCATTAACGACCCCAATGATATATGGTGGCAGGATATACTTCGTTTGGGTGGCTATGGTCCGAACGGGAAAGTCTGTTCTTGCCCCTCCCTGACGTCTTTTCCGACCACAGGTTCGGGTGGATCTGTGAGCACGAACTTCACTTTGGGGATCGCCATGAATCACCCGGAGTTTGCGCTAACAGTTGGGTCTTGGTCCACGCTACTTTGGAAAGCCAACTCGGTAAGTCGTCCGAGCACGGCAATTATCTTTGCCGATGGTGGCAAGGTGACTTCTGCAACAGTGGGACTGACAGCTGATGAGTGGGTGCCAGAAATTAACGGTGGCGGCGTTAGCTATTTTCGCTCTCCAACTGATGGCAATTTTAATACGGGGGATTCCCGCTCTTTGCCTCGTCACAATAAGAGGTGCAATTTCGGTTTTTTTGATGGGCACGCCGAATTGTTAAAGAATAGTCAGGCTGGTTATAACTTGTATGTGCCTGGGGGCCCGCAACCTGAGGGGGCCTGGTGGTCGAGAACCCATTAGGTTGTTGGAGCTTAAAATCTGGCATCATACGGACGGTGGTCACCGCAGGCTGATTCGTAAACTTAGCACGAACTAGAAATTACCACCCACACTTTACTGTAAATGAAAACTGATTTCGTCCTTTGGCTAGTGGTGAGCGCATCTGATTTCACCATAAACCCAAAAACTCAGATCAATAAACATAAAACCAATGAAAAAAATAAAACTCCAAATCGCAGCGTTAGCCATCGCAATCGGATGCTCCGTATCGGCTGATGCACAATCCACCATCATCGGGGACTTTGAGACGGGGCCTAATGATTTTGGCTCCTTCTGGTCGGCTGGATCAATTGCAGCCTATAATCACGCTTGGGGTGGGGTAGCAAATGAGACTCCACCACTGGCAAATGGTGGAGACTTCTACGCCTACACCCCTGCGGCATGGGGACAGATTGGTAAAACCATGGGAGTCCTTCAGGCCGGCACGGATTACACCCTGTCTCTTGATTACCAAGGAATTTATGGGTGGGGGGATCGTCCCTACGTAGAGTTGACTGGCTACAATGGCGTTTCTGAAATAACCTTGGCGGCAGGATATGCCGGACCTGCCAGCAATGACGCGTGGAGCACTGGCACGCTGAATTTGTCGGCAGCTACAATCAGCGCCTTCGATCCCTCATGGATTGGCCAACAGTTTAATGTCAAAATCAGCGGTGCCGCCATTGCTATCGACAATATTGTCCTGACTGCTTCGCCAGTTCCCGAGCCGGCCAGCGCAACCATCCTAGCTTTGGGCGTGGTCGGATTTCTGATCGCGCGCAAGCGGCGCATGTGACACTTAGTTTGGAAGCGAACTGTTCCAATCTGCAAATTCACCGCACCTCCCCATCCCGGTTGTTTAACTTAGCGCCGAGATGGGGAGTTAATTTTTGCTCCACGATGGAAATTATCTTGATCTCAAAGTAATCAATTTGAACACGGTTTTCACTCTGTCACTCCGAATGCGGCGCCACGAGGGCTGCCCGGAGGCGGGGCATGGGAGTGCCGTGGAGCAGTTGCGACGCGGCGGCGCGCCCGAGCCGCCGATAATCCACGCGCAACCGGCGGGCTGGTGCCGAGAGCAATCCGGTTCCTTGGGTGCCAAGCAGCTGCATGTTGTCGCCGGCCTCTTTTCTTTTATCGACAGGGCAATTATCTCCTTATTTCATGCGGTTTTCAAGAGTTTTCTCATTTGACTTGCGGTAACTACGGGTAACCGGAACCTACCAATTTCCTAGTTTTACTTGCAGTTCTGCTGGCAGTCAAAACCCACTTAAACGCCGGATGCCGGGACGATCCGCAAAGGGCGAGCGGCTTGGGCGAAGGCGGAAATGAAAAAACCCGGACACTACGCCGGGTTCTTTCAACAACACTTTTAAATTGTTTTGTCAGGGTCACTACTCCCAACGACCTCAGATTAACAGATCGGGAGTTTTCGTCTTGTCACCAGTGCTGGGGACAAGCCGCCAAACGTGAAAACTGACCGGCAACCAGCCGGTGGGCTCGGTGGGGAAATTGAACACGCCGGCTGCCCGGGACGGACGAAAATCCGGAGGGACAATTTTTTGGGGGAGCGGCCTGGGTTGGGGTGCGGGCGATTCTTGGAGGCAGTAATTTTCAATGCCGGGAAGTTAGCTGATTTATGTCAATTTTGATCAGGCCATCCTGTTGCTAAATTGTTCACAGTTCAGGGCGGTATTCGGAAGGCCAGCGACCAGAGTGTTGACGAAAGGCCATGCTGAAGGCGGAGTCCGTGTCGTTGCCACTCACTTCGGCTGCGTCGGGGCCACAAGCGCCGCCCGGAGGCGTGGCACGGGACTGCCGTGAAGCAGCTGGGGCACGGCGGCGGCGGCTTCGCTAATGCGCGGGGGTTGTGAGGCGGAATTTGCGCGGGGTCATCCCGGTGGCGGCATGAAAGACATTGTTGAAGTAACTCGCGGTGTTGAACCCGCAGGCTTCGGCCACTTCTTTCACCGGCAGTTTGCCCGAAGTCAGCAGCGCCTTGGCCTTGTCGATGCGCATGTGCGCGATCTGTTCAACGATTGAGCGCTCCAGATGCTGGCGAAACAGCCGGCCGAGGGTCGCATGAGAGACCCCGACAACAGCGGTAATCTCATCAATGGCAAACGGACGCTCAATATTGTGCCAGATAAAGTGGATGGCCTTGGCCACCTGCGCATCCGGCACCAGCATGATGTTCGTGCTCTGCCGGCTGATCACGCCCACGGGCGGAATCAGCGGGACTGGCCGCTTGGGTGGCCGGCCGCGCATGATCTTATCCAGGAGGGCCGCCGC
>Ga0208507_1000552_pt1 | contig 23644 bp, 21 predicted proteins | sample CryBogCBH12Aug01_FD_184626 | JGI IMG/M metagenome (GOLD analysis project Ga0208507, IMG submission 184626) | Freshwater microbial communities from Crystal Bog, Wisconsin, USA - CBH12Aug09.1 (SPAdes) (version 2) | ecosystem: Environmental > Aquatic > Freshwater > Lake | place: Crystal Bog... | reverse complement strand
CCGCCGTTCACGAAGTCTCCAAATGGCTTTCCGCAAACGGTTGGACGGTGGTGACGAGTGAAATTGGCTACGTCCCTAAGCAATTTCCCGAGCTCTCCGAGGCGCAACAGAATGAAGTCGGTGAATTTCTCCACACGCTTGATGAACACGACGACGTGCATCGCGTCTGGGCGGCGGTGAAATAATTATCGGCAATAAAAAACGCCGCGTTGAAAAACAACGCGGCGTTTTGCTTTTCGAAGCGAGATTATTTTGCGCCCTGATCAATCCAAGCGCGAACGAGCCCGACTTGTTCCACAGTCAGCGGTTTGGGCGGCGTGAAATTACGGCGCTGCGCCGGTGCGTTCGTGCCATGAAGCGCATTGGTGCCGCGGTTGTCCTCGCCACCTTCACGGAAATGCGGACGTTCACCCTCTTCTCCACCTTCTGCACGCGCCTGCATTGCCGGCGCGTTTGTGCCGCCGGGCGGACGACCAAATTCTCCACCGGGACCACGGCGGCCACGACCTTTAGGCGGCATCGCACTTTCCGGATCAAGTTGTGAAATAGATTTCACCAAAAAGCTATTGGCGCTATCGCCCGCGGTTACGATCGAACCCTGCTTGGTTCCTTTCAAAACGCCTTCCAGCGTGGTGAGGTTGAGTTGCGCTTTGGGGTGATTTGCCCCGTGACATTGCACGCACGACGCCTTGAACAACGGCTGGATGTCCTTGGCAAAGGTGATACCTTCAGCCTTGCTCGCGGGCGGAAGTTTGCTCCAGTCCACCGGCGCCGCCAGCGCGGAGAAACCAAAAGCGGTAGTGCTGGTCAAAATAATTACGTTCAAATATTTCATAATGGGGTTGGTTGAATTGCTCAGGCCTAAGATGCCATTTCGCCGCCCGGCGTCACGGAAAAACTATCGTTTTAGCGAAGGCAATTCGACATTTTGCGTATCATTCATCGCGTGATCCACCGGCAAATTTTCGCCAGACCAAATTTTTTGCGAAGTCCATTTAGCTGCGGGCGCACTCCAGAATTCATCGGTTGGCGGCAAACCCAGCGGCAGCAAGCCAGCGGCGCAAAGATACAAACTGCCAGTGGAAATATAATTTTCCCCCAACGCCGGCTGATGTCCGCAAAAGCCAATTTGCAGCCAGCTGTTCGCGTCAAAAGTTCCCGGTGCTTCCATCATTTTGCGGATGACCGCCGTCAACGCGCACCGCGCCTGCGCCGGTTTAATTTTTTCCGGCAACTCACGCAATAACGAGATTTGCGCCAGTGCTTGAAAAGCGCCGAAGCGATAAGTCGTCGAGCGGCCAAGCGAAGGAAAAGTTCCGTCCGGCGCGATGAGTCGTTCCTGAACGACCGCAAAACGTCGCGCCCTCTGTAAAATTATTTTCTGCGCGTTGGTAAAACGGACGTCGTGTTTCACCAATGTTTGCAGCACATCCACGAGCATCGGCTGAATGACAAAACTATTGTAATAATCGAAGTGAAAAAAATCACCATCACCATACGCGCCGTCTCCAACATACCAGCCGAGCATTTTGCGCACACAATCTTCCAGTCGCGTTTCAATCGTCGGCTCGCCCAATACCAGCAAAGCCGTCTCGACCGTCGCTGCGAACATCACCCAATTGTTGTGTTCCGGCGTGGGAATTTTACGCGAAGATTTTAACGCACTAACAATTTGCTTTTTAACGGAAGGCGCCAGCGGCTCCCACAAAACTTTTGGCGCACGTAATATTCCTTGTGCAAGAAATGCCGCGTCCACGAGCGGCTGTCCGCCATCTGTAAAATTCATGAAATCCGGTGACTGCGGATTCGTCGCTGCGTCGAGTGAAACTTGCGCCAGTTTTGTAAATTGCTGCTGTAATTTGAGTTCGTCACCGGAAAGATTTTCCAGCGCCAGCCACGGCGCAATCCCGCAGAGCAACCGGCCAAAAGCCTCAAGGTGAGTGCAGCTTGCCCGTTTTGCTCCAGGCTGCTCCTCGACCGGCATGTTTTTTCGCAACTCATGCCGCGCCAGATTTTCCAGCACCGGCCGCGCAATTTTATCCGTGATGGAAACCCAATAACTGCGGTCATCTGTGCCAGTTGGTTGGGGGGCGGATGTTTCTACAGCGCGCAGTGACAAACCGCTGCCGCTCAGCACGCCTAGCACGGCGGCAGATTTAAAAAATTCACGGCGGGTTTTCATTCGTCGTCATTATTGTTGCCGCCGGTTTTCTTTTCCCAACTCCTGCGCGCTTTTTCCGGCAGGCTGGTGTCAACCTTGGCATAGTAAGTTTGCTCGCCGAACAATTTGTTGGCCTCGTGTTCCAGTTCCAGCGAGGGCGTGACACCAAATCTTTCGTGCGTGCCGACAAAAACCGTTCCGCCCTCGGGACGCATAAAACATAGGAACAACGGGCATTTTCCCGCGTGCGCCGCGGCAAGTTCCTGCACCTTCAACATGTCTTCCGGTTGCAAATGCGCCATTTGCAAACGCAAATGAACCTGCTTGGTATATTTTTTAGGCGCATCCGTGAGTGGCAGGATTTCCTGCGGAAAAATTTTCGGTTTATCCTCGCCGGTGCTGACTTCGCCGATGACGAGAATCGCTTTGTTCGTTTCGAGCAGCGGACGGAATTTGTCGTAGTCGTTCATCACGAGCAGTTGCACCGAGCCTTCCAAATCTTCCAGCGTCACCATCGCATACGGCTTGCCGGATTTTTTGGAGAAGCCGTGCGTAGCGGCCGCAATCATCCCGCCGATGCGCGTCATGCTGCGGTTCGGCAATTCAGCGAGCTTCGCGGTGTTCGCTAGCGAATATTTTTCCAGCAGCGGCACCAGCGGCGTCAGCGGATGCCCCGTGACGTAAAAACCTAAAAGTTCTTTTTCGTGCGCGAGCAATTCGTGCTGCGGCCATTCCGGCAGATTGGAAATGCTCTCCGGCACGGCGCTTGAAGATTTTTCCTCCAGCGCGCCAAACAGCGAGCTTTGGCCTTTTTGTTTGTCGGAAAGAATGCTCGCCGCACGAGCCAACGTGCGTTCAATTTGCGCAAATAGCGTCGCGCGCGACTGTCCAAACGAATCGCAGGCACCGGTTTTAATCAATGCTTCCAATGGTTTTCGCGTGAGCGTGCGGCCGTCCACGCGCTCACATAATTCCGCAAGCGATTTGAATTTTCCACTTTCACCACGCGCTTTCAAAATTGCCTCGACCGCCGCTTCGCCCACGCCTTTGATTGCGGCCATGCCGAAACGGATCGCCTTGCCCTCGCGAGCGGGCGCAAAGAAAACACCACTCTCGTTGACGTCCGGCCCGAGCACTTCGATGTCAAACTCGCGTGCTTCAGCGATGTATTCAGACAATTTTTCCGTGTTCGCCATGTCGTTCGTCATCATGGCGCAGAAAAATTCCACCGGATAATTCGCCTTCAGATACGCGGTCTGATACGCGACGATGGCATAAGCGGCGGCGTGCGATTTGTTGAAGCCGTAGCCGGCAAATTTTTCCAGCAAATCGAAAATCTGATTCGCTTTGGTTTTGGGAATCTGATTTTTTTCGTGGCAGCCTTTCACGAAATCCTCGCGCTGCTGCGCCATTTCTTCGACCTTCTTTTTGCCCATCGCGCGCCGCAGCAAATCCGCTTTGCCGAGCGAATAACCGGCCAGCAACTGCGTGGCCTGCATCACCTGCTCCTGATAAATCAGGATGCCGTAAGTCTCCTTCGAAATAGATTCAAGCAGGGGATGCTCGTATTTGATTTCAATTTCACCATGTCGCCGCTTGATGAAATCGGGAATCAAATCCATCGGGCCGGGGCGATACAACGCGACGAGCGCGGTGATGTGTTCGACGGAACTGATTTGAAATTTTTTGCACAGATCGCGCATCCCACCCGATTCCAACTGGAACACACCGAGCGTTTCCGCGCGGTTCAGCAGGTCGTAAGTTTTTTTATCGTCGAGCGGCAGCGTGTCGATCGCTATGTCGATACCCTGTGTGCGCTTGACCATTTCGCAGGTGTTACGAATGACGGTCAACGTTTTCAGTCCGAGAAAATCCATCTTCAACAGGCCCAAATCGCCTACCGGCCCCATCGCGTATTGCGTGACCACGCCGCCGTTTTCGTCCGTCTTCAGCGGGAGCAAATTCACCAGCGGTTGATCGCCAATGACGACGCCAGCCGCATGAACACTAGCGTTTCGCGTGAGGTCTTCGAGAATGAGCGCCGTATCGATCAACTCGCGCGTGACTTCTTCGTTCTCGTAAGCCTCCTTGAATTCCGGCGATTGCTTGAGCGCTTTCGTCAAATCCATTTTTAGATCGAACGGAATCATTTTCGCCAGCCGGTCGCAATCGCCATACGGCAAACCCATCACGCGACCGACATCACGCACGACAGATTTTGCGCCCATCGTGCCGAACGTGATGATCTGCGCGACGGAATCTTTGCCATATTTTTGACGGACGTATTCGATGACGTCTGCGCGCCGGTCGTCCGCGAAATCAATATCAATATCCGGTGGATTGACGCGTTCGGGATTCAGGAAACGTTCGAACAACAGGCCGTAACGAATCGGATCCACGTTCGCGATTTCCAAAAGGTAAGTGACGAGCGAACCGGCGGCGCTACCGCGCGCGACGCAGGAAATTCCCACGCTGCGACCGTAGCGGATGAAATCACCGACGATGAGAAAGTAGGAGATGAAACCAGTCTTTTCGATGACTTCCATTTCGACCTTCAAGCGGTCAATCACCGTTTTGATGGCGGCAGTGACAATAGGATTATCGAAAGTAAGATTGATTTCCGTGCTGGCCACAAGCGTCGGCAGGCGCTTCGGATTATCCACGCCCGTGACGACGAATTCATTTCCCACCGCTTTCGCGTGAATCGTGTAGCGCGTGAAAAGTCCTTCCGCGAGCCACTGCCGCAAAAAGCCTTCGCGCGTGAAATGTTCCGGCGGATGAAACACCGGGTAATGTAAATCCTTAGTGGCTTTCGGAAATTTGATTTCCAGATTGCACATGTCGGCCACGGCGCGCGTGTTCAAAACCGCCTCCGGCACTTCGGCAAAACGCGCCTTCATTTCGTCCGCGCTGCGCAGATAAAATTGTTCCGGCACATAGCCCGCGCTCATGCGCTTCGGATCGCTCAACATGGATTGCGTGCCGATGCAGACGAGACAATCGTGCGCGTGCGAATGACTTTTCTCGATGTAGTGAACGTCGTTCGTCGCAATGAGTTTCAGTCCAAATTCCTTGGCGAATTGCAGCAACTGTTTGTTCACCTTCGCCTGTTCGGGAATGCCGTGATTTTGTAATTCGAGGAAAAAATTCTCCGCGCCGAGCGTCTGCTTGAAAAAGTCTACCACGTCGCGCGCCTTGGCGATTTGATCCTTCATGATCAAATCCGGAATCTCACTCGCGAGACAGCCGGACATCGCAATCAAACCTTCGCTGTGCGCTGCCAGAATTTCTTTATCAATGCGTGGCTTGTAATAATAACCATCCAAGTGCGCCGTGGTCGTGAGCTTGATAAGATTTTTGTAGCCGACCTCGTCTTTCACCAGCAGCCCGAGATGATGATATTTATCGCCCTCAACTTTTTTACGATCCAGCCGCGAGCCGGGTGCCACATACATTTCGCAGCCGATGATCGGCTTAATGCCTTTGGCGCGGGCAGCCTGATAAAACTCAATGACGCCGTGCATCGCGCCGTGGTCGGTGATGGCGAGCGCGGGAAATTTCAGGTCATGCGCCCGGTCCATCAACCGGTCCAGCCGGCACGCACCATCAAGCAATGAATACTCGGTGTGCAAATGCAAATGGACAAAATCAGCGTGCGACATGGGTTTTAATTTTACCTGCGCAACGCACCGCGAAGCAAGCAGCGGATATTCACCGCGCGGAAATTTTATTTTGCAGCGCCGCGAAAACCTGTTCCGGCGAAATTTGCGCGAGGCAATGTTTCTGGCTGGCGCAGGCAAAAAGATTTCCGTCGCAGCCGCAAGTTCCGCCGGTGAGCGCGAGATGCTTTTCGCCAATCGGCGCCCAACGTGTCGTCGGCGTCGGGCCAAAAAGAGAAATCGTCGGCACGCCTAAGCCGGCGGCGAAATGCAGCGGGCCGGTGTCGCCGGAAATGAAAATGGCGGCGCGGGAGAGCAGCGCTAGAAAAAGCGGCAGGTCGGAAATCTGCTGTAAAATAAAGGCTTCTGGCGCTTTTTCTTTGAGTCCGGCCATCAAAGCCGCTTCGCGTTCACCGCGTGCGGTGGTGAAAACCAATTTCATTCCGGCATCCGTAGCGAGCTGGTTTAGTTTGGCCCAATGCGCGAGCGGCCATTCTTTTTTCGGCTGGCTGGAAGCGACGTGGCAGATGACCACGCGTTCGTCCGGTAAAATTTTTCTGGCCGCGTCTGCGAGGGCGGGATCGGCGCGAATTTCAGATTCAAGTGTGCGGGGCACAGGTATTTGCCAGCCGGACAAAAGTTGCGCGAGCCGGACGGATTCGTGCGGCGGATTTTTTTCAGGCACGATGCGATCAGTATAAAAAAACTTCCGACCAAAAAATCCGCCGCGTTCCGCCCAGCCGAGCCGGCGTTTGGCGCCGATGAAATAACTTAAAATTGCACCGCGGTCGTTGCTGGCAAAATCCACGGAGCGATCAAAACGCTCGCGGCGCAAGGCGGAAATGAGCGGCCACGTTTCGCGCAGGCTCGCGCTTCCGCGTTTGCGCGGCATGGCCCAGACGCGCGTCAGCCACGGCAGATGCTGGAAGAGCGGTGCGAGTTCCGCCGGCACGAGCAGGTGAATTTCGCTTTGGGGAAAGTGTTCCCGCAAGGCGCGCAGCGCGGGCGTGAGCAGGACGGCGTCGCCGAAGTATTTAAATTGCAGCGCGAGAATTTTTTCCGGTCGGGCGTTCACGAGGCAAATTGCAGTTCGTAAAGTTTTTGGTAAGTGCCAGCGCGTTTGACGAGTTCATCGTGCGTGCCGGTCTCGACAATTTTGCCCTGATCCAAAACGACAATTAAATCGGCGTGGAGAATCGTCGAAAGGCGATGCGCGATGCAAATCGTCGTGCGACCTTTCATTAATTCGTCGAGCGCAGCTTGGACGGCACGTTCGGATTCAGTGTCGAGAGCGCTGGTTGCTTCATCCAAAATTAAAATCGGCGCGTTCTTCAAAACCGCGCGCGCGATGGCGAGGCGCTGGCGCTGTCCGCCGGAAAGCACGACGCCTTTTTCGCCGATGATGGTATTGAAGCCTTCGGGTTTTTGTTCAATGAAATCAAAGGCGTAGGCGTGTTTGGTGGCGGCAATGATTTCTGCGTCTGTTGCGCCAAGGCGACCGAGTTCGATGTTCCGGCGAATCGTGTCGTTGAATAAAATATTTTCCTGCGCGACGACGGCGATTTGATTGCGCACGTCGCGCGTGGCCACATCGCGTAAGTCCACGCCGCCGATTTTGACCGCCCCGTGGGCTGGGTCGTAAAAGCGCAGAAGCAAATTGGCGAGCGTCGTTTTGCCGGAGCCGCTGGAACCGACGAGCGCGACAAGTTGTCCGGCTTTGACGGTGAGGTTGATCCCGCGCAAAACTGATTTTTCGCCGTAATTGAAATCAAGATTTTGAAATTCGATGTCGGCGTGCGAGGCGTGGAGCATTTTGGGCGCGGCGGGTTCCGGCACAGAATTTTTGGTCGCGAGCAGCTCGAAGACGCGCTCGGTAGCGGCACGCGCCTGCACGATTTGATTTTGCAGCCGCGTGAGATTTTTTAACGGTTGGTAGATGTAAACGAGCGAACCAAGCAATTGCAGAAAATCCGTGGCTTTCATGTGTTGGCCGGAAGAAAAAATCAGATACGCCAGCATCACGGCGATGCCACACGCACCAAAAAATTCGATCATCAGACTCGGCATTTCGGTGGCGCGGGTGATGCGCATGATGAGGTTGACCGAGCGCCGCGCTGTTTCCCGAAATTTTTCGGCGACGATGGTTTCCAAGTTGTAGGCTTTGATGACGCGGTGACCGGTGAAACCTTCGGTCATTGTCTGGACCAACTCGGCATTCTGGGTTTGCGCGTCGCGACTGGAACGCCGGATTTTACGGCTGTAAATCGCGATGGGCACGATGCAAACCGGCAATACAATTATGGAAAGGAGCGTCAACTTCGGTTGTTGCCAGAATAAAAGCCCCATCACGCTGGCTAGAGTAATTGGGTCGCGCACGACAACGGAAACGACGTTCGTCAAAATCGTCTGCAAAGCCTGCGTGTCGCTCATGACGCGGGAAACGAGCTTGCCGGTGGCGTTTTCGGTGTAGAAACCGGCCGAGAGATTCAGCAAGTGCGCAAATAATTTCGTCCGCAAATCTGCGACCGCATGGGTCCCGGTCCATTGCAAAAAATATACGTTCAAATAACCGGAAATTCCGCGCAGCAGTGAAATGATTGGGATTAACGCGATCAACATCCAAACTGCTCCGCGATGTTCTTGCAAACCCTGGCTTAGGCTGTCGCGCACATTGAAAAACCAATCTTGCACAAACGTCGGCAGATGTTTCAGCGGCAAGCCCGCATCGTCAGCTTTGCTGGAAGGAAAGACTGCCGCATAAATGAGCATCGCCGTGCCAATCAACAGCGGGCCGACGAGGCCGCTGATGATGCCCATGAGCACACCGAGAAATAGTCGCAACTTGTAAGGCCGCGCGAGTTCCCAGATTTTTCGGAGAAAGTCAGTCATGTGCCTCCATTTTGGCGACGGCGGCGGAAAGTGAAAGTTTTGTTTTCAACTTGGCGCGGCGGGCGGGCTTACTTAACTTTGCTGCGAACCTTGATTATTTACGAGGGCGTCGTTTTTAATGAGCTTGGGCAACTGCCATGACAAAACCATTTGATATCGTTGTAATTTCCCTGCGTAACTCAACTGAACGCCGCGCCCAAGCCGCCCGACAACTTGAGGCCACGCCGTTTTTGTGGAGCTTCCAAGATGCCGTCCACGGCGCGTCCTTGCCGTCCTTTCCAGAAGAATACGACCGCAGCAAACATCTGCGTCTTCATGGCTTTGACATGATTCCAGGACAAATCGGGGCGTTTTTGTCACACCGGCAAGCGTGGAAAAAATGCGTGGAGACACAAAAGCTGACGCTCATTTTGGAAGACGATTTTCAGTTCCACCAGAAACTCTCCGAAGTGCTGCCCATTGTCTTTGACAACCTTCCCCATTATGACGTTTTGAAACTGCAAGGCCTTCGGGAAGGCTGGCAACACAAAGTCTTGAAGGATTACGGCAAAAATCAACTGGTAAAACATTACCATGACACCTTTGGTCTTACCGCCTACTTCATAAAACCCGAAAGTGCCAAAGTGCTGCTGGAAAAGTCCCGCCGCTTTCATGCGCATGGGGATGATTTTATCGGCCACGACTGGATTCACCGCCTCCAAGTGCTGTGCGTCCTGCCTTATCCCGTCAAACCCAGCGGCCAGCCAACGACGATTGGCCGCTTTGACATCAAAGACGGAAAGTTAAGCCGATCCCAAAAGCTGCTGATCAAGCTTCGCAAATTGCCCCGGTCCTTGGCCAAAAAATGTTACCGGCTGCGGACTTTCCCGGCGCTCTATTTCAAAAAAATAAAATAGCCTGGCATCCCGATGATTTACGACTGCTTCACTTTTTTCAACGAGCTGGAACTGCTCGAATTGCGGCTGCACGAACTCGCCGGTGTCGTGGATAAATTTGTCATCGTCGAGGCGACACAGACGCACACGAACCAGCCAAAACCATTGCATTATCAGGCCAATCGCGCGCGGTTCAGCGCATTCCATGACAAAATTATCTACGTCGTCGTGGATGACATGCCGCAGTCGCCCGATCCGTGGATTCCCGAAAATTTCCAGCGCAATGCGATTGCGCGTGGTCTGACCAACTGCCGCCCGGATGATTTCGTGCTCGTGTCTGATTTGGACGAAATCCCCCGCGCCAGCACGGTCGAGAAAATGCGCCGCGAAATTCCCTTCAACAAAAACTTTTTCCCAAGCGCCGGTCATACGCTCCTGAATTCTCAAGTGTTTAAAAATATTTTCCACCGGCGCGGCCTGCGGCGGCAGCTGCGGAAGCACCATCCGTTCGTCTGGAAATTTGAACAGAATTTTTATCGCCACTTCATGAATTGCCAGTCGCTTTATCCGCCGATGAGTTTTGGCACGCGGATGTTGCGGTTCCGCGATTTTTCCTGCGCCGAGGAACTCCGCCACAGCGGCTACAAAATCGTCAAGGATGGCGGCTGGCATTTTTCATGGATGGGCGGTGTGCAACGGATTCAGGAAAAGTTGGCGGCGTATGCACATCAGGAGCGGAATCGGCCAGAGATTGCTGCAGCGGAAAATATTGAGCAGTCGCTCAAAGCTGGGCACACATTTTTTGACCCGGAACGCCGGTTGCAATTCGTCCCGCTAGATGATTCATTTCCCAAATATCTGCGGGAGCATCCAGAAAAATTTGCCGCTTGGATCCAGCCGGTTTGAACCGCTGCGCGTGAGTTCTAGATTTACTTTGCCGCGCCAAACGCCAATGATGGCGGCGCAAATCCAATGATTGTCTTTTTGCACATCCCGAAAACCGCCGGTTCCACTTTCCAGTTCATTCTGGAAAACACCTTCGGCGTTTCCGCCTGCCACACTAACCACACCAAACAAGATTTTTTCCGGCAGGACGATTTTGAATTTGCGCGCAAATTTTTCCCGCGCATGAAAAGCCTCGCCGGTCACAACCTCGTGGATCCGTTGGCGCTGGACATTCCCGGCGCGTTCCACGTCACCTTCCTGCGCGAGCCGGTGGCGCGGGTGTTTTCGCATTACCAGGACACGGTGCTGACCGGCGCCAAGACATGGACGTTCGAGGAGTTCATGCGGCAGAGCGACTATGCGGAAAACCTCCACGTCCGGCTCATGTCCGGCGAACGCAGCCTCGACAAGGCCAAAAAATACCTGGAGCGCTGCGGCTTTGTCGGCCTCACGGAAAAATTCGACCTCTCGCTGCACGTCCTCGAAAAATTCACGCCGCTGCCGCTGAACCTGAACTACAAGCGTCGCCGCACTGCCGCCACCAACGCCGTCCGCCAACCCGTCGCCAAGGATCCGCGCATGATCGAACTCGCGCGCGAACGCAACCAGCTCGACCTCGCGCTTTACGATTTTGCCGTGAAGGAAATTTTCCCAAAGTTCTGCGCCAAGGCCGGGTTCACGCCAGATTCCCAAGTGACTTCCTTCGACACCTACACCAGCGACCGGCATTTGCGCTACCGGCTCTGTCATCTCTACAACCTGATTCTCTACCGCCAGCTCGGCAAGCTGCGCCGCCGCCCATGAAACGCCCGTTTCCGTCCGCCTCATCGCCGGCCACGCGGCGCGCGGCATCCGGCCGCGCGGCGAGATTTCCTTTGCGACGGCGGCCCGCCGGGCGTTAAGCTGGCCGGCCATCTGATTTTACCATGCCTGAACCCGTCAGCCTTTACATCATCACGTTCAACGAGGCGCAGAACCTGCGCGCCGTGCTGCCGACGGTCTTGTGGGCGGACGAGGTCGTGGTGGTGGACTCGTTCAGCACCGACGAAACGGCGGCGGTCTGCGCGCAGTTCGGCGTGCGCCATGTGAACTTGAAATTCGAAGGGTTCGGCAAGCTGCGCAATGATGCGATTGCCTTGCTCAAGCACGACTGGGTCGTGAGCATTGACTCGGACGAGCGCAGCACGCCGGAATTTGCGGCGGAAGTCCGCCGCACGCTCGCCGCGCCGCGCCACGCGGCGTATTTCGTGCCGCGGCTCAACTATTTTCTCGGCCGGCCCATCCACCACTGCGGGCTGTATCCCGACTACCGGCAGCCGCAGGTTTTCGACCGCCGCAAACTGAAATACCGCGCCGACCTCGTGCATGAGGGCTTTGATTGCGAAGACCCCGTCGGCCGGTTCCAAAACCCGGTGCTGCAGCATCCGTGGCCGTCGCTCGCGGTGGTGCTGGCCAAGACCGACCGTTACACCACGCTGATGGCCAAACGGTATTTTGAGGCGGGCCGCCGCGCCGGATTTTGCCGGCTCGCGCTGAATCCGGCCGGCGCGTTCCTGAAAAAATATCTCGTCCAGCAGGGGTTCCGCGAGGGCGTGGCCGGCTTCATGGTCTGCGCGCTGCACGCCTATTATACGTTCCTGAAATACGCCAAGCTTTGGGAGCTGCAAAACAAACCCGCGCCGTGACCGCCCGCCCCCACCTGCTGCTTTACGAGCCGCGCACGGAAGGCCACCACCTCGGCTGGCTGCGCTTCATCGCCGACGACTTGCTGTCGGCGGATTTTCAACTGTCCATCGCCGCCGACTTGCGCGCTGGTTCGCGCGAGCGCGTAGAACAAAATCTCGCCGGACTGCTTGGCGAAATTAAATTAATTTCCGCCTACGACGCCAATGGTCGTCGCCATCTCGATGGCAAAGCTCGCTCCGTCGCGCACTGTTTGAAAACCAGCGGTGCCGACCAGGTTTTTCTCGGCGCGCTTGACGAAATCGCCTCGGATTGCTGGCGAAAAGCGACCTTTGGCATTCGCCCGCCGCCGGAATTGCGCGGACGTATCGGCGGCATTTATCATCGTCCACGCATTCTCGAAGCCTCCAAATGGTCGCTTGATCGCATGCTAAAAATTCCCGGTTTCAACCGGTTGCTGCGGGAAGGTTGGTTCCAGCAAATTTTGTCCGTGGATGAATTTTTGGTGGCCGAATTAAAAAAGCAAAATCCAACGGCCCCAATTTATTTTCTGGCTGATGCCTGTCCCTCCGGCTACGACGGCGACTCGCTCGCGGCAAAATCAAAGTTGGAAATCTTGCCCAACCGGAAGGTTTTTTTATTCTATGGAACCGGCGCGCGGCGCAAAGGCTTGCACGTTGCGGTGGAAGCGATGTTGCAACTGCCACCGGAGTCTCCAGCATTTCTGCTCTGCGCCGGCCAGCAAAATCCCGCCGGCAAAACCGCCGCCGGAATCGCGCAACTTATCAGCCAAAACCGCGCACGACTGCTCGACCGCTACGTCACGCTGGAAGAGGAAAAACTGTGTTTCACTGCGAGCGACGCGGTGCTGCTGCCGTATCTGAATCATTTCGGCACGAGTGGCGTTTTGTCGCGCGCGATGTCCGCCGGCAAACCCGTGATTGTTTCCGACGAACAATTGGTAGGTCGTCTCACGCGCGAGCGCAAGCTCGGCTTCACTTTTCCGTCCGGCAATGTTTCTGCGCTTGCGCAAACGCTGCGGCAAATGGCGCAACTTTCCGCTGCCGAAACCAATCAATTTGCCGTCGCCGCCCAGCGTTACGCCCAAACTTATTCCCGCGCCGCATTTCGCACCGCGCTGCTGCGGTCTTTGGGCGTGAGCTAAAATGGAAATGCCCACGCGAATTTTAGTCATCCGCCTGACCGCCATCGGCGATGTGGTGCTGACGTTGCCCGCCGTTTCCGTGCTGCGTCAAAATTTTCCGGCAGCGAAAATTACTTTTCTCACGACCAAGGAAAATGCCTCGTTATTGCAGGGTTTTCGCGATGTGGATGAAACCATCGTGCTCGACCGTGCGGCATTTCGCAGCCGGAATCCGTGGCGCATTGCCAAAGAATTTTTCCGGTTGTGCAGCCAATTGCGCGCGGGAAAATTTTCGCTGGCCGTGGATTTGCAGGGCAACGGCGAGAGCGCGTGGCTGACTCGGATCACCAGCGCGCCGCAACGCTGGGGCATCGTCCACAAGCCCGGTCGCCGCCGTGCTTTTACGCACAGCGTGGATCGGCGGCGCGAGATTCATGCCGCCGAGATGCACTTGGAATTACTAAAACATTGCGGCCTAAAAATGGATTCCGTTCGCAACGAATTTTTCTTGCCGTCAGATGTGTTGGTCGCGGCGCGTAATTTCTTTGCGGCGAACAAACTGGTTCCCGAAAAACCGACTTTATTTCTTCAGCCGTTCACGAGTTCGCCCGCAAAAAATTGGCCGCTGGAAAATTTTCTCACGCTGGCCAAACACTGGCAGGCGCACGGCTGGCAAATAATTTTTGGCGGCGGGCCGGCGGATGTCGCTGCACTGAAACCCGCGCGAGCATTGGGTTTTGTCATTTCTGCCGGCGTGCCGTTACTGGTCACCGGCGGGCTGATGCAGTTGTCCACGCTCACGATTGGCGGCGACACGGGCGCGTTGCATCTCGCCGTGGCGCAAGGCAAACGCGTCGTGATGCTGATGAATACAAATCGTTCTGGTCGGCCGCATCCGTTTCGCCATGAAGCGTGGACGCTCGCGCCAGTCGTTGAGCGCAATATCGCGAGCCTTGAACTGGTCACGGTTATCGCCGCGAGCGAGGCGGCGGTGGTATAAAGCGGTTGCTAAATGCGCCAACATTTACCAGTCTGGGCAACAACCAGACTGGTTGAGCTAAATCATTTAATGCTATTTTTCCTGCACATCCCCAAAACCGCCGGGACAACGTTTCAATTCATTTTGGAAAATAGCCTCGGCCTGACACATTGCCATCTCGGCCATCTTGGTTACAAAGTTGCCGACCAGCGCGACTTTGATTTCGCCCGCAAATTTTTTCCGTGGATGCGGAGCATTGCTGGCCACAATCTTTGCGACCCGATGCGGTTCGTTGCACCGCATCCGTTTTACATCACGTTTTTGCGCGAGCCGATTGCGCGCAGTTTTTCCGAGTATCAGGACAATGCAACGCGTGGAAAAAGTAAGCTGACGTTTGAAGCCATGCTGCGCGCCGACGACGCGATGACCAACATTCAAGTGAAGCGCGTAGCGGGCAAAGCGGATTTGGATCGCGCGAAAATGAATCTGGAAAAATTCAACTTTGTCGGCCTGCCGGAAAAATTTGATTTGTCGCTGCACATGCTCCAAAAAATTTGTCCCGTCGAATTAAATTACGGCTACAAACGCAAAGTTACCGCGCGTGATAATTCCATCCGCAAAGCGCTCGAAGCCGACAGCCGCATGGTGGACATGGCGCGCGAGCATAACCGCTTGGACATTGAGCTTTATGATTTTGCGGCGAAGGAAATCTTTCCGAAGTTTCTGACGCGAACCGGCTTTTCCGCGACGGATAAAGTGCCTTCGTTTGAAAAATACCAAAGCGAAATGCAGCCGAATTTCTTACTGCACCGGTTCTACAATCAGACGCTTTTCCGCAATGTTTTGAAGGTCTATAAAAAACGCCGCGCGCACGAAAATGCGGCAGCGAAATAATTTTAGCGCACGAGTTGGTAATGTTTTTTGTCGAAGTGGAAGCCGAAAGTTTTTTCCAGCCACATCATGCGGCGATGTTTCTTTTCACGCGCAGTCAGTTGGTGATTTGGATTAGCTTGAAAAATTCTTTCCGCAGACGGCAGCCAGTCTTGCACGGCATTTGGATGTGTGCCGGAAAATAATTTCAACACGGTGGCATCAATCTGCGAATAGTCCATCGGCTTGGGTTTGGTGTCGTCCCAGTATTTTTGCACAGAGGCAGATTTCAAATTCATCTGGGCTTCGCTGCGGATCCAGCCGTAATGAAAAATCGTCGCGCCCGTGTGCGCCGCGCGTGGGTAACGCGATTTCTTGTGACCGTCCACAATGTTGAAAAACAGCGCCTCGCTTGACCATGCGGGAATGCTGTTGCGAACAATGCGGACTTCGCTGCGATACCAGCCGGGCGATTGCGCGATGGTATTTTTGTTCCCGTAAAAGTGGAGATAGTCAAACGCGAGCGCCTCGACGCGCGCGTCAGTCAAATATTTTTCCATCGCCGAGCGGATTTTTGGCAAATCGTTTTCGTGAACGACCTCATCGGCTTCGAGATAAAATGCCCAGTCGCCGGTGCAATTAAAGAGTGCGATGGATTTTTGCTGGCCGTAAACGAAGCCGCCAACGCTGTAATCGCCACGCATTTTTTCGTTCCAAGTGGTCGGGATGATGCGGATTTTCGGGTCGCCGATTTCGCGCACCATTTTTTCGGTGTCGTCATCACATGGACCGAGCGCGATGACAAATTCATCCACGAGCGGCAAAAGGGAGCGGATGGACGCGATGAACGGATAGCCAAGTTTCTGGCCGTTGCGAAGAAAAGTGAAACCGCTAACTTTCATACCACGATGCTAACTTGCCGTAGTTCAATCGCCGAACAATTTTTTCGCGGGTCTCGTTGATTGGCGGGCAAAATAAACATCAGTCTTGCCAATGTTTCCATGCGGTTTGAATTTTTTCAGCCACGTTCCGGGGGGGAATGTAATTTACGCCTCTGGAATCTTCGAGGGTTTTCATAGTGGTATGTGCAGGCAATGCTATTTCCGGAGTGACCCGGTTGCCAAACAACACGACGCCAGACAGCTTCAACGCATTCGCGCAGTGCATGAGCCCACCATCCGCACCAAGGTAAAAATCACACTCAGCGAGTAGGCGGACGGTCGTTCGCAAAGATAAGGCATCAACCAGCGAAACCACCTCACAGCCATCGAGGGCTGCCTTGACTGACTCAACGTATTGGAGTCCATTTTGTGAACCAATCAAAATAAATTGGGGAAACCGCTGTCCCGCCGGCCACTGCTCTCGTAAATGGCGAATTACTTCCGGCCATTGGCGATAAGTTTTGAATAAGGCCATGCCGCCCAGAGTCAAGGCGACTCGTTTTAGTCCGTTCTTCGCCGGCAGCGGACAAGGTTCGCCATCGACAAAAAGTTGCGGCGACAAGAACGGCTGCAATTTAGCCTCCGAATGCGGATACCGGAGCAAATGGTGAATGCGATAGCAGGAAAAAAGTGTCCGGTTGACTTCCGGCACATGAAAAAGGCCGTAAATGCTCGCAAACGGCAAGTTTGGAAACCATTTGCGCTTGAGAGAAATGGCGCGGGTGTTGACATAGTCCAGCAAGGCAAAATCATAACCAGATGGATCAATAGCACTTGGATCGGCGAAAACTTTTTTGAAATAGCGATCGGTGGAAAAAAGTTCCACCTGTGACTTGTCGGTAAGCAAATCCACATCAAACTCACTGAGCAATGCGCGCCCGGACAAATCCATGACCGAATCACCGATCCGGTTGTTTAATAAATTCAGCCAGAGTATTCGCGCCGGCGGTGGCGGCAGTTGGTCGCACAAAAGGCCAGCCTGACCGCTGGTCTTGAACATCAGCCATCGCTTGAACAGCTTAAAATTCTGCTGCTGCTTTCGCCAAAATCCCTCGGTTGCCAGCAAGGCTTCGGCATTGCTGGGCAAGGGGTGGCGGAAAGGCGGGCGATAGCGCTGGGCCAAAAGATTGGCCAAGGGGTTCCACAGATTTGCCGTGCCCACCAAATGTTTACTAGTTGAGTTCATCTGAAATCAAAATTTGCCGCCGCATCCGTCCGCGAACCAGTTACTGAGTTTCTAGCGTTGTCGCGGTTCAATCGCCAAACAATTTTTTCAAATGCGCCCGCGCCGCGTCCTCGCGGGCATTTTTGATATCCTTGCCTTCCCATTTCCGGCGCGCGAATTCAAAGTATTCGCAGAAATTTCCCGCCGCCTTTTCCAAAACCGGCTCCGCGCGCCGCTCGCGGCATTGCTGCGCCACGCGCGGGTCGTAGCTCGTGCAATTCAGACACACACGCAGGTCTGCGCGGCATTTCATGCAAACTTCGCCGCGTCCGGGATTGCCGGAAATCGTCCACGGTTCGCCGCACTGATGGCAATGTCGGGTCAAATTCATTTGCGATTTAAGATTTGCGATTTACGATGGCGCACAGACAACACAATACCTGCGTAAATCATAAATCGTAAATCGTAAATTTCCCCGGATGAAATCCCAAACATCTGCCCTCCGTGAAATTCTCCAGCCCGCCGTCATCGTCGGTGCGCTCGGCTACTTCGTGGACGTTTACGATTTGATTTTGTTCGCCATCGTGCGGCGCACGAGCCTGCAGGATTTGGGTTTTTCCGGCGACCAAGTTTTGACGCAGGGACTTCATTTGCTGAATCTGCAAATGCTCGGGATGCTCGCCGGTGGAATCGCTTTTGGAATTCTCGGCGACCGCATGGGACGACTGACGGTGCTATTTGGATCGATCCTGCTTTATTCCTTCGCCAACCTCGCCAACGGCTGCGTCCATTCCGTCGAGGCTTACGGCATTTGCCGTTTCATCGCTGGTTTTGGTCTTGCGGGCGAACTCGGCGCCAGCATCACGCTCGTCTCCGAAGTGCTCTCGAAAGAAACGCGCGGCTACGGCACGATGCTCGTAGCCACCGTCGGCGTTTTTGGTGCCGTCATCGCCGGCCTTGTCGCCGATCAAGTCAAATGGCAGACCGCCTATTTCATCGGCGGCGGACTTGGATTGATTTTGCTCGTGCTCCGCGTCAGCGTGGCGGAGTCGGGAATGTTCAAACAAATCAAAAAATCTTCCGACCAAGTTTCACGCGGAAATTTCCTCTGCCTGTTCACAAGCTGGAAAAGATTTTTAAAATATCTCCGCTGCATTTTGATCGGTTTGCCAAACTGGTTTGCAATCGGAATCCTCATCACTATTTCGCCAGAAATCGCAAAATCCTTGCAAATAAAGGGCGAAATCAATGCCGCCCACGCCATCGCCTTCGCCTACACCGGCATCACGCTCGGCGGATTCGCCAGCGGATTTTTCAGCCAGCAACTGCGTTCGCGCAAAAGAGTTGTCTTCGCTTTCATCCTATTCACCTTCGCCGCGATGGTCGCGTATTTTCTTTCCGGCGGACAAACAGCGGCAACTTTCTATTTCATTATGCTGATTCTCGGTATCGGCGTCGGCTACTGGGCGGTGTTCGTCGCCATCGCTGCCGAACAATTTGGCACCAACATCCGCGCCACCGTCGCCACGACTGTGCCGAATTTTATTCGCGGCTCCGTCGTGCCCATCACGCTCGCGTTCAATTTTTTGAAGTCGTATCAAATCAACGGCGCGCCCATCGGCATCGTGACCAGCGCCGCCATCGTCGGGACTATTTGCGTCTTGATTGCGCTTTGGGCGTTGCGCGGACTCGATGAAACGCACGGGAAAGACCTCGACTACCTTGAGCCAATCTGAAAAAACTGTTGCAGAATGAAGCTTGGAATTTTTGGCGGTTCGTTCAATCCGGTTCACCTCGGACACTTGCTCGTCGCGCAGGCAGCGATTGAGGAACTCGGCTTGGACAAAATATTTTTCATTCCCGCCGCGCAATCTCCCTTCAAAACTGAAAATGAAATGGCTCCCGCAAGTGCGCGTTTGCAACTGCTCCGGCTCGCGCTTGCGGGTAAAACAAACTACGAAGTAGACGAACAGGAAATCAAACGCGGCGGCATTTCCTACACGATTGACACCTTACGCATTTACGCCGGAAAATTTCCCGCCGCCAAATTATTTTATCTCATCGGCGCGGACAACGCGGCCAAGCTCAATGAATGGCGCGAACCAACCGAACTCGCCAAGCTTGCGGAATTTATCGCCGTGCCGCGCCCGGGCGGCGCGGCGGCAGTTTTTCCTCCACCGTTTCACGGGCGGACGTTGAGAGGTTTTCCCTTCGCCGTTTCGTCTTCGGAAATTCGTGCACGGGTGAAAACTGGTTTGCCGATTGAAAATCTAGTTCCCGCCGCCGTGGCCGAGGCGATTCGTAACGGACGGCTTTACGTTTAGAAATTTATCCGTGTCTATCTTTGTTGATTTATGGTTAAATACTCCGCGTAACTATGGATTCTAAAAAATTGGCGCAACTGTGCCGCGATTTCGCGGAAAATAAAAAGGCGGAAAATATCGCCGTGCTCGACGTGCGAAAACTTTCGTCTGTGACGGACTTTTTCGTCATCGCCACGGGCACTAGCCAGCCGCATTTGCGCGCCATCGTTGAGGAAATTACCAGCAAGCTGCGTGACGAATATGACCTGCGTCCGGCGCGCGCGGAAGGTTCGACTGGTGGCATGTGGGTGGTGATGGATTATTTCGACGTGATTGTCCACGTCATGCACACCGAAGCGCGGACGCGTTACGATCTTGAAGGTCTGTGGGGCGACGCCAAGCCGGTGAAAACCCGCAAACCGGCTGCACCGAAAAAGAAAAAAACTCCGGCGAAAAAATAATTTCACCGGAGTTTTAAGAAACCTTTGATTTACGCTTCCGGTTCTGGCGGCGGATTTTTCAGGGGAATTTCTTCCGAAGCTTTTACCATTTCGTCCACGAGCTTTTTGAAATCGGCCAGCCCGGTGGAGGGGATGATGATAGTGTCGCGGCGGCCGCCCACGTCTTCAGTGATGCGGAGAAAACGTCCGCGCGGATTTTCCTTCAGAGTCATTACGAAAAATTTTCGTTCGATTTGCACCTCAGCCGTCTTGAGCGTGTCTTCATTTACCGGCGGACGTGGCTGACTGTTGTATTTGGTCGCACCGTAACCCTGACTTTGGTAGGGCCGGCGACCGTAAGGCGATGGGCGTTCGTTTGAAATCATAATTCCAATAATTCCGTTTCGCCCTGAACTTCCTTCGGTTTGTTAAAAATGTCAAACGACAAAACAACGCACATTACCCCTGTAGAATCACATCTTTATGCGGTTGACAGGAAAGCCGTTCTGCCGCTTGAAGTTGGGCAGAACGGCTTGATTGGGAGCTTAAAGAATATTCGCTGCTAGTTCGGCCAATTCCGAGCGCTCGCCCTTCTGCAATTCGATGTGCGCGGCAATCGCCTGGTCGCGGAATCGGCTGATGATGTAATTGAATCCGTTTGAGGATGAGTCCACATAAGGATTATCAATTTGATACGGGTCGCCGGTGAAAATAATTTTCGTGCCGCTGCCGACGCGTGTGACGATGGTCTTCGCTTCGAGCGGCGTCAGGTTTTGCGCTTCGTCAATAATCATGAATTGGTTTGCGATGCTGCGGCCGCGAATGTAGCTCAACGCCTCGACCACGATGCTGCCGCTGCGCATCAAATCCGCCGCACGCCGATGTTCGTGACCCATATTCAAGTCGCTCAACATTTCGAGTGCGTCATGAATCGGCTGCATCCACGGAGCGAGTTTTTCTTCAAGTGAACCAGGCAAAAATCCAAGTTCCTTGCCCATCGAAATGGTTGGGCGTGCGACGACAAGGCGGCGAAATTCTCGATCGCTCACTACGCGTTTCAAGCCGGCAGCCATTGCCACCAAAGTTTTACCTGTGCCCGCTTTGCCCATCAGTGTGACCAGTTTCACTCGGTCATCAAGCAGTGCGTCGAGGGCGTAATGTTGCTCTCGATTGCGCGGTTTAATGCCCCACACACCTTCGCGAACATCGAGAATCGGAACCAACTTGGTGCCTGTCGCATCTACTTTGGCGAGCGCAGCCTTTTTCGGATTCGCTTCGTCAATCAGCGTGCAGTATTCGTTCGGAAAGTATTTTTTATTGCCATCCAGCGCGAGTTCGCCCTTGGCGCGGAAGGTGGTAATTTTTTCTGCCGTGACCGACATGTCCACCATGCCGGTATAAAGATCGGTGATAAACACGCGATCCGTCTCATAATCTTCCGCCATCACACCAATCGCATCGGCCTTGATGCGCAGATTGATGTCCTTGGAGACGAGAATCGTCACTTCTTTGGCGTGCGATTTCTGAATGCTCGCCGCGAGTGCGAGAATGCGATTGTCCACGGAATCCTTGGTGAAAACCGTTTCGCCACGTCCATTTTTTTCAAAAGCAATTTTCAGTTTACCACCGTTTGGTAAATCCACGCCTGCACTCAAACTGCCTTCGCCGCGGAAGCCGTCGAGCATTCGCGAGACCGTGCGCGCATTGCGACCGAGTTCGGTGGACTCGCGCTTGAAACGGTCGATTTCCTCGATGACTTCAATCGGCACGAGCACGGTGTTTTCCTTAAAATTTACGAGTGAATTCGGGTCGTGGAGCAGAACGTTGGTGTCGAGAATATAGTTTTTCATGTTAGGAAGAAACGGACGCGGAAGTTTCCGCCGGAGAAACGGCGGTGGTTTAAGTATTTGAACAGTGTTGTCAAAATATCCCTGAAACTTGTGGTGATTTTTTCAGGCAAAAAAAAAGTGTCAACGATAATCCGCTCCCAGCATGAAACATTTTCGTGTCGGCGAAAAAAGTGTTCGCCGTATAAAATTATTTCCGGCAACTGCCAAGTGCTGGCATAATTCTCGCGCATGGCCAAAAAAAATCCATTGATCCGTCCGCTCGTCCACGATTTGCACGCGTATGTGCCGGGCGAACAGCCGAAAATCAAAGGGCTGATCAAGCTCAACACGAATGAGAATCCGTATCCGCCCTCGCCAAAAGTTTTGGCGGCGGTCAGGGCGGCGGTGGACGGACGGTTGCGATTGTATCCGAATCCGACGGCAGAAAAATTGCGCGCCAAGCTGGCGAAGCTGCACGGCTGCAAACGGGAAAATATCATCATCGGCAACGGCTCGGATGAAGTTTTGGCGCTGGCGGTGCGGGCTTTTGTCGAACCGAAGCAAGGAGCAAAAAATAAAGCTCTAGCTACAGTTCAATATTTTACGCCGAGCTACTCGCTTTATCCCGTGCTGGCGGACACACATGGTGCGGCGAAAAATGCCGTGCCGCTCAAATCCGATTTCAGTTTGCCGAGCCTCGGGGAATTGAAGCGCGGCGGAAAATGGAACTTCAATGCGGCACTGACTTTGGTGACGACGCCGAACGCGCCCAGCGGACGCGGCTACCAAACTGCCGAGCTGGAAAAACTGTGTCGCGCGCAAAGCGGCGTGGTCGTTCTGGATGAGGCTTACGTTGATTTCGCCAATGAAAACGCGCTTAAACTCGCGTTGAAGTTCCCTCATGTTCTGGCGGCTAGAACTTTTTCCAAGGCGTATTCACTGTGCTTTCAGCGCGTCGGTTATTTTGTCGGGAATGCGGAACTCATCGCGGCATTGGACAAAATGCGGGACAGCTACAATGTCAACGGCCTCGGTCAAATCGCCGCCGAAGCGACGCTGGATGACTTGAAATTTTACCGCAACAATTTCAAAAAAATCATCGCAACGCGCAGATGGCTTGCGCGCGAGCTGACCAAACTTGATTTTCAGGTTTTGCCAAGCCAGACGAATTTTATTCTCGCGAAACCGCCGTCATTTCCGGCGAAGGAGTGGCTGCAGAAATTGCGGGAACAAAAAATTCTCGTGCGCTGGTTTAGTGCGCCGGAAGTGAGTGAATATTTGCGCATCACCATCGGCACGCCGGCGGAAGCGGCGGCTTTGGTTAAAGCGGTGCGCCGGATTGCGTGAGTTTTTCTTATTTGCTCTAAAACCTTTGCTTTGCGCGCGGTGCGGGTTTTTGCTAGAAAGCACGCGTGTATTTGGAGTTTTATGGATTAAAGCTGTCGCCGTTCGACATCACGCCGAACCCGCGCTTTCTTTTCCACAGCAACAAACATCGCGAGGCGTTCAACCATCTGCTCTACGGGATTCGTGAACGCAAAGGCTTCGTGCAACTCACCGGCGAGGTGGGCGCGGGCAAGACGACGTTGTGTCGCGCGCTGCTAGAAAGTCTCGATGCGCGTTATTCCACGGCACTGATTTTGAACCCGGTTTTGAGCGGCGATGAATTGATGCGGGCTATCGCTACGGAATACGGCTTGGATGTCAAAGGCAAGGATCGCATGGAAACTGTTGCCACCATTAGCGATTTTCTGTTGCGCC
>Ga0208507_1000550_pt1 | contig 23655 bp, 13 predicted proteins | sample CryBogCBH12Aug01_FD_184626 | JGI IMG/M metagenome (GOLD analysis project Ga0208507, IMG submission 184626) | Freshwater microbial communities from Crystal Bog, Wisconsin, USA - CBH12Aug09.1 (SPAdes) (version 2) | ecosystem: Environmental > Aquatic > Freshwater > Lake | place: Crystal Bog... | reverse complement strand
GAATCCAGCGGATCCCGCCGTCACCAACGCCAGCATCAATCCCACCAACGGCGTCATCACGTGGACGCCGACCGAGGCGCAAGGCCCGGGCGTTTATAAATTCACCACGTTCGCGACCGATACGAATCTGTATGCGTTGACCAATCTGACTTACACGGCGACAAATTTTTTCTTCGTCACCGTTTTGGAAACGAACAGCGCGCCGTATTGGACGAATAATTTTGCGTCCGTGACGATGGATGAACTGACGGTGAGCAACGTGAACGCGGCGGCGCAAGATGCGGACATTCCGACGAACACGCTGACTTACACGCTGACGAATTCGCCGGCGTGGGCGGTGATTGATGCGAACAGCGGTCTTATCACGTTGACACCGTTGGAAGCGGACGGCCCAACAACAACCAATATCACCGTCATCGTGACGGACAATGGCAGTCCAGCGTTGAGCGCGACGACGAACTTCACCGTGATTGTGAACGAGGTGAACGTGGCACCGTATTGGCCGACGAACGTGCCGGGCGCGACAAATTATGTCGTGAACGAGCAAACGTTATTGACCGTGACAAACACGGCGAGCGATTCGGACATTCCGACCAATGCGTTGACTTACACGCTGACCGTCGTGTCGACGAACCTCAGCGATCCGGCCGTGACCAACGCGGCGATTGATGCAAACGGCATCATCACTTGGACGCCGACGGAATCGCAAGGGCCGGGCGTTTACGTCTTCACGACGATTGTGACGGACACGAATGCGTATGCGCTGACGAACTGGAGTTTGAGCGCGACGAACAGCTTTACGGTGGTTGTGAACGAAGTGAACTCGGCACCGTATTGGACGAACAGCTTCCCGACAGTGACGATGAATGAGTTGACGACGAACACGGTGAATGCGGCGGCGCAAGATGCGGATATTCCGACAAACACATTAACTTACGCGCTGACAAATTCGCCGGCGTGGGCGGTGATTGATGCGAACAGCGGCCTCATCACGCTGACACCTTTGGAAGCGGACGGCCCAACAACAACCAATATCACCGTCATCGTGACGGACAATGGCAGCCCAGCGTTGAGCGCGACGACAAACTTCACGGTGGTTGTGAACGAAGTGAACTCGGCACCGTATTGGACGAACAGCCTCCCGACAGTGACGATGAATGAGTTGACGACGAACACGGTGAATGCGGCGGCGCAGGACGCGGACATACCGACGAACACGCTGACTTACGCGCTGACAAATTCGCCGACGTGGGCGGTGATTGATACGAATAGTGGTGTCATCACGTTGACACCTTTGGAAGCGGACGGCCCAACAACAACCAATATCACCGTCATCGTGACGGACAATGGCAGCCCAGCGTTGAGCGCGACGACAAACTTCACGGTGGTTGTGAACGAAGTGAACTCGGCACCGTATTGGACGAACAGCCTCCCGACAGTGACGATGAATGAGTTGACGACGAACACGGTGAATGCGGCGGCGCAGGACGCGGACATACCGACGAACACGCTGACTTACGCGCTGACAAATTCGCCGACGTGGGCGGTGATTGATACGAATAGTGGTGTCATCACGCTGACGCCGTTGGAAGCGGACGGCCCAACAACAACCAATGTCACGGTTGTTGTGACCGACAACGGGGTTCCGCAATTGAGCGCGACGACAAACTTCACGGTGGTTGTGCTTGAAGTAAATACCGCTCCAACTTTTATCGGAACACCCACCGATCAAACTATTGTTGCGCTTACGAATTTGGTGGTGACCAATGCCGCGACGGATTCAGACCTGCCGACGAATACTCTGACATATAAATTACTTTCTCCGCCGACGGGAATGACCATCGATTCAGGCTCCGGTGTTATTACTTGGACGCCCACGCTGGCGCAGGCGGACACGACCAATTTCATCACGACGGTCGTTAAGGACAATGGCCTTCCGCCGTTGAGCACGACCAATTCTTTCATTGTAATCGTGAGTGCGACCGTAGCCACGAGCGGGCTGGTTTCACATTGGCCGCTCAATGAAGATGCGGGAATAATTGCTCATGACGTTGGCTCAGCTAACAATACCGGCACGCTTACGAACGTCGGTGCTGGCACATTCGGTTGGACCAATGGCGTCGAAGGCTCGGCGGTGACCTTGACGAACGGAACTACGACGACTGTGAACAATGGCGGCTTTATCACCGTGGGCAACGCGGCCAGTTTGAATTTTGAAAGCACCAACACCTTCTCGATTTCTGCGTGGATGAAAGTTGCTCCCGGCAGTTCGCAGGATGCTACTATCGTTGGCAAGATGCGGCAGGTCAGTCCATTTGGTAGCAATGAACACACCGGCTATGAACTGAATTACTCTACTCTAGCGGGAACAAATTATATCGGCGTCTGGATAGTCAACGATTTTACAACGAAGCGCATTGATGTTCGCAGTGATTACCCCGTCAACGACGGCAATTGGCATCAAGTAGCTTTCACTTATGACGGCAGCGGTCTGGCAGCAGGAGTAAACATTTATATTGATGGCGTTCGTGATAGCGCCACTTCAGTTTTATCTGATACGCTCGGAACGAACACCATTCAGAACAACGTCAGCTTCGAGATCGGCAGTCGCGATGACGGCGCGTTCCACAATTTCAGTGGCACGATTGACGACGTGCAGGTTTACAACACCGTTTTGAGTTCAAACAATATGCTGGCGATTTACACGAACCCCGGTCTTGCCATCGGTCCGGTCACGCCGCCCGCTAATTTCACCGCCGCCAATGTCGGCACAAATAGTTTCGGCCTGCAATGGACCGCGCCCGCTTATGAGGTGTTCCAAGTGCAATGGACCACCAATCTTGCGCCGCCGAGCTGGACCGTGTTCCCGGAACTCATCACCTCAACCAATGGCGTGTTCAATTTTGTAGATACGAACTCGGCCTCGGCGTTGAAGTTCTATCAATTAATTCTGCTGCCTTAAAAATTTCTAGATGCGGGCAACTCCGGCTTTGCTTTTTCCGCCGCGTGGCGTAGTGTGATTTTTCGTTTCGACGACAAATTCACAAACATGAGCAAGGAATTCATCAAGATCGGCGGCGCGCGCGAGCACAACCTCAAAAACCTCACGCTACAAATCCCGCGCGACAAGTTGGTCGTCGTCACCGGCTTGAGCGGCAGCGGCAAATCGTCGCTCGCGTTCGACACGATTTACGCAGAAGGCCAGCGCAAATACGTCGAATCGCTTTCCGCCTACGCGCGGCAATTCCTAGATCAGTTGCAAAAGCCAGACGTGGATTTCATCGAAGGTTTGTCGCCTGCCATCGCGATTGAGCAACGCAGTTCCGGCAGCAACGCGCGCTCCATCATCGCGACCACCACAGAAATTTACGATTACCTGCGCTTGCTTTACGCGCACATCGGTCAGGCGCATTGCCCGGAAACCGGCGTTCCCATTTCCACGCAGAGCACCAGTGACATCGTGGATAAAATTCTCACGCTACCGCCGAAAACCAAAATCATGCTGCTTGCGCCCGTCGTGCGTCGGCAAAAAGGCGAGTTCCGTGATGTGTTCGAGCGACTTGCCCGCGAAGGTTTTGTGCGCGTGCGCGTGGATGGCGAACTGCTGGAACTCGGCGACGAAAACAAGCGCATCAAACTCGACAAAAAGAAATTTCACAACATCGAGGCCGTCGTGGATCGGTTGGTAATTGACGACAAAATTCGTGTGCGCCTTGGCGATTCCGTTCAGACCGCACTGCGACTCGGTGAAGGTGTGATGTTCACGCTGCACCAACCGCCGGTGGCAACGGACGCGACGCAATGGACTGAAACGCTGCACTCGAACAAAATGTGTTCGCCCGCGACCGGCAAGAGCTACGACCCGCCGACGCCAAAACATTTTTCCTTCAACGCGCCCGCCGGTGCGTGTCCCGTCTGCCACGGTCTCGGTCAAAAAATGGTTTTTGACGAAGCGCTCGTCGTGCCCGACATGGAGTTGCCGCTCGACGGTGCAATCCAACCGTGGCGTCGAGCGGGCAAGCGGCTCATCATTTATTACAAGGCCATGCTGCGCTCCGTTGCTGCGCATTTCAATGTCAGCACCGAAACGCCTTACAAAGATTTGCCGGACGATTTCAAAAAAGTTTTGCTCCACGGCTCTGGCGAGGATGACATTGAATTCAAATTCTGGCGCGCAGGTAAAGTCAGTTCCATCAATCGCCCGTTTGAGGGCGTGCTGCCAAACCTCGAACGGCTCGCGACGGATAGCGAAAGTGAATTCATTCGCAATCGGCTCAAAGCTTACATGGCGCCGGAATTCTGCGATGCCTGCGGCGGCAAGCGTTTAAAGCCGGAAATTCTTGCGGTGACGCTCGGCGGCGAAGGCTTTACGTCGCAATTCAAAAATAAGCGGGCGAAAATAAAAATTCCCGGCCTGTCCATCATGGATGTCTGCGCGCTGTCAGTGGAAAAGGCGGATGAATTTTTTGCCGCGCTCAAGCTGACAGAATTCGAGCAGAAAATCGCAAACGAAGTTATCAAAGAAATCCGTGCGCGGCTTGGCTTCCTGAAAAACGTGGGGCTCGGCTATCTCACGCTCGACCGCGAGAGTGGCACGCTGAGCGGTGGCGAGGCGCAGCGCATCCGACTCGCGACTCAAATTGGTGCCGCACTTGTCGGCGTGCTTTATGTATTGGACGAGCCGAGCATCGGCCTGCATCAGCGCGATAACGACCGTTTGCTCGCCACGCTAAAAGGCCTGCGCGATTTGGGAAACACAGTGCTCGTCGTCGAGCATGACGCGGACACGATTCGCGCGGCGGATTATATTCTGGATCTCGGTCCCGGTGCAGGTGTTCACGGCGGTGAACTCGTCGCGGCGGGCACGTTGCCAGAAATTCTCGCGGCCAAAAAATCCCTCACCGGCCAATACCTGACGGGTGAGTTGAAGATTGAAGTTCCTAAAAAACGGAATGTGCCAACGGAAGAAAAAGGCTGGCTCGAATTGTTGGGCTGCACGGAGAATAATTTGCAGAACATTGACGTGCGGATTCCGCTTGGCACGTTCACTTGTGTCACCGGCGTCAGTGGTTCCGGTAAATCTACATTCGTAGACGACATTCTGCGCCGCGCGCTGTTCCGGAAATTTTTCGGCTCCAAGGAAAAGCCCGGTGAACACAAGGCGTTGAAAGGTTTTGAGTCGCTCGATAAAGTTATCGTGATTGACCAGTCGCCGATTGGCCGGACGCCGCGTAGCAATCCGGCGACTTATACTGGAATGTTCAACCACATCCGTGATTTGTTCGCAAAACTTCCCGCTGCGAAAGTGCGCGGCTACGAGCCGGGCCGTTTCAGTTTTAATGTCAAAGGCGGTCGCTGCGAAAAGTGCGAAGGAGATGGCGTGCTGAAAATAGAAATGAATTTTCTGCCGGCGGTTTATGTGACTTGCGAGGCGTGCAACGGCAAGCGTTACAATCGTGAAACTCTGGAAATTGCTTACAAAGGCAAAAATATCGCGGATGTTTTGGATATGACCGTGGAGGAGGCGGTGACTTTTTTTCGTGCCGTGCCGAAAATTTATGATCCGCTGCTGACGCTCGCGGAAGTTGGGCTAGGTTATATTCGGCTTGGTCAGCAGGCGACGACGTTGAGCGGTGGCGAGGCGCAGCGCGTGAAGTTGGCGACAGAACTATCGCGTCGCGCGACCGGCAAAACGCTCTACATTTTGGACGAGCCCACGACAGGTTTGCATTTTCACGACGTGGCGAAGTTGCTCGAAGTTTTATTCCGGTTGCGCGACGCGGGCAACACGTTGCTCATCATCGAACACAATCTGGACGTAATCAAAACAGCGGACTGGATCATTGACCTCGGCCCAGAAGGTGGTTCGGGCGGCGGAAAAATTGTCGCGGAAGGTCCGCCGGAAAAAGTCGTCCACTGCGCGGCGAGCTTCACGGGTCATTATCTGAAAAGTGTTTTGAATTGAACCGTTGCGAATTCCGCTTTTGTCCATGCGCCGGGTCGTTTAGATTCGGCGCATGGTTTTTTTTCGGCAATGGCTTTTGATTCTCTCTGTGCTCGTGCTCGGTGGTGGGCAACTGCTGGCGGCAAGCACACGCGAGGAGCGCGCATTTGCAACGGCGACGGCGTCGTTTCAAGATCAAAACTGGAGTCGCGCAGAAACGGAGTTTGCGCAATTCATCCAACGTTTTCCCCGGTCAATGCAGGTCGCCTCAGCGGTTTTGTCGCAGGCACAGGCGCAGTTTAAGCAGGGTAAATACGCCGCCGTCATCAACTTGCTTTCGCCACGCATCAATGAAGCTGGCGGTCTGGCGGACTACTATGCTTACTGGCTGGGTGAAGCGCAATTTGCTAAAGGTGATTTTACCAATGCCGCGGCAACGTTTTCTGCGCTCGCCAAAAATTTCCCGAACTCATCGTTGCGGTTGACAGCGGTGGTGGAAGCCGCAGCGGCTTACGCGCAATTTCCCGATTGGTCACGTCATGACGCCATGCTCGAGGCGACCAATGGCGTTTTTATTCGCGCGGCGCAAATGGATGCGGATAATGCACTCGTCATCAATGGTCGGCTTTCGCTGGCGCAGTCTAAAGTGATGCAGACAAATTATGCCGCCGCGGAAAAATTTCTTGAGCTGCTCAATCCCAAACTGCTCGCACCTGAACAAGATTGGGAACGGATCAATTTATTGTATCAGGTCAAACTCGGATTAAATGAATTTGACGCTGCGCTGGCGGTCACCACCAACTTGATGCAGTCGGCGAAGGATGCTGGTCGGCAGGCGGATTCAGTGGCAATGCTGGCAACGGTGTTGGAGAGAAAAAATCAACCGGCAGCGGCGCTCGCTACGTGGTCGGAAAATTTAACCAACACCGCGCCAGTGGAACGCCAGCGCGAAGCGGTTCTAAAAATTGCAGCGCTCGCCTCGGCGCAAAATGATTTCACCAACGCCACCGCCGGATTAGAAAAATATCTGGCACAATTTCCCAATTCGCCAGCGGCGCAATTGGCCTTGTTAACCTTGGGCGAGTTGCGCTTAAAAGATTTTCTCAACAACGCATCAACGAACCAGCTCGCTGCGGCGCAGACGAGCTTCGACCAATTCATCGGTGCGTTCACGAATAGTCCGCTGACAGGCATGGCCTGTCTGGACCGCGGTTGGTGTAATTGGAAAGCGGACAAATATGCCGAGAGTCTGTTGGATTTTCGCGCAGCGGCGCAGCGGTTACCGGCTTCGGAAAATCTGGCCGTAGCTAAATTTAAAACGGGCGACGCCTTGTTCATGTTGAAGGAGTTTGCGGCGGCGCGACAATATTATCAGGCGGTGCTGGATCAATTTGGAAATTTTCCGGAGGTTGAAAAATCCATGGGCGACCGCGCGTTCTATCAAATTTTGCGGGCGGACTTAGAATTGCAGGATGCCGCCGGCGCCGAGGCGGCGATGCGCCAGTTGTTGGGGAAATTTCCCGCAAGCGCGTTTGCAGATCGCGGCATGTTGCTGCTGGGCGAAGGTTTTTCCGATTTCTCGTCGCCGACGAATGCGCAAAAAGTTTTCCGCGAATTTGTGCAGCAGTTTCCTCGCTCCGCACTCGTGCCGCAAGTGGAGCTGGCGGTGGCGCGAACTTTTGAGCGCAGCCAAAACTGGTCGGCGGCCATCACCAACTACGAAGGCTGGCTGGTAAATCATTCGACCAATGAAATGCTGCCGCAAGTGCAATACGCGCTGGCGCATGCAAATTATCAGGCGGGACGCGAGACCAATGCGTTTCAGCTCTTCACCGCGTTCGTCGCGCGATTTCCGGCGGATACCAACGCGCCGCTGGCACAGTGGTGGGTGGCGGATTCATTTTACCGCGCCGGAAATTTCGTCGGTGCGGAGACAAACTATGAATTAATTTTCCAGACGCCCGCGTGGAAAAATTCCAGCCTGTATTTTCCCGCGCAACTGATGGCCAGTCGCGCTGCCGTGGGCCGTTCGGGTTTTACGGACGCGCGGGACTACCTGACCAAATTGCTGGCGGACACGAATTGTCCGTCACCGCTGGCGACACAGGCGATGTTCGCATACGGCGGCGTGTTGATGCGGTTAGATGCGCCGGACACCAATCATCCGTTCGCGAATTTTGAATTGGCGAAGAATATCTTCGCACAAATCGGCGCGGCTAATCCGACGAACGAATTTGGCGCGCTGGCCGCCAGCGAATTAGGCGACTGTTATTTACAACTTGGCGCTTTCGATGCGGCGACGAATGCCTGCGCGCAAGTGGTTGCGTCGCCGTATGCCGGAGTTAGCCTGCGCAGCCGCGCGCAAATCGGCATCGGTCGTGTGTTGGAAAAAAAAGCGGAAACCGCGTCGGCCGACACGCGTAAAGCGCTGCTCGATCAGGCGTTGAAAAACTATCTCGACGTGTTTGAAACCAGCTATGGAAATGGTTTGGTCAATCGCGAATCCGCCGATGCCTTCTGGGTGAAGAAGGCGGGTTTGCAGGCATTGCCGTTATTGTCAGTGGATAGTTGTCCGACCAACTTTTTTACCCGGATGGAAGTGCTGTTGCCGCCGTTGAAGGAATCGTTGGAAAAGAAAAAAGCCGCGTTAAAAAATTGAAACGTAAATAAAAAACGCCGTTCCGATTTTTTCGGAACGGCGTTTTGTTTTGTCTGGAAATCAAATCCACTTTTTGCGCAGCAGCCAGGTCTTGATGATTTGGGTCAGGCCGACATAGCACAAAAGCGTCGTCGCCAGAATTGGCCAGAACTGCCACGGTAGCGGCACGAAATGCAGAATCGGCGCGAGCGGCGAATACGGCAGATACGCGCCGATGCCCATGATCAGAATCGTGGTCATTGAAAGTTGCCAACTCGAACGAGACTGCACGAATGGAATAAGATTTGTGCGGATGACGTGGATGATGAGCGTTTGCGTCATGATGGATTCGACGAACCAGCCAGTTTGAAACAGCGAGGCGGCATAGACTTTGTCCGGGTCGGTGACGCCGGCAAAACGTGCGGCCATTTCCGCCGGCATCATGGCGAGGTTGCTGCACTTGAAGAAAAACCACATGACGGCAAACGTCGTGTAATCAAAAATCGAGCTAATCGGGCCGATGAACATGATGAACCGCGCGATTTCACCCATCGCCCACGGACGTGGTTTGGCGATTTGCGACGTGGCGACGTTGTCGGTCGGAATCGGCACCTGCGAAAAATCGTAGAGCAGATTGTTCGTGAGCAATTGGATCGGTAGCATCGGCAGGAACGGCAGCCACGCGCTCGCACCGAGCACGCTGAACATGTTGCCGAAGTTCGAGCTCGCGCCCATGCGGATGTATTTCAGAATATTGACGAACACTTTGCGGCCTTCGATGACGCCTTCTTCGAGCACCATCAAATCTTTTTCCAACAAAATTACGTCGGCGGATTCCTTGGCGATGTCCACGGCGTTGTCCACGGAAATGCCCACGTCGGCGGCGCGGAGCGCGGGCGCATCGTTGATGCCGTCGCCCATGAAGCCGACGACGTGCTTGTTTTTCTGCAACGCCTGCACGACGCGTTTTTTGTGCGCGGGCGAAAGGCGCGCGAACACGTCCGTCGTCTCGACGGCGACGGCGAGCTGCTCGTCCGACATTTTTTCCACATCGTTGCCGAGGATGATTTTTTCCGCGTTGATGCCGACCTCGGTGCAGACTTTGCGCGAAACCAAATCGTTGTCGCCGGTCAAAACTTTGATGGTGACACCTTGCTGGCGTAAAACGGCAATGGCTTTTTTCGCCGTGTCCTTGGGCGGATCGAGAAACGCGAGGTAGCCCGTCAACACCAATTCGTTTTCATCCGCTTTGGAATAGGCGGTCTGCGCGCCAACTTTTTTATTCGCAATCGCGAGCACGCGAAAACCGTCGCTGCTCAAATCATTCACCTGCTCGATAAGATTGCCGACGAGGATCGGCTCCATCGGAAAAACTTCGCCGTCGCTCTCGAAATGTGTGCAGCGGGCGAACACCGCTTCGGGCGCGCCTTTGGTCAACATCTGTCGCTGACCGTCTGGACCTTCGACGACGACGGACATCATGCGGCGGGAAAAGTCGAACGGAATTTCGTCGGCCTTATGATATTTCTCAACCGAGAGTTCCTGGTGCAGCTCGGTGTATTTCAGCACCGCGCGATCCAAGACATTTTTCAAGCCCGTTTGAAAATGGCTGATGAGATACGCGTCGCGCAAAACTTCGCTGCTCTCCTTTTTGAACACGTCGCAATGGATTTCGAGGATGACGTGGTCAATCGTGAGCGTGCCGGTCTTGTCGGTGCAGAGCACATCCATCGCGCCGAAGTTCTGGATGGAGTGCAGCCGCTTGACGATGACTTTTTTCTTGGACATCGCGAGTGCGCCCTTGGACAGACAGACGGAAACGATCATCGGCAACATTTCCGGCGTCAGCCCGACGGCGACGGCGAGCGAAAAGAAAAACGCTTCTTTCCAATTGTGTTTCGTAATCCCGTTAATGACGAACACCAGTGGCACCATCACGACCATGAACCGCAGCATGAGGTAGGTGAATTTTTTTACGCCCTTGTCGAAGGCGGTTTCCACCTGGTTGTCGGCGAGGCTGCGGGCGAGTTTGCCAAAATACGTCTGCGCGCCAGTGGCGACGATGACCGCCGTGGCCGAACCGCTCTCGACGCTCGTGCCAAGAAAACAAATATTTGTGTGCTCGATGGAAGAAACATTTGTGCGCGCGTCGCGGGCATCGGTTTTTTCGACCGGCATGGATTCGCCAGTCAACGTGGCTTGAATGATAAATAAATCTTTCGCCGACAGCAGGCGCACGTCGCCGGGAATCATGTCGCCGGCGGAGAGTTTCACCACGTCGCCGGGCACGAGCTGCTTGAGCGGAATTTCCTTCGGTTGCCCGTCGCGCACGACTGTCGCGGTGACGCTGATCATGGCTTTTAATTTTGCCGCCGCGTTGTCGGCCTTGGTTTCCTGGATGAAGCGCAGGGAAATCCCCAGCAGCACCATCGCCACCATCAGCACGCCGCCCGCGATGTCCGAAGCCCCGCCCGCCGTGGCAAACGTGATGATCGCCAGCACGGACAGCAAAATCACCAGCGGATTGCGCACGGCGAGATAAATCCGTTGCAGCCAGCCCTGATGTTTTTCTTCCGCGACCTGATTGGGGCCGAACACCTCCAGCCGCTCCGCCGCCTCGTCTTCGGTCAGGCCGTTGGGCGTGGTGCCGTGCAGTTGAAGGACTTCGGGAATGTCTTTGTTCGCCGCCTCGTTGGTGGGATTGGTGACGGACTCGTTGCCTCGGGAAAAATTGGGGATGTTCAAGCTGGCCATAAAATAAATTGTCCGAGACAAATTAACCAAACGTGCGGGCAACGGCACGTTAAGTTTTCGAAAAATAATTTTTCCAACCGCACATCTATTGGTTTAAAAATCTAAGACCGTCCAGCACTTGCACGACGCGGGCGAATCGCATAGCTTAAAGCCGTTCGGGGAGCCAAATCGCCTTTGGGCGACGCTGAGAGTTTGACGCGCGAGCGCCAATGACCCGTGAACTTGATCCGGATAATGCCGGCGCATGGAGCCACTGCGTGGCGGCCAATACGCTACGCGCCTTACCAAAGCGCTTTCCGGTTCCCGTTCAAAACCGTTTAATAAATTATGATCGCGACCAAAGAATCGTTCGAACCGCATAGCAGCGAGCAGTTGCCCAACTCCAAACGTGTTTACGTCGAAGGCCAGTTACACCCCGACATCCGCGTGCCGATGCGCCAGATTCAGCTCTCGCCCACCACGATCAATGAATGCGACGTGCGTCCGAACAAACCCGTGCGCGTCTATGATTGCAGCGGGCCGTGGGGCGACCCCGCGTTCACCGGCAAATCCGAGGAAGGTTTGCCCGCGCTGCGCCGCGACTGGATTTTGAAACGCGGCGACGTGGAGGAATACGACGGTCGCGAAGTGAAGCCGCAGGACAACGGCTATCTCTCCGGCAAACACGCCGAGTTCGCGAGCAATGCGGAAAAAAACCGCCTCGTGGAATTTCCCGGGCTCACCGCGAATCGCCGTCGCACGTTGCGCGCGAAGGCGGGCAAAGTCGTCACGCAATTGCAATACGCCCGCGCCGGCATCATCACGCCCGAGATGGAGTTCATCGCCATCCGCGAGAACATGGGCCGCGCCCGCATTTCGGACATGGCGAACGACATTGTTCGCAACCAGCTCGACAAGCAGCACGCCGGTTCGCAGCAGCTTGCCAGCAGCGAGTTCACGCCTTCCGTCTTCAAGAAATTTCCGCAGCGCATCCCGAAAGAAATCACGCCTGAGTTCGTGCGCGAAGAAGTCGCCGCCGGCCGCGCCATCATTCCGGTGAACATCAATCATCCGGAGAACGAGCCGATGATTATTGGTCGCAATTTCTTGGTGAAAATTAATTCCAACATCGGCAATTCCGCCGTGGCTTCGTCCATCGAAGAAGAAGTCGAGAAGATGCGCTGGTCCATCAAATGGGGTGCGGACACCGTGATGGATTTGTCCACCGGTAAGAACATCCACGCCACGCGCGAATGGATTTTGCGCAACTCGCCCGTGCCCATCGGCACCGTCCCGATTTATCAGGCGCTCGAAAAGGTCAATGGCCGCGCCGAAGACCTCACGTGGGAACTCTTCCGCGACACGCTCATCGAGCAGGCGGAGCAGGGCGTGGATTATTTCACCATTCACGCGGGCGTGCTCCTGCGCTTCGTGCCGATGACCGCGAACCGCATGACCGGCATCGTTTCGCGCGGCGGCAGCATCATGGCCAAGTGGTGCCTCTCGCATCATAAAGAGAATTTCCTCTACACGCACTGGGACGAGATTTGCGACATCATGGCCGCGTATGATGTTTCGTTCTCCATCGGCGACGGTTTGCGCCCCGGCTCGATTGCCGATGCGAACGATCGCGCACAATTCGGCGAACTCGAAACGCAGGGCGAACTCACCAAACGCGCGTGGGCCAAGGGCGTGCAGGTCATGAACGAAGGTCCCGGCCATGTGCCTATCCACATGATCGAGGAGAACATGGTGAAGCAGCTCGAATGGTGCGGCGAAGCGCCGTTCTACACGCTCGGGCCGCTCACCACCGACATCGCGCCCGGCTACGACCACATCACCAGCGGCATCGGTGCGGCGATGATCGGCTGGTATGGCTGCGCGATGCTCTGCTATGTGACCCCGAAAGAGCATTTGGGATTGCCCAACAAAAAAGATGTCAAGGATGGTGTGATTACCTACAAAATCGCGGCGCACGCGGCGGACCTGGCCAAAGGCCATCCCGGCGCGCAATACCGCGACAACGCCATTTCCAAAGCCAGATTCGAGTTCAGGTGGGAAGACCAGTTTAACCTGTCGCTTGATCCGGTGACGGCCAGGGAATTCCATGATGAAACCTTGCCGCAAGACGGCGCGAAGACGGCGCATTTCTGTTCCATGTGCGGGCCGCACTTTTGCAGCATGAAGATAACGGAGGACGTGCGGAAATATGCAGCGGAGCAAGGCATCGCCGAGGAAGAGGCGTTGAAAAAGGGGATGGAAGAAAAGTCCAAAGAGTTTGCTGAAAAGGGAAATGAGCTTTACGCGAAGGCTTGAAGGCTTTGACACGAATTAACGCGAATCAATGGCAGGCCGAGCTTCGGCTACGCTGAAGGCGTAACGGAAATTAGCCTAGGGTTGTGAGGAACGAACTACCCTAGGAAATCGTCCCACAAAATAATTCCTTCTCCGCATCGGATGGGGAGAAGGTGGCCGCAGGCCGGATGAGGTGAACCGCGAACCACGCCAAACACGCGAACGCAGAATTGACGCTGATAAATTTAACGCGCAAACTCATCAGCCATGCCGACGTTTGCCGAATATCTGGAAAAGTGGCTCAAGCAGTCCACGGCACAGGGATTGACCAATCCGTTGGTCAAAATGCCGGTGAAACGATTTCGGCTTTTGCAACCGGACGAAATCAGCTCTCTCGCTGACGGCGGCACATTGACCATCGGCACGATGGCCGAGCCAACCGCCCGCAATCTCCACAAGAATTATCTGACGCGCATTCGTGAGCGCGGCGAACATTGCGCTTTCGTTTGCTTTGGCGCGGTGGAAATGATTGTTGCTGGCGGGACAGAGGGAAAACAGCGCAAGCAACTTTTTCCAGTTTGCTTGAAACGCGCTTCCTTTCAAACCAGCGGCGACAAAATCAAGGCAGTCGTTTCCGAAGATGAAGCTTGGCAATTTAATCCGGTATTAAAGGCGCATCTTCGTGGATTGGCGATTTCAGTTCCCGATTCGGTGTTGAATGATCCGGTTCAAGCTACCAATTGGGTCAAGGCACAATTGGGAAATCGCGCATCGCAAGTGACCAACGACAGCTACGTTGGTTTGTTCAGCAGCCAGCAGATGGTTGTCCAAAATCGTTTGAGCGATCCGCCATTGAGACAGGCATTGGCAAAAAACCGCGTTATTCAGGCGAAAATTGAAGGCCGAAAAATCCCGGCAGAACTGGGAGAAGTCACCGATGATGGCCTTGAAGGACTCGGCCTTACTCTTCCTTGTGATGACAGCCAGCTTCGGGTCGTCCAGTTGGCAGATAAAGGCTTTTGTCTGCAAGTCGAAGGACCTCCCGGCACTGGCAAGTCGCAAACCATCGCAAATATCATCAGCAACGCACTCTACAAGGGAAAGAATGTATTGTTAGCTTGTGATAAAAAAGAAGCTATTAAGCAAGTTGCGGAACGGCTTTCTAATTGCGGCCTCAATCCTGCACTTCTCAATCTTCACGACGAGGATTTAGACAAACGGGAATTTCTAAAACAAGCGACGAGCAAATTTCCGGCTGGGCAAAACGCACCCGTTTATCCATTCACTCAATTACAAGAAACGCGCACGATTCTTAATGAGCGGGTAAAGTTTGGCCGCGCAATCGCCCATCCTTCATTACAAGTTGCAAAACGCGAAGCATTGGCAGGAATGATCCGGTTGAAAAAGGAATTGCAGAATGTCCCTAACATTCCAATTTCAAATTGGCAGTCACTATCCAAAGAACGGCTGACAAAACTCCTCGGCAGCCTCGGCGAATGGCCTGATCTTGCCGTGGTTTTAACGGACAATAAAAATGTCTGGAATAAAGTTCGCGTTGAAAGTTTCGACGAAAATCCAAACGCCACGAACGAACTGCAAACCTTGGTGCAAAAAATCTTGGCACAGGTTGAAGCGCTTCAAGTCGTAAAAGAATGGGCGGCATCTGTTGGAATTGAACTTCCCATTAACTCCGACGCCAACACAACGGATGCCCTCGCGTTGGTGATGACAGTTTTAGGGAAGCCAACTTGTCATCCGAAACTGATTGGGAACGAGCAAGTCAGTTTGAAAGAGGTGGAGCATTTGAATTCACAGTGGCAGCGCCGCGAAAAACTCGTTGCCGCTCGCCATCCTGTCCCGCTGGCGGAAATTTATTCGACTGACGCGAAAAACGAAGCAGACGCCTTGCTCGCAACGGAGAAAGCAAAGTCGTGGGAAGATTTATCGAAGCGAGAGGATTATCACAAAGATAGGCACGCCGAGATTGAAACAGGCCAGAAAAATTACCGCCGACTCTGCGACCAAATTGGTCTGGTTTATTCACCGCTGGTTAAAACCCGTCGCGCCCAACTGCAAGCGATTCTATCCATAGCGTCTTTCGGAACAACGATTCCCCGCAGTTGGTGGAAACAAGACACAACGCCGGTTCTCACGGTTGCCGGATGGAAAGCGCATTTTCAAGCGTGTGCCACTCACGCCAAGAATTCTCCGTTGCCTTTGCATTTTGTCGCGCTTGAACGTGTGGCAACAACGCATTGGCAACACGTCGAGGCAAAGGCCGAACATGGTTTCAATGTCGTCAGCTATTGCCTGAATTTTGTCAATGACCGTAAATGTAAATACGCGCTGCGTCAGGTTTTCCCGACCATCCCAACACGCGGTTTCAAAAAGTGGCAGGAAGTCACGCTTCATGCCGTCGCAACCTTTCGCACCGTTGGTTCGTTGCGGACAGCGGCAGAGACGCACGTCATTTTGAAACAATTGACTTCGGCGTATCTCGCGGTGGCGCATGAAAGTTCCGACCAAATTGAAAGCTATCTTTCCCGTGATGAAGTTTACGCTTTGGAAAAAGTTGCCGGCATTGTTGAGCAAGTGCGTGAAAGAAATGACTTGTTCGAGGTAGGCAATGCCCATTGGCAAACATTCTGGGAATCCGTGAACGCCAATCTGCTCGCCGGTGTGCAAGCCGCGCTTGCGGAATTGGACAAATTGGTTCTGCCGGATGGACAAGAAGCGGATGACTTGGAAGCAGCGTTGAAATTTTATGACGCAGCCAAGCAGCGCATTCAAAAATTCCTTCAAAGTTTTGAAAAGCAGGAAGGCAACCGAACAAATTCCGTCACGGCTGCATTCGTGGCTCAAAAAGAATTTGCCCAATGCCAGGAGCAACTCGCGCCATTGCCGAAGTATTTGGAATTGTCGCCGCACAATCAAACTGCGCCGGACTGGAAATGGCTGCATGAAGTAATTGCATGGCGGGATTTATTCGAGCGGTTGCGCGGTCAGCAAAAACTGGACATTGATAGTCAGCTTTGGTCGAAGCTGCGAGACCGTTTGCAAAGCCATCAGGCCGAGATGAAGCAAGGTTACGTCGGTTTGGAAAATCTTTTTGAAGGCTGCACTTCAAACTTGCCTAATTACGATTCGCTCACGTCCCTTGTCGCGGAAATTATGGGCGAACTGCCTCGGCGTCCGTTGTGGCTGGAAAAGAAACGCTGGCAGGACAAGATTTCCGCGTTTCCTGAAATCAAAGCCCTTTGGAGTAAGATTCTTGATAGCTCCGTGCAGCCACAGCAAGCGCAGCGGTTATTTTGTTTTAATTTGCTGCGCCTGTGCGATCCGGTTGCAAAGCCAGACGGAATGGAATTTAAGCAAACGCTCAAGGCGTTCACTGAACACGACGAGAAACTGGCTTCTTGGGTGATTGACCACATGAAAGTCAATTTGCGCGGAAAGATGGATACGGCGGCAAGCATTGCATCGCATAGCGAATCGGAATTACGGCGGCTCGCAGGTTTGCAGCGTATTCGTGGCACGGTTCGCGAATTGGCGAATGCGCATATGGATTATCTTCTGGCGGCGAAACCCTGCTGGCTGATGAGTCCAACGTCATTGGCTAATCTGATAGACTCAAATATATTTGAGGAGCATGGCGTTCCGTTCGACTTGGTAATTTTTGATGAGGCTTCGCAAATTCGTGTGCTGGATGGTTTGCTTTCCATGTCGTTCGGCAAACAAGTCATCATCGTCGGCGATAAATACCAACTTCCGCCAACAGATTTTTTTGCGGGATTCGCCACCCCCGAAGCGGAAGCGGAAGATTTTGGCGTCAGCGAAAGCTTGCTGGAAGAATTTGGCGGCGTATTCGAGGAAGACAAGACGCAAGTGATGTTGATGTCTCACTACCGCAGCGAGACACCCGACCTAATCCGCTTTTCCAACGATTGGTTTTATGGCGGCAAACTGGAAATGTATCCACCAGCGCACGTCACCGGCATCGGTCGCCGACTGCATTATCTTCCAAATGCAATCTACAATGAAACTGGTCAGCGAAATAATCCGACAGAGGCAAAAGAAGTCGTCAAGCTCATCGAACTGCACGTCCGCGAGCACCCAGAAAAATCACTTGGCGTCGTCACGATGAACATTTCGCAGGTTGAACTGCTGGAAGAACTCCTGCTAGATGTTTCCGAGCAAGTTCGAGCTTTTTGCGCGGACGAATCGAAATTCTTTGTGCGGAATTTGGAAACGGTGCAAGGCGATGAAATGGATCGAATCATTTTGAGCCTAACCTACGGGAAAAATGCCGCCGGACAATTTAACGCATCCGTGCTTGGCCCGTTAAACAAGAGCGGCGGCGAACGTCGTTTGAATGTCGCAATCACTCGTTCGCGTAATGGCATGACAATTGTGTCCTCCCTGAAAGTTGCTGACCTTTTGGCAACCAGCGCGCAAAGTCGGGGCTTCAATTGTCTGAAAGACTTTCTCACTGAATTGGAAAATACCGAGCAAGCCCGCACGTTTGGAATCGGGAGCAAGAGGTTTCAACGCCGTAATGACGGTGTTTCAAACGTCGTATATTGTGAATCACCTTTTGAAGAGCAGGTCGTGGAGTTTTTGGAAAACGAAGGCTATGACATCGAATGTCAATATGGTGCTGGCAAATTTCGGCTCGACATCATCGTCAAAGAGCGCGGGAAAAACATTCTCGCCATCGAATGCGATGGTGCGGCTTATCACAGTTCTCTAGTTGCACGAACGCGAGACCGGGCGCGGCAGCGGGTTTTGGAAAAACTCGGCTGGAAAATCCACCGCGTCTGGAGCACGAACTGGTGGTATTTTGAGCAACAAGAAAAGGACGGTATCATTGCTGCGATTAACGCTGTGCGGACTACTCGATAAAAAAGCGGTCTTCGTTTCCGAAGGCCGCTTTGCGTTTTCAATTTGATTTTACGGATGCGGGGTCGCGGGCGGCGGCGTGGGCGGGGTCGGGCTGGCGTGGCTCGCGGTGGTGTCCACGATGATGCGCGCGTTTTCGTAATCGCTCACGAATTTCGCAACGGTGATCTGGCCGGTGAGGTCGTCCATGATGCCCAAATCCACATCGGCAGCGTCAAACTCGGCTTGGAGATTTCCGGTGACGGTTTTGCCGGCGGCGCGCGTGTCGCGCGGTTTGCTGATGAGCAGGTTGTAGGCGGCAATCGCATTGGTCAACGCGGTCAGCTTGGCGGCGGTCACGCCGTAGGCGGCAAGGTTGGCGATGTTCGTGTTCGCGGTGGTGTAGATGTTCTGGCAGTTGTCGCGGGATTGCACGTCGCGTCCGCCCATGAGGTCGCTCATGGAAAAATCCACGGCGTTGGCGAGGGTGTTGTTCTTGGTTTTCACGGCGTAGGCGTGAACGGCATTGGCAATCGGCAACGCGGCGGCGCACATGGCCTGTCGCGCGGCTTGTTTGTCCTGCGCCACGCCGCTGGTGTCCTGCGCCTGACTTTGGGAGAAAGTCTGGATGTTGGTGACGTGGAGTTTGAGGTCGGTGTAAGCATCGGCAAAGGCTTGAAGCGATTGCCAAGCGGTCGGAGTGCCGTCGCAGATTCCCTCGACGGCCAGATACATGGTGAGCTTGTTGAGCTGTTTTGTGTTCATAGTTTTATGCCTTTCTCGCGGGGTTCACATATTAGAACCGTCGAAATGGGTGAAATGTTCAAAAAAAGTGAAAAACCGAGGAAAAGCGATGAAATGTGAGGTTTCAGCGACGCCAGATGAGTCGGCAGACAGGCCAAATGACCTGACAGACACGCCAAATGGCTCGGAAGTGGCGACATTTGAACAGCACGACAGGCCAGAGAAGCTGGAAGATGGAGCATGGGAGCTGGCAGATGGAGCAAATGAGTCGGCAGTCAGGCCAAGTCTGTCGCCAGACGTGCCATTTGAACCGGCAGACAGGCCGTGGAAACTGGCAGTTTGACCCGATGGATTGGCAGACAGGTCACGGATGCTGGCGGTTGGATTGGACGAGGCGGCATCGTTGAACTCGCGGCGCACAATTTTTTCAAGCGCGTGGCATTTGTTTTTCATCGAGCGTTCAAGGAGCGTTGGATTGCAATGGTTGCGACCGGGCGTTAAGATTTTCCCGAAATGAAAATGTTCATCACGCCCGGCTACGACCGCATCACCAGCGGCATCGGCGCGGCGATGATCGGGTGGTATGGTTGCGCGTTGCTCTGCTACGTCACGCCCAAGGAACACCTCGGCCTGCCGAACAAGAAAGACGTGAAAGACGGCGTCATCACCTACAAGATCGCGGCGCACGCGGCGGACCTGGCCAAGGGGCATCCCGGCGCGCAATACCGCGACAACGCCATCTCCAAGGCGCGCTTTGAATTCCGCTGGGAAGATCAATTTAACCTCGCGCTCGACCCCGTGACCGCGCGCGAGTTCCACGATGAAACCCTGCCGCAGGACGGCGCCAAGACCGCGCACTTCTGCTCCATGTGCGGCCCGCACTTCTGTTCGATGAAGATCACCGAAGACGTCCGCAAATACGCCGCCGAACAAGGCATCGCCGAAGAGGAGGCGCTGAAAAAGGGAATGGAAGAAAAATCCAAAGAGTTCGTGGAAAAAGGCGCGGAGGTTTACGCGAAGGCGTGAGTTGAATTAAACCGCAAATGTTAATTTCTTCCTCAACTCGGTTTGTCCAAGCTCCATTCGAGTCAGAAGCGGAATTGGAGAACGTCGTAGTGCAGAACTACGAATATATTTTTGGACCGTCGTCAATTTATTTGCCGAAGGGGAAAATTTTCACCTCGGACGGCGCGGCAACGATTCCGGACGGTTTTGCCTTCGACGTTGCGAACAAGCAATGGTTCATCGTCGAGGCCGAACTCGCAAAGCATAGCGTCTGGAGTCATATCGCTCCGCAAGTCGCAAAACAAATCACGGCAGCTCTCAAACCTGAATCGAAGCAATATTTGATTGAGCGCATTGTCGCATTGGTTCGTGACGATGAGGCGGTTCGCCGAAAGTTTGAGGAAGAAGACATCGAACAAATCGACATTCGGAAAGTGCTCGCCGAAATTCTTGCGACTCAACCTCTGCTAGGTATGCCGATTGATGCCGTCTCGACTGATTTGCGTGAGTGGGCTTCTACCTCAGTGAAGCTTGAGACAAAGCTTTGGATCGTTCGAAAACACATCGACCTGGAAAACCCTAAAAACATTATCTACGAACTGCCGGAGGAGTATCGCCCGGCATTTGACAGCCACGAAGAAGAGGCTGCTAACTCTGGAGGAATAAAATCCTACGACGTGACACTCCAAGATTTGCTCCAAGCAAATATTTTGAAAGTTGGCAGCAAATTGCTGATGAGCTACAAGCGCAAGCACACGAACGAGGACCGCAAAACTTACGAAGCGATCGTCCAAGACGATGGTTCTTTACGGGCCGACAATCAAAGTTTCAGCAGTCCAAGTTACGCAGCGATTTATTTCATTAACAAAGCCGGTAGCGACCGCCAAACTGTCAATGGTTGGACAACATGGCGAACGGAGTCCGGCAAGTTTTTGGCTGACCTGCGCGAGCAATTCTTGAAGAGCAACCCAGCTCAATAATCTGCTCTCCTGGCAGGAAGTTTGGGCGGCGCAGCAGCGCCGCCCTACCTTGAATTTAATTTTGGTAGGGCAGAGCTGCCGCTCTGCCCATTTTAATTTCCAACGCGCCGATTCCGAAAAACTTTCCCATCCGTCTGCGATAGGTTAAAAAATCGGCATGAGCGAAACGCCTTTCCGCGAACCGGGCCGCCTCACACCGGCCAAAGGCGTTCACGTTTCGCTCGGCGGATCGAACTGGATTTTTCTCACCGTATGCACGGAGAAACGCGAACGCTGGCTGGGGCAAACCTCTGTGCAACGCGCCTTACACGACATCTGGCAAAACACGGCGACGGCAAGGTTGGTGAGCGACTATCTCCTGATGCCGGATCATCTGCATCTGTTCTGTGCGCCGCGTGATTTGAAATTTACCATCGAACGGTGGATGGGTTTCTGGAAAGACCGGTTGGCAAAATCGCTTCCCGACGCGGCGGCGGCCATGGGCGTGGCGGTGTTGACGGAGGAGGAATATTTCGCGCTGCAAACGCTGGGCGAGTTCGACACGAAGTCGTCGAGCTGGCTGCAGACGCCGACGGAGATCCGTGAACTCGGCGGCGCGATTTATGGGGATCGCCGTTACGGTCGCGTCTTCATCGGTCACAACGGTGCGGAGTCTTACTACAACGGGCGGGGATTCCGTGGCTCGCTGAAGGTCTAAGCGCAGACACGAATCACACTAATTAACACGAATTCAATCCGTGAAAATTAGTGAGATGCGTGTCTAACCGTTACGAGTGATGTGCTGATGGAAAAGCTCAACCCCACGCGGCTAACAGGGCTTCGGCTTTGACCACTTGGTCAGGCGCACCGGTGAAGTTGAATTTAAATTTTCCGGATTGGCGGGTGACGAGAATCTTGATGGTGTCCAGACCGCTGGCAATCATGCGGAAGCGGAGTTGTTTGTTGATTTCCCGGAATCCATGTTGTTGAAGGCTTTTGCTCATGTTGGAGCTTCCGTGCATACCGGTCGCATAGCAATGTAATTACTTTTATATTTTAAAACCGAAAATCAAAATGGTGGCTTGACATGCAACTAAAAGGTTGCACAATATCGCGGTCAGATGGATGCAGTCTTCAAAGCGTTGGCGGACGAGAGTCGGCGGAAGTTGCTGGACGAGTTGCATAAGAGCAACGGCCAGACGCTCGGCGAATTGTGCGTGCATCTGGACATGACGCGGCAGGCGGTGACCAAACATCTTTTGTTGCTTGAAGCCGCGAATCTGGTGGCCGTCGTCTGGCGCGGACGCGAGAAACTGCATTATCTCAATCCGGTGCCGATCCACGAGATCAGCGAGCGCTGGATTGGCAAATACGAACGCCATCGCTTACAGGCGTTGAGCGATTTGAAACGCGGTCTCGAACAAAACCAACCGAAAAACAAACAACTAAACAAGAAAGGATGAAGTTATGGCCAAGCCAACGTTAGTTTACACCACCTACATTCGTTCCACGCCGAAAAAGGTTTGGGACGCGATCACGAAACCAGAATTCACGCGCCAGTATTGGGGCGGACTCGCGCTCGTCTCCGATTGGAAGAAGGGTTCGACTTGGGACATGGCGACGTCAGGCGAAACTCCCGAAGTTTATACCACCGGCAAAGTGTTGGAGAGCAACCCGCCGAAACGTCTCGTGCTGTCGTGGGTTGATCCGGAAAATCTCAAGGACGTATCGCGCGTCACTTATGAAATCGAAATCGTCAAGGACACAGTGTGTCTCACCGTGACGCATGACCAGTTCAAGCCAAGTTCGACGATGCCCGGTCGGGTGAATGGCGGCTGGCCGCGCGTGCTCTCCAGCCTGAAATCCTTTTTGGAAACCGGCAAAGGTCTTGCCGCCGCGAAGTGCGCTTGAAGTCAAAATGCTGGAGCGCGGTGGCGTGTTGGCCGACCGCGCTCCAAATTTTTCAAATGAACTAAGGTGTTCGAAAATAAAACTTCCGCTTCACGCCTTCTTCACGAAGCACGCTTTCAAACCGACGGCGATGTTATCCACTTTGCAGGAGATTTCGTGATCGCCGTTTACCGGAACTTTACAATCTGCCCTCTGTCTTCTTTACTCTCGCTCATCTCAGTATGAAAATTCCATTTGCCTTTTTGTGTGTCAACCTGATGTTTTCTGGGTCTGTTCAGGCCGTGCTGCCATCGCTGCCACCCATGCCGAAAATTTCCGTCCCATTGCCACACGACAGTGTGCCGATGGGTGAAGCCAAATCGGCGGCGGAAGTAAAACTGGATTTGCCCATTGCCTCCGGGCCGTTTGCGCCGACGTGGGCGTCCATCGAGAAAAATTATCCCGGCACACCGGACTGGTTGCGCGAGGCTAAATTTGGCATCTGGGTTCACTTTGGTCCGCAGGCTTCCGGGCAGAGTGGTGATTGGTATGCGCGCAAGATGTATGTG
>Ga0208507_1000549_pt1 | contig 23662 bp, 28 predicted proteins | sample CryBogCBH12Aug01_FD_184626 | JGI IMG/M metagenome (GOLD analysis project Ga0208507, IMG submission 184626) | Freshwater microbial communities from Crystal Bog, Wisconsin, USA - CBH12Aug09.1 (SPAdes) (version 2) | ecosystem: Environmental > Aquatic > Freshwater > Lake | place: Crystal Bog... | reverse complement strand
ACCTTCGAGAGCAGGGCCAAGTACTGGGTGCTTACGAACTTCAGATTCCAACTCTGGGGTAAGGTGGAGGAGACCAGGGGTTGGGGTGGGGTTGTTGGGAGACGGCTGATCAATAGCTGCATCAATGGCGATATCGTGGTTACCACGCTCGTCAATCCAGTGGGTCATAACGTGGTTACTACTGGGGTCAATTCCCTCAACACGACCAATTACCAATGGACTTCTTGGAGAAGGACGACGCCAACTTACAAGGTCACCTACCTTGAAATCGTGCTTCATTGCACCACTAGCAATACCAGGAAGACCAGCAAACTCACCTGGTTGGTACTTCTTGGTGTACGGTACTGGAAGAGCTAAGTGTAAAGAGGCGGTACGAGCAGAATCCCAATCGTGTTCTGGGGCAAATTTTGCTGCACAATCCTTACAAAGGTGTATATCTCCACCGTGAAGGTCAATAGGGAAAACTCTAACCTCTGGGTATCTTAATTCGTTAGTGCAATAACCTGATTCACAGGTATTACCTTCTGGGTATCCAGCAGCACTTGTCTTCTTAGGTGAACGAGTTCTGGTTGTTTTTGGAGCAGCAGGAGCAGCAGCAGGTGAACCACATTCACCACAGAACTTCATACCATTTGGAACTTCGTGACCATTACCACAAACTGGTGTAGATGTACCAGGGGCTGGAGTACCCTCAGAAGCACCTGCACCACCTGCGGAAGCACGAATGGCCATAATACGCTTGTGGAACTCAGGGTGATCAATCTGAATTCTGGCCAATTCCTTTGTCTCCTCATCTGGAGTCATTGGAACCATGTTTGAACCATCATCGACTGCAGGAAGAATTGTACCACCTGAACGGCCACCACCAATTAACCAGTCACTAGCAACCCAGTTCTTTGTAGGGTGAACCATTGAAACTACAGCGATGTCTGGGTCAAGCTTACCTGTACCACGACGTTGCCACTTGGCTAACTGTCCTGGCTTTAAAGTGTGTGACTTAGCACCTTCACCGGGGTGGGCAGCCCATTCGCTTGGGGTACGGGCTGTACCATACCCCTTACCAAAGTCTGCAGGCATAGCTGTTTTGGGGGAATTAATAAAACCGTGTAAAGCACGTAAGAAAGCTGGGTCGGTATTTGTCATACCGTTACAGCCACCAGGGGGACACTTCCAGCTCTTTTCGTAGGGACCATTTGGAGCACCCCTGTGTCCGGTTGTTTGACCACAAGTTGCACAAGGGCCAACCTTATCGTAGAAGTGGTGTGAGTCATTTGCAGAAGTTCTACGTGATGCACTCTTAGCAGCAGTAGTATCTGCCTTCTTGTCACAATTGTCACAAACGTCTAAGTAACCGTGAGCCTTCTTAGTTGCAGGATTCTTTTTGCACTCTACGCACATCTTAGAAGCAACGTGCTTATCAAAGTCCCAATCATCCCAACCACCGTCTTCTCTCATGCCATTAAAACATGAACTGCAAACAGCCATTGGTCCACCTCTGTGTAGCATATTATTGCTACCCATTGGGGGGACATTACGAACTTCAGTTGAGGGACTCTTTTCCCCACATAGTTCACAAGTCTTAAGATCACCCTTAGCTAACTTGCAGTTAATGCAATTAGCGTGACGTAACTTCCACTCATCATAGAGGGCTCTTACAAGCTTACCCTTGGAGTCGGAAACGTTAGACATCTTACGGTGAGAAGCAATTGCAATGTTTTCATCAATCATTTGACAACGTAAGGCAAATTCCTTATCGGTGTGTGCAAGGAAAAGAAATTCACCAGTCTTTTCTAAAACTTCATACTTGGCGGCAATAGTTGATTTACCGGCAGTCTTAGCTTCAAAAACAGCATTCTGTGAATCATCAAAATCAAATAATGAGGACATAGTCGCTCTCCGTATTCTGCCTTTATTCAAGGCGCTGGACAAAAGGTACTTCTAAACCTTATATTGCCTAGATAAACTTTTACATTATTGGCTGAGAGACTAGGACTCGAACCTAGAATAAGGGCTCCTACTTATACTTATTTAAGTAGAAGTTGATTTCTTCTAAATTTGACTCTAACCATCCCAAATTTGTATTACAAACTATACAGAGTAAACCTCTTACCTTTCCAGTAATATGGTTATGGTCAACAGCTAAATGATGTCTACCTAGATTAATAGGTCTACTCTTCTTACAAATAGCACAAAGACCATTCTGCTCTTCTTCTAAACTATTAAAGTCTTTTAGTTCTATACCATACCTAGAAGTCAAATATTTGTTTCTGGATCTTTCTTTAAGAAAATCAGAATTTTTACAATCATTACAAAATTTAACCGTTCCTGATACTCCTATAAAATTTTTATTACAATTTTTACAAATAAGCTTATAGTTTCTTTTTGAAGCTAAGGAGGCATGTACTTGTGAACAGTACTTACCTGTATCATTCCTTATTTGATAAGGGAACCTATTAAAACTATTATTGCATTCTTTATATTCACAAACCCATTGTATTGGCATAATATTCCCTTAACAATACTTATTATGGGTTTGACTAATTACTACATTGTTCCGGGACCTGGGTTCGAACCAGGACTCTGCAGATTCAAAGTCTGTTGTGTTGCCAATTACACTATCCCGGATTGCAAAGGCCCCTGTGTTGCCATTACACCATCTCTCAATTGAAGGAGTCGCACCATATCGTGTACAGGTCAGTTGGCAGAGCGATAAACTCACGATACTTCTGGGCCTTACGGTTACCAGCATCCTTCGCGGAAAGAGTGGGATTCGAACCCACGGTGGGTGATGAGACCACGGCTGCTTAGACAGCTGCCTTAAACCACTCGGCCATCTTTCCTTAATTATTTGATTTTTTTACGTCGTTGACTGTAGAGTAAGATTTTGTTGTCTCGTAGTAAGTCTTTTGTTCTTGTAGACTGATTGGAGGGTTAGTCCACCAACCATAATGTTGAGCAGTAAAGTTTCCAGCAATACGAACGCCATTACCATAGGCATGAGGTTCCCCCTGAAAGTAATCCTTATTTACATAACAAAAAGTGGTATCTGTAGGAGCTGCGTAAACTGCTAATCCCAATGAATTTTCTACAGGGTGATCCCAATATCTCTTTTCAAACTCAAATATTGACATTCCTGTAGGACCAACCATATCCAATAAGGTCTTATCCTCTAACCATATGTCTAATGCCAGTCCCACCTTGAAGGCTTTGATCTCAAAAGAAAGCTCTTCCATTATATCCAAATAATTATTGGGCATATGAATATTAAAGCCAATATCTGGGTCTGAAATTACAAACTGATCAGGCAACCATCTCCATAGGAAGATATTATCATAGTAGTCATTTGGACCAGAATTTTCAGGTTTACGAATAACTACATAATCTTTTGATAATTCATGTAGATATTCAATCATATCTTCAGAGGTAGAACAACTATCAATAATGATAATATTTTGCTCTCTAATCTGATTTACCATCATCTCTAGATAGGTTTTACAGTTAAAGGTAGGAATAATAAAAGGCAGCTCAGGCCTTACTAACGTTAATACTTCATCTACAGAGTTTAATAACATAATTACCTTGCTCCCAGGGTAGGGATCGAACCTACGACCGATCGATTAACAGTCGACTGCTCTGCCGCTGAGCTACCTGGGAATGTCTTTAATTCCAATATAACCGTTTACGTTCATGAAATAAAGTTTTATCCTGCTCTTCAAAGACTTCTAATCTAGTATAGGTTTCATCACTCTCTGATTTACCAAAACTAGGGTGTAGATGTTCTAGAATAGCGTTTTCTGCTACTGTATAGACACCTTTAAAACGATTATATTCACATAGTTCTGTATTTGAATATAACTTTTGGTAACCTGGATAGAAAATAACTCCAGGGGTATCAGGAGTCAATCCTACAGTATTTACGTAGTGTCTATCTACTAACCAACCTACAGAAATACCTGCTTGGGCATGACCAGGGTAGGCATCATTAAAACCTACAACCTTATAGCCTTCCTCAATCTTCTTTAGGGCATTCTTTAACCAACCGTCATGCCAGAGGAAGTCATCCTGACCAATAACTACAAGATCAGTCCAGGCTGACTTAAAACCAGCATTAGTAGCATTTACCCCACTAGGGGATTGATAGTCAATAGTTAGGGTTACGTTCCCTAAACCAAGAACTGCGTTAATACTCTCCTGGTCGCTTTCATGACAGACAAAGATCACATCTCTAAAATCTTTTAACTGTTCAGCAGTTCTATAGATATTGTCTAATCTTTTATAGGTAGGGACAATAATATTAATTGACATATTATTTACTTAAAGAGGTTAATCCAAATTAAAGCAGCTTGCTTAAACTTAGACGTCCATCCTTCCGGTTCATTTTTAAAGTTTTCTGGTAATTTTAATATAAGTTCCTCATACGAATCAATGATATTATCTGAGGTTAATTTGATGTCTCTTACAACTTCCCAGAAATATTCGTTCATCTCTAGACCAGGAGCTTGCTTTCTCAGATTGACGTAAACATTAGATTGCTTACGATGTTCAACTGAAGGGTAGCCTGTTAAAACGGCATAACCAAGGTGGTCCATTACCTTCTTGGATAATACACCAGCCCAGATATCATCATACTGATCAAAGCCCCAGTCTGGGCCAAAAATACCAAAATACATGATGGGTGTGAGCTCTGCTCTCCAGGCAAGATTCATACCACACATCGTATAAAAATTATTTTGAGGAATAAGATCTACCTCATGCCACTTAGCAGGTCTAAATCTAAGATCAATATTATTTAAGGCTGTAGCAGCATCCAAATCAGGAACCTGGCTCCAGATACCGTGGCTAACGCCTACCTTATTCTTATTACGAATATCGTAGGGATAACCTCTAGTAAACTCAAATTGATTATTAGAAGGCCACCAACCTAGAGTAACCTCAGTTTGTAGGTTATCAAGGTGTCCTCCAATAAAGTTACTACCATCTGGATAACAGTCGTTATCTAGAGTAATAATATAGTCACAACCTGCCTGCCAGGCCTTATAGTATCCATAACTTCTACAGGCACTTGTACCCTTTGGAATAATCCAGGAATGCTTAAGACCTAGGTCCTTTGCAATATCTTCGTGGTCATAGAGATAACCATTAAAACCATCTGGAAGAGGTACTTTCTTACCAAGGTCTTGAACAATAAAGAATTCGGCATCCTTTAATTGGAATTGTTCTCCCCATTCCTCTAAAAAGTTGTAGTGAGGAAGGTGATTTGGTACTACTATGCCAATCCTTGGAGCCATGCTCTAGTCCTTTCAAGACCTCTAGTCCAGTGAATCTTTGGACTCCAACCGTTAACGGAGGAGGCCTTTGTATTATCTGTTACAAATTCCATAACATCACCAGGTAATCTATCTGTCTGAATGGTGTTATGGTAATCTAGGATATCTAGCAGCTCATTAAGAGATACTAGATTTTCTCGCCCACCACCCCAGTCATAATCGTTATTCTTGTAGAGATCAAAATTTTCAATCTGATCTACAAGCATATCAATGCAGTCATCAATAAAGAGAACATCTCTACTCTGACTACCATCACCAAATAAAGTAATTTGATGATTGTTTACTGAGGCATCAATAAACCATGTAAACCAACCACCATCCTCTGAACCATCCTGTAATGGTCCATAGACACTTGATGGTCTATTAATTACATAGTCTGTACCATATACTTCGTGGTACATCTTTAAATAGTCTTCTCCAACCTGCTTGGATACACCATAGGGTGGAACAATTCCATCCTCACCTGGATACACCTTCATAGTTGAATTAAAAATAACTGGAATTTTGTGAATTCTAGAAGCTTCACAAACATTAAAAGTTCCTACAACATTGTCAATAAAGTCAAGTCCAGGCTCTCTTAAAGAGATTTGACTAGAACAGTTAGCACCAAGATGTACGATAATATCTGGTCTATACTCATTAACGATATCCATTAACAGAGCAAAATCTGAAGATGACTCATTGCTCTTCTTATCCATACCATAGGCATTAGTATAACGTGCCATAAGGTGTTGACCCATAAAACCTTCAGAGCCAGTAATCAATACTTTTTTCATTGTCCTCCATCAGAGAAGATGACTCCCCATAATCTTTCCATACTCCAGGGGAACGTATCAGAACCTGGAACATAAGGATTAGGGTCAACACTCTTCTTTAGGTGTTCTAGGATATTCTCGTAAAACGATTTTGGTCTTTCAAGAATTCTTTCTTTACTTACAGCAAATTGGCCACCAGCAACAAAATAGAAGGGAGTTGTTCTATACTTGTTACCAAAAATATCGTAATAGGCCTGTTCTAGATGTGCAGGGTCATGCCATTGATCACAATTGCTACCAAAACCTGTAGAAATTTCCCAGGTTCCAAAGGGAACATAATCTGGACGTTCATTTGACTCTAGATAGTAATCTAAGCGTTGCTTAAAGATGTTATCATGATCAAAAGGTCCGTCCTGAAGGAATACCGTATAATCACTCAAATTTTCGTAGTTTTCAATGATATGGTATATAAAGGTATGTGGTTCACGACCAACATTGTCCAACACTATTTCATTAATTGCTGGATTAAGTCCCTTATTATAGATTATGGTATAGTCACTATACTCGTCTGCCCAACTAGTGTCGGCAGCATACTTAGAAATAACAATTTGCATGGCGATCTTGATGGGACTTGAACCCACGACCCCCTCCGTGACAGGGAGGTGCTCTAACCAACTGAGCTACAAGACCTTGGTGCCCCCGGAGGGATTTGAACCCCCGACCCTCTGATTACAAAACAGATGCTCTGCCACTGAGCTACAAGGGCAAAAACTTATTCGAAGTCTTCAAACTTAATGGAACCCTTAACACCATTTAACTGGTTTCTAAGGCTGGTCATTAAGCCAGTAAAGTTTTCTTTGACCTCAGTTTCAGCTAACTCTAGGTTTTGCTGGGTAGGGTTCTCAAAAGTAATTTCTACGCTAATTTTTCTCATAATTTGATTATATACTTTTTAATTGATATAGATCAAGTTTAACTTGGATTAAAAATACCACGACGACGACCATAAGAATAACGTAATTTCCAATTCATATTATTTTACCTTATTTTTACGACGTTCTCTAGCAGCGTCTGTATTAGATTTTGTACAGAGAACACATCTACATCCAGAATTATAACCAAATCTTGTTCCATGTCTAGAGTCATCGGGGTCTTTTTTAAGTTGTTCTAATAATTTTTGTTTTGTACGATCAGTTATAGACTTTGAATAATTTCTACATTTTTCACATGGACATTTTGCGTGTACCCCTGTGCTAGTTCCATGCCTAGGGTCGTTGGGATTAATTTTTAATTCATTTAAAGTTTTAGATAAATAATTCTGCAAATAAATTTTTTCTACTTCTTTACAAGCTCCGCAATTGCAACCCAGTGAAACTCCTGTCATAGTCCCATGTAAAGGGTTAGATAGGTCAGAGAAAATTTTCTCTCTATAACCAGGTATATAATTATCTCTCATTTCTTTTGCAAAAGCTCTACATTTATCACAAGGACAACCAACTCTTGCCCCAACATATGCACCATGTCTTGGGTCGTCGGGATTATCTTCTAATTCTTGTCGAGATCTAACTTTATATTTTCTTTCATCTTCTAATCCAGCTTTTCTACAATCTTTACATCGACAAGCCCCTGCAGTATATCCAGCAGGAGTTCCATGTGGAATTAAATCGGGGTTGTCTCTATATTTTTTTGACAATCCAGCCCAAAAAGCTTTTTGTTGTTCAATGGAATCAAATGACGCTGCATATCGTTGATTCCAATTCATATTATTCTACTTTAAAAGTAGCTGCTAAATCAGCAGGCATCATCTGTAAGGGATTGGCATCAAAGATGACTCCACCGGCCCAAAGACACATTGCTACTAGACCGGAGCAAACCACTGAACGATTGTAGGATAGTTGTAATTTAATCCCTGTAACCAATTCAATCATAATTGATAGGATAGTGAACCATCCGTATCCATCATTAACATAACTTTTAGCTGCAGCAATAGCTTGTTCAGCACTCTGCTCGTTAAAATTAGTCTTAACGACATAAACTTTATCGTTTAAGTATTCACTAATGTGTCCATAGCTAACCCCTGTAGGTCTAGCCTCAATTAAACTACCCTTATCATCAATGATAATAGCAGCATGATTCCACTTAGCAAAAGGCTTCTTTTTACCGTGATATCTTAACCATTGGCCAAATCTAATAGACTTAGCTGCAAATCCATTTGTCTCTACGATAATAAAATCGCCAGGACTAAAGTCAATAACAGCTTGTCCAACAGGGTAGTACTTAAAATTCGGGATAATCGGTTCCATAATCCTCATCGTATGTTTCGCTTAATCCAAAGTTTAATGAACTTGTGTACCAACTACGATTATTTAGTGGGCCTTGTTGTCCTTGATTACTCATTGGAATATTATTGGTGTTGGTAATACCCTGACCAGCAGGCTTAGACTGAGGGCCTGGAGGTGGAGCTTGAACATCTGTAATATTACTTACGCTGTCCTCTGGAGTTCCTCCTGGTACAAACATAGAACCAATACCTTCATTGTTCATGTTTTCTACTTCAGCTTGAACCACCCATGAGGTAACTAAAGCACCTGTTTTACCTGAATTTTCTTTACTTGTTGGCATAGCTCCATCACTAAATAATAAGGCAGTAGCTGGACGTGAAGTAATTTCTTGTTCATCATCTGCAATTCCATCTAAGGCCTTTAATCTTGGGTCATCTACCTTTGACCCTGTGTGGTCACCAATTGTATAGGACATTTCATCTTCTCCAGGTGTAAATAGCTTTTGAGTAACTCCAGAATTACCCTCTTCAGTTGTTTGTGGGTTTAAAGAAGCACTATCTATAGTTCCCTGACCATTCTGCCATTGAAAACTGTCTCCACCAGTAGCTTCTCTTACTCTTGCCCAATCTGTTTCTTCGAGAGTTTGTCTAACATATCTTTTTACCTGGAGATTTTCTGGCATAAACCAGGCTGCGATATCCATTGGCTTTCTAGACTTATTATCTGGATTCTCAAAAGCTTCTGTCTTTTTTGTAGGATTAATCTTAACAGACTTTTCCTTTTTAATTACATAGACAAAAGTGTGGTACTCTTTACCCTTCCCAGTAACTTGAACCCAACTATCCTTAATCTTACCCTTTGGAAGTTTAGCTCCAACTTCTTCTTCCCATTCACGTAAAGCCGTTTCTAGAACGTCTTCACCTTCCTCTACGTGGCCACCAGGAAGTTCCCATAGTCCTTTATTTTCACCATGCTTGTCTTCAGGGCCTTTTTGGATAAATAGTACTCTACCAGTATCTTTGGCTTTTACCATTAATCCAGCATGACGTTGAGTATCCTTAAGTTCATCAAACTTCATAGCAATACCAACTTTGGGAACTTTAATTACTCTTTTCTTGGGATCACCGCTGCTTACTGAAAGTACAAAACTGGAGTGTAAAAGTTTATCTCTTACAATATCATTTGTAAGGTGTTCATCTGAATCTACTGAAAAACTAAGGATACCATTACTGGTTTCAGTAAATTGTGGATTATAACCACTAAAACGAAGTGAGAGATTTTGGAGTGCATATTCTTTATTATATGCTGAGACTGTATTATTAAGTCTTACTCTGTACGTTTTTCTTGACATAGATCTCCAATAAGTTCAATACTATATTGGGACTACCTAGATTTTACAGGTTGGGATATTTCTTTCTCATGAATTTTTCAAGAGACATATTCTCATATCTGCGACATAAGTAATCCAGGGATACAAACATTGGGTCATAACTTCCATCACGAACCTGATGTTTTACAATAATTCCTCGCCAGTGGGCATTTCCCTGGGGTCCCTTGTAATCTTCGTCGTGAAGGTAACAAGCCCCTGCAACGAGTCCATGTTGACTCTTATCGGCAACGAATCGTAAACCATACATGAGTGTCTGTTGATGGCCCATCGTGAAAGAATGTCCAATGTTCTTGAGTCTTGTCTCGATATTTTGTCCGCCATAAGGCTTTCCTGTCATTGGGTTATAAAAATAGTGGGCATAAGCAACCCCATCTAACCAGAGTACGTCGAGGAAGTTATGAACATTCCATCCACTATCTGCATAGTTTAAATGGTGAAGACCAATTACTTCATCTAGTTTTGCATCAGAGTTGATGGCTCTAGAAATTCTATCTTCGTGATTTCCTAGAGTAATATGTAACTCTGGTTCCCAAATCTTACGGTGATTGGCTCGTTGAAAAGCTTTAAAATCTTTTAGAGGCTTATTTAGCTTATCCCAGGCTCTATTGGCAGCTTCAATGTCAATAATATAACGTCTGCCCTCCATAACCTTCTTACCTACATCATACATAGAAAGTGAAGGCATATCAGCATGATCACCAGCGTGAATAATCTTTACTGGCTTATCGTGAAATTGATCAACAATATATTGACCAATCCACGTTAGATGATCTTCTGGAACTCCTTCTTTTGCTTGTGTATCTGGGATATAAACATGCGTTATGGGGGTTTGTTCCGCCACTAGATCTCCTGAAATTTTCCTTCTAGGAAGGTCATAGCATCTTTTTGTCTAGGAAAGTGTCTATAGTACGTCTTGTTTTTTCCTAAAAAATGAGCTACAAAGTCGTTATCGGTTTTTACAACACTACCAAGATAGACTCTACCACTAGAGACTGTATTGGTTCTAAGACCAAATGAAGCACGTGTCCATAAAACATTAGTCATTGACAGGTCTTTCTCTGGACTCTAAATCTTTTTCATCCTGTTTTAACTCTAGATCTTCATCTGTTAAAGTTTTAGAGCTTTTATCTGGAACTTGACTGTATCTAAGCATTTTTATGTCCTATCTTATGCTTGTTGATTCTCTGTTCTAAAGTTTCTTTTAGAAATTCTCGTGCACGATCTTCTTTTTTAGGAAGCTTTGATTGCCAAAGTGCTGACTGGGCTCCCTGAATTTTTATGATGCCTTCAAAACGTTGATTTTCGCCAAGTATGTGTGCTTCTAATACAACCTGACAGTTTTGGCAATTCCAAATGGTTATAATTTCGTAGGGTACGTAGATCTCTAAAGAATCTTTTTCCCTTAAATTATAGGTTACATTTTCTGGTAAATCAAGTGACATAGCTAGAGTTTTAACTTCATAGAGATCTAGCAGCTGTTATTCCAAGTTCCTGTAGGTAATCTTGAACATCCTTACCCTCTCTTTCAGCAACAGTATTTAAAGTTGATAAAAGCAAACCCGTAAGAGCACTAAATAGTTCTGTAGGATCACCCTCTAATACCATACTATAGGCTTCGTCTTCTTGGCCCGAAAGGATAGCTGTTAAAATACCTACAACTCTAATAATATTTTGAGCAGCTGTTTCTTCCATATACATCTATTCTATTCCTCTTCGTCTGGTATGTAGTCGTCCAGGTGTCCCATAAATGTTTCCATGCAATCTGGACATCCAGCAAGGTGCTTAGCAAGATCTTCTAGATTTAAGGGGTGTTCCTTTTGTGCAGGTGGCTTTTGTGTAGGACGTACGACTCTAGCACCATCTTCTTCATCCCACTTACCGCCACTACCACTTGAAGCGCCTCCACCAGGAAAAACATCAGAAACGTCGACTGGAGCGTCTGGGTCAATTTCCTTACGAGGACGACCACGACCCTTTAATGGAATGCCTTGAGCAATCTGCTCTTTCTTTTTTCTCTCGTTGTGAGTTCTCATGTACTCACGACTAGCCTCTAAGCAACCTTCACAAGGCTGTTCTCCTCTAGCACGGTGCTTATTGGCTTCACCAACACTAGGTCTATCACAAACCTGAGGACCCTCATCTGTAATGGGGACATACTCACCATTTAGTCTAACGGTAGTAGCGTTAGGGTATTGCTTGGAAGGCCTACCGGCTGGCATTGCGTATCTGCTTTTCCATAATTCTAGTATATTAGTCATCATATTTCCTATAGGTAGGGTTCAAACCATTCTAATTTTTCTTGTTCTCTATAATAATTTGTATTATTATTAGTAGACCTATTGTAGAACCAAAAGCTACCCTGGGCAGCTTCAAGTGTTCTATAAGCCTTAACCCTCTTAAAGGAAGCCAAAGTAGTAGGCATTCCTTCAGATAAAGTCTCTCTTGGTGTTCTGTTTTTCTTTCTAGTGGATTCTCTCCAGTTAGCCATGTGGTCAACTAGATTTCCACCACATCCACATTTACAGTCTGAAAGACCAATACGTCCCATAGATTCTGTTTCTTCTCTGGGGTCTTGGGGAAACTCGTCGTTTGCTAAAGTTGAGAGGTGCTTTTTAATGTCACCCTTACATCCACATCCACAGGGTGGGTTAGTAATACTTTCCTTAAGAATACCATCGTATTCATCGTCATAGGCCTTAGACCAAATCTTCATGTGCTTTTTGGAATCGCTTGCACAACCACATTGGCAATCTCCTAGACCGTACCATTTAACACGACTACGTTCCCAGGATGCATCATTAGTCTTAATACGAACTTTGGGGTCTGTCTTATAGCGTTCTGCCATAGCTTGTTGTTGAGCTTCAGGGTTAGCTTCGTATCTTTCTGCTGAATTACTTCTTGCTTGTTCCTGGAATTCTGGGTTTTCGTAATATCTTTGATTACGAACTCTCATCTTTTCTTTAACTTGAGCTTCAGCTTGGTCTAATTCATCTATTTTAGACTTGTATAGATTATCATGCTTACTGTTTTCTTTAATGTGATTGTCAATAGCATCACTAATGCTTTCAGCAAAATCAGGACGTGAAACTAACATCTCTTTAAGAGCTTTACCTCTTAAGAGTTGAGGGTTAATCATAGCCCTGCGAAAAACATCATCGGTAGAAGCTCTTAAGCGTCTTACTCTACCCTTAACGTGATCTTGGTGCCAGGCTTCAACACCAGCACGTTCAGCCTTAAAGTTTCTAGCAACCTTTTTAAATTTAGAAAACCAGGACATTATTTCTTACCCAACGAGGCCTTAAGGAACCAATCCCATTTTTGGTGCTGATCAATACGTTCAGCAATAAAGTTAGCAACACCCTGTTCATTCTTTTTATTAGCAACGTCAAAAGTAGACTTAAGTGTCTTAATAAACTCACTATTCATACCCTGAAAAGTTTTTGTTAAATCTTTAAGGTCTTTTGGAACAGCTCCAACCTCTTTAATTGTAGACATATTAGCTAGTTGACTCATAACGAAAGGAGCAGATTCGCCGAGCTTAACTATATTTTCTGCAATAGGGTCTAAGCTTTCGTAAATATCTTCATAGATTTTAAGAAATAGCTTGTGGTATTCATAAAAGTCTTCACCCTTCATATTCCAGTGAAAACCATGAGCAGTGTGATATAATACGTATCCCTGGGCCAGAGTTTGCTTTAGAGCATTTGTTAACTCTTCAGATTTGAGATCAAGAGTATATTCCTTTTGAGATTTTTTAATCTCTTCATTGATCTCTTTTTGTGGGTCTTTAGCTTTTGCAGCTACGACCTTAAACTCATTCCAGGTAAGCATTACTAGAACCAGTTAACTGTATTCCCAAGAATTCCATCAACAACGTTGTCGTTAGAAGCCTTCTTAACCATAGCTGACTTACGGTTTTGAATACTAGCATTCTTTTCTCTACGACAGATTTCAACGTTGTCAATAAAGTTGTTAATAACAGCTGCACGCTTTTCGACGTCAAGAATTGGCATCGTCTTGTCTTCTACGTAGTAGGAAGCAGCCTCACGAGTATTGGACTGACTCTCAAGGAGTCTTTCGTTTTGGTCCTCTACCCATGTCTCTGCACCAGCAGTAACAAAATTAATCCAATCAGCATTAAGAACTTCAGCCTCAACATCCTTAGCAGCCTGATAGAGGAAAGAACCATCATCTTCACCAAGGTCTGCTGTACCAAAGTCGGTTGTACGGTAGGTACTAGCAACTGTGCCACCAGGAAGGTTTTGGAGGTAGTTTTCAGTGTCAAAGTCAACATACTCTGAAGCTAACTTTTGAAGCTGTTCCTTTTCAAGCTCAAGCTCAGTTAATGAACTTGCAAACTTACTCAAGGTAAGGTTGTCCAAATCGGGGTGTGAAGAAGCGGTTCTTAGCTCGTTAATAACTGATTGGAGAATTTCCAAACGGTCATAGATACTAGCTGAAGTACCGTTAAACCACTGAACATTAGAGGCTGTTTTCTTAGCCGTTCTAATGATATCATCTACATCATCACTATACATATTTTGCTCCTTATAAGATTTTTTGCTAGCGAACTGAGGGTTGTTTAAGGTATCTCCCTGAGGAAAATTCTCAAACGGAGCACCGCCACCGGACATTCCGGCAGGTGCTACTTCTGTATTAAAAGGTTCTTTAGGTACAGAAGGGCTAGATTGCTGAGATACAGCATCTGGGGTAATAGCTGGGGAAAATTGGGCTGTGCCGTCAGCTAGAATAATATTACCGATACTAATAGAACCAACACGTTCTCTTCTCTGGTGGTGGTAGTCTTGAATTAATGCTTTTCTTCTAGCATTCTTCTTAGACTCTTCATTACCAGGTTGGAATGCATAACACTTACCACCAGTAATTGCAGCCTTGTATCCTGGTTGACCACTATCGGTAGTACAGTCAACAATTGACCCAGGCTTATACTCAAAACCTAATTTAACTGAAGACGTAATAGACATCTTGCAGTTAGGGCAGTAGGCCTGACCATTATCTTCTCTTAGCTCAGAGCCACAAATTGGACAGGTATTAGCAGCCATTATTATTCTCCGTCGTTTTCGTCTTCTTTTTCGTCTTCAGGCTCGGAAGCCTCACTGGAAGCTGTAACTAAGCTACCACCACAGTCTCCACATACTAACCCTGACCCATTGCAGCATCTACATCCTGCACTACCAAAGTGGTTAAGGAATTCGTCTGTTACGGCTCTATTACCTACACCAAGCTCTTGACCTTCTTCGTCAGCACAACCGGGCATACCGCAGTGAGCTGTACGCATACTACTGCACTCTGAACAAATCTGTATACTAGAAAAGAATCTATTGCTTGCTGTGGTATCACCACGGGTATTACCATCGGCGTCGTGAGCCGGAGTTTTAAAGCCCGCCTTACGCTCACAGTTCAAGCAAAGACCGGTATCGTGTCCTAAACCACCTCTAGGACTAACTGCACCACATCCACGAGCTGTAAAAGGCTCAGTAGCACCACATTGCATACCCTCACCGTGAGCACGGCCTAGTGAACTCGCTTCACCAGCAGCTGTCTTAAAGGCTGCTCTTGGATCGTGGTGATTGATTCTAGGAAGCTCATTTGAACCTGGCTTAATATCAATTAACTTAGCAGGTGCTGACTCTAAGGCATGTTGCTTATATACCTTACCATCCTGAAAACCGTGGAAATAATCATCTGAAAGGTTAAGCATACTTTCATCAGGCTCTCTGCCACTCTGTCCGTGCTCAAAACCACTCTTGTAGTCGTCTGAGTCAGATGCCTTCTTACCACTAGCCTGCTTAATTGTGTTCAAATAGTCCTTTGAACTCCATGAGCTGTATGTCATAATATTCATATCCTTTTGGTCTTGACCAGTAAAGCCTGGATTACCAGTTTGTGTTTGGCTACCACCTAAACCAATGGTACCCTGTTCTGCGCTTGATGTACCACTAATATCTGGATTAGTTTGTCCATAAAAATCATCTTCGGAGGCTACTCTTCTAAAAGAGGCAAGAATTCCAGATTGCTGTTCGCCATCCATATTTTCTGTATTATTGTCCCCAGTAAACATTGGGTCCATATATAACTGATCATTACTACCAGCTAAACCTTCAGCATGCTTTGTATAGGCATTCTTCACGATGTCTCCAAGTCCTTGTATTCCAAGTCCCGTTGAACCTACCCCTACCGCAACAGCAGCAGGTGTAGCTAATCCACCAGAGAAGAGTTCTCCTCCAGCTGCTACTGCATCTCCACCTACACCTATAGCCAACTCTCCAACACCCTTAAGGAGGCCCAATGGATTAAGTCCGCCACCTCCACCACCGCTGGAGTTATTGTTGTTGTTGTTGTTGTTATTATTATTGGAACCAGTGCCACTACCATTAGTTGTACTTGTTCCACTACCATTAGAGGTAGTAGGATTAATCTGCTGTACTAAAGCTTGTTGTGCAGCTGGGTTTAAAGTTTGATTATCTGATTGAGCAGCTTGACCAGGGGATACTTTTTCCATTGCGTTGGAAACCCCAGAACCATACTGGTCTGAATTAATTTCTTGGGTAGACTGTCCCTGAACACTAGGAGGCGCTGTATCAGTAGAGGGTGAAGGATTAGGTGTATTGTTGTCAGAACCACCATAGCCGCCGTCATCGGCGTATCTAAAGTCCCAATCCTGCATTCTCTGTGGTAATGTCATTACAGCTTCTCAATATCTGTTAGTAATTCAGCTAATCTCATCTGACCATATTCTCCTCTAACAGCAATTTCAGGAGTAATAATGGCCCATGATTCGTCCATATAGGCTTGTAACCAGGACCATTCAATGGCTTGAACCTGTCCCCAAGTAATTCCGTATATATAACTATTATCGTATCCCACAAGGATAATACAGTGTCCACCAATAATATTGTTATCTGCAGGAGTATTTGTCAACGTCCAGGGTTGATGATTGGCAAATTGTTGCTCACATGGAGCAGGTACCCTAATACCAATATAGGCTAATCCATAGGAGGCAATGACAGACTTAAGCTCATCAAGGTCTGCTCTATCCGTAGGAGCATAGGCAACTACTTTTCCGCCTAAAATCTCATTACTTTGCCAGTACTTGAGAAGGTCTGCTTCAACAGCACCCTGATCAGCACCATTAGTATACTTAAGATAGGCAGCTACAACTTCATCTGTAGTAGGCTGTCTTTCAGCTAATCCTAAGACATTTGCTGTAGCCATCATAGCGTGTGCAATACCAGCAAAAGTGCAATCACCATATTGATCATTACCTAAAATATCCCAGTTTGCAATATTTGGAACATTTACTGTCTCTGGTGCCTTAGGAAGTGGATTAGACTGATAAAAAGCTAAAGCGTGAAGACCAGCTGGCCTCTTAGCATCCAGCTTACCTAATTTGCCAAAAATTCTTTCATTAGACATAAAGACACCCACCATTAGAAGTAATAATTCTACCTCTAATAGTGGGTGTCCTTATAAATTACAATAAAGAAGTTACTTCGTAGTAGGCTTCTTGGGAGCTCTAGGCTTTTTGGCAGCTGCAGGAGCTGGAGCAGGCGTTGGCTCAGGGGCCGGTGCCGGTGTTGGAGCAGGAGTAGGAGTAACCGTCTTAGGCTGAGGAAGGGTACCAAGTAACCAACCGAGCTTAGGATACTTCTTTTCGAGCTGAGCAACAGCGGTGTAGTAGAGACCGGCTGCAACTGGAGTTAGTGTAGCAAAGGTGCCAGCGTGAAAGCTGCCCCACTTACTAACTAACCAGGCAACAACGGAACCTACAACAGCAGCCACAAGAGCGCGGAATGAACTCCGAACTTCGGTGGTGTTAAGTGGTGTACTCATTTGTTCTCTTTCTATTAAGGGATACTGCTTCTAATTGGTTACTGTTCGTCTTCTGACGAATCTTCACCAAAAAGATCTTCTAGGGTAACGTTTGGATTACTCTGATAGTAATCTACTTCAATACCAAAATAGTCTTGGAGGATAGAAACAAATTGCTCAACAGTTAAATTTGCTCTATACTCAATTTCGTAATCATTCTCTCTGTTAAAATCTGTAACTGAAAGAAGGAAGGGCTTGACATTTACCTGGACAATAGGCTGAGTCATATTATCCTCAATTTCCTGGAGAGATTCTCTAAGAGCATCCTCGTTCCAGTTGAGAACATGATCTGCGAGCTTATCTACCTTATTGCACTCACACTTGCAACCACACTTATTACATAGGTTACATTTTTCACAAGCCATCTTGGTCCTTAGGTTTAAACTTTCTATTATTTTTTAATATATGTGAGGAGCGAGAGCTAAATCCAGTTTATTTTTAAAAAAATTTAAAATTAATTCCAAATATGTTTTACGTTAGTTTTGGTTCTAGTGTTTCTAATCAATCTAGTAACATCGTTACCTAACCAAGTTGATGTAATGTTTCCACTTGGCTCATGTTCCAAGCGTCTACCAAGTCCTTTGTGGTACTTAATAGCATTGTCCTGTTGCTTTTGATCTTCGCTATCCCATGGCTTTAGTTTCATGTTTGCATCTTCATAGTTTACTGTTGGGTTAAAAACTTGAGAAAATACAGGAGTATGTTCGCCAACAACATGGTGTAAAAGAGCATGCTGTACTACAGTAGCGTGACCTGGCACAGAAGAAGCTGTACCGTTTACAACGTATGATCTGACCCTATTTTCATCTCCTGGGTGCACCTGCCCAGATGCTGCTGCTGTAATATTTCCATCTGAATCACGAGAAAATGCAAAAACTGTACTCATATTATTTTGTCGAGCGTTTCTAGTATAGGACATAGGATATCTTCCCGTCCTATAAAATCTACTAATGTTTTCTGCATAATGACTAGTTTCTTGTATTCCGCGAAACTTAACTGGGTCAGTGGTAGTTTTAGCAATATTTTGCAATCTAATTGATTGTTGTAAAAAATGATCAGCTTTTGCCTTATCTTTGGGAAATTTGCCTTTAGATAGATCAAAATGATGAATATCTACACTACCACCGTCGTCGTAAAACTTTTTTGTTTTACTTTTCATATTTTCGTAAGTTTTACCATCAAGTTCTGGGCTAAATTGATAATTATATTGAGCGATGGCATAACGTTGCTTCCAATGGGAAGTCTTGTTGGTAGAGAGTTTAAAGTGTCCTTTACCACCTGTTCCGTGTTCAAAGTCTTCTGGATCTCTGTTTCTAGCAGCTGGGCATCCATAGGGGCTAGTAAACATTTTAAAGCAAGGTTTTGCATGCATTGGTTCAAAACCATCATCAAAGGTACTTCTTCTAGCTACGGCGTTACTGTCACGTTGACCTTCTGGGAGATGACCTGTTGATATTTCATTGAACTCAGTAGCAGGCGTTGTTTTCCATTTTGACTGAGCTCCATCTAGGTAATTTTCGTATCTTTTTTGCCATTTATCGTAGTCTTTTAGTTTTTCTAGTGGACCCTTTAATTGTGGTACCACACCATTTTCTCTATCAATAATTTTGAGAGGAAATTGACGTTGAGTTTTCCAACGAACAGAAGGCTCATCTTCTCCAATATTTTCGCCACAGATAATACATTCATGCTCTTTTATTTCACGACCACGAGGGTCTTGTGCAAAGGGTATCAGTAACTTACTCTTATTAGTAGTACTAATATTTTCACCGGTATCGTGGCTTAAGCTTTCTAATAGTATGTCTGCATGATCATCTGATTCACCGTTACAGGCAGCATGAGCATCTTGAAAAGACCACTTTTTAAGATTTTCTTCACCTTCTCTAAAGGCTTGATCTAATTTACAATCTTTGTGACAACTTTCACCACAGTGCTCATTGTGAAAATCTACGGCTTTTTCTGTTTCTTTGGTATCACCATAATCCCCTGGAAGGCGTAAAAATACATTTGATGCTTCATTTGGCGCAGTTGGTCTAGGTAGACCTTTATGTGTTACAGGATCGTAGGCAGCAGTCTTGAGTACATGACTTGGACCACCACAAAACATACAGTGGGTTCTTTTAGCAGAATAACGTTTTTTCCAACTCATTGTGGCCTCATATTTTCAGGACGAAAACCTCTTGCTGCACAACCACCAAGCATAGGGTTACAAACTACGTGGCCATTTATAATAGCAAGACTATGCTTGGGGTTACTAGAGGGTAGTCCTGTTCGTCCCTGAATTGTAAGACCTTCCATTGCATCTAGATTGATTAGATCTAGTGACTCTAGTAATGGCATATGTGGGTGCGGTTCCCCTAGTAGATGACTACTACCACAATTTGCACATTTATGGTTGGTAGTATTGAGCCCAAAGCAACCACCCTTAGCGGGGTCACAAAGGTGTACCCCACCGTGTTCAATTAGCTTATCGTGTTTAGTTACAGGCTCAAAATAATCTGGGTGACTTTTAAGCATATTAGGGTAAAAAGTATAGGTGCCGTCGCCACCGCAGTTAATGCATTTGGGTTTTTTTAAATAGCTTTCAGCATCTTCTGCAATGCCAGAGTAGCGTTGTTTCCAATTATTCATCTTCTTCCAATTGATCATATAATGTGTCCTTTTAATGTGTGTCGTCGACGTCGTCGATGGAGGCGCAGCCGATTTTTTTGTTTTGATTCAATTTTCAGTAGACTCGCCCTGGTCCCCTACATCCGGTTGGTCAAATGCTTCCTGTCCGGTATTGGTGGGCATACTCACTGCATATGGATACTTTATATCCGGATAACCGGTACTGGAGGTTTTAGACTCTTTCTCCTCGGGATCAACATGCTCATGGTTGGCTAACCCCGAGTTGTGGTTTAATGCGTGTAGACCACCCAGTACTTGCAGCGAACTTCCTTTTGAGAAAAGGCCAAACGCTCTTAATCTCGCACTTCGCGCATTCTTGCTTAACTTTCCAAATACCTCAGGGTGGTCTCTATCAACGTGATCAATAAGAGGATTACTAATCTTAGCAGCGTAACGCTTGTTCCAGCCAGAATCTTTTTTCATAAGTTTACGCTCTCTATCGTATTTATTTTTAGCATCTCTGCAATCTCTGCAACGACATCCTAGACTATAACCCTTGGTAGTCCCATGTCTTGAGTCATTTTCTGGAAGACCTTGTTCCTGTCTCTTCCTATACATTTGTTTGTTATACTCATGATGTGCCTCTGAACATTTATCACATCTACAGCCTATGGTGTATGCATTTATGGTTCCATGTCTAGGGTCATCTAAGTCACTTTTTAATTTTTCAAGCTGTTTGGCTTTTTGTTTATAGAGTCGTTGATTCCTTAGAGTCTTACACCTATCGCACCTGCAACCAATATTAACCCCAGTTTGTGTTCCATGAAAAGGGTGTTCTGGGTCTGACTCTAATACTGGTTTCATTCTAGAGTTATAATCTTTTTTACGCCTTGCTTGTGCTGCTTGACAACCGTCACAAATTGGGGAATTTTCTCTTATATGTCTATCGTAGCCACTACTAGTTCCGCATTCAGCAGGTTTAATTCTCTTTACAGGAGTTGTTAAGATATCTTTTCTCTGTTCAAACTGCTGAGGGACAGTTAAACCTTCAGGGTTTTCTGTCATCTGTTTGAGTTTAACTTTTTTAAATCTTTCTGTTAATGCCATATGATCTTTGCATTTATCACAGGGTACTTCGTTATTCCTTAAATGCTTGCGATAACCAGGCCGGCTACCACATTCTTCTCGTTTTACTGGAGGAGCAAACCCATTCTCCAGGGTACGAATTTTTCTCTGTACAGGAGGTTTTTTATCAGAATAACGCTTGTTCCAGCTCATTTCTTCTTCCAGTTTTTGTTCCAGTTTTTCCAGTCCCGTTGAGCGTTTGCAGCAAGTATATTTGCTGGACCCTTTTCAAATTCACTATCGTCTTTATTTTGCATGTGAGGGCAGAAAATTCTAACCTGTTTCATACATGCTTCATGAAATGGTTGGTTATCAGTCCAACCAGCTGTTGGTCTGGTTGACTTCCATCTAATAGCAGATTCAAGTGGATCAAATGGTATTCCACACATTGAACACTTAAGATTTTTAATGGCGTCCTTTTCTCTTGAACGAACTGGCAGAGGGGTATTATCATCTGCTCCAGCTGGGCCTCTCTCAGGATTGGTAGACCATGGTATTGGTACTTTTGCTCTCAAAACTCCCCGGAGGCCTCTTCTTCTATGTTCAGGCTTAATATTTACAAATGGTCTCGGTAATCCAAGGTCGGTCCGTGTTTCCCTAGACCAATCTTTTGCAGTATGTAACCAGTGGTTTGATCCACCACAGAAAGTACACGGTATTTTGGTACTAGAGTAGCGTTGTTCCCAACTCATTGTGACTCCCACCAGTACTTTTTATAACTACGGGAATTGGGAGAAGTGCTCCCATCTATTTTTTTAATTTTGGTAGTCTTAGGCCAGCCCAAGTTAGTCCCCACCCAATGGGTGAACTCTGTTATCGGCCTAGTGGGGTGCATCCAGTCGGTAAAGTGCTCGGCGTAACTTTCATCGACGTTGTGCGCTGAATACAGTGACACTGCAGTTATTGCTTGATCGGTATATTTTTGGGGAGGTGGGTTTCTTTTCTTTCTCAAAGCTTTAGCATAGGCTTTTTGGTTTTTTGAAAAAGACATCAAGTTAACAGAGTTCAACGCACTAGTGTCTTTGGGCCCGTATGAATGAAGGTGACCGACTTCATGGGTTATTGTTTGATTAATAGTATCCCCAGCAAGTCCAGGCAGTGATCTCCAAGCCTCATCTCCTACATTCTTTATGGGCCTAGTTCTATCCTTACCGTATTTATTGGCTCTAGGAGGAGTTACGTTAATTTCATTGGGACGGAGGTTATTAGCAAATGCAGAAGTGTCAGTAAAATAATTATATTTTCTAGCGCAATTGTTATTTACACCTCTATTATGTGTTAGGTTAAGATGCAAAGGAAAGTCTATTCCAGACCTCGTCAACCTGTCTAGATGACTTAGCATACTGCTTACTTGTTCCGGATGTTGGCCAAAGTTCCAGTATTCATCATTCCAGTGCTGTTGATAGTCTGGGTTAGATTTAAACAAGTGAGAGTGGTCAAAAACTAGAGCGCTATTACCGGTTGCGGGATTATGTAATCTTATTACGTTGGGAGTACCGTAGCTTGGAACTCTGGAGTCGTCTGGTAGGTCTCTTTCTACCGGGAGAATCCAATGCCTATCGTCTGGCTGACCAAAACTGGCAATACTCCACCCTTTAGGTAGAGCACCAGAAACCTGTCTTAAACTCTTTTGAGTTACGGCGTAACGATCAAACCTTTTGGCAAAAAATTTTAATTGACCATTTAAGTCCATTGGAGTTTCTTCTGGCTTCTTAGGTATACTGTTAATAGGAAATAGTCTTCCCTGACCAAGATTATTTGGGTTTCTTTTATAATATTCTTTGTGGTAAGCTTTAAACCCTGCTATACACTTATCACAGCGACATCCATAATGTTGATACCCGGCGTTTGTACCGTGTCTGGGGTCATCTGGTTGTAAACCTTTTAATACTCTTTTATCTCTATCTTCTCGTGTTCGTTTAGCTTTTGCAGCTGTACAGATACTACATCGACATTTTAGACTACTATAACCAGAAAGCCCATGACGTGGATCTCTGGGATCGTAGTTGGGGTCATTGTGCTTGTAAAAAGGGGGTTTTTTGCGACGATCAGCGTAGCGTTGTTTCCAAGTCATTTTGGCTCCGCATGTCTAATTGTCTTAATATCACCGTAACCACACATAAATCCACCGTAAACGTGTATCCAGGTATATTGACCATTTGGAAATACGTGCTTTTCAATCTTTTCGCCACAGTGACGACAGAATAAAATAACTTCCTCTTTGGCAGTTTTAATCTTTTTCTTAAAGGGCCACATTAAGCTGGTCTCCACAGTCACAAA
>Ga0208507_1000548_pt1 | contig 23679 bp, 19 predicted proteins | sample CryBogCBH12Aug01_FD_184626 | JGI IMG/M metagenome (GOLD analysis project Ga0208507, IMG submission 184626) | Freshwater microbial communities from Crystal Bog, Wisconsin, USA - CBH12Aug09.1 (SPAdes) (version 2) | ecosystem: Environmental > Aquatic > Freshwater > Lake | place: Crystal Bog... | reverse complement strand
CGCATGGGCGGCTGGCCGGCAAAAACGTCCACCACCGACCGGATGGCGTCCAACTGGAAATCCTGGTTGCTGTCGAATTTGATTTTCACGCCGTGTGAAATTCAATGCCGTGGGATTTCATTTCCAGAACAATGTTGGCTTTTAACTGATCGTTGCCGGCGAAGGCGATGTCCAGACAGATGACACCTTTGGGTTTGCGCGCCATGAGGCCGCGCAAGGTTGCCTGAGTGAGCTTGCGCGCCAGACAAATCACAAGCGCGCCTTCGGCCACGTCGTAAAACGGCTGCTCACCGATTTTTCCGGCGGTGATTTTGCTGGTGAGCGGCAGATTGCTTTTGAGCACCAGCTCGTAAAGCAGGGCATCGTCGGGACGGCTATCCTCGACGTTGTGGGCCATGAGTTTTAATTGCTCGGCCAGCGCCGAGCCATCCTTGGGCGCGGTGGCGGCGTCCCAGATCTTGAAATTGCTGCTGCCCAATTTGAACACCTTGAATCCCAAATCCAACTCACGCACCGGCACAGCGCCGCCAAGTTTTAATTGCGATGATGCATCGGCCGATTTTTCCGCCTCGGCGGCGGACAATTTTTTGATGACGCGGCGGACGCGCTCCTTGGTGATATCCGCGATGGTGGGAAAATCTTTGCGCCCGGTCGGTTCGGGCAACTGGACGAGGATGAATTTGCGGTTGCCGCCGTCCTGTGCGTTCAGCTCCAACACAGCCTGAGCCGTCGTGCCGCTGCCGGCGAAAAAATCGAGGATAATTTCATCCTCTTTGGCATACGTGCTGATTTCTAATATCCTGCGCACATACGAAGATGGCTTGGGATAATCGAATGGCGGGTCTTCAAATATCTCTCGGATTTCGTTTTTAGCATTACGCATTGAGCCTGCGAACTTGTAATCCCACCAAGTTGTTGGAACGACGCCTTTTTTCACTTCTGTCAAAAAGCGTTTTTGAAATGGCATATCGCCATCTCCGGTTGCGCCCCACCAAAGACGATTCTCGTCAACCAACCTTTTGAGGGTTTCTTTTGAGACGCGCCAGCTTGTGCCTTTCGGAGGATAAACCTCCCTGCCGGTTGGATTCTTGATGGCGTAAGAATCTTTTTCCGATGAACCGGGACGAGTTAGTGCATTGCGTGTCCACACGCCGCGCGGATCATTATCCGGGTTTTTGTAAATATCTATTTGCTCCTGCGTTCGAGCGACGAGCCCAACTGTGGCCGCATCCATTTGCTTGGCGTAACACATCGCGTATTCATGGTATGTTGAGAAACCTTGAACATCATTCGCGGGAGTATCCCGTCGTTGCCAGACGACGGTTGTTAAATAATTCTCCTCGCCGAAAATCTCATTCATCACGGCGCGCAGGTTGTGGGCTTCGTGGTCATCAATGCTCACGAAAATCACGCCGTCCTCGCGCAGGAGATTCCGCGCCAGAAAGAGCCGGGGATACATCATCGTCAGCCATTTGCTGTGGTAACGCCCGTCCGTCTCGGCATTGGTGGTGAGCCGGATGCCTTCGCCGCTGACCTGGCCGGAAAATTTCAGATAGTCGGCCAGTCCCTCCTTGTAGTTGTCCGGGTAGATGAATTCGCCGCCGGTGTTGTAGGGCGGATCAATGTAAATCATCTTCACGCGCCCGTGATAGCCGCCTTGCAGGAGCTTGAGGGTTTCCAGATTATCGCCCTCAATGATGAGGTTTTCCGTGGCGTCAAAATTCACGGACTCGCCGGGCGCGGGCAGCAGCGTGCCGGGGCTGGTGGTCTGAATGGCGCGGATGGCCTCGGACTTGCCGGCCCACGAAAGCCCGTAGCGTTCCGGTGCGTCGGTGGCGGCCTCGCCGAGCAGTTGCGCGAGTTTTTGGAGATCGAATTTCCCCTCGGTGGACGCTTCGGGAAACAGTTCGCGGAATTGCGCCAGCCGATCCGCGTTCACATCGCGCGAAGTCAGCGGCAGTTTTATTTCGTCACCCGTGGCCATCGTCATTTCAGTCGTTGCTCGCGCAACGATGACGACGGACTTTCTGAAAACAGAAGGGGCGCGAACCGCCGCACCCCTATCGAGGCTCCGGAAGAAGCCCTTACGAGAATGCAACAGCCGCGCCCGATGGGGCGCGCTGTTAGCAGGTCTCGTAATACGATAATCTTCCGGATTTCGATAAGACCGTAGCTAAAGCTACGCAAAATTGTTTTGGTTAAATAATAATCGTCGTTTTAGTTCGATGAACGCGGAGAGGTTACGCCGAACACGGGCGCACGACAAGCACAGGGAATTCTGGGTGGGGAGTGGAAAATTCTGGCCGTTTTCATTTTGTTCAATCATTGCACAAACAAATCGGATTTTTCGTTCAAACTGGTTGCGAATGAAAAAACATCGGCCAAGTGCATTTGGTGTATCACATACACCTCAACGGGGGGGAAAGTTCAGGCAAACTGACAGGCATGAATAAAACTGGATTCAGTTTTGATCCCGTGTGCCAGACACACCTGCGCCAAACCGGTTCAGGCACAATGCACCAATCGAGAAATGAATGCCGGAAAGAAAATAACGAATGTGCCAGCGGGGCATAAAGCTTTTTTCAAGACCGATATAATCATATTCCATGTTTACTGCGGTTGCCCATAAAAATCTGGCGGATGCCGAAAAGTATTTCGACGAGCATCTGGCGCAGAATGATTACTACGCCGCCGGCGAAATCCGCCCCGGCCGGTGGATCGGCGTGGGCGCGGAACGGTTGGGATTGAAGACTGAAGTCACGCGCGAACAATTTCACGCGCTCTGCGAAAATCAAAATCCAGACGATGGCGAACGGCTGACGCAGCGGAGCCAGAAGGAAGGCCAGCGCCGGGTGTTTTATGACTTCACCTGTTCCGCGCCAAAATCCGTCTCGGTGCTCGCGGTCACGCTGGACGACCAGCGTTTGGTTGAAGCGCATGAGGCAGCGGCCAGACTTGCGTTTCGCGAACTCGAAACCTTCGCCGCCGCGCGCGTGCGTAAACAGGGCGCTCGCAAGGATCGTCCGACGGGCAATCTCGTGGCCGCAGCCTTCGTGCATGACAGTTCCCGCGCACTTGATCCGCAGTTGCACACGCATTTCACAGTGTTTAACGCCACGTTCGACAAGGAGGAACGTGGCTGGAAGGCATTGGAAGCACGCGGCATGTATGACGCGATTCGTTACGGCACGGCAGTCTATCGGAACGAACTGGCCAAACGGGTTCAACAAATTGGCTACCGGATTGCCCCGGCCAAACACGGTTTTGAAATCGAGGGTGTCAGTGACGTGGTGGTAAAACGGTTTTCCAAACGTGCGCAGCAGCGCGACGTGGTGGTGCAGGAAATGGAAGCAAAGTTGGGGCGCAAACTTTCCAACGACGAAATTTCCCATGCGGTGCATCAGAGCCGGGCAAAAAAGGCCAATGGCATATCAACCGCCGAAGTCCGCGAACGGCACTGGTCACAACTATCCGCCGATGAACAGCAATCGTTGCAAACACTCCGCATGTCGGCTCGTGCATCGAGCCTGCCGCGCCTTGCGCTGGTGGAAAATCAGGTTTTGAACCATGCCGTCTCCCATGTCTTCGAGCGCAAATCGGTGGTGCCGGAGCATGAACTGTTGAGCGTGGCGTTGGCGCATCGCCTGGGTGCGGTGGACTTGGACCATTTGAAAGAGGCGGTGAAACACCTGCCGGATTTGGTGAAAACCGAACGCGGGCTCTCGACGCAAAAGATTCTGGCTACGGAACTGGATTTAATCCAGACGGTCAACGCGGGCTGTGATGCCGTCGCGCCGTTGCATCCGGGTTACAAACCTGCCGACTGGCTGGGCGAAGATCAACGCCGGGCGATTTACCATGTCCTGCGAACCAGTGACCGCATCACCGGTCTGCGCGGTCTGGCCGGCAGTGGCAAAACCACGGCGTTGCGCGAGTTGGTCGCCGCCTGCAAAGAGGCGAAGATTGAACTGCTGTTCTGCGCGCCAACGGCGGCAGCCACGGATGTTTTGCGTAAAGAGGGATTCGAGGCGAAGACGCTGCAAAGTTTGCTGTTGTCGAAACCGGTGCTGTCTGCCTGTCAGTTGGTGGTGCTGGATGAAGCTGGGGCGGTGGGGATGGACGACATGAAACGGTTATTTGATTACGCGAACAATTCGCGAATCATTTTGTCTGGCGACACCGGCCAGCACGCTTCGGTTGCGCGTGGTGATGCGCTACGGATTTTGGAACGGCACTCCAATTTCAAATCCGGCCAGCTGACGGCCATCCGGCGGCAACGCAAGGCGGCCTATCGCAAGGCCGTGGAACTGGCGGCGCAGAAACGCACCGTGGAAGCGTTCGCGCAGTTGGAACGCATGGGTGCGGTGATTGAAGTCCTTGCGGACGGCCACCATGATCTTCACGACTCGGCGGCGAAATCGTATTTGAAAGCACTGGCGGAAAACAAATCCGCGCTGCTGGTCGCGCCAACGTGGAATGAAATCGAGGCGGTGACGGAAAAAATCCGCACCGTGCTGAAAACCTCCGGTCGGCTGGGCGGTGAGGAAAAAGAATTTCAAGTTTTTGATTCACTCTCATGGACGGAAGCGCAGAAACGGGATGCGCGACAATACCGTCCCGGCATGGCGATCCATTTTCATCGTCGAGGACATGGTTTTAATAAAAATGAAACCGTCGCGGTGGTCGCTGTCGAAAACGATTCGCTGAAAGTGCAACGCTCTGATGGCACTAAAACTTCTTTTCATTTGGGTCAAGGCTCCGCCTTGTGCGATGTCGGGGAGCGACGAAAATTAAAAATCGCCGCCGGGGACAAGCTGTTGCTGCAAGCCAATGCGGTGGCCGTGCGCAAGCACTTTATCAATGGCGAACTCGTCGAGGTGCGAGCGATTCAAGGTGATTCCGTTTTGCTGGCCGATGGCCGGATCATTCCTGCCGATTATCGCACCTTCACGCATGGCTACGCCGTCACGTCGCACGCCGCCCAGGGCAAGACCGTGGATGAAGTTTTGCTGGTCGCCTCGTCGCGTTCGCTGCCCGCCATCAATCAGGAACAATTTTACGTCAGCATCTCGCGCGGGCGCGAACGCTGCCAAATCTTCACGGATGATTCGGAATTGCTGCGTTTGCACGTCACCCATTCCAGCGCGCGGCTGGCGGCGGTTGAGGCCATGCCGCAACGGGATTTCCTCCAGACCATCTTGCAGCGCGGCCATCATTTTATGAAACGGTTCCGCCAGCGCATTGCCCAATCACTTTCAATCGAAACCACCGAAAGGAGCAGCCATGAAACCAAACCAGTCGAACAACAACGACCAGCCAGCCACCGTATCGGTGCCTAGCCCGCAGGATAATCCCTGCCTCGGCAGTGATCCCAACATCGCCGTGCTCGAAGTCATTGCCGATGATGGCATCAGCTATCTATTCCCCTACGCGCAGTTTTTGTCTGCCGAACGAGTTCACAATCCGGCTTTGGAAAAGGTGCCGGACGCACCGCCGGAAAAGATGCGGATTCACTTTGCCACGGCGGAGGTCGCCGTGCTTGGCAGTGGTCTTAATGCAGTCGAGCGCAGACTGCAAAAGTATGAACTGGCATTTGTGAAGTCGGCAGATCGCCGTCTGGCCGCCACGCTGAAAACGCACATTGCCGCTATTACCGTCACTTTAACCAAGAAAAATATATGACTGCCGATTCACTATTAAAAATCCAGCCATTGGAAAAATACCGTGCCACCATGACCAAGGAGGAAGTTGCCGAGGCGCTGGGTGTCGCCACGCATATCATCCCGCCCCTGTCTCGGGCGGGCTTGATTAAGCCGCTGGGCCGTCCACAGCGTTATTGCGTGAAACACTATTCGCGTGACGTGCTGGCACAACAGCTTGCCGATGTGAACTGGCTCGACAAGGTGGTGGCGGCCATTCACCGGCACTGGCGGATTAAAAACGCGCATAAGCGGTCAAAACAGGCCGGGAACGGTTCGGCGTAACCCAATGGCCGTCCGGCACCAATCTCGGTGGGAGCGCGGGCCGTCGAGTCCGTAACGCGGCAGCGACCGGCGGCGCGGCGAGCTGGTGGCTCGCAGACTCCGCGCCGCCGCTCGCCGGCCCGGTTCAATTCAAATCATCATAATAAGGCGGTTCCCTATGCGGCGGGAATGGGTCAAACGTGTCTGGTTGCGGCGGCGGTGGTCCCGGCAGGTGAATGATAATCGCAGGCCGCACGTGGTGCGTGGATTTTCCTCCTTTTCGCCGCAATGCCCCGCCTAATACCCAAGCCAGTAGGGCCAGCAAAAGGTAGATGGCCCCGACCAGAAAATAGAGGGCGTGTTCGTGGATGAATCCGTCGAGATGTTTGAATCCTGACGCTTCCAGTTCGAGTGCTTTTATGTGCCAAGGTTGCATAATCTCCTCCTTATGCCGCGACGCTCTGCGTCACTGATTCGGTTTCATGGTTTCCGATGATGGCTTTTTGTTGCCGTTCATATTCGCTCAACGAAGGCATTTCCACCTCGGCTTTGCGCGAATAGGCGCGCGTCATGGCCTTGCTATTGTGGCCCAAATTCACTTGCGCATATCGTTCGGGATAGCCTGCCGCCTTCGCTCGCTCGGCCCACGCATACCGATACGAATGCAAGGTGACATCTTTGATCTTCAAACCCGCGCAACGCTGGCGAAATTCTGTCGCCCGGTCGCCCGCGCGGACGGTGCGCAGATACGGAAATAAGGGGCCGCTCCCCGGCAGGTCGCGCAGGATTTCCGCCATGTCCTCGTCAAAACGCATGATGGCAACCGTGTCGGTTTTCATCCGCTTGTAGCTGATGACGTGGTTGTCCCAATCAACATTTTCTGCTTCGAGGAATGCCAAGTCCGATTGCGACGCGCCCAAATGCCACGCCAGTTTGTAGAACGCCTTGCGTTCGGGATTTTGTTCGCGAGCGACGATGGCCAGATGTTCGGCCAGCGTGATGCCACGCTTTTCTTTGAACTCGACTGCCGGCCAGCGTTTTTTTGCCAGCACCGGCCACGGCAGCCAGGTCATGTCCAAGGCGAAGTTATGGATGCGCCGCAGATAGACGTTGGTCGAAACTTTGCCCGCCTCCAAAACACGCAGAAAATGTTCCGGGCGCGTTTCCAGAAGCGGTAGGTGTCGGATGCTGTCAAAGGCTTTGTCCTTGATGGCGGTCTGCCAGCGATGTTGGGTCTGGTCTTTTTTCAGCTTCACCAGTTCGTCCATGACGAACTGCCAGTCGCGGGTGGCAATCTGCGGATCGCTGGCGGCCAGATAGGCGCGGGCAATTTGCAGGTTCACGGCGGGCTGCTGTTCCGCTTCCTTGCGTGAGTGGAACAATCGCGCTGCGGTGGCTCGGTCATTGGTGCCGAGACTTTCCTGTTTGCCCGTCACGTCGTCGTGGATGTAGTAGCGACCGCCGTTTTTTCTTTTATAGAGTCTGTATCGTTGTCTCATAACTGTTTTTACAGTGATGAGGTTACGACGGTTGATCTCGACTCCGGTAGGGAGTAGGTGGGAGTTACGCAGCGCAGGCCAGAGTTAAATTTTGCTGGCACTTCCGCTGGCACTCGTCTGTGGAAGTTAACCAAACCCTACAGTTCCAACTGGTTAGGTTTGGAGGCGGGAGTCGGAATCGGCCAAAAATTACGCCTACCAGAATGGAGTTTGCCAGATTTTACGCGGCTACACAAGGGGACTCTGGCACTACCTTTTCGGGCTGATTCAAGCACCCTTGCTCACAGTTTTGCTCACAGTCGCCAAATCATGTCTGCGCCGAATTAAAATTTAATAAAATTACACCAGCTTGTCCCAATCGCGTTTATTTGGCCTCTGCCGCGTTGATTTTTTGAAGGCAATTCCGCTCCATCTCGTTCGGAAAGCTCGCCAGCGGCCAAATACGACACAAGGCAAGCCCTACCCGCGCACAATTCGCGCTCGCTTGCTTGCCGGTGATTTTTTGACTGTGGACTTTGGCGGGCGCATCTTTGGAAAATTCGGCGCAAGCAGTTGGTGAACGCCAAGACCGAATCCACCGGCCATCTTTTCCAAGTTCACAAGGCCGGGGTTTTGTTTGATGCCGAGTTCGTAAAGCTGGTAGAGCTTGTAACCGATGCCGCACGCTTCGGCGGCTCGTTCCTGCGTCCAACCGCGCTTCACACGCAGTTCCCGCAATCGCTTTTTGAATCGGTTTGAGGCGGTTTCTTGCACCAACACCAAATTGCCGATTCTGTTGCGCTCAAAGAACTATCTAAAGGTAGTCTTTTCTTGCTCGCCCGCGCCAAATCTGAAATTCTGCGCGGAAATCTATGGCTGAAATCAAAGTTTTTTGTCTGCATTGCGGGCAGCATATTCAATGCGACGAAGGTTATCGCGGGGTGCAAATCAATTGCCCTTCGTGCAATCAATCGTTTTCAGTTCCGGCAGCGCAACCGATTACGCCGCCGCCGTCTAGTCTTCCAACGAAGCCCGCGTGGTTAATTGCCGGAATTATCGTCAGCGCCTTAATCGGAATTATTTTTCTTGGGCTTGGCCTATATGCTTTGCTCCCTTCGCAGGGCACAAGCATCATCGGTTTTATTTTGTTTATTTCGCTTTCGATTTTGTATTTCAGCAACGGTTGGAATTTGCACTTGGCCTCACAAGGGAAAAGTTGGCGTTTGGTTGGGCACATTTTGCTGATATGGCCGCTGGCAATTCTTGTGGAAAGAAGTTTCCCAACCCCAAATAAAAAACCGACAAACTGGTATGTGGTGGCTGGCATTTTGCTTTTTATCGTTGGATTTTTTGCGTTGATGATAAAACTTTCGGGCTTGTAGAACGCGCGCAAGCAGGGCGCAATTTTCCACCTGTGCCGAGTCATTGATTTGATGCGGTAAATTATCCCGCGCTTGCCGCCAGTTCGTTCCCCGCATAATCTTCCGCCCGTCATGCCTCGCCTGTCTTGGAACGAAGTCAAAGCCCGCGCGATTCGCTTTTCGCGCGAGTGGAGCGATGCCACTTCCGAACGCGCCGACAAGCAGACGTTCTACAACGAGTTTTTTGACGTGTTCGGCATCCGCCGCGCGTCCGTCGCCAGCTTTGAAGCCAACGTCCGCAACCTGCACGGCAACACCAGCGCGATTGACCTGCTTTGGCGTGGCAAGCTGATTGTTGAACACAAAAGCCGTGGCGAGAGCCTTGACCAAGCCGAGACGCAGGCGTTCACCTACATCGAAGACCTGACGCGCGAAGGCCGGTTTGATGAAGTCCCGCGCTTCGTCATGGTGTCAGACTTCGCCAGCATCGTCCTTTACGACCTTGAGCCGGAAGAACAGCGCAACCTGCCATTGTTCGCCGGACGGCCTTTGTCGCGCGTAGAATTCCCGCTGGCAGACTTTCCGCGCCATGTCCGCGCCTTCGCCTTCATTCTTGGACAGACGCGTGTGCGGCTTGACCCCGAAGACCCTGCCAACGAAAAAGCCTACGCCAGAATGTGCGAGTTGCACGACGCGCTGAAAGCTGGCGGCTTTGCCGGACACGAACTAGAACGCCTGCTGGTTCGCATCCTGTTTTGTGTGTTCGCGGAAGACACCGGCATTTTTGAGCCGGAATCGTTCACCAATTTTATCCGCCAGCAAACGCGCGAAGATGGTTCGGACATCGGCGCACAGTTGAACCAGCTTTTTGACTGGCTGAATAATCCGCAGGCCGAAAACCGGCTTGAAGACACAGACGCGCTTTACGGTTTCCGCTATGTGAACGGCGGCTTGTTCGCGGAACGTCTTGGCTTCCCGCGTTGCAATCGCGCCATGCGTGACGCGCTGATTGAATGTTGCGAATTCCACTGGGCAAGAATTTCGCCCGCCGTGTTCGGTTCACTGTTTCAAGGCGTGATTGACGACCGCGCCCGCCGTCAGCAAGGCGCACACTACACCAGCGAACGGGACATAATGAAAGTCATCCGCTCGCTTTTTCTGGATGACCTACGCGCGGAACTTGACCAGCTAAAGCGTGACCGCTCGACGCGCCGCCGCGCGAATCTGGAAGCGTTTCAAACCAAGCTGCGCGGCTTGAAGTTTCTTGACCCTGCTTGCGGTTGCGGCAATTTCCTTGTGCTAGGCTACCGCGAATTGCGCCAGCTTGAACTTGAAGCCATACGCGAATTGCACGGCACGGAACAGCAGGAATTGAACGTGCGCGACTTGTGTAAGGTGGATGTTGACCAGTTTTACGGCCTTGAATACTCCGAATGGCCGGTGCGAATTGCGGAAGTCGCCATATGGCTGATTGACCACCAGATTAACGCGCAGGCCGCAGAAATTTTCGGCCAACGGTTTGAACGCTTGCCGCTCCGCGCTTCGCCTCACATTGTCCAAGCCAACGCACTCCGCACGGATTGGAACACCGTCTTGCCGCGCGAGCAATGTTCCTATGTTCTCGGCAATCCGCCGTTTATCGGAAAAAAGGCACGAAATACGGAGCAACAAAATGACATGGGCATTGTTTGGGGTGAGTTGCAAGGCTCTGGCACGCTCGACTATGTGACTTGCTGGTATCGCAAAGCAGCAGAATACATTCAAGGAACGCAAATTCCAGTTGCGTTTGTCTCTACAAATTCAATCTCACAAGGCGAGCAGGTTGGAATCCTGTGGGATTTTCTTTTTCGTCACTACGGCCTGATAATCAATTTTGCTCACCGGACATTTAAGTGGACAAGTGAAGCGCGCGGCATGGCTCATGTCCATGTGGTGATAATTGGCTTTGCCACATTCGACAAACCGCCAAAGCAAATTTACGACTACGCGGAAGGGACAGACAACGCCATTGTTTCAGTGGCGAACAACATCAATCCCTATCTCATTGCCGCAAACAATGTGACTCTCCGCAATCGTGAAACACCAATCAGCGACATTCCAGAGGCGCAGTTTGGCAGTATGCCGAATGACGACGGGAATTTTCTTTTCACCGACACAGAGAAAGCAGCGTTTCTTGCCAATGAGCCGCAGGCCGCGCCTTTGTTCCGACCATTTTTAAGCGCACACGAATACTTGCATGGCGAAGGCCGCTGGTGTTTGTGGCTTCAAGACGCAGAACCCGCACTTATTCGCCGCTGTCCAAAAGTGCGGGAACGCATTGAGGCAGTTCGTGTGAATCGTTCCGCAAGCACTCGTGAAGCAACACGAAGACTTGCCCAGACGCCAGCACTTTTTGGCGAGATTCGCGCTCCACACTCTCGCTTTGTTTTAATTCCCTGCCATAGCTCCGAAACGCGCGTCTATATTCCATTCGACTACTTTGAGCCGGACAAAATCCCCAACAACAGTTGCCTATTCCTTGAGGACGCGACATTTTATCACTTCGGCGTCATCTCGTCTGGTATGCACATGGCATGGGTAAAGCAAGTTTGCGGGCGTTTGGAATCCCGCTATCGCTACTCAAACAAGCTGGTGTATAACAATTTTCCGTGGCCGAATCCGACGCCAGAGCAACGCGAACGAGTTGCCGAAAAAGCGCAGGCCGTTCTCGCCGCACGCGCCCCGCACTTGCCGCCGCGTGGCATGGGAACGCTGGCAGACCTTTACGACCCGAACACCATGCCGCCGGAATTGCAACGCGCACACACGGAACTAGACCGCGCCGTAGAGCGTTGCTATCGCGCGGACAGATTCACCAGTGACCGTGAGCGAGTGGAATTCCTTTTCCGTCTTTACGAGCAAGCCACCGCGCCATTGCTGCCAGCAACACCCGCCACGCGTGGCCGACGCCGGACAACTGCCGACGCTACGCCGCGCCCGCGCCGTGGCCGCACACCGGGCTTGCCCGCGCAAGCCGACTAATTCAGCGGCCTACCCTTACCCCTACCCCCAAACGCTTATTTCACGCAAAAGGAATCTGGTTAGCCCGCAAGGGCAAAAGAGCAGAATTTTGAACGTAGGCCACTGCTTCGCAGGCTCGCAGGCTCGCCAAACCAGCATCAGACGTTCTTTGAATAAGAAATTCCGTTTCCTATACGCCCGCAATGTAATAAGGGCGTAGTTTCTCCATACCCTCGTTATGGAGCAAATAGAGTTGGCGTCAGTTGCGGACTATACGGTTATCATGTGATAGCCCAAGACTCTAAAAGCTCATTGATGTTATCGCAATAGCTGTCGCCTTTCGCATCCCGATGATGATACTTGGCACTTCGCAAGGCCGTTCCTTGCTTCTGTAATGGCCTTTACGCGGGTTCTAGCCTGCCGTGTTTGCCATTTACTCGTTGATGGTTGTTTTACAACGCCCTTTGGTAGTTTCCTGCTAGGTTCTCAAAATTTGGCCTTGAGAGGCTAGGTCACGTTGCGCGGTGTTCCTGACTGCCCGCGATGCTGCCAATGTATTATACACGCTCCATCGCCTTTTATATGAGCCAAAGTAAATTATTTTCATCCAGAGCAATTCAATAGGTATGGCCTACTAACCCCGCGAAGATGCTTCATTTCGTGAATAGATAAACTGGGCTGGCCTAATCGCTGCAATCTGCCTCACGAAAAGACGCTTGGAACACGCAGGCAATATACTGAAAGCTACTTCCCATAAAATATACGCACAGAATCTTACCAACCCGCAATCCCATGTGTAATGACTTATGTGATTATCAATTCAAATACGCCACTCGCATTAAGCGCAACGGAGCTACGCCAGCGTCTCGGCATAAGTCGCTCGACTCTTTACAGGCTGGTAAAACAAAAAATTCTCGTTCCGCTGCCTCACCTTAAACGCAATCGCCTTTTTAGTTACGAATCAGTCTTGGAATTTCTTAAACCCAAAAAATAAACCGAGTATGAGCAAAAAAACACAATCCAAAAATGCCGCCGTTCCGCTCAATGGGCTTGCCACGTTCGCGCCAATCAAATCTTTGGCGGAAGTCACCGCCGAATTTGTTAGCCAGCACGAAGGGCGCAAGAAAAGCTCTGGCAACAATGATTATCTGCGCGACTTTTTGCAGGTGGCAAATTTCCTGACTGAAAATCTGAAAACTTTTTCGTTCAACGATTTTCTGTCCCTGACCCGAACGCTAGACACGCCAGCAAGTGCGCTCGCGCCGCTATTCCATGCGTGGATTGCGGAGCTAGAAAAATCCAAGCGTCTGACAATCGTAAGCGGTTGCTACGACTGGCAGCAATACACCTTCAAATAAATTATGAATGACAAGACACCACTCTACCGCAAGGCACTTCACCAGACATTCGCCAGCGAAAATTACAATGCGGGGCAATGCGATGCGTTCCTTGCCGACTTCGACAAACTCACCCGCGCCGGAATGAGCGGGGAAGCGGCCTGCGGCATCGTCTATGCAGCTTGGGGCGGGTCTGCGCCGGAAAAGGTCTGCCGCACAATCAAAGAGTGGATTGAACGCGAATTGGGCGAGTTTAATTCCAGCCATCGCGGGATAAACACAAACCCTCTCACGCGCCTTCGCGCCTGCGTTAAGAAGTTCAACGAGGCAGTTGATAAATGCGCTGTCGAGATTGACGGTAAGCCCATGTCAAAGGCCGACATTGACCGCATCAAAGTCAAGTTGCCCGGTTGTCTTAACCCGGCGACTACATATTCAGCGACGGCAAACACAAGGGCGAAGGCCGTTGAATTGACGTTGGAAGTATCGGAATAAAGTTTTGAAACGGGTTATGTTTTTTCCCGTTTCAATTGTTAGCGTGCAACGCTAACCGGACTGGCCGTGTTCTCTACCTCATCCAGTCCAACGGGGTTGCCGTAACTAATTTTCCGGCAGCCCCGTTCTTCATTTTTGGTTTCAAATCATTTAGCCGCTGTCCAATTCTTGCCCCAATGAATTTATCTTCCATGCTTTTTCTAGGGGAGATTTCGGCTACCTGCCTGCTGCGCCGAATGAAATGACGAATTTGCCTTTTTTTCCATGAATTAGGCCGCGCAAATTAAATTAAAATAAAATTACCGACGCGATAAATGTCTTTTCCCATGCGCCTAAAACCGAAAATTCCGACTTAATAAATCAGCTAACAGAAATGTGGCTGGTTTTTTCTGAATTAAATTGACGCAAAAATAAATGACTGGCAGGGTGGATATAGGGAGAAAACAATTTGGTGCAAAGCTGGGTTGGCTCTCCTATGGCGAACTCGCTTCCAGCGGATACAAATTGGCCTCGTGTGAGGCTGAAATCTGCGGCAGGGAGTATCCGCCGAGAAACAAACACGGTATGAATAGCAGATACAAGGCGACTGGCATGACTGGCGAATTCAACGGATTCTTGCCAGCCAGATTGGACGTAAAGCAGACGGCAGACATTCTTGGATTCCAAGAGCATGACATTGCGCCGCTGGTCAAGGAGGAATTGCTTGAGCCGCTTGGAAAGCCAATGCCAAACGCGCGAAAATACTTCGCCAGAGTGCAAATCATGGAAATTGCCGACAATCCCGCATGGCTGTCGAAGGCGACGAAAACCATTTATCAGCACTGGCTGGGAAAAAATGCCAGCCGCCGCAATGGTGAGGATTCGGAAAATGGTGGTTCAACTCTGAATTGATTCAGATTGGCGGGACGAAAGGCCGGAAGCGTTTTGCTTCCGGCTTTTTTTGTGACGACAAAAAGGCCGAGAGCGTTTCCACTCTCGGCTTTGAATTTTAATCGGATAAATTATCCGGCTAATTGTTTTGAACTGGTGCGATGGTTCGCTCGTAACTTTCCAGTGACGGAAGCAGAACATCGGCATTTTTCGCATAGGTGCGAGCAATGGCTTTGCTGCCGTGTCCAAGTGCCTTTTGCGCGTAGCGTTCGGGATAGCCAGCGGTCATTGCGCGTTCTGCCCACGCATAGCGATAACTGTGAAGCGTCACGCCTTCAATGTTCAAGCCCTTGCAACGCTGGCGAAACTCCGTGGCGCGGTCAGCCTCACGAACGCCAGCAAGGTAGGGGAACAGGTAGCCAGTTGCCGGAAGCGAACGCAGAACCGTTTCCAACCCTGCGCCAATCGTGAGCGTGGAAAGTTGCTTGGTTTTTTTGCGGCTGTAACTGATGGTGCGCTTCTGCCAATCAATGTCCTCGGCTTTCAGGTTCGCCATGTCCGTTTGCGCTCCGCCAACGTGCCAGCAAACTTCGTAATACGCCCTGCGTTCGGAATTTTTCTCGCGTTCAATGATGCGCTGATGTTCCGCAAACGTAATGGCGCGTTTTTCGCCATGCACGATTTTCGGCCATGCGCGTTTGGCGATGACTGGCGCAAGCAGCCAATTCATGTCCTGCGCGTAATTTTGCAAACGGCGCAAATACATATTGGCCGACACGCCGCCAGCGTTAAGAACCTTTTTGAAGTCGTCGGCTGTGGATTCGGTCACAAGCTGATTGCGGATATGGTTAAACGGCTTGCTGGCAATGGCTCGTTCCCAGCGAATTTTTGTGCTGCCGGTTTTGTCTTGGGCAGCGACTTCCATGACCGATTGCCAAGTGCGCTTGGCGTTCTCTGGATTGCTCACCAGCAAATGCGTTCGCGCCATTTGTGCGTGAAAACCCGCGTCCTGATACGGGCGGTTTCTCAATAGCAGCATTTCGAGTGCTTCATTCTTGTCTGTGGTGCGTAGGCTCTCACGCTTGCCGGTTTGGTTGTCCTGAATCATCCAGACCTTGCCGCCTGAATTTTTCCCACGGATATAGATGCGATAACGATTGCTCATAATTTTGCCTATGTTTTGCATAAACGTAATCATGGCAGATACTTCACTTGCGCGTTAGGGTGCGTTGGGAGTGTTAAACCGAATCCTGACAGTGCTGGTTCGGGTCACACTCGCTGCTCACACTTTCGCTCACAGTTGACCCTCTAAACCACACAGAAAGCCCGTAAACATTGATGTTTAGGCTGGAGGCGAGGGTCGGAATCGAACCGACGGATGAGGCTTTTGCAGAGCCCTGCCTTACCACTTGGCTACCCCGCCGTGAAAGGGCGCACACACTAAATTTCTTTTGCCGCTCGCGCAAGTTCAATCGCGGTTCAATTTATGTATCCTAGTTTGCGCCGTTGCTGCCAAAGTTCCTTGGGTTTGAAAATTCCTACGGGCGTGATGATGCCGGTGATGAGTTCGGCTGGCGTAACATCAAAACCGGGATTGCGCGCACCGCTAGTCGGATTTGCCACACGGACGTAAGCGCGCTTAGTTTTTGAATTTGCAATTCCAGATTTGAAATTCAAATCGCCCCACGCGCCAAGAACTTCGCTTTCGGAACGGTCTTCGATTGGAATGTCAAAACCGCGTTTCAAATTCCAATCAATCGTCGAAAGCGGAATGGCGACGTAAAACGGAATTTTGTGGCGCGCGGCTAAAACCGCTTTGGTATAGGTGCCAATTTTATTCGCAACTTCGCCGGTGCGACCGAGTGTGCGGTCGCTGCCGACGATGACCAGATCAATTTCGCCGCGCTGCATCAGATGTCCGGCGGCGTTGTCGGCAATGATTTGATGAGAAATTTTTTGTTGCGCTAATTCCCACGCGGTGAGCGTAGCACCCTGCGAACGCGGACGAGTTTCATCGCAGAAGACGTGAAATTTTTTGCCCTGCGTCTGCGCGGCATACATCGGCGCGGTGGCGGAACCCACATCCACAAACGCCAGCCAGCCAGCATTGCAGTGCGTGAGGATGCGCATGCCGTTGCAAATCAGCTTTGCTCCATGCTTGCCAATTTCTTCGCAATGGCGCACGTCTTCGTTGGCAAAGGCTTCGGCGGCAGCAATTGCGAGCGACTGTTGCTCGGCCACAGTTTTGCCGCACGCCATGTGGCGTCGGACATCGTTCAGGGCGTTGACAGGATCAACGGCGGTGGGGCGAGCTTCGGCGAGGGTTTGGTAGACCGTGGCGAGGTGTGCGGAAAATTTTTGTAAATCGTTTCCGCGAAAGGCGAGTGCGCCTTGCGCAAGTCCGTAAGCCGCGGTTGCGCCGATTGCGCCTGCTCCGCGCACGACCATGTCAGTGATGGCGGCAGCGGTTTCACGAAAGTTTTTGGTGGCGACAATTTTGAATTCGTGCGGGAGCAACCGCTGTTCAATGAGTTGAACGCAATTTTTTTTAGCGTCAAAGGTGACGGTGCTAAAATGCTGAGTTCGGCCGCGCAGAGTAACGTTCATTTGCGCCGCTACTTCTTTTTGAGCGTTTGAATTTTATCTTTGACCGCCTGAAACGCAGGCTGGGCTCGAAGTTTTTTCATGTCGGGATCTTTGGCGAGCCACGCGAAATCGCGGTAGCCGAGTTCAATCGCTTGATTGAGAGCACGGAAAGCACGGTCAAATTCATCGGTCAGCGAGTAGCTGCACGCGAGATTGTAAAACACGAGCGGATTGGCGGGCTCAAGCTGGGCGAGACGTTCGTCCACGTGCAAGCCTTCGGTGAAGCGGCCGCGTTGCGTGTAGTGGTCGCCGAGCAATTGCAGGGCGTCCACATAATCTGGATCACGACGGACAAGTCCCTCGACAAACTGAATTTTCGTGTCAAGGTCGCGTTGTTCCGCGCTGGTCAATTTTTTCTTGGTGCTGCTTTTAGCTGGCATACGACGGACGGATTTTTTCTAACCGCGCGCGGCAAGTCAAGTGGGCGGCTGAATTATTTGTTGGAATTATCTTTGCGGAAACCTTTAGATTGGGCTCGGGAATTTTATGAAATGCTTTGTTACCGGTGCGTCCGGCTTCATCGGCTCCAATCTCGTGCACGAACTGCTCGCGCGCGGGCATCGTGTCAAGGCGTTGTTGCGACCTGACGCGGACGAGCGCGGTTTGCAGGGATTGAAGTTTGAACGCGTCACCGGCGACATCCTCGATCGCAAATTGTTGCAACGCGAAATGGAAGGTTCTGAATGGTGTTTTCACGTCGCCGCCAGTTATTCGCTCGGATGCGCAACTACGCCCCCATGTATGAAATCAACGTGGAAGGCACGCGCAATGTTCTCGAAGCCGCCGGTAAAGTTGGTTGCCGAAAAATTATTTACACCAGCACAGTCGGCTGTATCGGTGTGCCGAAGGAAGTGGATGGCAAAATTGTTCCGGCAACAGAATTGGAAAAAATTTCCGACGACCAGATGTCTAACGATTACAAGCGCTCCAAGTTTCGCGCGGAAGGTGTGGCGTATGATTTGTTTCGCAAAGCTGGTTTGCCCATCGTCATCGTGAATCCCTCAGCGCCCGTTGGTCCTGGTGATGTGAAGCCGACGCCGACCGGAAAAATCATCGTGGATTTTTTGAATGGCCGCTTACCCGCGTATTTGGAAACGGGTTTGAATTGGGTGCACGTCCGCGACGTCGCCATCGGCCACATTCTCGCGGCGGAAAAAGGCACACTTGGCCAGCGTTACATTTTAGGCAACGAGCAGGGGAATTGGACGATGAAAGAAGCGCTCACCACGCTGGAAAGAGTCACCGGCATTCCCGCGCCCAAAACAAAAATACCCTATTGGTTTGCGCTTCGAGTGGCCGAGGCAAATGAAATGATTTCCTTCGTCACCGGCAAACCGCCGCGCGCGCCGGTCGCCGGTGTCAAAATGGCGAAATACAAAATGTGGTTCAATCCTGATAAGTCTATTCGCGAACTTGGTCTGCCGCAGACGCCGCCAGAACAAGCTTTTACTGATGCCGTCGCGTGGTTTCGCGCGAATGGTTACGTCAAAAATTAAGTTCTGATTTTTTCCGGTCCAAAGTTTTCTTGCCATTTGTCCCGCTTTGTGAAAAATTTCACAAACAATTTATGGCACACGTCAAACTCCACATTCCCGGACCCGTCGAAGTCAGCGAAAAAACGTTTAAGGCGTTTTGTTCGCCCATGATTGGTCATCGCGGCCAGGGCTTCAAAGACCTCTACGCGAAAATCCAGCCGCAGCTTCAGCAGCTGTTTTACACCAAACAATTGGTTTACCTTTCCACCTCATCCGCGTGGGGCGTGATGGAAGGTTCCATCCGCAACCTCGTTCAGAAAAAAGTTCTGAACTGCATGTGCGGTGCGTTTTCCGACAAATGGTTTGATGTTTCCAAGAAGTGCGGCAAGCAGGCTGAAGCGCTGCAAGTCGAATGGGGTTCGCCGATTCGTGCCGAGTTGATTGATAAAAAACTCGCGACCGGCGAATTTGACGCACTCACGTTGATTCACAACGAAACTTCGACCGGTGTCATGTCGCCGCTCGCGGAAATTGCCGCGCTCAAGAAAAAGTATCCCGATGTTATGTTCATTGTGGACGCCGTCAGTTCTTTGACTGCGTTGCCCATCAAGTTCGACGAACTCGGCATCGACGTTTTGCTCGCCGGCACGCAGAAAGCGTTTGCGCTACCGCCCGGACTTGCGGTGTTCGCTGCGTCACCCGCGGCGCTCGCAAAAGCGGCCACGACCAAAGATCGCGGTTATTACTTCGACTTCGTGGAATTCCAGAAAAATGCCGAACAGAGCATGACCCCGAGCACGCCGAGCATCAGCCACGTTTTTGCGCTGAGCTCCAAGCTGGATGATTTCTTCGCCGAAGGTTTGGATGCGCGTTTTGCGCGCCATGCCAAAACCAATCAGCTCACGCGTGATTGGGCGGCGAAACACGGCTTCAATCTTTTCCCTGAAAAAGGTTTTGAATCCGTCACGCTTACATGTGTCAGCAACGGCGCGCGTCCCGGCGGTCGCACGGTTGACGTGGCGAAGCTGCAGAAGCTCGTCAAAGAGCAGGGCTTCTTGATTGATGGCGGCTACGGAAAAATCAAAGGCACGACGTTCCGCCTCTCGAACATGGGCGACGAAACGGAAGCCACAATGAACCAGCTTTACGCCGCGCTGGATAAGGCGATGGCGACGCTCTGATTTTTGGTGTTGGTTTGGTTTGGGTTGGACCGGCAATCCGTGGGGAACGGGTTGCCGGTTTTTCTTTTCGCTGGCCACAAACTTCGCAAAACTTAAACGTGCAAACCGATTCTGGTTATCAACTCGTCCGCTTGAACAACGGCATCTGCTCCGTGCGTTCGTTGGCGGATGCGGAGACATTTCATCCGGTGGTCGGGCCAGTAGCTGAGGCAGAAGCGCTTTACGTCAATCAACTCAAACTTCGGGAACGACTCAAAAATCATGCCGGCGAATTTGTGATTTGGGATGTCGGTCTAGGTGCCGCAGCGAATTCACTTACGGTCTTACGCGCCACGCGCGACATCATATCTCAGATTCGCCTCGTCAGTTTTGATCATACCATCGAGCCGTTGAAATTCGCCTTGCAGCATGCCGCCGAACTCGGCTACTTCGGCGGCTACGAAAATCATCTGCAAAAATTTATCGGTGAACAGCGCGTGGATTTTCAGAATGGCGAGCAATCGGTGAATTGGGAATTTCATCACGGTGATTTTCCGGCGTGGCTGGCCGCACAAAAAAGTGGCTCGGCGTTAGCGCCGCCAGACGCGATTCTGTTTGATGCGTATTCGCCCGCGCGCAATCCGGCGATGTGGACGTTGCCGCTCTTCACTAATTTATTTCGGCAACTCGACCCGCGACATCCGTGCGCGATGCCGACGTATTCGCGCAGCACGATTCTGCGCGTCACGCTGCTGCTCGCGGGATTTTTTGTCGGCGTCGGCCACGCAACCGGCGAGAAAGAAGAAACGACCATTGCCGCGAACGATTTGAGTTTGATTGCCGAACCGCTGGATGCACGCTGGCTGGCGCGCGCACGTCGTTCGCACAGCGCGGAGCCGATGGTTGAACCCGTTTATCGCACCGCGCCATTGAGTGAAGAATCTTGGTTGAAACTTTCAGCGCATCCGCAATTTGCCGGCCGCTGATTGATGCGTTAGCCACAATTCACGTTGACGGAATCTCTGAAAGCCATTAGAAACAGCACCGTTGGCACAACTTAACCACTTAAAAACTATGAGCGACAAACCTGCAGGAGCGGATAAAAAAATTGCAGCCGGAGTTTGCGGGATTCTTCTCGGCGCGCTGGGCATCCACAAGTTCATCCTCGGCTATACAAAGGAAGGCGTCATCATGCTGTTGGTGACGATTCTAACATTGGGCTTTGGTGGCTTCATCATGGGCATTATCGGCCTGATTGAAGGCATCCTTTATCTCACAAAGAGCGACGCGGATTTTGTCGCCACCTATGTGAACGGCAAAAAAGGCTGGTTCTAAACCTGAGCTTTCTTTTCCAGCCGCTGTTGCGTTTACATACGCACGGCGGCTTTTTCCTTTTTTGAACTTTCACCAGCGCGAAAATTTTCTAAACTGTCGGCATGAACGTATTTGTCACCGGCGGCGCCGGTTATATCGGGTCAGTTTGCACGGAAGAACTGCTCAACGCCGGCCACACGGTCACGGTGTTCGACAACCTCACGGAAGGTCATCGTTCGGCGGTGGATCCGCGCGCAAAATTTATCGAAGGCTGTTTGCGTGATGCCAAGCTGGTGAAGCAAAGTTTGCTGGACGCGAAAGCTGACGCAATCTTGCATTTCGCCGCCAGCGCTCTCGTCGGCGAATCCATGTCGGATCCGAAAAAATATTTTCACAACAATCTCGTCAATGCGCTCAAGCTGGCCGATGCCGCCGTAGAAACCGGTGTGAAAAAATTCGTCTTCAGTTCGACGTGCGCCACTTACGGGCCGCCGGACCGTGTGCCGATGACGGAAGATCTGCCGCAGCGCCCGATCAATCCTTACGGTGAAGCCAAATTGATGTTCGAGAAAGTGCTCAAGTGGTATCACGAAATCTACAAGCTGGATTTCATCGCCTTCCGCTATTTCAACGCCGCCGGGGCGAGTGAGAAATTTGGCGAACATCATCGCATCGAGACGCATCTGATTCCGAACGTGCTCGCCGTGGCGCTCGGGCAGAAAGCGCACGTGGAAATTTACGGCACGGATTATCCGACGCCGGACGGCACCTGCATCCGCGATTACATTCACATCAAAGATTTGGCGCAGGCGCACATTCTTGGTTTACAACCGGGCAAGAGCGGCTTCTTCAATCTTGGTAATGGCGATGGTTATTCGGTGAAGGAAGTCGTTTCGATGTGCGAAAAAATCACCGGTAAAAAAATTCCGGCGATTGAAAAGCCCCGTCGCGCGGGCGATCCACCTCGTCTCGTTGCGGCGGCCAATAAGGCCATCACTGAACTGGGCTGGAAACCGCAGTATCCGAAGCTGGAAGACATCGTGAAGACAGCTTGGGCGTGGCATTTGAAGCATCCGACGGGCTACGCGGATTAAGTCGTCCGCGTTCGAGATTAAAATTTATTAATCCGCAATTCATTTGCTTTCAATCTTGATGCGGTAATATCTCCAGACATGTCTACCCCAACTCATGCTGCTCCGGCCAGTGCTGTGCGTCCCCCGCTCAATATCGCTGCGCTCGCAAAGCAGCACGCCGGGGAAAATTATGAGTTGCACGCCGAGCACATCAATCCCGTCAACGTCCGCACGCTGAAAACCATCGGGTTCGACCGCTGCTACACGCGGGCGGAAGGTGCGTATCTGTGGGACGTGAAGGGCGAAAAGTATTTGGATATGTTGAGCGGCTACGGCGTGTTTGGACTTGGCCGCAACCATCCGGAAGTTCGCCGTATCCTCAAAGAATTTCTTGATGCCGATTATCCAAGTCTCGTGAAAATGGAGGCGCCGTTGCTCGCCGGCTTGCTGGCGGCGGAATTAAAAAAACGGATGCCGAATGAATTGGATATGGTGTTTTTCACCAACTCCGGCGCGGAAGGCGTCGAGACGGCCATCAAATACGCCAAGTGCGCTACGGGTAAACCGGCGATTATCCATTGCAAAAAATCATTTCACGGCCTGAGCACCGGCGCGTTGTCAGTGAATGGCGATGATTCTTTTCGTGACGGCTTCGGTCCGTTTCTGCCGGATTGCCGCGCGATTCCGTTCAATGATTTGGCTGCGCTTGAAGCGGAATTGAAAAAAGGCGATGTTGCCGGTTTCATTGTCGAACCCGTTCAAGGCAAGGGCGTCAATCTGCCGCAGCCCGGCTATTTGCTCGCGGCGCAACAACTCTGTCGCAAGCACGGCGCGCTGTTCATCGATGATGAAGTGCAGTCCGGCATGGGACGCACGGGAAAATTTCTCGCTATCGAACACGAAGGTGCGGTTGATCCCGACATCGTCATTTTAGCCAAAACTCTTTCGGCTGGATTCGTTCCCGTCGGCGCGGTGTTGTGCAAAAAGTGGATCCACGAAAAAGTTTTCTCTTCAATGCAGCGTTCCGTGGTGCACAGTTCGACGTTCAGTCAGGGAAGTTTTGCGATGGCGGCCGGTCTCGCCGCGCTCGACGTGATTGACCGCGAGAATTTAATTTCCAACGCCGCCAAAATGGGCGACTTCATCGGCAAAGGTTTGACCGCGATGATTCCGCGCTTCGAGTTCATGAAGGAAGTGCGCTGGCGCGGCTTGATGACCGGTATTGAATTTGGTTCGCCCAAATCGCTCACGCTCAAAGTCGCGTGGACGACGTGTCACACGCTCGATAAAAGTCTGTTCCCGCAAGCGGCGGTGATTCCGTTGCTCGACAAACATCGCATCATCACGCAGGTGGCCGGTCACCATGTGGACGTGGTCAAATTGCTGCCGCCGCTCATCCTCACCGAAGCGGATGCGCAGTATTTTCTGAATGCGTTCGAAGATGTCATGGTGCAGATGCACAAATTTCCCGGGCCGGCGTGGGATGTCTTGATGGGCATCGGCAAGA